>Ga0207701_10006160_pt1 | contig 11996 bp, 1 predicted proteins | sample KBSSwiSSwithPhiX_FD_184294 | JGI IMG/M metagenome (GOLD analysis project Ga0207701, IMG submission 184294) | Switchgrass rhizosphere bulk soil microbial communities from Kellogg Biological Station, Michigan, USA, with PhiX - S5 (SPAdes) (version 2) | ecosystem: Environmental > Terrestrial > Soil...
GTAGGGCGTGGTGTGCACGTCGTTCATGCCCTGGAAGTCGCCGCCGATGATGACGACCTTGCCGCGCAGCGCCTTGATCGACGGATCGTTCGCCGCGCCGTCTGCCAGCACCTTCGACAGCGACACGCGAGGCACGGTGCCCGGTGGGCCGGCGTAGCTGATGGAGTTCATCTCGCTGGTCTCGACGGTCCGCCCTCCCACCTGCCAGGACTGGGCTGCCTTGTCGAGACCGGCCGCATGCGAGGCGAGCAGCGGCCCAAGGGCCAGCCGCGGCGCCCCCATTGCCAGGTCTGGCGGAAGGTCGACGTGCGGAGCCATTTCGAAGCGCCTCACGCCGCCGTCCGCATCCGTCACCAGGTCGGCGAAGCCAACGTGTGAAACGAAATCGGCGTTCGGCAGTGAAAGCAGGTAATCGGAATGCGCGAGCAGCACGCCGTCCTTCTCGCCCGGATTGCCGCGCACGACAGACCCGACGAGCACGATCTTTCCCTTGTTCAGCTCCTGCCTGAACGCGAGGTCGTAGTCGCGCAGCGCGTCCGTCTTCGAGAGATTGAGCTTGCTGATCCAGTCCTCGGGTGTGAACCCGAAGAGGAAGTCGACGCCGACGACGGTCGCCCCCGCTTCGCGCAGCGTCGCAGCCGCCCTGGCGAAGAGCGGCGTCCAGAACACCATCGGCACGTCGCCATGCTCCACGAGCGACTGATCGTCGACGACGACGAGGGCGACGTGGTCCGGATTGAAGCGAACTCCGCTCTCGCGGTGCCACAGGTCCGTATACAGGTGCTCCATCGTGGCGAGCACGCCGGATCGGTGGGCGCCCTCCGCCGCGATGATCGAGGCGATGACAACGAACAGCGGGAACTGGAACCGTTTGAGACGGGCGAAAAATGAAACAGGTCGACCGGTCGTCCCGCGTGCCTGCAGGGCGGCGGCCGGAGCGGCTCCGCTCACCGGGAGGTCCACCACCTTAGCGGGCCGCCCCAACCAGCGCGACGTCCCCGAGCAGGCTGGGTACGACCATCTGGGGAGTCTGACCGCCCGCCTCCTTGCTGCGGAGCTGCTCGACGATCGGCAGCGCATAACGGAAGGCTTCCTTGAGAGACACGAGCAGGTCGCCGTCCGCGTCGGCGGCCGGTGCCAGCGCGTTCATCAGCGCGTAGGTGAACAACCCGTGCTGGCCCGGCACGTATTCCTGCGATTTCTCCTCGCCCTTCGACGCGACGATCAACGGGAACAGCGACGAGGCCGAGCGTTTCATGAGTGAGTGCGAGTCGAAGCTGCCCTCGGCGCTGCCCGCGTGACAGGTGTCGACGATGAGGAGCCGGCGCCCGGCGGCGCCGCGCAGCGCTTCGAAGAACGACGTCCACGACAGCAGCGAGTCGCCCCGTTCGCCGCGCTGAGCCGCGACGATATCGCGGCGTTCCACGTCGCTCGGCACGAAGTAGTAATTGCCCTTCGTGTCCGTGATCCCGTGGGACGCGAGAAAAATGACGACCGTGTCCCGCGCTCCGCCCTGCTGCACGAACGAAAGAGCGGACAGGATCGCCTCGCGGGTGGGCTTCTCCGCGGTGTCGTCGGAGAGCACCTTCACGAAGGTCTTCGCGTAGTGTCCGACGCCACGCTTCTCGAGCGTCTGCGCCATGCCATCAGCGTCTTTCGCCGCGAACGCCAGGTTGAAGCTCGACGGAAGGTTGGGAAATACGTTCACGCCGATCGCCAACACGTACAGATTGCCCTCGACCTTCGACGGACTCACCTCACTCGGCAAACCGATGTAGGCCTCGGCCGTGCCCATCGAGACGCCGTTGAAGGCTTCGACGCGGATGTCGTTCGCCTGCGCCGGCAGATCGATTTCCACCGTGCGCGCGAAACGGTCGGCATCGCTGCCGGAGAGTGTGCGCTCACGGCTCGGCGTGACCGGGACGCCGTTCACGAACACGGCGTAATCCTTGATGGCCAGTGCGTTCTTCTCGCCTTCGACGCGGAGCGTCGCGCGCGGGCGCCCTTCTGCCAGCCCCTGCAGCGCCGGCGGCAGCACTTTGATGCGCGGCGGCGCAATCTGGCGCAGCTGGTCGATCTTGAAGGTTGCATCGGCGATCGTCGACGCAGGCGTGGCCGGACCGGTTGCCAGCGCGAGGCGGAAGGTCTCGTTCACCACGTCTGGCCGATAGAGGATGCGATCGAACTGCACCGCGCGGTAGAAATCGGGCGCAAGGTCCTTGCCGCGATTGAGGTGCCAGCCGACGTAGTTGTCGCCGTTCACCGACGATGTGTAGTACCCGTCCGGAGTCCACGCCATCCAGTCGAGACCGTTGCCGTGCGGGAAATAGGAAATGATCTCCCGGCCGTCACGCATCCGGTACCAGCGTACGGTGCCGTCCGACAGCGCCGCGATCGCCACCTCGCCGTTCTGGCTGATGTTGACCGCCCACGCCACGGCCGGCAGGCTCTGGTTCCAGACCTCTTTCGCCTGCAGATCGACAAGGCGAATGGCCCACTCGGTCCCGAGCAGCACGCGCCTTCCGTCGGGAGCGATCGCAAACGACCGCGACATCTCGTAGTCGTCGAGTTCCGGAGTCCTGCCGTTGATGGTTGGCTTGTAGCCGTTCTGCCAGTCGCGAATGTCCACCCCTGGCGCGGAGACCCGCGGCGGAAACACCGGCACTGCGGGCGGGGCTTGCGTCGACTGGTCTCCGCCGCCGAGCGCGGAGAAACTCTGGCGCACCGAACCGTCCGGCGCGAGCGGGTACGCGACGACCGATCCATCGGCCGACAGGTGCACGTCAGCCCGAGCTCCACTGAAGTTCACGATGTCAGGACCGCGATAGCCGACCAGCCGACCGTTGGGCGCAAGGATCCCGAGCCCCGGATCTTCCGCGGCGAACGCGATCTGGCCGTTCGGCATCTGCTGGATTTCGGTGATGCGGTTGCGCATCAGCGGAATGCGCTCCGGCTGTCCGCGGCCGGCATCGGGCCAGCGGTACAGCGGATTCAGTCCGCTCCCGTGAAAGTCGCCCCCCGCGTAGAGGTAGTTGCCGTCAGACGACCAGACGACCGTCGACAGGTTGACCTGCTCGGTGAGCGTGTCGGTGGCTGCCTGGAACAGCAACGAGAGGTCGCGACCCGACGCGACCGAGACAATCGGCGCGTCGAGATGGCCGACCGCGAGCAGGTCGCCGCTCGGCGAGAAGCGTACTGAAACCGGGTGCTTGCCACCCTGGATGACGCGTCGGCCGATCAGCCTGTAGTCCGGCGGAGCGTACAGGCGCACCATGCCGTCGAGGGCAACGGCGACGACCCGGCCCTGCGGGCTCACGTCGAGGTCCAGGAGCTTGTCGTTGTACTGCGGATCGTTGGCGACCACCTGGCCGGTGTCGGCTCTCAGCACGCGAAACCCGCCGCGGCTCTGGAGGCCGACGGCCAGGTACTGGCCATCGGGTGTCCACACCATTGCGCCGACCGTCTCGTTCAGTCCACTGAATCGCCGGATCAGGTCACCGGTGGCGACGTCGAAAAGATAGATGGACCCCTGCCCCTCCCAGTCCCACCCGGTCCAGCCCGCGGTCGCCACGGTCTTCCCGTCGGGCGACACAGCCAGGGCGAACAACTGTCCTTCGTGGCCACCGTCCATCGGGACGCGGAGGATGCTGACCAGGCGCGCCTCGGGCATCTGCCAGATGCGGACGGTCTTGTCGTCGGAGGCGGTAATGAGGCGGTTGCGTGGAGTGTCGACGACCACGCGCCGGATGAGTGTGGTGTGCATGCCCGTTTCGACGCGCAGGATCGGCGCGGTCGTCTGCGCCGCCGCGGGCGCAGATGCGCCTGCAACGGCGACGAGGGCGAAGAGCGCCGCCCCTGCCGCCGCCTTCGGGCTTGCGGTCATACGTACTTCCACTTGTGTGTCATATCGGCCGATCCCGCTTTTGACTGTTCCAAAAGGGGTCGCCCTTCCGAGGAATTAACGCGGTCTCTGGAGTCCTCCGCCGATAGGTGACGCCGGAGTCGCGCCGGGCACCGGATCAGTTCCTGCGGGCGCGGGCGGCGCGCTCGTCGGTGTGGTGGCCGGAGTACCTGTCGCGGCCGCCTGCGCTGCCGCATCGACAGGCGGGCACGAGGCCTTCTTCTGGTCGGCCGCTTCCGGCTTGTCCGGCTCGATCGCGGCGAGGCCGCTGTCCGCGCCGGCTCCGCTCTCTTCGCCGCACGACTCGCCGGCCGTGCGAAGCGCTGCGGCCGTGTCGGCCGTCGCCGGGTCCGACGTTCCCGTCGCGGCATTGATGATCGATCCGATGGCCGCACCGGGCCGTCCCGCCACGCCTGTCGTCCGGTTCGGCGAACCGCTCCCATTGCCGCCACCGGCCGCGGCGACTCCACCGTTCGCCGCCCCGGGGCGCCCGACCTCACCGATCGTCCCGTTCGGCGTGCCGCCCCCACTGCCGCCACTCGCAAATCCGACCGATCCATTCACCGACCCCGGAAGTCCCACTCCACCGGTCCCGTTCGGCGCGCCGCTCCCGCTGCCACCACCGGCAAATCCGACCGAACCGCTGGCCGCACCGGGCTGGATCACGCCGCCGACGTTCTGATCGGCGACCGATACCGCGATTTCCGCAAAGACCGGCAGCCCGGGTCCGTTGTTCGAAGCCGCGCCAGGGCCGGTCGGCAGCGGCGATTTCGGTCCAGGGGGTGCCACAGGAGAGACCGGCTGCGGGTAGTCGACCTGGTTCTGGGTGCCGATCGGTACGGCCGATAGTGTCGCGCCTCCAGGGGGAGTCGTAATCGTGACCGACCCGCTGACCGACGTAATTTGCTTCGCCGCATTCAGCGTGGTCCCGGCCGTGATCACAACATTGCCCTCAGCGCGCGCGCCCTGCATGGTGATCGACCCGCCCGCCGTCATGGACAACGACGCGACCCCCTTGTCAGTGAAGTTGAAGGCGGGGAAGCTCGTCGTGTTGAGGATGTGCCCGCCGATGTCGTTGTTCAGGGTGATGTTCCCCGTCGTCGCCGTCAGGTTCACCGCTCCGAGTGTCTCGAGCAGGAACAGCGTCAGGTTCCGATTCGCCGTGAACGTGAGCGTCTGGCCGTTCGACACGTGAATCGGCGAGGTTGCCGTCGCTACGATGTCGCGCCCGGCTGTGAGCGTGACCGGGCCGCTGGCTGCCGCCATATTTGGAGCGGGCCCGATCCAGAACAGCGAGTTCATCACGATGTCCCGGCCCGCTGAGGCGACCAGGGAATTGTCGATGAGCGCTGTGTTGAAGTTGATGTCGCCGCTGCGTGCCGTCAAGTCGACCGTGTTCGACTTGAAGTCAGCCATGTTGATCGAGCCGCCGGCATTCAGCACGACATCCGGTCCAATCGACTTGTCGTATGCGCCGCTCGAAATGCTGATGTCGCAGGTCGGGCAGTCGAGCGTGCCTGGCGTACCGGTCGTGACCCTCAGGTGGTCCGGCGCAGTCACATTGAGGTTAATCGAGCTGTTCGACGAGGTGGCGAGGACCGACCCGGCGAAGCCGGTGGCGAAGAATGCAATGCCGCCATCGGCATTGAGCACGACATTTTCCGGACGGCCGCTACCTGACAAGGCGTCGCCAATGCGGCCGGTGAGGAGTTGACCGCGCGTGTCGATCGTCAATGTCTGCGTCGTGGCAACGCCGTCCGAGTCCAGGATCTGCACGTCGCCAACCGCGTTCAGTGTCAGGTTCGCGTTCCTCGGGTTCACCGACGAGGTGAGCGTGTAGTCGTAATCGACGATCTGGTTGATCGTGATGCCGCAATGGCCCGCCTGAGAGCAGTTTGCGATGTCGGTGCCGGCGTTGAGCGTGATCGCCTGGTCGTTGGTCCTGATTTCGCGGTTGACCACCAGCGCGTCACCCGCGCTGATTGTCACCACTCCGGTCGTGTCTGCGATCGGTGCGGCAGTCGTCACATCACCGTGGGTCGACGTGATCGTGAGCGCACCGGTCGTTTGCACGGGCGACGTCAGCGTGAAGTCGTCGCCGCTCGTGAGGGTCACGGCCGCGTTGCCAGTCGAGATATACGCCTGCATCGGCGTCGTGATCTGATCGACCGTCATGTTCAGGACCGCGTCGAAGACCGGCGCGATGACCTCGGTGCCGACCGGAAGGGTAATCGACCCGTTGGTTGCGGTCAGGGCAACAGTGCCGTTGGCCGTCGCGATGCCCTGCGTCACGTTGATGTCGTTGCCGGCCGTCATGGTCACCGCGCCACCAGCGGCGGCGCCGTTCCGGCCATCGACGGTCGCCGCGACGTTGATGTCCGTCCCGGCAGTGATCGCGAGGTTCGCTCCCGACTTGAGGTTTGTGATCGCCGCGTTGAGGTTGACCGTGTTGCCTGCAGCGATCGCTACGGCGCCGGTCGTGTTGTCGATCGCCGTATTGACGTTGACGTTCCCATTGGTCGACGTCAGGCTCAGTGCGCCGGTGGTCGACGTAGTGCCAGTGTTGAGCGTGGAACCCGAGGTCACCCCAATCGTTCCCGCGCCGGCAAACAGCGCCGTGCCCGCTCCCCAGTTCACGGTGCCGTTCGTGGCAGTCAGAGACACCGGTGCGTTGACGGTGATGACGTCCTGGTTGAGGTTGATGTTGTTGGCGGCCGTGAGCGTCGTGCTGCCGCTGTCATGTGTTGGCGGGGCGGCGTCGCGCCCGTCGATCTTCGCGTTGACGGTGATGTCGTGGCCGGCCGTGATGGCCAGCGGCGCATCCGTGCGGGTATTGGAGATCCCCTGGTTCACGTTGACGTCGGTCGCCGCGATGATCGTGACGGGACCGGTCGCACCGTCAATCGCCGTATCCACGTTCACCGAACCGCCCGTCGAGCGCAACGACAGCCCACCGGTCGTCGCGGTGACGCCGGTTGACAGCGTCTGACCCGCCTGCACGGCGATGTTGCCCGATCCGGCAAAGAGCCCCTCGGCAACCGCACTGGTCACAGTGCCGTTCTGCGCGGTCACACTGAGTGCCGCGTTTTCGGTGACGATGCTGTCGTTCAGGTTGACGTTCTGCCCCGCCGTGAGAATCACGGTGCTGCTCGGCGTACCGGCCGCGGTCCGGCCCAGGGCGGCGTTGACGTTGATGTCGGTGCCGGCGTTGATTGTCAGCGGCGAGGCAAGACCGGGGTTGGTGATCGCCTGGTTCACGTTCACCGCGTTCGCCGCGTCGATGATCATCGCGCCGCCGGTGCCGGCCACATGACCGGTGACGTCGACCGACCCGCCACGCGAGGTAATGGTCAGCGCGCCGCCGCTCACGGTACCCGTCGACACGTTGCCGAGGGCGTCCAGCGATACCGCGCTGCTGCCGGCGAACAGGCCGGCGGGATTCGCTACCGTCGCCACTCCGTTCTGAGCGGACAGGTTGATCGTGCCGTCGTGCGTCAAGATGGACGCGTTCACCAGGAGATCCTGTGTCGCCACGAGGTTCACTGCGCCGCCCGGAGTGCCGACCGACCCGTCGATCTGCGCGTTCACGATGATGTTCTGGCCTGCCGACGCGTTCAGCGACGAACCGCTGCGCGTGTTCAGCACCGCGGCGTTGAACGTCACGTCCTTCGCCGCAACCAGGTCCACCTGTCCCGTCGTGCCGTCGATGATCCCGTTTACCGACACAGAGCCGCCCGCGGATGTGGCCGCGAGGGTTCCGCCGCTGATCCCGCCTGTCGTCACGTTGCCGCCCGCGTTGATGGTGATCGGCGCGGTCCCCGCCACGAGCGCCGTCCCGCTCGCCATCGTCGCGGCACCGGTGGTGGCCGTGATGTCGATCGCACCGTTGTTGGTCCCGACCGAGTTGTTCAGCGTCACGTCGCGCGCACCGGTCAAGGTGACCGTCCCGCCGGCCGTCGCGCCACCCTGGCCGTCGATCGCCGCGTTCACGACGACGTCACGGCCGGCCGTCGCGGTCAGGGCTGCGCCGCTGCGCGGACTGAGGACCGCGGAATTGATGTTCACGTCGGACGCTGCGATCAGGTCGACTTTGCCGGTGCTGCCGTCGATGACGCCGTTGACCGTGACCGCGCCGCCGGTCGACGTCGCCGTCAAGGATCCGCCGGACGCCGCGCCCGTGCTCAGGTCGCCACCCGCGAGCATGGCGATGCCGGCGGTTCCAGCAAAGAGCCCCTGGCTGCCGCCTGCACTGGTGACCGTGCCGTTCGCGGCAGTCACGCTGATAGCGGCGTTTTCGGTGACGATGCTGTTGTTCAAGTTGATGTTCTGCCCGGCCGTGAGCGTGACCGTGCTGCTCGGCGCCCCGGGCGCGGTCCGGCCCACGAGTGCGTTGACGTTGATGTCGGTGCCGGCGGTGATCGTCAGCGGCGTGGCAATGCCCGCGTTGGTGATCGCCTGGTTCACGTTCACCGCATTGGCGGCATCGATGGTCAGCGCGCCACCGGCGCCCGCCACCTTGCCGGTGACGTCGACCGAGCCGCCACGCGACGTGATGGTCATCGCGCCGCCGCTCACGGTGCCGGTCGAGACGTTGCCAAGGGCATCGAGCGACACCGTGCCGGTGCCCGCAAACAGCCCGGCCGGGCTCGCCACCGTCGCCACGCCGTTCGCGGCCGACAGATTGATCGCGCCGTTGTTCGTCAGGATGGACGCGTTCACCAGGACATCCTGCGTCGCCGCGAGGTTGACTGCGCCGCCTGCCACCGCGCCCGTCGTGCCGTCGATCTGGGCGTTGACGATGATGTTCTGGCCGGCTGTCGCGTTCAGCGACGACCCGTTGCGGGTGTTCAGCACCGGCGCATTGATGGCGACATCGTTCGCAGCCACCAGGTCTACACGTCCCGTGGTGCCGTCGATGAGCCCGCCAACCGCCACGGAGCCGCCCGTCGACGTGGCCGCGAGCGATCCGCCGCTGACGCCGCCGGTCGTGACGTTGCCGCCCGCGGTAATCGCGATCGGCGCAGTTCCCGACACCAGCGCCGTCCCGTTCGCCATCGTCGCGGCGCCAGCTGTCGCGGTGATGCCGATCGCACCGTTGTTGGTCCCGACGGAGTTGTTCAGCGCGACGTCGCGCGCGCCCGTCAGCGTGACCGTCCCGCCCGGTGTCGCGCCGCCGCGCCCGTCGATCGCCGCGTTCACAACCACGTCGCGGCCGGCCGTCGCAGTGAAGGCCGCGCCGCTGCGCGGGTTCAGGACCGCTGCGTTGATGTTCACGTCGGACGCGGCATTCAAATCCACCTTACCGGTGCTGCCATCGATGACGCCGTTGACCGTCACCGCGCCGCCCGTCGAGGTCGCCGTCAGCGATCCGCCGGCCGCGGCGCCCGTGGTCAGGTCGCCGGCCGTGCGCATGGCTACGTCGCCGGTTCCGGCAAAGAGCCCTTTACTGGCCGCGATGTTCAGCGAGCCGTTGTCGGCAGTCACGCTGATGGCGGCGTTTTCGGTGACGATGCTGTTGTTCAGATTGATGTTCTGACCGGCGTTGAGCGTCACGGCGCTGCTCGGCGTACCGGCGGTTGTCCGTCCCACGGCGGCGTTGACGGTGATGTCGGTCCCGGCGTTGATGCTGAGCGGCGAGGCCGGGCCCGGGTTGGTGATCGCCTGGTTAATCGTGACCGCGCCGGCGGCGCCAATGGTCATGGGGCCGCCCGTGCCGGCGACCGGACCGTTGACGGTCACCGATCCGCCGCGTGACGTAATGGTCGTCGGTCCACCGTTCACCGTGCCGGTGGTGACGTTCCCGAGTCCATCGAGCGCGATGGCGCCGCTGCCCGCAAACAACCCGGCCGTGTTTGCCACCGTGGCTGCACCGTTCGCCGCTGACAGGTTGATCGCGCCGTCACGCGTGACGATCGAGGCGTTGACATTGAGATCGCGGCTGGCCGCGAGGTTGACCGTCCCCCCCGCCGCGCCGCCCGCTGATCCGTCGATCTGCGCGTTCACGACGATGCTCTGGCCCGCCGAGGCGTTCAGCGACGACCCGCTGCGCGTGTTCAGCACGGGCGCGTTGATGGTCACGTCCCGGGCCGCGTTCAGGTCCACCTTGCCCGTGCTGCCGTCGATGATCCCGCCCACCGTCACGGAGCCGCCCGTGGACGTCGCATTGAGCGATCCCCCGCTGATGCCGCCCGTCGTGACGTTGCCGCCCGCGGTGATCGCGATCGGCGCGTTCCCCGACACCAGGGCCGTCCCGTTTGCCATCGTCGCCGAACCGTTCGTGGCCGTGACACCGATCGCCGCGTTGTTGGTGACCACCGAATTGTTCAGGGCGACGTCGCGAGCACCCTTCAGCGTCACGGTGCCCCCCGTCGCGCCGCCGCGTCCGTCGATGACCGCGTTCACGAGGACGTCGCGACCGGCGGTGGCCGTGAAGGCCGCGCCGCTGCGAGGGTTCAAGACCGCGGCGTTGAGCGTCACGTCGCTGGACGCGTTCAGATCCACTTTGCCGGTGCTGCCGTCGATGACGCCGTTCACCTTCACCGCGCCGCCTGTCGAGGTCGCCGTCAGCGATCCGCCGGCCACGGCGCCGGTCGTCAGGTCGCCGCTGGCGCGCAGCGTCTGCGCCGCGTTGCCGGAGAAAGTGCCCTTGCCCGCGGCCACCGTGGCCGCGCCACTCGTCGCGGTCAGGTCGATCGTGCCGTTGTTGGTCAGCACGTAGTCGTTCACCGCCAGGTTGCGGCCGGCGCTCAACGCCACCGCGCCGCCTGCGGCACCGCCGCGGCCGTCGATGACCGCGTTCTGCGTGAGGTCGCGCCCGGCCGTCACCGTCAGCGCCGATCCGGTCTGCCCGTTGACGATCGCCTGGTTGAGGGTGACGTCGGTCGCCGCCGCGATGCGCGTGTCGCCCGTGGCCGCATCGATGATGCCGTTGACCGACACCGCGCCGCCGGTCGAGGTGAGGGTCAGGTTCCCGGCGCTGATCGGCCCACTGGCCAGGTCGCCCTGGGCCGTGAGCACCATCGCCGCCGCGCCCGACAGCAGCGGTGTCGCCGCGTTGACGTCGAGAGCGCCGCCCGTCGCCGTCAGCGCCACCTTGCCGTCGTTGGTGACGATCGCCTGGTTCACGTGCAGATCGTGCCCGGCCGTCATCCCGACGGCGCCGTTGGCGACGCCGCCGCGGCCGTCCACCTGCGCGTTCACGTTGATGTCTGCGCCCGCGACCACGTCCAGCGGGCTCCCGGTCACCAGGTTCACGATCGGCTGGTTGATGTCGACGTTCCCGGCCGCCTTGATGCTGACGGGCCCCGTGTGGTCGTCGATGAACGCGTCGATCGCCACCGACCCGGCCAGCGAGCGGATCGCCAGCGACCCGCTCGTGAGCATCGGCCCCGTGTGAATCGTGCCCGCCGCGTTGACCGTGATCGGCTGATTGCCGGCAAACACGGCCTTGTCCGGCGCGATGGTCACCGTGCCCTGCGTCGCCGTCAGGCTGACCGCCCCGTCGTTGGTCACGATGTAGTCGTTCACGTGCACGTCGTGGCCGGCCGTCAGGCTCAGCCCGCCGCCCTTCTCCCGGTCCCCGCCGAAGATCGCCGCGTTCACGTCGATGTCGACGTCCGCCTGCAGGTTCGCCGTCGTGCCCGTCCGCAGCACGCGCGTGAGGCTGCTGGCTTCGGTCAACCCGATCGTCAGGAAGGCCGGGTCGAGCAGCAGCGAGCCTGCCTGGCCCGCAACCGCTGACGCATCGGCCTGCCCGGCAAAGGCCAGCGTGCCCTTGCCCGACACTTCCAGCTGGCCGCCGTCGCCGCCCGCCGCACCGCCCTTTGCCTCCACGGCGCCGGCAAACTGCGTCGTCCCGTCCGACCACACCACCACCTGCCCGCCGTGGCCCTGCGTCGTCGCGTTGGCCTGCAGCGTCGCGCCTGCATCGACCGTTGTCGCCGTGGAGCGGTACGTCTCGCCGCGCCCCTGGAAGGCCCCGCCCACCTGCACCGTCCCGCCGCCCGTCGCGCCGCTGGCATCCAGCGCCGCCGTCGACCCGAGATGCACCTGGTCGCCCAGGACCTGGATCGTCCCGCCCGTTGCGCCGGCGCCG
>Ga0207701_10006162_pt1 | contig 11994 bp, 10 predicted proteins | sample KBSSwiSSwithPhiX_FD_184294 | JGI IMG/M metagenome (GOLD analysis project Ga0207701, IMG submission 184294) | Switchgrass rhizosphere bulk soil microbial communities from Kellogg Biological Station, Michigan, USA, with PhiX - S5 (SPAdes) (version 2) | ecosystem: Environmental > Terrestrial >...
CGGCAGCCAACGATTTCACGGCGATGCTCGACCGCTACCTGGGCGAGCTCGACGCTTTGGGCGCAACGGTGGTGCTCACCGCCGACCACGGCATGAACGCCAAGACGGATGCGCTCGGCCGTCCCAACATCGTGTTCCTCCAGGAGCGGCTCGACGCGTGGCTCGGCAAGGGCGCCGCGCGCGTGATCCTCCCGATCACGGACCCGTACGTCGTGCATCACGGCGCGCTCGGCTCCTACGCGACCGTGTACATCGCCAACCAGCAGTTGCTTGAAGACACTGCGCGCAAGATCGCGGCGATTCCCGGCATCGAGGGCGTCTACACACGCGCGCAAGGTTGTGCCGTCTTCGAGCTGCCGCCCGACCGCGTCGGCGACCTCATCGTCGTGTCGGAGCGCCTGACCGTCATCGGCACGAGCCGGGACCGCCACGACCTGTCCGGTCTCGACGCCCCGCTCCGCTCGCATGGCGGCGTCTCCGAGCAGCGCGTGCCGCTCATCGCGAATCGGCTCGCGGGCGAGCTTCCGCAGCGCCGCTGGCGCAACTTCGATGCGTTCGATCTGGGATTGAATTACCTGCAATGAACGCGATGAACGAACTGTCGACCATGCGCATCGCGGGCGAGCGGGTGGGCAATGCGCGCGCCATCGAGGTGCGCAATCCGTTTACCGGCGACGTCGTCGGCACCGTGCCCAAGGCCACCGTGGACGACATCCGACGCGCCTTTGCGATTGCCAAGGGATACCGCAGCAAGCTCACGCGCTACCAGCGCTACGAGATCATGCACAAGGCGGCGGTGCTCATCCGCGCCCGCACGGAAGAGATCTCCGATCTCATCACCTCCGAGTCCGGCCTGTGCAAGAAAGACACGCTGTACGAGGTCGGGCGCGCCTGCGACGTGTTCGTGTTCGCCGCGAATGCCGCGCTGCAGGACGACGGCCAGGTCTTCTCCTGCGACCTCACGCCGCACGGCAAGTCGCGCAAGGTCTACACGCTGAAGGAGCCGCTCCTCGGCGCCATTTGCGCGATCACGCCGTTCAACCATCCGCTGAACCAGGTCGCGCACAAGATCGCGCCGTCGATCGCCACCAACAACCGGATGGTGCTGAAGCCCACGGAGAAGACACCGCTGAGCGCCCTCCTCCTCGCCGACATCCTGTACGAGGCGGGCCTTCCGCCGCCGATGTTGTCGGTCGTCACCGGCGACCCGCGCGAGATCGCCGACGAGATGCTGACCAACGCGGACGTCGACCTCGTGACGTTCACCGGCGGCGTGCCCATCGGCAAGTACATCGCGGCAAAGGCGGTGTACAAGCGCCAGGTGCTGGAGCTCGGCGGCAACGATCCGATCATCGTGATGGAAGACGCCGACCTCGACGAGGCGGCCTCGCTCGCGGCGGCCGGCTCGTACAAGAATTCTGGCCAGCGCTGCACCGCGGTCAAGCGCATGCTCGTGCACGAGAAAGTCGCCGACGGATTCGTCGAGCGGCTCGTCGGGCGGACGAAGGCGTGGAGCTACGGCGACCCCATGGACCGCAAGCTCGACATGGGCACGGTGATCGACGAGGGCGCGGCAAGGGAGTTCGAGGCCAAGGTCGACGACGCGGTCGCCGGAGGCGCGCGCTTGCTCGCCGGCAACGTGCGCAAGGGCGCGCTGTATTCGCCCACGGTCATCGATCACGTGAAGCCCGGGATGAACGTCGTGCGCACCGAGACGTTCGGGCCCGTGTCCCCCGTCATCCGCTTCAAGGACATCGACGAGGCGATCCGCATCTCCAACGGCACGGCATACGGACTGTCGTCGGCGGTGTGCACCAACCGCCTCGACTACATCACGCGGTTCGTGTCGGAGCTTCAGGTCGGCACCGTCAACGTGCGGGAAGTCCCCGGCTATCGCCTGGAGCTCACGCCGTTCGGCGGCATCAAGGATTCCGGCCTCGGCTACAAGGAAGGCGTGCAGGAGGCCATGAAGAGCTTCACGAACACCAAGACGTACTCCCTGCCATGGTGACCGTTCCCAGGTAATGCAGACGCTTCTCAACCTCCTCGCCGGCGTCGCGCTCCTCGTGTGGGGAACGCACATCGTGCGTACCGGAATCCTGCGCCTGTACGGCGCGAACCTGCGCCGCGTGCTGCGCAAGAGCATCAGCCACCGGTTCTCCGCGTTCATGGCAGGGCTCGGCGTCACGGGCCTCATCCAGAGCAGCACGGCCACCGCACTCATCATCTCGGCGTTCGCAGGACAGGGACTGATCGGCACGGCGCCGGCGCTCGCCGTCATGCTCGGCGCGGACGTCGGCACGTCGCTCGTCACCGTCATCCTGTCGTTCGACCTGTCGTGGCTCGCGCCGCTCCTGATCTTCGTCGGCGTCACGCTGTTCCTCGCCAAGCAGTCGACCAACGTCGGCCGCTTCGGCCGCATCCTGATCGGGCTCGGGCTCATCATCTTCGCGCTGCAATGGATATCGCTTGCCGCGAAGCCGTTCGTGCAGGCGGCGGGCGTCAAGGTGATCTTCGCATCGCTCACCGGCGACGTGCTGCTCGACATGCTGGTCGCAGCCCTGTTCACCATCCTCTGCTACTCGAGCCTTGCCGTCGTCCTGTTGATGGCGACGCTCGCGTCGTTGTCCATGATCTCGCTGCCGGTCGCGCTGGGGCTCGTGCTCGGCGCGAACCTCGGCAGCGGCATCCTCGGCATGCTGTCGACGCTGCGCTCGCCGCCGGAGGCGCGCCGCGTCACGCTCGGCAACTTCCTCTTCAAGCTGATCGGCTGCGTGCTCGCGATCCCCACGCTCTCGCACGTCGACGGATGGATCGCCGGCCTCGACCTCGATCCGGCGCGCGAGGTCGTGCTGTTCCACTTCTTCTTCAACGTGTGCCTCGCGCTTCTCTTCATCTTCTGGACGGAGAAGATCGCGCGCGTCGCCGAGCGCCTGCTGCCGAACAAGCCATTGAGCGACGACCCGTCGAAGCCGCGCAACCTCGACCCTTCCGCGCTCGACACGCCGCCGCTCGCCATCGCGAACGCCGCGCGCGAGGCGATGCGCATCGGCGACGTCGTCGAGGACATGCTGAACGGCATGCTGCAGGTGATCAAGACCAACGACCGCAACCTCGCGGCGCAGCTGCGCAAGAAGGACGACGTCGTCGACGACCTGTACACCGCCGTCAAGCTCTATCTCACGCAGATCTCGCGCGAGGCGCTCGACGAGAAGGAAGGCCGACGGTGGGCGGACATCGTGTCGTTCACCATCAACCTCGAGCAGGTCGGCGACATCATCGAGCGCGTGCTGACCGACATCGTCGACAAGAAGATCACGAAGCACAGGAGCTTCTCCGACGCCGGCATGGGCGAGATCTGCGACCTCCATGCGCGCCTCGTCGGCAACCTGCGCCTCGGCATGAGCGTCTTCCTGCACGGCGACCTCAAGAGCGCGCAGGAGCTGCTCGCGCAAAAGGTGCTGTTCCGCGACCTCGAGCGCGCGTACGCCGATTCGCACCTCGGCCGCCTTGCCGGCAACACGCTCGAGAGCATCGAGACGTCGTCGCTGCACCTCGACCTCATCTCGGACTTCAAGCGCATCAACTCGCACATCTGCTCGATCGCCTACCCGATTCTCGAGGAAGCCGGCGTGCTCGCCCGCACGAGGCTCAAAGAGCCGACGCCCGCCCCGCTGGTGATCGACGACGATGCTGACCTCGTGCCGGGCAATGCGCCGGTCGAGGATGAATGGGCCAAAGGCAAGCCCAAGACAGCATGAGTGCGAATCGGCGCCCAAACGTGGAATCGACATGAGCCTCAGCATCTCCGACATCTGCATCCTCTTCGCACGCAAGGGTGGGCGCGCGTACGACGGTGAACCGGTCACGCAGCTCGAGCACGCGCTGCAGACCGCCACGAGCGCGGAGGCGTCCGGCGCCTCGCCGGCGATCATCACCGCAGCCCTGCTGCACGACCTCGGCCATCTGCTGAACGACCAGGGTGACACCCCGACGCTGCGCGGCGTCGACGACGTGCATCAATACGCAGCGCTCCCGTTCCTGCGAGGGCTCTTCGACGACGACGTGCTGTCGCCGATCAAGCTGCACGTCGACGCCAAGCGCTACCTGTGCGCCACGCGCAGCGACTATTACGATGCCCTGTCGGTCGACTCGAAGCGAAGCCTCGTGCTCCAGGGGGGCGTGTTCAGCAAGGCGCAGGCCGAGGCGTTCATCGCGCAGCCGCATGCGCGCCACGCGGTCGATGTGCGGCTGTGGGACGACCTGGCCAAGCTGGCCGGCGCGCCGACGCCGCCGCTGGCCCACTTCGTCACGGTGATGGAAGCCGCGCAGCGCCCCTCGTAGATGGAGCTCACGCTAGGCGTCACGCTGGCCGTGCTCGGCGCAGGCCTGCTGCATGCCGGATGGAACGCGCTCATCAAATCGGCGGCAGGCGGCGACGCCCTGCTCGACACCGCGACGATCGTCGCGGGGTCCACCGTTTGCTCGTTCCTCGCGCTGCCATTCCTTCCTATCCCGCTGTCCGAGGCGTGGCCGATGGCCGCCGCTTCGGTCGTCATCCATTTCGGCTATTACCTGACGCTCGCGGAGGCGTACCGCACCGGCGACCTGTCGTTCGCCTATCCGTTGATGCGCGGCACCGCGCCGCTGCTCGTCACGCTGCTCGGCGTCGTGTTCCTGCGCGAGCTGCCGTCCCCGAACATCGCCCTCGGCATCCTGCTCATCTGCTCGGGCATCGTCGCCATCGCATTCGCGCAGCGACACCATCATCCGCGGGCGGCCGTGTACTGGGCGCTCCTCAACGCGGCCATCATCGGCGTCTACACGCTGATCGACGGCGCCGGCGCGCGTGCGTCCGGCAACGCGCTTTCCTACGTCGTGTACCTCACGTTCCTCGAGGGCGTCTTTTTCCTCGCGTGGCTGCGCTGGCGGCGCGGCGCGCCCGCGGTGACGTACATCGCGCGACAATGGCGGCGCGGACTCCTTGGCGGCTTCTGCAGCGTGGCCGCCTACGGCATCGTGCTGTGGGCCATGACCCGCGCGCCGATCGCCGCGGTGTCCGCGTTGCGCGAGACCAGCGTTCTCTTCGCCGCGATCATCGGCAGTTTCCTGTTGAAGGAGGGCTTCGGCATCGCGCGCCTGGTCGGCGCAGCGAGCGTCGTTGCCGGCGTTGCGGCACTGAAGCTCTGACGGAGTGTCGAAATCCGCTCGTTGCCGGCATCACGCTCGATTTTTCGTGGCCTTTGCTACAGCGGCGGCGCGCGGCCGCCCGAAGCCGCCGCGCTTGCATCGCATTTTGCCGTCCTCGTTGAAAAAGGCGGGAGTGCTGTCTTCCCGTCTTTTTCAACGAACTTCTAACGGGTCACCATGAACATTCCCACGCATGCACGCGTCGTCGTCATCGGCGGCGGAATCGCCGGATGCTCGACGGCCTACCATCTCGCCAAGCTCGGCGTCAGGGACGTCGTGCTGCTCGAGCAAGGCAAGCTCACGTGCGGCACGACGTGGCATGCGGCAGGGCTCGTCGGACAGACACGCGCGACGCGCAACGCGACGCGCATGAGCCGCTACGGCATCGAGCTCTATTCGTCGCTGGAAGCGGAAACGGGGCTCGCCACCGGGTGGAAGCAGTGCGGCAGCCTCAACGTGTTCAGGACGAAGGAGCGGCTGCAGCTCACGCAGCGGCAGATGGCGCGCGCGAAGAGCTTCGGCATCGAGTTCGAGTTCGTTTCACCCGCGGAGGCGGGCAACATCGCGCCGATCCTGCGCACGGATGACCTGTCGGGCGCCGTGTGGATCCCCGGCGACGGCAAGGCCAACCCGACCGATCTCACGCAGTCGCTTGCCAAGGGCGCGCGCATGCGCGGCGCGTCGATCTTCGAGGGCGTCAAGGTGACGACCGTCGAGCTCGTCAACGGGCGTGTCGGCGGCGTCGAATGGTCGGGCGAGGACGGCGGCGGTCGCATCGCATGCGACTTCATCGTCAACTGCGGCGGCCAGTGGGCGCGCGAGCTCGGCAAGCGCTCGGGGGTGAGCGTGCCGCTGTACGCAGCGGAGCACTTCTACATCGTCACCGACAAGATCGAGGGCGTCACGCCCGATCTTCCAGTGGTGCGCGATCCCGACGGCTTCATCTATTACAAGGAGGAAGTGGGCGGCCTCGTCATGGGCGGCTTCGAGCCTGCGGCGAAGCCCTGGAACGTGTCGCCGATTCCTGACGGCTTCGAATTCCAGCTCCTGCCCGAGGATTGGGACCAGTTCGAGATCCTGATGACGAACGCGATGCATCGCACGCCATGCCTTACGACGGCGCAGATCAAGATGCTCCTGAACGGGCCGGAGAGCTTCACGGTCGACGGGAACTTCATCCTCGGCGAGGCGCCCGAGGTGCGCAATTATTTCGTGTGCGCCGGCTTCAATTCCGCGGGCATCGCGAACTCCGGCGGCGCCGGACGGCTCGTCGCGGAGTGGATCGTCGGTGGCGAAGCGCCGATCGACCTGTGGGACGTGGACATCCGCCGCTTCGCGCCCTTCCACGCCAATCGACGGCACCTCGCCGATCGCACGGTCGAATCGCTCGGCCTGCATTATGCGATGCGATGGCCGCGCGAAGAGCTCGCCACCGTGCGGCCATTGCGCCGCTCGCCGCTCTACGATCGCCTGCGCGCCCAGCGCGCCGTCTTCGGCACCAAGCTCAATTGGGAGCGCGCGAATTACTTTCTCCCCGACGGCGCCAATCCGGCGCCGTACACGCTCGGAACGCCCGAGTGGCTGCCCTACGTGCTCGAGGAGCAGCGGGCATGCCGCGAGGACGTTGTCGTGTTCGACCAGACGTCGTTCTCGAAATTCGTGCTCAAGGGACGCGACGCGCTGGCCGTTCTGCAGCGGCTGTGCGCGAACGAGATCGACGTAGCGATCGGCAGGATGGTCTACACCGCGATGCTCAATGCGCGCGGCGGCTTCGAGAGCGATCTCACGATCACGCGGCTTGCGCCCGAGACGTTCTTCATCCTGACCGGGTCGGGACAGGCGACGCGCGATGCCTCCTGGATCGAGCGTCACATCGGCGAAGGAGAATTCGCAGCACTCGTCGACGTCACGAGCGCCTATTCGGTGATCTCGCTCATGGGACCGAAGTCCGAGGCGCTCCTGCGAACGCTGGGTACCGACGACCTTTCGAAGACGGGCCTGCCGTTTTCCATGACCGCGGAGATCGACGTGGGGCACGCGCGCGTGCGTGCCGCGCGCATGAGCTACGTCGGCGGTCCCGGCTACGAGATGGTGGTGCCGACGGATCAATGCCTGACGCTCTACGACGCGCTCGTCGACAACGGACCGGCATTCGGCCTCAAGAATGCCGGGTACTACACCATCGACGCGCTGCGGGTCGAGGCCGGCCGCCGCGCCTGGGGCGCCGAGCTCTCCCCCGACGAGACGCCATGGGAGGCGGGACTCGCCTACGCCGTGAGCTTCGACAAGCCGTCGCCCTTCATCGGCCGCGAGGCGCTGGCTGCGCAGCGCGAGGCCGGCGTGCGCAAGCGCCTCGTGATGTTCGCATTCGACGACCCTGCGGCGTTTGCCTGGGGCGGCGAGCCGATCCTCATGAACGGACGCAACGTGGGCGAGCTGACGTCCGTGGGGTACAGCCGCAAGTTCGGCCGCGCGATCGGCATGGGGTACGCGAGGTCCCTGCCCGATGGACCGCCGCTGACCGACGAAGCGATCGTCGCCGCGCGCTACGAGGTGGACGTCGCCGGCGAGCTGTTTGCGGTAACGCCGCACATGCAGTTACGCTGAGCGCCTCATGCCCAATCGCTTGTCCAATCCCCCGCCGCGACGCGGCCGCACGCCAGGCAAGCCGGGCGCCGTGACGGGGCAGGTGCAAAGCCTCACGCGCGGATTGTCGCTCCTGGAAGCGCTCGCGCGCGCCGAGGGCGGCCTCACGCTCACCGACGTCGCGCAGCGCGTGCAGCTCGCGCCTTCGACGGCGCATCGGCTGCTCTCGACCCTCGAGAAGATGGGATACGTGTACCAGGCCGGCGACCTCGGCCGCTGGTACGTCGGGCTGCAGGCCTTCACCGTGGGCACGAGCTTTCTCGCCAACCGCGATTTCGTTGCACAGAGCCACCCTTACATGCGGCGTCTCATGGAGCAGTCGGGGGAAACCGCGAATCTCGGCATCCTCGAGGGAACCGATGCGGTGTTCATCGACCAGGTGCAATGCCGCGAGATGATGCGCACCATCGTCAAGCTCGGCAGCCGCGTGCCGTTGCACGCATCGGGCGTCGGCAAGGCGATCTTCGCGGCGATGCCCGACGACGAGATCGAAGCCATCCTGAAGGTCAAGGGATTGCCGCGCATCACCGGCAACACGATCACCTCGCCGGAGACGATGTGGGCCGCGATCCGGGTGATCCGCCAGCGCGGCTGGTCGTTCGACGACGAAGAGCACGCGCTATCGACGCGCTGCGTGGCCGCCCCCATCTACAACGAGCACGCCGAAGTGCTGGGGGCGATCTCGCTCGCCGGACCGTCGTCAAGGCTTCCCGACGAGCGCATCAAGCAGCTGGGCGCGCTCGTTGCCCACACGGCGGAGGACCTGACGCATCGCCTCGGCGGCAAGTGGCCGCACGGCAGGTAGCGGCGTCCTGGAAGCAAATCGACGAAAGTCTGACCGACGTCAACGTTGGGCGACCGTGCCCTCCGCCGTGAGGGCGCCGCGGGACTACCATGGGGCATTGCTTCGCATCGGGAAGGAGCGGACATGGCCAACAGTCTCGCGCAGTGGCACGCCGAGCACGTCAACTTCGGCAAGCTTCTCGACTGCCTCGAGACCCAACTCGAGCTCTTTCACGACGCATTGACGCCTCACTACGAGCTCATGCTCGACATCATGTTCTACATGACGAACTACGCCGATGTCGTCCATCACCCGAAGGAGGACCTGGCGTTCGCGCGCATCAAGGCGTGCGCCCCGCAGGTGGCCGGCATCGTGGAGGAGCTCGACGTGCAGCACGAGGACCTGCGCCGCATGGGCGCCGCCCTCGTCGTCCAGCTGTCGGACATCTTCAACGGCGCGATCGCTTCGCGCATGGAAGTGGAAACGCTGGCGCGCGATTACATCGCGACGTTTCGCGAGCACATCGCCTTCGAGGAGCGCAAGATATTGCCGATGGCTGCGCAACTGCTCGTGGCAGCCGATTGGGCGGCGATCGACGCGGCCCTGCGGCACACGGACGATCCGCTGTTCCGGCAAGACCCCGAGCCACGGTACGCATTGATCGTGCGGCACCTCACCGAGGGCGCCCAAGCCTGACGGGCTGGGTCAACGACCGGCCATTCGCGCCGTTCGTTGCGCCAGCTGCGGCGAAGGGGCAGGTCTCCAGCGCGACAGGAGCTCGTCCGCTGCTTCCGGCTCGTTGCACGTCAGCACCATGTCGCATCCGGCATCGATCGCGGCTTCGGCACGGGCGACGATGTCACCTGCCGTGAATGCGCCGGCCATGCCGAGGTCGTCCGAGAACACGAGTCCGTCGAACTGCAACCGCTCGCGCAGGATGTCGCGGATCCAGATGCGCGAAAAACCTGCGGGATTGTCGTCGACGGCGGGATAGACCACGTGAGCCGGCATGACCGCTTCCATGCCGGCTCGCGCAAGCGCTGCAAATGGAACGAGGTCGCTGGCGAGCAGGTCGGACAGCGGCCGATCGTCGATGGGGACTTCGAGATGAGAGTCCGCCGCGACGAAGCCATGGCCGGGGAAGTGCTTGCCGACGGCGGCACACCCTCCTTCGCGCAAGCCGCGGCAAAGCGCGACTGCCAATTCCGCGACCACATCGGGATCATCGGAGAACGCGCGATCGCCGATCACCGCGCTGGTGCCGAAGTCGACATCGAGCACCGGGGTGAAGCTGAAGTCCACACCCTGCGCGCGCAGCTCGCGTGCAATCACGCCGCCCACGCGCCGCGCCTCGAGGCCCGCGGCCGCCGCGTCGCGTTGCCATATGTCACCGAGCGTGCGCATCGGCGGTATCGCGGTGAACCCGTCCCGGAACCGCTGCACGCGCCCGCCCTCGTGATCGACGCTGATCAGCAACGCGGGTGTGCGCAACGCATGGATCTGCGCCGTGAGTGCCGCGAGCTGCTCCACGTTCTCGTAGTTGCGCGAGAACAGGATGACGCCGCCGACGAGCGGATGCAGCAGGCGCTCGCGATCGACGCCGTCGAGCGTGAGCCCGCCGATGCCGAGGACGACCGGTCCGCGCGCCGGCATCACGTCGCCGCCTCTCTCATGAGCGCCTTCATCTGCCGGACTGCCTCCCGCAACCCGGTGAACATCGCGCGCGACACGATCGCGTGCCCGATGTGCAGCTCGCGCACGCCGTCCAGCGCGGCAACGGGCTGCACGTTGAAGTAGGTCAGCGCATGCCCTGCGTTGAAGCGCATGCCAAGACCGCGGATCGCTTGGCCGGCCGTGCGTATGCGGTCGAGCTCGGCGACGACGGCCGCGCTTTCGGCGTCGCGTCCCTTGGCATGGAATGCATGTGCATACGGGCCGGTATGGACCTCGCACACGCGCGCGCCGATGCGCGCCGCCGCTTCCACCTGGCGCAGGTCGGCATCGATGAACACCGACGTCACGATGCCCGCATCGGCGAGACGCTTGACCACGTCGCGAAGCCCCGCCTCCTGTCCCGCCACGTCGAGGCCGCCTTCCGTCGTGATCTCGTGCCGCCCCTCGGGCACGAGCATCGCCATCTCCGGCTTGACGCGGCATGCGATGTCGATCATGTCCTTCGTGGCGGCGACCTCGAGGTTGAGCTTGATGTGCACGAGCTCGCGCAGCCGCCGCACGTCCTCGTCGTGGATGTGCCGGCGGTCCTCGCGCAGGTGCACCGTGATGCCGTCGGCGCCGCCGAGATGCGCCTCGACCGCGGCCCAGACCGGATCCGGCTCGTAGGTGCGGCGCGCCTGGCGCACCGTGGCGACGTGGTCGATGTTGACGCCGAGCTCGATCATTCGAAATTTTCTTCCTCGAGGGCCCACAGGTCGCGCACGACCTTGCGGCTCTGGATGGTTCGCGTGTCGAGGTGGTGGTCGATCGACCGGTTTAGGCGGTGAATCTACCGGCGGTCAGTTCGCGGACTCGGTGCGAACCATCGAGACCCCGCACACGATCAGGAAGATCGCCATCGGCAGCACCGCGAGGTACTGGAACGGAAGCACCTGGGTGAGGCCGACCAGTACGGTCATCACAGCGGCGAAGCGACCGAAGCGGCGGCTGACAGAACCGTGGCGCAGTCCGGCGACGGCCATTGCTCCGGTGGTCAGGATGCCGCCCGCCCACACCCATGCGAGCGTGTTGTAGATCGCCAGGTGGGAAGAGACGGTGTCCGGGTCGACGTCGTCGGTGTGGCGCAGGGCGTGGAACATCTCGGTGCTGATGCCGGTGCCGACGAGGGTCATGATCGCCATCAGGATCAAACCGAGGCCGGCGAGGTCGGGGACGAGACTTCCGGCCGGTTCCTGCCCGGCCAGTCGCCGTCGCAGCCCGAGGGCGAAGATGACGAGCAGCATGGCGAGGGCGACGCCGAGGGTCTGGAAGGCCCAGACCCAGCCGGCCTTGCCGTCGAGCTCGGCGAGCACCTTGGCGTTGTCGGAGTAGCTGTCGGTCGAGGGGCTGAGCATGCTGGCCGGTCCGAGGAAGAAGACGAACGAGCCGATGCCGCCGAGCAGCCCGGCGTAGGCCCAGCCGCGCCGCTTGCGTGCCGGTGCGGGTGCGGCGACATCGAGGTCGAACCGCTGGGTGGAGGTAAGTGTGGCGTTCATTGTTGTGTTCCTTTGAATGTGTTCGGGTGGTTGTGTTCGGGTTTGGGTTGGGGGTGGGTGGTGTCCGACACCGGGTATCGCGGACCCGGTGTCGGACACCGTCTGTTGGCTCACACGACCTTCAGCGTGGTGACCATGCCGTGATGCGAGTGGGGGTCGGCGGGC
>Ga0207701_10006164_pt1 | contig 11994 bp, 8 predicted proteins | sample KBSSwiSSwithPhiX_FD_184294 | JGI IMG/M metagenome (GOLD analysis project Ga0207701, IMG submission 184294) | Switchgrass rhizosphere bulk soil microbial communities from Kellogg Biological Station, Michigan, USA, with PhiX - S5 (SPAdes) (version 2) | ecosystem: Environmental > Terrestrial > Soil...
CAGCGCCGCGTAGTCCGGCAGTGTGCCCGTGACGGGGCAGCCGGCACTGGGGTCCTCGTCCTTGCCCCAGTCACCGGAGCCAGTCCCGCTGCCGCCGCTACCGGTCGTCCCCGCGCTGCCAGTGGTGCCCGCAGATCCCGTCGTGCCGCCGCGTCCGGCGCTGCCGGTGGTCCCGGCGCTGCCGGCGGCACCGGTGGTGCCCCCGCGCCCGGCGCTGCCGGTGGTCCCGGCGGCGCCGTTGCCGGCGGTGCCCGTCGTTCCGGCGCTACCGCTCGCTCCGGCCGAACCGGTGGTGCCCGCGCTGCCGGTCATCCCGGCAGCTCCGGTGGTGCCGGCGGCGCCGGTCGCCGAGCCGCCGGTGTTGCCCGAGCCGGTCGTACCCGCGCCACCCGAGGTGCCCGCGCCGCCCGAGGTGCCTGCAGTCCCTTGGCCCGAGCCGGCGGTGCCGGTGGTTCCGCCGCTTCCGGTCCCCGAGGATCCGGCGGTGCCCGTGTCGCCTCCGCCCGCGGGGCCGCAGGCGCTCAGGACCGCCGCGATCGCGACGGAGCACATCGTGAACGATACCGACCGGATACGCGAGGCGACGGGGAGCCGTTGCATGGTCTTCTCCTTGAGGCGGAACGAGAGCCCGATCTCAAGGCCCAGGAACGCCGACATGTCGCCGTCCGCGCCAGAAATGATAACCCCTGCAAAAAATGCGATGAGCCGGCGGGACGCGGCCGCGGCGCCCCGCCCTTCACCCCGCGGGCCTGGTCAGGCGTCGCAGGGGCCAACAACCTCACTGGCAACGAATGATCATGCGGGCCTCGTACCTCGTCGCGAGCGCCGCGCCCTGGCTGTGGACGAAGACGACGTCGCCTGCGCGAGCTCCGGCATCGATGACCAGGTAGCCCTGCGGGCAGGCACGCTGCGCTTCCCTCAAGCAGTAAGACTCATCGCGCCGACATTCGATGGAGATCGCCGCCAGGCCATCCGGCCCCTTCACGCGCGCGGCGGTCGCCATCGGGGCGCAAGCGGTCGTCGCGAGGGCTGATGCGATCAGGAACCAACCAAGCCGCATGCGAAGGCGACGGTACCACTTAACAAGCGGCGCGCCGGCGGCCGCTGTCGGACAGTCGTCGGGCTGCTGAAGGGTTCGTCAGCTCTTCACCAGCCGGTGCGCGCCAACGCCCGCCATTGCGGGGCCCGATCGGCTGGCACGCCGGCTGCTCATGCAACCGCTCGTGAAGAATCCTCGCGAGCTGCTCACCGCCGGCGCCGCCGGCGCGTTCGGAACCGGCGTCGACCTCGGCGTGCTCGTCGTGCTCGTCGCGCATCACCTTCCGATCCCGCTCGCGACGTTCATCGCGACGCTCGCGGGCGCGGTGACGAACTTCACGCTCAACAAGTACGTCGCGTTCCGCGATCGCTCGCCGATCCGCCTCGGGCAGGTCGCGCGCTTCCATCTCGTCGCCGTCGTCGGCGCGCTGCTGATGGCCGCGGCGATGAAGGTCGCGACAGCGCGCGTCGGCGCGCCGGTCGTGGCCGCCAAGCTCGCGTGCGCGGCGGTCGTGTTCGCGATCTGGACCTATCCCGCGCAGCGGCACCTCGTCTTCGCGCGAGGCGCGGAGGTTGCCTGACCCGTGTCGCCCGACCTCTCGAGGAGTCTCGCCATGTCGAATCTCGCCCCGTCCGTGGACGTCAGCGTCGTCATCCCCGCGTTCAACGAGGAGCGCCGTCTTCTCCCGACGCTGGAACGCCTGCACGCGCATCTCTCGGCGCGGCCGATGAGCTACGAGATCGTCGTCGTCGATGACGGCTCCCGCGACAAGACGTGCGAGGTCGTGGAGGAGGCCGCCGCGCGGCTCCCGAACATCGTTCTCCTCCGCAAGCAGCGCAACCGCGGGAAGGGCGCGGCCGTCCGGCACGGCATGCTCCTCGCGCGCGGGCGGATCCGCGTCATGTGGGACGCCGACTGCTCGATGCCGCCCGAAGAGTTGCCGCGCCTGCTCGCGCCGATCGAGTCCAGGCACGCCGAGATCGCGATCGGCTCGCGTTACGCCGAGGGCGCCCGGACGGTGAAGCAGCCGCGCTACCGCGTCCTGTGGAGCCGCCTCTGCAACAAGATCATCCAGCGCTGGCTCGTCCCGCGCGTGCTCGACACGCAGTGTGGCTTCAAGGCGTTCACGGCGCGCGCGGCGCTGAACTTGTTCCGCAGCGCGACGATCGACGGCTGGGCCTTCGACCTCGAGATCCTCGCGCTCGCCCGCCGCCGCGGCTTCGCGATCGACGAGGTCGGCGTCGAATGGAAGGACGACGGCAACTCGCGCGTCAACCCGCTCACCGACTTCTGGAAGGTGATCCGGGAGGCGTTGACGATCCGCCGCAACCTCGCCCGCGGCGTTTATGGGGCGACGGCCGCCCGGTAGAAGCTGTCCCGGGCGGCTGTGTGTGAGGTGGCGGCGCTTCAGCGAATCGTCGCCAGCGCGTCGACCTCGCCCGCTCCGTAGAAGTTGTTGTAGAAGGCCGGCCCCTTGCACGTCGCGGGCTGGCCGGTCGGGAGCGGATCGTACGGGCTGGGCGGGCACGCGAGCGGATTCGCGGCGAGGCTCAGGCGGACCAGGAGCTGCTCGGGCGTCATCTTGCCGAACTTGCTGATCGCCAGCGCGGCGACGCCGGTGACGTGGGGCGCCGCGGCCGACGTCCCTTGCACGTACCCGTACGTCGGGCAGCTGGGGATCGAGCAGTCCTGCAGCTGGCCGTCGTAGTCAGCCGCGCCGAGATAGAAGAGGCTGTTCGCCGGCAGCGGACCCACGACCTGGCCGGACGCGGTCGTGTCGGTGATGTTCGGGTACGGGATCAGGCTGTCGCCGCCGGGCGCCGTGACATCGACCGCGCCGAAGCCGTAGTTGGAATACCACGACAGCTTCTGGGTCACGCCGATGGCGCTGACGCCGATCACGCGCGGTATCTGGACGGGGATGACCTTGCAATCGACGCCGGGCGACTCGCCGGGCAGGTTCGCCATGTCGGTGAAGAAGTTCCCCGTCGCCGCCACGACCGTCAGCTTCTTGCGGGCGGCCTCGTTGATCGCGCGCCGCACGATCTTCACGATCGCGGCGCGATCCGGCTGGTTGCTGCAGAAGATGTCGTCGATCGGCGCGGTGAACGGATCGATCGAGAGGCTGGCGTTCGCCAGGTCCCAGTTGTGCGCGATCGCCCAGTCGATCGCGCAGACGAACGCGTCCGGGAAGATCAGGCCGATGTTCGGATCGGCGAAGTCGTCGATGACGACCTTCACCATCGCCAGCTTCACGCCCGGCGCCACGCCGACGATGCCGACGTTGTTCTTCGCGGCGCCGACGAGTCCGGAGGTGTACGTCCCGTGCCCGAACACGTCGTTCGTCCAGAGCGCGGGCGAGGGATCGGCGACACCGCCGAGACAGCTCGCGCTGGCGCCGACGTCGACGCGCCCCGCGAGGTCGGGATGGGTGATGTCGACGCCCGAATCGATGACGCCCGCGATCACCGACGACTTGCCGCTCGTGATCGCGCGGGCCTGGGGCGCGTGGATCTGATCCATGTCCCACTGGCGCGGCGACAAGGGATCACCACCGCCCGGGGGCCGCGGCTTGTGCGGCGGATGCGCGCCGCTGTTCTTCGGCATGCGAATCGAACTGTGCACGGAGGCGACGTCGCCGACGTCCTCGACGCCCGCCGTGCCGCGCAGCTTGGTCGCGAACGAAGCGCTGCTCGAACGCGCGAGCACGGCGCCCACCGCGTTGTAGCGCGCGACGATCGTGCCACCCGCGGCGGCCACGAGGCTGCTCGCGTTGGCGGGGATGCCGCCGCCCGTGAATGAGACCAGGAACGACGACTGTGTCGCCGTCAGGTGACCTTCGACCGCGGTCACGTCTGTATCGCTACCCCCGCCCGTACCGCACCCTGCCCCGGAGACGACGACCGACAATGCAAGCGACAACGACCAACACGACGACGACTTGCGCATGTGTCTCCTCCCAGAAGGTGAACCTCGACCGTATCCGATGCGCCTCGGCTCGACTTGACGATCGACGCGCAGAAAATTGCCTGACGGTTGCCCGCCTGCCGCGCGCTGCCAACCGGGATTGGCGCGATCCGGAATTCGCCGGTGCTTCGTCGATCGGAGGAGACCGTCACTTCGACGGTGCCGGGCGCACCGACCGGTGTCCATCATCGCGCCGCGCTCTCCGATGCGTCATCGTCCGGCGTCGTCTGGAACCTGGTGGGTTCGAGCCCGATCACCGGGCCGCCACCGATGCATATCTCGCTCTACGCGGCCCGGCGGCGACCTTGTCGGCGTCCCCGGACTCGCGCACCGGGGACAAGCCTGATCTCGAGGTCGAGGCCCAACGCGAGCGACGCTCGCTCGAGGGTGTCCAACGTCGCGCCTCGTTCGTCCGGATCGAGCAATCGATAGACCGTCGGACGGCTCGTCCCCATGCGACGCGCCATCTCTGCGGGCGTGACGTTCTGCGCCTTCATCTCCTTCTGCAGAGCGTCCGCCAAGAGCTTCTTCCTCGTGAGCGCTCGAACCTCATCGAGTTCGCCGAGCTCTTCGAACATCTCCTCGAGTTCGTCTTTCGCCTGCTTCTTCATGTTCCTTCCTTCATGCGTCTCCGCGCGAGTGCAATCACTCCCGCAGGCGTCTTCTGCGTCTTTTTCTGAATTCCGTGGACCAGCACCATCGTCCCTCGCCGCGACTCGCCGTGCACCAACACCAACTCATCGCTTGCCACGTAAAAGAGGGTTCGGTACTGCTCGCCTGCAAGCGAGGTCCGCACTTCGTAGAGACCACCGCCAAATCCGTCAATCAGCGGCTTTCCGATCGGCCACTGCCACTGAACCCTTCCGATGTCTGCGCCAATTTCCCGCCGCGCCTCCTTCGGTAAAGACAGCAGCCAATCCCGGACCGGACGTACTCCCGCCGACGTCCGGTAGAACCTCACCCGTAGGATAGGTCGCGCTCGACCCGTCACCGACGACCTGTACCAAAAATATTACACATCATCAGCCTCCTGTCACGACCTCCGTGGTCGGGTTGCAATGAAGTCCTGACTTTTCGGGCCGCAGCGGATCGAGTTGACGGTCCGGGCGCCCTGTTCGCGCAACCGGCCGACGGTCGCGCTGAAGGGTGCCGCAAACTCTGTCGGTCACGTGGTCTGAAAACGAAAGATATTTTCCCCAGTGCGTCGCGCTGAACGCACTCCCTCCCACAGACGAGCCGGCGTTCGAAGACGTCGCCGTCGATTCAACGCGCCGGGGATCCGGCGGGAGGAGAAGCCATGCTGCGCGAGAGATCTGCCATCCGTACGCCTTCACGTTGCCATCAACGGTCTTTCTCGGGTTTCCGGCCGTCGTGGCTCTTGCCGCCCTTGCTGATAGCGGCGGTCACTGCCGTCGGTTGCAACACCGGCGCGCCCGAAACCGAAACGACGCAGGGCGAGCTGTCGTCGACGGAGCAGTGCGGGACGCTGGCCGCGGACGCGGTCCTGAAGGGCGGCGGCGCGGTCCGCTCGTCGGCGACCTACGGGCGGTCGCAGTGCTTTGACGGCTACCTGGTCGACATCAACAACTACAGCGCGCGCTACACCGAGGGGACGCGCGTCACCTACGGGCGCATCGCGCCCACCACGCAGGCCGCCTGCGAGAACATCGAGGTCCGCGCCTACATCTTCAAGAAGAACAGCGACGGCACCGCGCCCTTCATGACCAACAAGATCCAGCGGGGCGTGTGGCTGACCGATGCCTCCTCGGGCGTCGGTCGGTGCAGCACGCCGAGCATCCTGCTCGAGCGCGACATCCCGGGATACGTGCCGGGCGGCAGCTACCGGTTGGCGTTGCGCGCCGCGCAGCGCGACCCCTACGTGCGCCAGGAGGTCTACGTCGAGACGCAGAGACCGTACGTGCCGCTGTCGGCGGCGCAGCAGTTCGATAGCCTGGCTGTCATCCAGGAGGATCTGCACTCGCAGATCTCGGGGTCTATCGACCCCACCATCGAGGTCATCTACAGCACGCCCGGCAGCGCGCGCGCCGGCATGGAGTGCCGCCTGATGCAGCTCGAGCTGTCCGCGATGCGGGTCATGGAGCCGCAGTTCGTGCGCGCGGGCGCGTCGTCCGCCGCCGTCACGCGCCGCTCCAGCACGGTGGATGCCGTGTACCAGGGCCATTGCGTCCGCCGCGACGACACCATCCAGATATTCCAGACCCGCGTCTCAGACCAGATCGACGCGCTGATGGCGCTGCAAAGCGAGATCGCCATCGCCACCGGAACGTCCCTCGGCGAGGCCGCCGAGCTCATGGGAGCCATATGGCACACGGAACTGTCGCGCATCCAGGTCGGCTGCGGAGCGATCGGCAGCGACGTGCTGGCTTATATCCAGACCGGGGCGGTCCCGGCCGGCATGACCGGCGCCAACGTGCTGCTGCGCAACTGCGCCGGAACACCGACCGCGACGCAGAGCGCGCTCGGCCTGGCCGGCCGGCCCAACATCGGGGCGACGCTGCGCTCGTGTATCGTGAACTCGTTCAACGGTCCGAAGCTAGCCAGCAAGTCCGCCTGCCACGAGGATCCGCGCGCCGCAGGGAGCAGCGCCCCGGGCGCGGAGGCCGGGGGCGGGATCTCCGAGTGCAAGACGTCCGCCGAATCGCAGGCGTGCCTCCAGAAGCTCCTGGGCGTGTCCGCGCCGGATCCGAAGGTGAAGCAGGTGATGGAGCACATCGCGGCACTGGACAAGGCGTACTACGAGGCGCGGATCGGCGTCACCATGGCCGAGGAGAGGGTGGCGCAGCTGACCGCGAGCGCGGCCCAGCACGCGCTGGAATCGGCGAAGCTGAGTGAGGATGCCACCTTGACAGCCCTCGAAGGGGCGGCGATCGGGGCGAAGGGCGGCCTCGAGGGGTTCTTCGGGGACAAGCTCAGCGCCGGCGAAGACGCCATCGCGGCCACGATCTTCGAGCTGGCTGCTGGGTGGGTCGCGCTGCAGGGCGCGAAGGAGAACACCAAGTCGGCCCAGGAAAACGTGGAGATCGTGAAGCTCAATCAGGAGGTGATCCCCGCGCTGAAAGAGAAGGAGGAGAAGTCCAAGGCCGCGCTGTGCAAGGAGGCGCCGGCCACGCCGGGCTGCGTCCCGATCGACGATCCGCGCAAGCAGTGCCCCGAGTGGGAGATGGAGAGCGGGCCGATCTGGGTGAACAGCGAGGACACCAACCAGGAGATGACCATGGCGGACCGGATCGAGCAGTGCACCTGCGAGGCGATCAAGTCGATCTCGGGCAGCTTCACGCGCAACGGGGTGGCGATGAATATCGTCTGTGAGAGCGACAGCGAGAAGACGAAGAACGCTTGCGTCGGCGGCATCGCCACCATGCCCAACCCGGACACCTGCTGGGATTACATGCAGCCGAGCGAGGTGGACCGCGACGCCCTGCGCGCCGACATGTGCCAGCACATCATGTGCGCGCCCGACACCGTCGCGGTCGTCGTCAACAAGGTCTGCAAGTGCTTGACCGCGCCGACCGACGCCACGCTGGCCAGCACCTGCAACTTCAACGGGGCGGCGGGCTCGCTCCGCTGCGGCGAGGAGGCCGGCCTGGTCTGCGACACGCTGGGCGCTCGTTGTGTCGGCTACGACGCCGGACGAAACCCGCTGGGCAAGCCGGGCTGCCGCGTCCCGACCGGGATCCAGCTGGGCGGACGCAACGAATGGGGCATCCTCAATGCGAGCGACGTGTTCGCGGCCACCTTCCCGTCGCGCCCGTCGATCGTCGACCGCGACGTCTTCATGGTGAAGCAAGGCTTCATCTCGATGGCCGCCCCGGAGATCAACACCAACATGTACTCGCAGATCGGGAACGCGCTGCGCGTGTCGGTGCTGGGGCCGGACGTCGTGCCGACGGGCGATCGCGGATCGCTGCAGCTCTATTGCAGCAACGCGAAGCTCAACATCTCGAACGCCTTCTGCGGCCAGAAGGAGTTCACCAACATCGCGGCCGGGCAGCTGAACAGCTTCGACTTCGCGCTGCCCAGCGCGTGCACCGCCTGCATCGGAGACGGCACGAGCAACTTCCGCTGGGGCCTCGGCTTTCGCACGCCCACCAACCAGACGACCCGCGCGGGGCTGGCCGGCTTCCAGTGGACGGGAACGATGACGAACAGGCCGAACGTCGTGCCGAGCTGCGACCCGGAGCCGGTCGACCCGTCGCCGTCGGTCGATCCCATCAAGATCGATCAGCTGCTCGGCAACGGAACGATCCGCCTCGGGACCATCGACGGGATCTACGTCGCGCCGTGGACGTACCCGCTGTCCTCGGGCACGGCCGCGGGGACGATCCCCGTCGTCATCCGCTGAGCGATCCACACGGCGCGGCGGCCGACTCGTTCGGCTGCCGCGCTTTGCGGTTTGCGGCTATCGCTTCTCGAACCCGGGAACCTTCCCGATCAGCTGCTGGTCCCAGATCGGCGGATCGGACAGCCGGCTCGCCAGAAAGTCGACGGTCGCGCGAATCTTCGTCGAGAGCTGGCGCGCCGACGCATAGACCGCGAACACCGCGGTCGGTTCGAATTCGTAGTCGCTGAGCACGCGCACCAGCTCGCCGGACAGCAGCGCCGGGCCGACCGACATCGTCGCGCCGACGGTGATGCCGACGCCCTGCTTCGCGGCGCTGGTCAGCGTCTCGACGTTGTTCGTGGCGACGCGCCCGGCGACGGCGACGGTCGCTTGCCCGGAGGGACCGATGAGCCTCCATTCGGCCGGCTTGGCGAACCCGTTGAAGAGCACGCACTGGTGATGGCTCAGATCCTCGGGCGTCTCGGGCGTTCCAAAGCGTTCGAGGTAGCTGGGCGCGGCGACGAGGACGCGGTGGTTGGTGCACAGGCGGCGTGCAATCAGGCGCGAGTCCGCGAGCTGCCCGACGCGGATCGCCAGGTCCATGCCTTCCTCGATCAGGTCCACGAAGCGGTTCGTCAGGGACACGTCCAGCGACAGGTTCGGGAACTGCTCCAGCAGCTCGCCGAGCATCGGCGCCAGGTACAGGTGACCGAACATCAGCGGGGCGGTCACCTTCAACGTCCCCTTCGGCTGCGTCGCGGTCTTCTGCACCTCCGCCTCCGCGTCCGCGAGGTCGGCGAGGATCTGGATCGCGCGGGCATGGAACGCGGCGCCCACCTCGGTCAGCGACAGCTTGCGCGTCGTTCGTTGAACCAGGCGCGCACCCAGGCGTTCCTCCAGGCGCGTGATGATCCGGCTGACCCCGGACGCGCTCAGCGACAGCTCCTCCGCAGCGCGCGCGTAGCTCGCGTGCTTCACGACGCAGCTGAAGACCGCCAGCTCCTGGGTCTCGGTCACCATGACGGGGCCGGGCGCGATTCTAGACCAATGATCCCAGGGCCTTGCCGCGATTCGTGACGCGCCATCATGAGTGTCGTGAAGGCCGGCGCCTTTCGGGGCCACCCGCCCCGTCGTTACAGTCGAGCAGTCAAATGACGTCGACTTCGACCTACGTACGATTCGCTCCCTACGTGCGCCGACAGCTCGCCGCATTCGGCGTGCGCGATGCCGACCTCCCCGATCTCTGTCACGAGGTCTTCCTCGTCGTGCACGGCAAGGACGGCGTCCCCGCGATCGATCGCTTCGATCTGTGGCTGCGCGAGATCTGCCGCCGCGTCGCCGCCGGCTACCGGCGTCGGGCCGGGCAGCGGTTGGAGGTGCTCGGGTGCGACGTCGGCGATCGGCGCGATTCGCGAAGCAGCGCCGTCGACGAGCGTGACGCCGCCCGGCGGATCTCGCTGCTCCGCCAGGCCCTGAACCACCTCGACACGGAATCGCGTGATCTGGTCGCGCTTCACGACGTCGGAGAGATGCCGCTGAGCGCGCTCGCGCGGCTGGTGGACCGCGATCGCAAGACGGTCCGCAGCCGGCTCGAGCGCGCGCGCCAGCGGTTGTCGCGCTGGCTGTGCGGCGACGGCGCTCCGAACGCGGGCCCGCGCCTCGGGACCGCGCCCCGGATCACCCCACCCGCTTCGGCCTTCATGCGCGAGCAGGCCGCACGCGGCCGGGCCGCGGGCTGCGCGACGAGCGAGCTCGAGGTCCTGCGCCTGTCGCCGCAGCTTTGCGCCGGCGCGCTCGGAAACGTCACCGTGTCCGACTGGCGCGGGCCCCAGATCGACCCCGCGACGATCGGGGCTGTCGTGGAGGCGGCGCCGTACACGCTCGAGAGAAGCGGCGGGGAGATCTGCTTCCTCGCGATCATCGAGCCGACGATGCTGCCGCCGACGCTGGAGGCCCGGCAGAAGATCGTCGACGCGCTCGAGATCGTGGGTCCGTACTTCACATCCTTCGCCGTCGTGCTGCTGACGGAGAATGCGCGCATCAACCGGCCGATCCTCGAAGGCCTGGCGCTGCTCGCCCGCCCGCGGTTCCCGATGCGCTTCTTCTTCTCCGTGAGCGCGGCGAGCGCGTGGTTGTCCGCGACCAGCGCGCGCAGCGCCGAAGGGCCTCTCGTGCCCGATGCGCTCGCCGCCGCCGCCGAACGCGTGCGCCAGCTGGACCCCGGGCGCCGCGAGGAGCGGCGCCACGTTCGATACTTCCGCGCTGTCTCGGTCTGACGCCGTTAGCTGAGCCGCGTTTTCGTCTCCTCGCCACCTGTAGCGCGCGTGCCTCACCGGGTGGTCGACGAGAAAGGAAAACCGAAAATGCGTCTTCGCTTGTTCGCTTCTGTATCTCTCATTTCTTGTTTTTCCTGCGCCAACGCCGAGAACGACGGGGCTGACTCCACGCACGCGGCGGTGGCCGCCGCGCCGTCGATCGTGAACGGAAGCTTCGAAGCCGACGGCACCGGCGTCGCGAGCCCGATGGGCTGGACCAGCACCGGCTCGGTGAACGCCGATTACACCGAGTGGGGCGGCAACACCGGCGACTGGCGGCTGTCGCACTACAGCGCCGAGGCGTTCTCGGTCGACACCACGCAGACGATCTCGGGCCTCGCCGACGGCGCGTACACGGTGCGTGCGCGCGTCCGCCGCAGCACCGGCCAGAACAACAGCTACGTCGAGCTCGCCTGCGGGCGCGACCGCCAGCGCGTGTACGCGCCCGTGGCGTGGCCGGACCAGTGGCTCCAGGTCGTCGTGTCGGCGCGCGTGAAGCATTGCGCGTGCGTCGTCTCGCTGCACACCGACGCCGCGGCGGGCGAGTGGACGAACTTCGACGACATCGAGCTCGTCGCCGGCACCGCCAAGCTCTCCGTGCGCGGCGCCGACGTGTCGAGCCTCAACAAGTCCGAAGCCCTCGGCGGCGTCTACCGCGACGAACGCGGCCGTCGCGCCGACGCGCTGAACATTCTCGAGGACCACGGCGCCAACGCCATCCGCCTGCGCGTCTGGGTGAACCCGGCCGACGGCTACCACGATCGCGCCGAGGCCCAGCGGATGGCGCGGCGTGCGTCGGACGCCGGCCTCGCGGTGCTGGTCGATCTGCACTACTCCGACACCTGGGCCGACCCGGGGCACCAGACCAAGCCGGCGGCGTGGGCGACGTTCACGACCGATCAGCTGCGCCAGGCCGTCTACGATCACACGTACGATGTCTGCCGCAGCACCCGCGTCCGCGGCCGCGGCCCGGCGATGATGCAGATCGGGAACGAGCTGAACTCCGGCATGCTCTGGCCCGACGGCCACACCTGGGACCCGCCGAACTGGGACAACCTCGCGACGTTCCTGAAGGCCGGCTCCGACGCGGTGAAGGCGTGCTCGCCGACGACGAAGGTCGTCCTGCACCTCGCCAACGGCGGCGACAACGGGGCGTTCCGCTGGTGGTTCGACAACATCACCCAGCGCGGCGTGAGCTTCGACATCATCGCGGCCTCGTACTACGGCTACTGGCACGGCTCGCTCGGCGACCTGCAGTGGAACCTGAACGACGTCTCCGCGCACTACGGCAAGGACGTGATGGTCGTCGAGACCGCGTACCCGTTCACCCT
>Ga0207701_10006165_pt1 | contig 11993 bp, 10 predicted proteins | sample KBSSwiSSwithPhiX_FD_184294 | JGI IMG/M metagenome (GOLD analysis project Ga0207701, IMG submission 184294) | Switchgrass rhizosphere bulk soil microbial communities from Kellogg Biological Station, Michigan, USA, with PhiX - S5 (SPAdes) (version 2) | ecosystem: Environmental > Terrestrial >...
GGCGAGAGCGGACGGGGCACGCCGTCGATCGTCACCTGCCGCTCTTCCATCGCCTCGAGCAGCGCCGCCTGCGTGCGCGGCGGCATGCGGTTCACTTCGTCCACCAGCAGCAGGTCGGTGAACACCGGCCCCTCGTGCAGCGTGAACTGCCCCGACGACATGCTGAAGACATTGGCGCCGATGATGTCGGCGGGCATCAGATCCGGCGTGCCCTGGACGCGGCGGAAGCGGACGCTGAGGATGCGCGCCAGCGTCCGGACGGCCAGGGTCTTGCCGAGCCCCGGCACCCCCTCGAGCAGCGCGTGCCCGCCGCAGACCAGCGTCAGGAAGAGCGTGTCGAGCGCGTCGCCGTATCCCACGATCGCCTTGCCGAGCTCTTCGCGCGCGTTGCGCGCCAGCTCGGCGAGCGGTTTTGCCATGCGGTCAGCCTCCCGTGCGGTTCACCACCGCGGACAATTCCTGGAGCCGGCGGACGAGCGCCAGCGCCTGCGCGTCGGCGGCCGCGTCGCCGCCCGGGTCGAGCGCGCGCGCGAGCTCACCGCGATCGAGCTGGAAGCGGACTGCTGCCGCGGCGGCCAGCCGGTCGTCGTCCACGTTCGAGGCGAGACCGGTCGCCTCCAGCAGCAGCCGGCGCAGGCGGCTGCGCGCGACGATCGCCGCGTCGCGCGCCGATCCAGCCCGATCGTAGAGGCCAGCCATCGTCTCGACGAACTCGAGCGGCGAGGTGCGCGACTCGACGTATTCGGAGCGGACGGGGAGCCGCCGCCGCACGAACATCGCCGCCGCGACGGCCGTCACGAGCCCGAGCTGCGCCAGCAGCCACGGCAGCGGCGTATGACGCGAGTACGACCAGAGCGATCGGCGCTGGCCGTGATGAAACTCGTCCCAGATCACGGTACGCGTGCGCGGCCCCACCGCGTTGAGCAGCAGCTCGAGATGTCCCTCGGCGTCGATCGCGTCGTTGGCGATCGGCGAATTGGCGGCCCACCAGATCGCGGTGCCGGTGCCGATGCGTGCGGCCTTCACGACCGAGGCCTGGCCATCGCCGTAGAGGGACAGGAATGGCGAGCCCGGCTGGGCCGAGGCGCAGAACGACGTCATCGCGATCCGCGGCACGCCCGCCGCCAGCGGAGACGGGAGCTCGACGCCGAACGTCCGCTCTTTGCGGATCGCCTCGCCAATCTGGTTCGCGCTGCCAAGGAAAGCCGCGGCCTGGCACCCCGTCACGAGCAGCCTGCCGCCAGCGGCCACGAACCGCTGGAGCATGCGGCGATCCTGCTCCGACGCCGGGTCGCGCGGATCGGCCAGCACGAGCACGGTTGCCGCGGGCGACAGCGACAACGACGGCAGCGGGTCGAACGATCGGCGGATGTCGTAGCCCAGCGCCTGCAGGGTCAAGTACGCCGCCGCGGATCCATCAGGATCTTTGGAGAAGCTCGATCCCGGCGGCAGGCCGCTCGCGCCCGGCGGAGACAGCAGCGCGCCGATCGCCGTCAGCGCGGCGACCAGCGCGATCGCGCCAACCGGCACGATCAGCTCGCGCGATCGGGCGACAGGCATTCGAGATCCTGCAGGAGCGAGATGATCGCCGCGCCATCCTCCGGCCGCGGCGGGCGCGAGCCGTACCAGATGCGCTCGAAGGTGGAGGTCAGCAGCGCCAGCGGCTGGCGCCGGCGGTGCGGCGCCGGCAGCAGCCGCAGGTACTCGCGCGGTGTACGCGCGTCATCCACCCGCAGCGCCCCTTCCTCTTCGAGGCGCTGCACGGCGGCCCGGTAGGCGACGCGCACCGCCTCGCGCACCTGGCCGGCGCGCGCCAGCGCCGCCGCTTCGAGGGCGAGCTCGCGGCCGGCGGCGCGAGCCGCGCCGACCGATCCCAGATCGATGGGCGCCTCGGCGCGGCGGCGCACCGCGGCACGCGTCAGCCAGATCAGCAGCACGGCGACCGCCCCGATCGACGCCGCCCAGGCGAGGACGAGCCCGATCGTGCGCGTGCCGACGCGCCGCCCCAGCGTCCGCCCCCACAGATCGGCGATCCACTCCGTGACGGCTTGCATCACCCGCGTCTGCCAGGTGCGGGTGCGCGCATTCTGAAAGCCGCGGCTCGCGAGCACGCGGCTCAGCGCGTCACGCGCATCCCGGGGCCGCTGCACTGTCGCCGTCTGCGACGCCTCCCGCTGCATCGCGCGCAGCCGCGCCACGACGTCGGCGCGCGCGGCGGACCACCGCGTCCGGTCCGCCGTCGCAGCGAGAAGCGCCGTGCGGACCCAATCCAGGCGGACGCTGAACTCCTGCGATCCGTCCGTGACCGCGACGCTTGCGGGAACCGACGCGGCGAGGCCGGGCGCGGACTCCGGCGACGCGCGCTCGACCGCCGCGGCCAGCGTGCCGAGCTGACCGGCGAACTGCGGCACCGTCAGCGGCGCCGCGCGCTCGTTCGCGCGCCCGGCGGCGGCGGGCTGCAGCATGAGGATGAGCAACGCGCTGACGAGGCGGAGCGGCGGCAGGTCAGCTCCCGGGCGGCGCGTCCAGCGAATCGAGCATCACCTGGAGATCGAACGCTTCCTTGCGGATGCGCAGGTCGTAATACATCATCGCCAGCCCGATGATCATGATCGGCCCGCTGAACATCGACCCGATCCCGCCGAGCACCGCACCGACGATCCCCAGCAGCATCGACAACGCGGTACCGGGCCCGGCGAGCGTGGCGCCGACGATGAACGGCACCTGGAGCAGCGCGACGGTCGCGTAGGTGATCACCAGGGCGCAGAGGATCACGAGAAACGTCCGTCCGCGATTGTCTGATGTGAGCTCGACGCTGCGCGCGAGGCTGCTGCGAGCGGGCAGGTTCTCGAGCACCACCGCCGGCACCGACACGCCCCAGCGCACGACGAAGAAGACGCACAGGCCGCCGCCGCCGACGACGGCCAGCGCCATGAAGAAGATGCTGAACGCCGGGGAGATCATCCCGAAGATCGCCGCGAGCACGCCGCCGACCGCCACGATGCCCATCATCGTCAGGAACAGCCGCAGCCAGCACCAGAACAGCAGCACGACGAGCCGCAGCCAGTGCGGCTGCACCGCGCGGTAGGCCGCGCCGACGGACGTTTCGCGTCCCATGTAGAGATGCGACACCGCCACCGTGGTCGCGCCGAGCGCAAACGCGTAGGCCAGCAGGTAGACAATGCCGAAGAGGAACGATCCGATGAGCAGCAGCGCGATCTGCAGCGGCGCGTCGCCCGGCTTCGCGCCGGGGGCCGTGGTCAGCGCCTTGAAGACCTCCATCGCCACGGCCGAGGTGATCGACCAGATGGCAGGGACAGCCATGATGCCGACGAAGAGCCAGAGGTGGTGGCGATAGGTGGAGAACGCCCGGTCGAGCAGCTCGGCGAGAGTCAGGGGCCGCAGGTCCACGAGTCGCGCGCATGGTAGCACGCGCCGACTTACGTCTGATCGACGAAATACGGAACCGCCCGCAGCGCCAGCGCCGCCGCCAGCGCCACCAGCGCGGGGATGGCGAACCACTGGTAGACGGGCACGTCGCGCACGTAGACGCGGCTGGTCAGCAGCCCTTTCTCGATCGAGTCGATCGTCCGTGACGCGGCAATCAGCTCGCGCTCGGACCCGGCATCGAAGTACTTGCCGCCGTTCTGCTCGACGGCAGCCATCAGCATCTGCACCGTCGGCTTCTCCTTGACGTCGGATTCGAGATCGACGCCGATGACGTGGACGCGGATGCCGGCTTCCTTCGACTCCGCCAGCACTTCGACCGGCTCGCGGCCGCGGTTGCTCTCGCCGTCGGTGAGCAGCACGATCACCTGGTGCCCGCGCGAGGTCGGGGTCGCCTGCCGCGCCAGCATGTAGTTCGACAGCGCCAGCCCGTCGCCGATCGCGGTCTGCCCTTCCCCCTGCAGGATCTTGTCGTCGATGAAGTCGATGTAGTGCAGCAGGTACTCGTGATCGAACGTCAGCGGGCTGATGACGTAGGGGTTGTCGGAAAAGACGACGAGCCCGATGCGATCGTCGCGCCGCATCCGCACGAAGGTCTTGACGGCCTTCTTGACCGCGTCCATGCGCGTCGGCCCGGCCGTCACGGGACTGGTGACGCGCCCCTGGCCAGAGCCCATTTCCTCCTGCATGCTCGACGACAGATCCATCAGCAGGACGATGTCGAGGCCGCGCGACGAGAGGTCGGTCTGCGAGTAGGGGATCACCGGCTGCATCAGCGCCAGGCTGGTGAAGGCGGCGGCGATGGCCAGGATCGCGAACGGCGCGCGCCGGAACAGGGACGCGCGGTAGGCCTTGAGCGACGGCAGCAGCACGGTGAACGCCGCCGCCCGCCACCGCACGCGCCACTTCAGCAGCACGACGACCGCGAACGCCGCCACCAGCCACACGCCGTACTCCGGGTGTAAGAAACGCATCAGTGCCCAAGAACCTGTTCAGCGGCGGAGAGCGCGTCGCGGCAGGCTTGCGGCGTCGGGATCGCCTGCGGCGGACCGTAGCGCGCTTCGTCGCAGCTGGCGATCAGCGCGCTCACCTCTTCGCGCGAGATGCGCCCCCTGGCGTGCGCCAGCGCGTCTTCGATCTCGGTGGCGGTCAGCGCCGTCGCCGGGACGCCGGCGCGCGAGGCGATGTGCTCGCGCACGGCGCTGCTGATCGCGTCGTAGGCGCGGCGGCGATCCTCGTCCGTGGTGACGTCGAGGCTGCGCAGGCGCTCGAGCGCGGCGCGGTGATCGGCGCGGCTCTGGCGGGCGGTGCGGCGGCCGACCCGCCCGGCGGCGCGCCGCCGGACGGCGACCGCGCCGAGGAAGACCGCCGGCGCCAGCGCGATGACGACCAGCGCCATGCCGATCGAGCCGGCGCGCACGAAGAGCGCATGGCGTGAGGCCGACTCGCGGCCGTCACGCAGGGCGTAGGTCGGCTGGTTCTCGGGAATGGTGCTGCGGAACGATACCGCCGCGCCGGGGATCTGCACTTCGCCGGCCGGCGCCATGTCCTGCAGCCGCTGGCCCGGACGCCGCTGGTAGTAGCGCGCCGAGATCGGCTCGATGGTGAGCAGCGGCGTATCGACGCGGTAGGTGGTCAGCACGTAGCGCAGTGTGTGCGTGGTCCGGTCGGCGGCGTCGGTCGTCACCGACGAGTCGTTGCCGACGATCTCGAACCCGTTGACACGCAGCTTCTCCTTGGCGAGGTCGTCGAGCAGCACGTCGACGCCAGGGGCGCAGTGGATCTCGATCGTGTAGGTGACGCGGTCGGCGACCCAGGCGGCGGTGCGATCGACCGACGAGCGGACCTGGACCGGCGGCTCCGCGGCGAACGCGCCGCGGGCGGCCAGCAGCAGTATGAAGACGGGCAGTACGCGGCGTGTCACGCCTTTCTCCTTGCGAACAGCGACAGGACCGGCAGCACCGGGCTCCCCGTCGTCGGAACGAACACGTGATCCATCGGCACGCGGTAGAACGCGCGCGACAAGGACTCGCGGCGGCCGGTGACGGCGGCGGCATAGGCGCTGCGCGTCCCGCGTCCAAGCCCGACCGTCAAGCGCCGCCCCGACTCGACGTCGCGCATCTGGACGTAGCCGCTGCCGCTCGGCAGGCTCGCCTCGTCGCGATCCTCGGGGACGATCGCCACCAGGTCGTGCTTCGCCGCCAGCTGCGCCAGCTCCGGGCTCTCCAGCGCGTTGTCGGCGGTGGCGAAGTCCGAGACGATGAAGACCACGCTCATCCGCTTCAGCGTCAGCGCCAGGTGCCGCACCATCGGCAGCATCAGCGTCTTCGACGAGTGCGGCTTGAGCGCCCACATCTGCTCCAGTGTCTTCCACGCAGCCGCCCGCGTTCGCTTCGGCGTGGTCGACATCAGGACCCGGTCGGTAAAGGCGAGGAACCCCGCATTGATCTGGTCGGCGATCGCCGAGAACAGCAGCGAGCCGGTGATGTAGGTCAGCGCCTCGCGCTTCGAGTGATCCGTCGAGCCGAGACTCATCGAGCGCGACAGATCCATTGCGACCATGATGTTCATCTCGCGCTCGGCGTGGGTGTGGCGCACGAACGGCGCGTCCATCCGCGCGGTCACGTTCCAGTCGATCCGCCGGACGTCGTCGCCCGGGCGGTAGACCTGGTGCTCGTCGAAGTCGAACCCGGGGCCGCGCATCGGGCTCTGGTAGGTGCCGACGCGCTGGTTGCGGATCTTCCGCGCCGTCTGGAGCTCGATGTAGCGGAGCTCCTTCATGACGTGTTCGGGGATCATGGGATCGGCACCGCCGCGAGCAGTTCGTCCAGGATGGCGTCGGCGCTGACGTTCTCCGCCTGGGCGCGGACGGTGCGGGCGATGCGGTGCCGCGTCGCGTCGAGGAAGATCTCCTTCACGTCCCCCGGCAGCGCCCACGTCCGCCCGTGCATGAAGGCGTTGACGCGCGCCAGCGCCAGCAGGTGCTGGTAGGAGCGCGGCGAAATCCCCAGCATCAGCATCTCGCGCAGCTCGGTCCTGCCGACGCTCTCCGGATCCCGCGTCGCGCGTCCGAGTCGAACGATGTACTGGAGGATCTTTTCGTCCACGTACACCGTGTCGACGATGAACTCGCGCAGCACGTTGACGTCGGCCGTCGAGACGCGCCGGTTGATCGTCGCCTGGCTGAGCCGCGTCTGCAGCATCTGCACTTCCTCGCCCTGGCTCGGGTAGCCGACGCGCAGCATCATCGAGAAGCGATCGAGCTGCGCCTCGGGCAGCGTGTAGACGCCTTCCTGCTCGACCGGGTTCTGCGTCGCCAGCACCCAGAACGGATCGTCGAGCGGGAACGTCGTGTCGGCCAGCGTGACCTGGCGCTCCTGCATCGCCTCGAGCAGCGCGCTCTGCGTCTTCGGCGTGGCGCGGTTGATTTCGTCCGCCAGCAGGATGTTGGTGAAGACCGGCCCCTGCTCGATGCGGAACGTCGCCGTCTTCGCGTCGTAGATGCGCGTGCCGAGAATGTCGGCGGGCAGCAGGTCCGGCGTCAGCTGCACGCGCTGGAACTTCGCCGAGATCGCCTTGGCCAGCGTCGTCGCGGTCAGCGTCTTGGCCACGCCGGGGACGCCTTCGAGCAAGAGGTGGCCGCAGCCCGATCGCGCGCGCCCCTGCGTCACCGCGAAGGGGATCGCCGCGAACAGCGCCGTCAGCATGCGGCGCACCAGCGTGTGCTGGCCGACGATGACCTTGGCGATCTCGGTCTCGAGCCCGGTGACGATCTCGCCCGCCGCCTGCGCGTTCAATGCCTGGTGTTCCATCATTCTCCTGAGGGGCTTCGCCCCTCAGACTCCCCGCACGCTCGCTCGCTCGTCAAAGTACCATCCACAGAAGGCCGATCGCCGCCGCGGCGACCGCCAGCGCCATCGGATACAGATCGCGGTATTCCGTCGTCGTGCGCCAGCCGACGAGCGTACGTTCACCCTGCTCGATCTCCTGGAGCGCCTTGGTGAGATCGCCGCCGGTCCGCGATCGGAGGTAGCGGCCGCCGGTCGTGCTGGCGATGTCGCGCAGCGTCGACTCCTCGAACCGCGTGCGGACGATGCGGCCGTTCTCGTCGCGCAGCGGCGCTTCCTTGCCATCAGGGAACATCTCCGGGACGGGGACCTCGTCGTCCGAGCCGATGCCGATGCTGTTGATGTGATGCCCTTCCTGCTGGTAGACGGCGACCTGGCGGCTCAGCTCGCCGCCGTAGTCCTCGCCGTCGGACAGCAGGACGAAGATCTTGCGGGTCTTGCGATCGTCCTTCCTGGCGACGTCGAGCGCGTTCTTCAGCGCGGCGCCGATGTTGGTGCCGAGCAGGGTCTGCGGATCCTTCTCGATCCAGTCGAGATAGAACGCGACGGTGTCGAGATCGCGCGTCAGGTAGGACAGGATCAGCGAGCTGCCGGCGAAGCCGACCAGCCCGACGCGATCGATGTTCTCCGGCTTGTTCTTGAGGAAGGTGCGGATCTCCTCGGTCGCGCGCGAGAAGCGTGACGGAGACACGTCGTGCGCGCGCATCGACGCCGAGCGGTCGAGCATGATCACCAGGTCCTCGCGCTCGTACTGCGGCGTGCGCGTGGTCAGCTGCGCCTGCGGCCGCACCAGCGCGAAGACGATCGCGCCGCCGGCGATCGAGGCCAGCAGCAGCACCGCGGCGTCGCGCACCCAGGTCGAACGCCGCGACAGCCGCCGGAAGCGCGGGGCGATCGGCGTCATCCGCCGATGGAAGCGGACGTAGAGGATGCGGATCGAGCACGCCGCCAGCACGATCGGCAGGAGCTGCCACCACGGCGCGAACTCCGGGCGCAGGAACCGCACTAGCCGGTGCGCCGCGGGGTCTTCGCGCCCGGCGTGGGAGGCCGCAGCAGCTGCATCATCTGCTTCGGCGGGGTATGGGGCTGCTTGCGCAGCTCGGCCGACAGCCGCGTCGTCAGCTCGAAGTCGAACTTCGTGTCCCAGTCTTCGGGATCTTCCTCGACGGCCTTGCGGAACTCTTCCTCGGCGCGCCCGAGCCAGCCGAGGCGCGTTTCGGGCGCTTCCTCGACGCTCGCCTTCTGGAAGAACGCGCACGCGGACCAGAAATGCGGCGACGCTTCGGCGGGGGCGCGCTGCGCGAGATCGATCACCTCGTCGTAGCGTTTCAGCCGGTACAGCGCCCAGAGGTGATTGCTTACCGCACGCAGGTACTCGTCCTTGACGATCTGCTTGGTCGCGGGAATCGTGTCGAATCGCCCTTCGGCGGTCTGATAGCCGGCGACGGCCTGGTCGAGCCGCCCTTCAGCCAGCGCGACGTCGGCGTCCTTGATGGGCGCCGTCCACCGCGCGTAGCCGATGAGCGTCAGCCCCGCGAGGAGCAGCAGAATGACGACGGTTGCGAAGAACGCGCGCACCAGCTCATCTTACCGCGTGGCTGCGGGCGCCAGCCAAACCGGCTCGACACGCGTCCCAGCTTTCATCCCAGTGCCCGCCTACCTCGAAGGACTGGTGACGCCGACTGGCACGCTCGGCGTTCGTCCGAGACTGATCAAGTTCGCGAGCAGCTGGTACGCGCCGTCGGTGCCGGCAGGCAGCTGCCGCCACAGGCCGAGCCCGATGTAGACCCAGCGCCCCTTGCCCACCTTGCCTTCGACCAGCGCTCCGAGCTTCACGCCCGGATTGTCGGGGAACGAATCCACCATCGAGACGAGGTCGGTGTACTTCGGATCCTTCTCCCCGAGGAAGTACAGCCCGCGCTCCTGCACCCAGCCGTTCCACGCCATCGGGCCGAGCCGGTTTGGCCGCGTGAAGACCGGGTTCTCTTTCTGCAGGATTTCCACGGGGACCGATTCGTCGGACACGCGATTGCCGCTGACGCGCGCGGGGAACGGGCCGTACTGCTGCTGGTTGAACTCCATCTTGTTGTACTGCACGAGCACGGTGCCGCCGCGCTCGGCGTACTCGAGCAGCCGCTTGTTGTAGGCCTTCAGATCCTCGCGGCGTTCGTAGGCGCGCACGCCGGTCATGATCACGTCGTACTTCGAGAGATTGCCCCAGGCGAGCTCGTCGGCGTCGATGAAGCTGACCTTGGCGCCGAGCTGCTCGATCGCGGGCGGCACCTGGTCGCCGACACCGACGATGTAGCCGACGGTGAGGTTGGCCGCGGTCTTGACGTCGATCACTTTCACCGACGTCACCGCCGGCTTGATCACCTGGCGCCGCTGCACGTGCGGATACTCGATCTCCTGGTAGCCGGCGGTGAACTTCCGCTCGCCGGTGACGTCGGAGGTGACAACCGCCTGCACGGGGTAGGCGCCGAGCTTGACGGAGGCGGGCGCGGTCACGCGGAACCTCGCCGTCAGCGCCTCGTCTTCGTGGCCGAATTCGATCGGCGCGCTCGCCGGCGAGACCTTCCAGCCGGCCGGCGCCTGCAAGGCGACCGTGACTTTCGCGGCACCCTTGGTGCCGTTGGTGACGGCGACGTGCACTTCGCGGTCCACCGGCCTGGCCTCGGCGGCGCTCTTCGCGACGGGGATGACCGCCAGGCCCGGCGTCATCTCCACCGAGAAAGCGGGGACGACGTTGAGCTCCATGCGCTTGTCGCCGTTGTAGATGTCCTTCACGTAGCGGAACTGGATCGGCACGTCGCGCGTGATGTCGGCGGCCCCGGCCTTCACGTGATAAGTGACGTGGAACGGCGACAGGGCGAACGCGATGCCGAACGGCACGCCCGGATCGAAGTCGTTGCGCGCGAGGTTCTCGGGATGCTTCCAGTAGTTGTCATGGAAGTAGGGCTCGGTCGGCTTCGCGTCCTTCGGCACCTGCACTTCGGCGGCGCACGTGTAGAAGCTGTTCTTCGCCGCGGGTCCCACGGTGCACGCCGCCGGACCGGCAAAGCCCGACACGTCCACGGCGGTGACGGCAACGTCCGTCGCGCCGCGATTGATGGTGACGAGCGACAGCTTCACCGGCTGGCCCGCGATCACCAGGCCGTCGTCGGCGATCGCCTCGAAGCTCAGGCCGTGCGCGGCGATCACCGCGTCCTGGTAGTTGCGCTCCTTCTGCGCCAGGCGGAAGTCGATCTCGTACTTCGCGCCGTCTGACAGGCCCATGGAGCCGAGCTGCCCGCGCAGGGCGCGTACGGCCGCGAGGCCCGCCTCGATCGGTTCAGCCGTCGCCGCGTCGTTGCCCGACTCGAACGCCTTCTGAGCGCGCTGCGCCTGCTCGACGATCGCGGCGAGTCCAGCGGTCAAGGCCGCCGGCGGGTTCGCGCCGGCGTACTGCGCGATGCCGGCCAGGCTGGTGTCGACGCCGTCGAAGAGCGACGTCTCGTCCTTGTCCTTCTGGCCCGGGATCGTCGTGTCGATCAACTGATACGTCGCGGCCCCCTGCCCGCCGCCGCCGCGTCCGCCCTGCTGCACGCCGGGAATGCCCGGCAGCCCGTTCGTGCCCTGGCACTTGTGATTGCTGCGCGCATCGGTGCCAATCTCGGCGTAGGTGCGGCCGAGCAACTCGTCGTAAGTCGCCGTGTTGATGCGGGCCAGGTGTCCCGCCGAAGCCGCCGCAGGCGGCGAAGGCGGACCGCCGCGTCCGCCGATGACACCGCGTCCACCGGTGTAATAAAACTTCTTCGGCTTCCACGGGCGGAGGCCTTCCGCGATCTGATCCGGATACTTCGCCGGATCGCCCGCCGCCTTGTAGGCCTCGGTCGCCAGGACCGTGGTCGCCTCGTGCGCGCGATCGCCGCCGCCGCCCTGGATGTTCATCGTCAGGAAGACGTCGGGACGGAAGGTGCGGATCTGGCGGACGAAGTCGCCGATCGTCTCGTCACGCCCCCACTTGTCGATGACCTCCTGCGGGCTGAACGAGTAGCCGTAGTCGATGGCGCGGGTGAAGTACTGCTCGGCGCCGTCGATGCGGTGCGCCGAGAGCAGCTCCGACGTGCGCAGCACGCCGATGTCGCGGAACAGCTCCGGTCCGATCTCGTTCTGCCCGCCCTCGCCGCGGTTGGTCTGCAGATCGATCGAGCGCAGTCCCATGCCGTGGGTGTAGAGCGCGAACAGCGCGTTGTGCTCGTCGTCGGGATGCGCCGCCGACTGCATGAAAGTGGCCGAGACGTTCAGCTTGCGGATCGCCAGGCCGAGCGCGACGTGGCCGCTCTCGGCCGAGACGACCGAGTAGGTCATGCGGTTCTGGGCGTGCGTCTCTACGGAACCGGTGAAAGCATGGACACCGGCAATCACGCCAGCGGCAACCGCAAACAGGACACATCGCTTCATTGGCTACCCCGATAAGGTCCGTGGCTTCCGGCTTTAGCCGGAAGATCCATGACTTCCGCCTGAAGGCGGAAGCCACATGATCGACTCACTAGAAAACTGGCGGAAAAACGGTGTTCGGTTTATAACACATGCATGTTGATGCTCGCCGTGCTCACCGCGGCCGCCGCGCTCCAGGGATCCGCGGCCAGCCCGCTCACGTTCACCGCTCCCGCCGCGTGGCACACGCGCCCCGCCGCGAGCAGCATGCGCGTGGCG
>Ga0207701_10006166_pt1 | contig 11992 bp, 10 predicted proteins | sample KBSSwiSSwithPhiX_FD_184294 | JGI IMG/M metagenome (GOLD analysis project Ga0207701, IMG submission 184294) | Switchgrass rhizosphere bulk soil microbial communities from Kellogg Biological Station, Michigan, USA, with PhiX - S5 (SPAdes) (version 2) | ecosystem: Environmental > Terrestrial >...
TTGACTCGCGCCGCGCGACCTCCTATCAAGAGGTCCCGGACGAATGGATCTCTGTCTGCGAGGCGGCCGGGTCATAGATCCGGGACGAGGCGTCGACGCCGAGGCGGACGTGATTTTGAAGGACGGGGTGGTGGCGCGATCCGGCAAGGGAATCGCCGCCGGGCTGGGCGCGGACGTGCGCGTCATCGACGTCCGCGGCAAGTGGGTGGTCCCCGGGTTCATCGACCTTCACACCCACCTGCGCGAGCCCGGCCACGAGTACAAGGAAGACATCCTGACGGGCACGCGCGCCGCGGCCGCGGGCGGGTTCACCGCGGTGTGCGCGATGCCCAACACGAACCCACCCAACGACAACCGCGCCGTGACCGAGCTGATCGTCCGCCGCGCGCTCGAGGTGGGAGCGGTGCGCGTCTACCCGGTGGGCGCGATCTCGAAGGGCCTGGCGGGCGAAACGCTGTCCGAGATGGGTGAGCTGAAGGACGCGGGCTGCGTCGCGGTGTCGGACGACGGCCGTCCGGTGATGAACGCCGAATTGATGCGCCGGGCGATGGAGTACGCGCGCACGTTCGGGCTGACCATCGTGCAGCACTGCGAGGATCTCTCGCTGTCGCACGGCGGGGCGATGAATGAGGGCGTCGTCTCCACGCGCGCCGGGATTCGCGCCCAGCCGGCGTCCGCGGAATCGACGATGGTCGCGCGCGATCTCGAGCTGTGCGCGCTGACGGGCGCGCGTTACCACGTCGCGCACATCAGCAGCGCCGATTCCGTGCGCCTGGTGCGCGAGGCCAAGCGCCGCGGGCTGCCCGTCACGTGCGAGGTGACGCCGCACCACCTCACGCTGACCGACGAGGCGTGCGCGGGCTACGACACGTCGACCAAGTGCAACCCGCCGCTGCGCACGGCGGCGGACGTCGAGGCGCTGCGTGAGGGGCTGGCCGACGGGACGATCGACGCGATCGCGACCGACCACGCGCCGCACTCCGCGGTCGAGAAGGACGTCGAGTTCGAGGAGGCGGCGTTCGGGATCATCGGGCTCGAGACCGCGTTGCCGCTGGCGCTCGAGCTGGTCCGGGCCGGCCGCCTGACGCCGGCTGCGCTGGTCACGCGCCTCAGCGTCGCGCCGGCCGCGGCGTTCGGCCTGGCGGGCGGGACGCTGGCCGACGGCGCGGCCGCCGACGTCACCGTGATCGACCCGGAGGCCAGCTGGACCTGTGACGCGGTTGCGCTGCGCTCGCGCTCGCGCAACACGCCATTTTCGGGCAGAACCTTGCTCGGCCGGGCGGCGCTGACCGTCGTCGGCGGTACAATCGCCTACTCGGGAGAACGACTGACGTGAGCCATAACGACGATTCATTGCCCCCCGCGCTGCTCGCCATGGAGGACGGCAGCGTCTACCGCGGCTTCGGGTTCGGGGCGGCCGGCGACGGCGCGGGCGAGATCGTCTTCAACACGGCGATCACCGGTTACCAGGAGGTGCTGACCGATCCGTCGTACCGCGGCCAGATCGTCACCATGACGGCGCCCGAGATCGGCAACGTCGGCGTCAATCCCGTCGACTTCGAGTCGGCGCGGCCCTGGTGCGCGGGCTTCGTCGTGCGCGAGCTGTCGCCGATGGTTTCGAACTGGCGCGCGTCCGGGTCGCTGCATTCGCTGCTGGCCGACCACGGCGTCGCCGGGATCTCGGGCATCGACACACGCGCGGTCACGCGGCGCATCCGCCTGTCCGGCGCGCAGCGCGCCGTCATCACGCGGGCGGTCGACGATGCGGCCGGCGCCGTGGAGCGCGCGCGCAAGCACCCCTCGCTGGAAGGCCGCGACCTGGTCCGCGAGGTGACGGCCGCCGCCGGCTACGAGTGGAACGAGCCGGTGTGGCCGGGCCCGACGTCGGTGACGGGACGCCCGCCCGAGCTGCCCCCGGAACGGTTTCACGTGGTCGCGTACGACTTCGGGATCAAGCGCGGCATCCTGCGCCGCTTGCGGTCGTCGGGCTGCCGGGTCAGCGTCGTTCCTGCGACGACGCCCGCGCGCGACGTGCTGGCGATGAAGCCGGACGGCATCTTCCTGTCGAACGGGCCGGGCGATCCGGCCGCCGTGGGCTACGCGGTGGAGTCGGCGCGCGAGCTGACGCGTTCGAAGCTGCCGGTGTTCGGAATCTGCCTGGGCCACCAGATCCTGGGGCTGGCGCTGGGCGGCAAGACCTACAAGCTGAAGTTCGGCCATCACGGCGCGAACCACCCGGTGATGGACCTGGGCACGCGCAAGGTGGAGATCACGTCGCAGAACCACGGCTTCGCCGTCGACGTCGATTCGATGCAGGGGCGGGCGGTGCTGTCGCACGTCAGCTTGAATGACAAGACCGTGGAGGGGATGCGCCACGGCGAGCTGCCCGTCTTCGGCGTGCAGTACCACCCCGAGGCCTCGCCCGGGCCGAACGACGCCAGCTACCTGTTCGATCGCTTCTGCACGTTGATGCAGGAGCGCAGCCGGCGCTAGGCGCGCGATGATCTATCCCCTCCTGGATCGCCTGGCCGAGCGCTACAGCGAGAAGGAGCACAAGCTGGAGGCGATGCGCGCGCGCGAGGAGTACTTCGATCGCGCGGGCAAGGTGTTCGACGACGACGCCGAGCTGTTCGAGGGACGGATGGCGTCGTTCCTCGAGTGGTACGTGCTGGAGCGCCCGCTGGTGGGCATCGGATTGACGCCCGTCGCCTGCGCGATCGAGGAAGGCGTGGCGCGGCCCGCCGATGAGCGCCGGACGCTGGCGGCGCTGGCGTCCAGCCACCGCAGCGTGTTCGAGCTGTTCACCGTCGATGGAGAGGTGCTGGACGTCGAGGATCTGATCGGCGGCGCCCGGTTCGCGGTGCGCGAGCGGCGCAAGCCGCTGGGGATGACCGTCGGCGATATCTTCGAGGCGCGCGTGGTCTGGGACGGCGACACCGTCGTGTTCGGACGGACGTTCCTGTTCCACCCGCCCGACGCGCGCGAGGTCGTGCTCGAGTGGGTCGAACGTGCGGTCGCGACCAACGTCGCGCGCGACGAGATCCTGTTCCACCTTTCGCGGCAGCACATTCGCTGGCACCGGCACGGTCACGTCGGCGCGGCGAAGGTCTACCGCGATGCATGATGCCCCCGCGCCATCAACGCGATGGCGGCGATGGGGGAAATGGCTGGCGGTGGCGTCGCTGGCGGGCGCTGCCTATGTCGCGGGCGCGAACATCTACCTGGCCGCGGCCGCGCGGCCGGCGATCCTGGCGGACATCGACGTGGCGCCGGCGCGGCCGTACGCCATCGTGCTGGGAAACAAGGTGTTCCCGGGCGGCGTTCCCAGCCCGGAGCTGGCGGCCCGCCTGGAGACGGCGCTCGCGCTTTACCGGGCGGGGCGCGCCGGGAAGGTCGTCGTTTCGGGGGCGGCGCGCGGCGACTACAACGAACCGCGCGCGATGGCGGCCTGGCTGGAGGCGCGTGGGGTGAAGGCGGACGACATCATCGCGGACGAAGGCGGTCACCGCACGGCCGCGACGATGAAGGATGCGGCGGCGACGGGCGTACGGTCGGCGCTGGTCGTCACGCAGGGCTATCACCTGCCGCGCGCGCTGTTTCTGGCGCGCCGAGCCGGGATCGACGCGCTCGGCGTGCCGGCGCCGGTCCGGCGGGCGGGCGTGGTCAGTCACGTCCTGGTGTACTGCCGCGAGACCGCGGCGCGCGCCGAGTCCGTGCTCGAGGTGGCGGTCCGCGGCGTGCGCTGAATAGGTTTCGCCGCCGCGGTCGCGTTGCAAATGCGGCGGGCCTTGGTTAGAAAAACGGGCATGCGACGCGCTTCCCTGGCCCTCAAAGCTGCGATTCCGCTGTGTGTGACGTTCCTTGCCTGCGTCGAGCAAGACGCGGACAAGCCGACGGCGGAGGACATCGCTGCGGCGAAGGAGAACATCCTGACGACGCCGCCGACGCCGAAGTATCCCGTCAATGCGGACCTCGATGGAAAGCTCGTCTACCTCGGGCTCGACGTCGACCACGTGCCGATCGAGCCGGGCAAGGACGTGACGCTGACGCACTACTGGAAGCTGGTCTCGCCGCCGGGGCAGGAGTGGAAGACGTTCACGCACCTCAACGGCGCCGGGAACAAGAACTTCATCAACGCCGATCACGCGCCGGTGAAGGGCAAGTATCCGGTCGGCTCGTGGAAGGCGGGCGAGATCATCCGCGACCAGCACACGGTCCGCTTGCCCCAGAACTGGACGCAGCCGTCCGTCGAAGTCTACGTGGGTCTGTGGCGCGGGCCGACGCGCATGCCGATCCGCACGGGGCCGCACGACTCGGACGGGCGTGTCCTCGCGGCGACGGTCCCGGTCAGCGCGAGCCCGGCCAAGACGGAACCGCGCAAGCGCTACATCGCGCGCATGGTGACGAAGGCGCCGAAGATCGACGGCAAGCTGGACGAGGCGGTGTGGGCGTCGGCGCCCGCGACGGGGCCGTTCGTGAACACGCTGAACGGTACGCCGGTTCCGCAGAAGACCGAGGCCAAGCTGCTGTGGGACAAGAAGTTCCTCTACATCGGAATCGAGAACGAGGATTCGGACGTGTGGGCGAAGCTGGACAAGCGCGACGACAAGCTGTGGACCGAGGAAGCCGACGAGATCATGATCGACGCGGACGGCAACGGCCGCACGTACATCGAGCTGCAGGTGGCGCCGAACGGCAACCTGTTCGACACGTATCTGCCCGAGCGGCGCAAGTACGAGGACACGATCAATCCGAAGATGAAGCCGTTCGCGTGGAACTCGAAGACGGTCGCCAAGGTGCGCGTCGACGGAACGTTGAACAAGCGCGAGGATCAGGACAAGGGCTGGACCGCGGAGATCGCGATCCCGCTGGAAGACGTCAAGGGGATGGACGACAAGTCGACCCTGACCTTGCCGCCCGCGCTCGGCACCGTCTGGCGCATCAACATGTACCGGATGGACGTGCCCCAGGGTAAGCCGCAGCAGGCGGCGGGCTGGTCGCCGCCGCTGGTGGGCGACTTCCACGCGCTGGACCGGTTCGGCGAGCTGGTGTTCGGGGACGCGCAGGGCGCGGTGCCCCCGCCGCCCGCGCCGCCGACGCCGGCCGCGCTGGCGAAGGAGAAAACGGGCGGCGGCGCCGCGACGCCCGTCGCCCCGACCGGCGATCGCAAGGCCACCGCCGCCGCCAAGGCCGCGAGCACCTCCGGCAAGAAGAAGGAGTGACCGCCCCGGACCGGGGGGCGAGGACATCTTCCTCCCTCTCCCGCTTGCGGGAGAGGGTCGGGGTGAGGGGACGCGCGTGTTTCTCCCTCTCCCGCTTGCGGGAGAGGGTCGGGGTGAGGGCCCGCGGCCTGATCGCGCTCGCCCTGATCGCTGCGTGCGCGTCGACGTCCACGTCCACGTCCACGAAAACGTCAGCGTCAGCGTCAGCGTCAGCGACTACGGGCACGTCGAGCGGGCGGTCGGCCGGGACGCCGCCGATGTACGAGGGCAGTCAGATGCCGGGGTTTCCGCCCGCGGGGCAAGGGGCGAAGAAATACGCGCCGACGGCGGCGGCGGACGGGAGAGGGCCGGTCCCGGGCGATGATCTGCGGCGGTCGTTGCTGGCGGAGGTGCGAGCGGTGGCGCGCAAGCAGGGGCGCAAGCCGCCCGAGGTCGATGCGCGGCTCGACTGGGCGATGACCGACCTCGCGCGCCAGGTACGCGACGACGATTTGCCGGCGCTGGACGTGGTCGACTTCCTCCTCGCGCACTACGGCCTGGTCGAGCCGTCGCCGCACATCCTGCTTTCCAGCGTGCCGCTGCGGGGCGCGGCCGAGCTGAGCGCGCACGCGCGCGGCGAGATCGCCGAGATGATGCGCGGCGAAAGCATCAATCGCGCCGGGCTGGGCATCGATCGCACGGCCGACACGCTCTACATCGCGCTGGCGCTGCAGGCGAAACGGGTCGAGCTGCTCGAGGCGATCCCGCGGCATCTGCCCGCGCGCGGCCGCGCGCCGATCGCCGTGCGCATCGGCCCCGGCCTCACGAAACCCGAGGTCGCCATCACCGCGCCCGACGGCAGCGTGCGCGAACAGATGCCCCCCCTGCAGAAGGGCGTCGTTCGCGCGGAGATTCAGTGCGCCGCGGACGGGCGGTACCAGGTCGAGGTGGTCGCGACCGAGGCGACGGGCAGCGCCGTGCTCGCGAACTTCCCCGTGTACTGCGGCGTGGAGCCGCCGTCGACGACCCCGCGCGGCGCGGGCGTCCGGCCGGCGGTGGTCAGCGCCGAGGAGGCCGAGCAGCAGCTGCTCGCGCTGATCAACCGCGATCGCAAGCGGGCAGGGGTGGCGCCCGTGACGCTGGACGACCGGCTGACGGCGATCGCGCGCGCGCACACGCACGACATGGTCGACCACGACTTCGTCGGGCACGTGTCGCCGCGGACGGGCGGTCCGGCCGATCGCGTTCACCGCGCCGGCCTCGCGCCGAGCTTCGTCTCGGAGAACGTGGGCCGCGGGTACACGGCCGAGGAAGCCGAGCAGGGCTTCATGGCGAGCCCGGGCCACCGCGCGAACATCGTCGATCCGCGCCCGCGCAAGGTCGGCATCGGCGTCGTGTTCGGCGAAGCCGTCACCGGCACGAAGCCCATGTTCGTGACGCAGCTGTTCACCAACTAGCGAGCATGCGAGGCCAGCTCACGATCGCCGCCTGGCTGCTGGTCGGGTGGCCGTCTGGACCGGTGTCGCCGACGGCGACGCCGGCGCCGGCACAGCCGAACGGCGCGTTCCGCCTCCGGCTCTGCACGGAGGCGCCCGTTCGCCTGGACGGCCCTCAGGGCGCGCAGCAGTCCCGCGGCTGCGTCGCGACCTTCACGCAAGTCCTGTCCGACCCCGCGACGATTCGCTGGGTCGGCGCCGACCGGGTCAAGCGCCGGTACCTCGTCTACGTGCCCGAGCGCCTGCCGGCCACGCCCGTGCCCGTCGTTTTCATGTTCCCCGGCTACACGGCCAGCGCAGAGGCCGCGGCCTTCTACTACACGCACGGGTCGTTCGAACGCCTGGCCGATCGCGACGGGTTCGTCGTCGTTTACGGGAACGGCCTTCCGAACTCACCGCCGACCGGCGAAAAGCCATCGGTGCGCGAGGGCGGCTTCCTGCAGGGTTGCCTCGCGCCCCACGCCGGCGAGGGCATCGACGTCGCGTACGTGCGCCAGATCGTCGATCAGCTCGCGACCGAGGTCAGCATCGACCGTTCACGCATCTACGCGACGGGCCTGTCGGCCGGCGGCGGGATGTCGTTCCAGCTCGCCCTGGAGGCGCCCGACCTGGTCGCCGCCGTCGCGCCCGTCGCGGGCCTTCCATTCCAGCCGGACGGCGTCTGGCGGTTCTCCTGCCACCCTCGGCCCGGCCGCGAGCGCGTCTCGATCGCGATGCTGGCCGCCACGCACGACCGCTTCGTCTCGTACGCTCCGGGCGGCTCGCCCGAATACCCGAACGCACACTATCCGGGAATGGAGCGCACGCGTGACGCGTGGCTCGCGGCGCTGGGGATCAAGGGCCCGCCGGCCGTCGACCGGCTGCCCGACGTCGTGCAGGGCGATTCGCTGACGGCCCAGACGGGACTCTCCACCAGCACGATCGAACGCCACCGCTACCCGCCCGGGCCCGACGGGCAAGAGCTCTGGTACTACAAGGCCGACGGGATGGGGCACTGGTGGCCGAACCCCACGCAGATGTCGCCGGGCCTCTGGCAACGCTTCGGCAAGACGAACCAGGACATCGACTTCGCCGACGAGGCGTGGACGTTCTTCCAGCGCCACCGCGCCAAGCGTTAGTAGGTGATCGCGAACGCGATGCGGAAGAAGACGCCGCGCGGGTCGATGGTTCCCAGATCGACCGGAACGATCTTCGACTGATCGCGCGGCGACGACGGCGGCGCCAGCAGCAGATGGTGGCTTTGCGCCCAGCTGTAGCCGGCCTCGGCGCTGATCCAGGCGCCCACCGGGCTCGAATCGCCCGACATGCGGATGGCTGAGCCGACGCTGGGATCGATCGAAAACACGTCGAAGTGGTCGACCAGGTCTTTCGCGTTCGGGCTGGACGGATCGGTCAGCGCGGCGTCTCCGCGCAGCATCCCGGGCGACAGCCGCGCAAACGCGTAGGTGAACGGCCGGGCGTAGTAACGGCCTTCCACCACCGCCGCCAGCCGCCAGAGGCTGAGCGACGAGGCCACGCCGCGGGCTTCGGAGCTGCTCGCGCCGAAGTCGGTCCCGAAACCGGCGGCGACGACGAACGAACCGGAACGCAGCAACGGATGCTCGATCGACAGCGAGACCTGCGGCACCGCATCGGTCCCCGAAAAGGGATCGAAGGCCGAGCTGCGAATCAGCATGGTGCGCACGCCGACGGTGCCCTGGATGATCTCCGGCTTCGGACCGGCGCTCTGCTCGATGACCTGCGCGTCCGCCGGCGCGGGGGCGGCCAGCGCCAGCAGGCCGAACGCAACCAGGCTCAACCCGCTGCGGTTGCCAAGGCTCATTGGTAAGGACCTCCCACCAGGACGCTGGAATAGAGACGGCGTGTCTCGTCGTCGAGCGTCGCGGCGTTGTAGACCGTCGCGCCGCCACCGCCGCCGGCATGCAGGATCACCACGAAGCGGCCGGCCGCGGTCTCCACCTCCAGCACCTGTCGCACGGTTCGCTCGATCAGCAGCGACCGCGGATGCGTGTTGATGATGTCCGTCGCCACGACCTGCGTGCCGCCGGGCGAGAAGGTCCACACCTGATCGCCGACCGGCGACATCGAGAAAGCGACCGATGACGTGGACGTCACCAGCGGCGCCGCGGTGCGCGTCTGCAGATCGAGCACATAGAACTCGCTGGCGGCGGAGGTCTGCAGCACGCGCAGGTTCGCATGCTGCGGCACCGGCAGCACCGCGGAGACAGCGGACACGACGCCGACTGTCTCGATGCTGCGGTACGGCCGCCCCGCGGTCTGGCCCAGCTCCCAGAACGCGACGCCGTCGGTCGGAGCGCCGCCGTTCCACAGCAGCGCGACGTCGACCGCCGCGCCCGCGCCGCCCCCGGCGACGTCGGTCACCAGCGACAGGCTCTGGTAACGGGCGGGCAGGGCGACCGCGGTGGTCAGGCTGGTCACCGGATCGACCAGGACCGCCGCGCTGCGCGCCGGCACCAGCGCCGCGAGCCGCAGGCCGCCGTCCGTGCGCACGAACGCGATGTCCGACGGCACGCCGCCCACATCGGTCAGGTTCACCGTCGGCCGGAAGCCCGTCGTCCCCGGGTCCGGCTCCAGCGTCAGCGTGATGACACTGGAGTCGTTCTGCAGCCGCACGCCGATGCGCGCATCGCTGTCGCTGGCCGGGTCGCCGTCATCGACAGTGATCGCGGCGGGCGTCAGGCGCCGGCTGTCGGTTCCGCTGGTGAGCGGAATGGAGATCTCGTTCATTGGGTCGGCGAGATCGAGGATCGACAGGTCCTGGTTCGACTCCACGACCAGCAGCCGCCGGGCGCCGCCCGGCAGGCCCAGCGTCGGCGTGAAGGTGAGCCGCACCGGGCGACCGCCGAAGCTGTGCAGCGTGTGCGCGACCGCCATGGCCGTCTCGGGCGGCTGCATGAGATCCAGGAACACCAGCTCGTTCGGGTTCTGGACGAAGGGCTGGTTGGGTCCCGACGCCGGGTAAAGAATGGCCCAGCGCTCCTCGATCGGATCGATCGCCATGCCCGCGAGCGGATCGGTCAGCGTGGTCAATTCGTAGTGGTGCGCGACGACGGCGGCGCCGATCTCGATCACCGTGAGGGACGGCTTCTCGTCGGGCTCGGTGTCGCCCACCGGGGCGCGGTGACCGGCCGACAGCACCAGTAGCTTGTTCCCGCGCGGCGACGGCTGAACGTTCAGGATGTGTTTCCCGACGGTCACATGCTCGACGCGCAGGCTCTGATCGGCGCCGGGGACCAGGACGACGACGCGGTCCGCGGGCGGGTCGACGATGGCGACGCCGCCGTTGAGGCCGAACGCCTGGTCGATGTTCGCGGGCTGGGACCAGACGGGCGAACGGTCGCCGCAACCGGCGACCGCGACCGCCGCCGCGGCCGCGGCGGCCAGAAGCGCGAGCGCGAGCAATCTCCGATCGTTCATGGTTGCGTCCAGTCCACGACGCGCGAGCCGAGCTCGAAGCCGGTCAGCGTGCGCGCCTCGCCGCTGCCCAGCGTGACGAAGGTGATGCGACCCTCGGGATGCTTCTGCGCCACGTAGCCGCGGCCCGCCTCCGCGACGACGCCGGCGGCGATGGGCGGACTGGCGAGGCCGACGCGCTGGACCTCCAGCGTCGGGAACAGGCCCATGTACACCGCGTAGACCTTCTTCACGTCGTCATGGATCGTGATCAGCGCGCGGTCACCGCCGGGCGACAGCACCACGGCTTCGGGCGGCGCGTCGGTCGTCTGGATCTTGGCGGGGAGATCGGCGGTGAGCGGGACCAGGCTGAACGCGCGGCCCGCGTGGGGAACGGGCGGCTGCGCGGCGCCGGCGTCGACTTCGCTGCTGCCGCCGTCGGGCGCGGGCCCGCCGTCCGGAGTCGGCGTTCCATCGCTGGTGTCGGCGTGCAGCACCACGGCGTTCTCGCCGTCCCCGCTCGGAAACACGGAGAGCACGGGCGCGTGCAGCTTCACCACCCGGTAGCTGGGCGCCGGCGCCAGCGTCAGCACTGTGAGGCGCTCCAGTTTCGTGGCGTTCGAATACAGCAGCGCGGTGCCGCCGCCGGGCGCGAGCGCGACCGAACCGACGACCTCGCCGGCCACGCTGATGTGCGTGACCGCGGCGCTGGTGGGCGCGCCGGCCTCCAGCGGCAGGATCGCGACCTCCGCCGTGGCGCGCACGACGGCGACCGCGCGCTTGCCGTCGGTGGTCAGATCCAGATCCGTGACGGGGCCTGACAGCGTGACCTGCGAGCGGGCGCTGGTCGCGAGATCGACGATGCCGATGGCGGCGCTGCCTTCGCGGCGGATCAGCGCGAGGGCGCCGTTCGGCGTCAGCGATACGTCGCGCGTGTCGACGTCCTCGGTCGCGTCATCCGTGATGATCACGTTCTTGCTGACGCGCGGCCCGGTGGCGCCGGTCAGGTCGACGACGGTGATGCCGTCCTCGGTGACGGCGAACGCCTTGCTGCCGTCGGCGGCGAAGCCGATCGACACGGGCCGGAAGCCGGCCGTCACGATGGTCTTCCGCGGCGCCTGCGGATCCAGCTTGATCACCGTCAGGTCCTGGTAGCCCTCGAACTTATCCGCGTTCTTGATGCGACGGGCGTCGGTCCAGGCGATCGCCCAGCCCCCGTCGCTCGAGACGGCGAGGGCGTTGGCGCCGTGCGCGACGCCGCGGACCGTCTGGCTGTCGAGGCCGGTCGCGGTCACGCGCAGCACGGTCGCGTCGTCGGAAAGGACGTTGAGCACGATCACCGCGTCGTCGCTGGACGGGATCGGGGCGATATACGTCGGCGCGTTGCCCGCCTCGATGGTGTGCACTTCGAACGACGCGGCGTTGATGTACGCGACGCGGCCGCTGGTCGGGTTCGCGACCCAGATGAAATGGCCGGTCGCGACCGGGACCTCGTACGAGCTCTCCAGCTCCGTCTCGGGCGGCAGCGTCCCGCCTGTGCCCGCCGGTCCGGCGTCGAAGCCACTGCTGCCTGCCGCGCCCGGGCCGAAGCCGGTGCCCGCCCCGCCCGAGATGTTGCCGCTGCCGGAGGGCGATGCTCCGCCCAAGTCGCCGCTGCTGCCAGCACACGCGGACAGCGCGGCCAGCAGCGCGCAGGTCGCGACAGGTAAGCGACGTTTCACGCCGGGGCGTTCGAGCAACCGACGTGCCACCCGTTTGCGCACATACGCCGCTCGCGACTTGTGCGGGCTTGCGGTCCGCGATCGGTGTCATGCGCCGCGCGGAGCGCGACATTCGTGTCGCGGAAAGCGGCTATCCGGCCGGTCGCTCCGGCGCGATCAG
>Ga0207701_10006168_pt1 | contig 11992 bp, 8 predicted proteins | sample KBSSwiSSwithPhiX_FD_184294 | JGI IMG/M metagenome (GOLD analysis project Ga0207701, IMG submission 184294) | Switchgrass rhizosphere bulk soil microbial communities from Kellogg Biological Station, Michigan, USA, with PhiX - S5 (SPAdes) (version 2) | ecosystem: Environmental > Terrestrial > Soil...
CCCAACTCTTCACAATGCCCCGCGCGTTGCGGATTGAAAGGGGGGAATTAGTCGATGGCAAAGAAAAAAGCAGCAAAGAAAAAAACAGCGAAGAAAAAAAGGCACTAGGCCTATCGCTGAACTAACGGCCCCGAATTTCTTCGGGGTCACAACCCTAACTTCAACCCGGGAGGAGAATTTATTTTCCTCCCGGTTTTTTTGTCGTTGTCTGTAGCAGCGCTGTGTGAGCGCCGGAATTGTCTATAAATTTGATCGGCGGTCGCAGGCCGCCGCTAAAGAAAAGTCAGTGTATGATTTCCATCGTGCACTTTGTGTTCTTTGTGCGAGCTAATCTCTTCCGATGAAGGAATACCTCGATGCAGCGGAGAACGCCGCCCGCGCCGCCGGAAAATTATTGCGCGAGAATTTTCAGCAGCATAAACGCGTTAAGGCCCTCGCGGCGCATGACATCAAATTGGAGATCGATGTTCAAGCTCAGGAGTTGATTGGCAAATTGCTTCTCGAAGAATTTCCGGCGCACGCGCTGTATGGAGAAGAAGGGATCCTGGGAGATCAATCGAGCGACCATCAATGGGTTGTCGATCCGCTCGATGGAACCGTAAATTATTTTTACGGCATTCCTCATTTTTGCGTTTCCATTGCGCTGCGCCTGCACAACGAGATCGTCATTGGCGTGATTTACGATCCCATTCGCGACGAGATGTGGACCGGACAACGACGCGAAATTTCCAAATTGAATGGAGTCGCTATCCATGTGAGCGACCGCGCGGAGCTAGCCGAAGCTGTTATATCCATCGGTCTCGCCAAAACCGGAGAGACGATCAACACAAATTTCCCGCTGCTTCAGCAAATGATTCATCGCGTGCGCAAATGCCGGGTGCTCGGCAGCGCGGCGCTCGATATGGCGTACGTCGCTTCCGGACGAATGGACGCATACATTGAAACGGGAATCAGTTTGTGGGACATCGCCGCGGGCTCGCTATTGGTTGAAAACGCCGGTGGAACTGTCGATCTTCGTCCGCGCGAGAACATGAAAGACAAATACAGCATCGCCGCTTCGAACGGTCTGATCGATCTCAAGTTGTGATGAATTACGAAGCTCGAATGACAAATCACGAAAGACGCACGAATGCTCAAATGACAAACGAGCAGTCGAGAAACTGTTCTTGTCATTCGGATTTCGTCATTCATTCGGCATTCGGCATTCGACATTCGGCATTTCTCCCATGATTCGTTCCGGTATCGGTTACGACATCCATCGTTTCGCGGAGGGTTTAAAACTCGTTCTGGGTGGAGTCGAAATCGCGCACGCGCGCGGACTGGAGGGACATTCAGACGCCGACGTTCTTTCGCATGCGATCGCCGACGCGTTGCTCGGCGCGATCGGAGCCGGAGACATTGGCCAGCATTTTCCAAACACCGACGAATCAATCCGCGGTATCAGCAGCATGGAGATTTTGAAGCGCGTCACCAACTTGGTAAACGAGAAAGACGCGCGGGTCATCAACATTGATGCAACCGTGATCGCTGAGGCGCCCAAACTCACACCGCACGCTGCCGCGATGAGACAAAACATCGCATTAGCAATCGGTGTGAGCGAATCGGATGTGAGCGTGAAAGCGACGACGAACGAAAGGCTCGGCCCTATCGGGCAAGGTGAAGGCATCGCCGCGATCGCCATCGCCACTGTCGAAATCGACTAATGGCTCTTCGCTTCTTTAACACCTACTCGCGCGAGGTTGAGGAATTCGAGCCACCCGATTCGAGTGCGCGTCCGATCACAATGTACACGTGCGGGCCGACTGTTTACAGCCGGGCGCACATCGGAAATTTCCGCGCCTACATTTTTGAAGATTTGCTTCAACGGCACTTGGAGTTGCGCGGCTACAAGGTGCACCGCGTAATGAACATCACTGATGTGGAAGACAAAACCATTCGCGGCGCAAGGGAGGCCGCCGTGCCGCTGCTAAAGTTCACACAACAATTCAAAGACGCTTTCTTCGAAGATGCCCACACGTTGCGGATCAAGCGCGCAAACGAATATCCGGCTGCGACCGACCAACATTACATCGACAGAATGATCGAAATGATCAGCGCCCTGATTTCGAAAGGGCTCGCTTACGAGGCTGACGACAAGTCTGTTTACTTTCGCATCAACAAATTTCCGGATTACGGCAAGCTCGCGCACTTCGATCTCACCCAGTTGCAATCGACAGGCCGTGTGAAGCATGACGAATACGACAAGGAACACATCGGCGATTTCGCCTTGTGGAAGGCTTGGGATGAAGCAGACGGCGACGTAAAATGGGATTCTCCGTGGGGACAGGGGCGTCCCGGCTGGCACATCGAGTGCAGCGCGATGTCTACAGCGTTACTAGGTGATTACATTGACATCCACTGCGGTGGCGTCGATAACATTTTCCCGCATCACGAAGCGGAAATCGCGCAGAGCGAAGGTGTGACCGGGAAGAAGTTCGTGCGCTACTGGCTGCATTGCGCGCATCTGCTGGCGGATGGTCAGAAGATGGCGAAGTCGTTAGGCAATTTTTATAGCGTGCCCGATGTTCTGGCCAAGGGTTATACCGGACGCGAGCTCCGTTACGCGCTTCTGCGTGTGCATTATCGGGTGCCGTTGAATTTTACATGGGACGGAATGAATGAGGCCCGCGAGTCGTTGGGTCGAATCGACGAGTGGCTGACGCGGCTGCGCAACGTTGCAGAAAAAGCAAACGCCCAACGCCCAACGCCCAACGCCCAACGCCCAACTGAAGCTTTTGAAGAAGCTTTAGATGACGATCTCAACATTTCTGCTGCGCTCGGTTTTCTATTCGAATCCATTCGTGAAACCAATCGCGCGATGGATCAAAAAGAGATGGACGCAGGTTCGGCGAACGCATGGTTGGATTGGTGGAAACGAATCAACACTGTTCTCGATCTTGAAACTGATACCGACGTCGCCATTCCGGAGGAAGTCGCGCAGCTCGCACAAGAACGCGCGAAGGCTCGAGGCGAAAAGAATTGGAAACGCAGCGACGAACTACGCGAACGGATCTCTGCCCTCGGCTGGGAAGTGCGCGATACAAAAGAGGGACCGAAACTCACCCGCGGCACGATCTAGTTGCACGCTCGATCAGGTTTCCTGTAGAGGCAGCCGTGCTGGCCGAATTCCTTTCTCGGCAGGCGAATGCCGACGCCTACAGCGGAATTCAAGTGAGTGAAATCCCACCCTGACGCCGGCTTCTATAGCTGCTCGAACACGTAACCGAATCGCTCGATCTCCGCACCGAACCGGTTGCGCACGAGTTCGCGTAGATCGTCATCGTAATACTTTGAATAATGATCGCGGCTCGAGCGGTTGTATTGCGGAAGCGTTGCCGGCGAAATATCAATTGCCGTACACACAGCGCGAAAGTCCTCGACCAGATTTTCGAATCGCATGATGTAATCCACGTTAGCGAACGGATCCCCTCGACCGTTGTCCAGGCGCAGGTAGTCCACCACCGACACAGCTTTGGAAATTGTCCCGCGGAATTTTTTCCGGTCCCAAGCTTCGGGATCTTGCGTGGGCGTAAAATAATACGACACCATTCGGTCCCACGGATTCCGCACACAGGTGAATTTGTACAGATTCCGAAATTGCTCGTCACCCAAGGCATCGTGATATTCGCTCAGCGTCGAGTGTTTCTTGATTTTGTACTTTGGATTGCGCAGCCCGAATCGCTCGATCCCGTCCTGTTCCTTTCGTAGGGCAACGAGTTGATCCTCAGAGTAGCCACGCAGGACGCTCTGAATCGAATTACCGGCTGTCTTTGGAATGTGAACGAACAGGAAACGTTTCTGCAGCGAGATCATTGCCGACCCGGAGTTTAAGGCTTGTTTTTGGGTGGCGCGAGTGTTCGGACTGTCACACGTCGCTTACGTCTTGCCACTAAGCGGCTTATTACCTATTATCGTTCACACGTGAAAGCAGCGCCGGTGCCCCCTCGCGGCGAGGCGGAAAGTCGTTATGAATCATTCGCCTCGACTCGTTGGTCAATAGTGCTCGAAGCAGGCAATTCCGCGACAGTTTCCGTTCACGCGTTCAATGCGCTCTCGGAACTGTGCCAAATCTATTGGCGCCCGCTATACTCCTTTCTGCGCAGACAAGGATGTGACGCCGAGGATGCGCGGGACTTGATCCAGGGCTTTTTTGCTGACCTGATTGAGACTCGTGCCTACGCCCGTGCCGATCGCGAAAAAGGACGGTTCCGTTCTTTTCTGCTAGGCACACTGAAACATTTCGTCGCCGATGTGCGCGATCGTGGACGAGCTTTGAAACGCGGCGGCGGCATGATCCTCACGAGCTTGAACGATCAAGCTACTGCAGAAGCGGAAGCGCAAATTGCGCGAACAACAAAATGGCAACCGGAGGAAGTCTACGATCGTGAATGGGCTGCTTTGCTTTTGCGCCAAGCGCTCGATCGCCTCGCGAAAGAATGCGCACTCGCCGGCAAAGCAGATCTTCTTATTGATTTGATGCCGTATCTTTCAGCCAGCGAAGAATCGGCGATCCCGTACGAAGAGATGGCGCAACGAACCCGTCGGCCAGTCGCAACATTGCGCAGCGATGTTGCCCGATTGCGCAAACGTTACCGCGCAATTCTACGCGAAGTCGTCCGAGATACGGTGTTTGAAACCGAAGACGTGGACGAAGAACTGCGATATTTGTGCCGTATCTTAGCCACACGGTAGTCTGACAAATGCAACCGGCCACCCCAGAAGTCTCGACCTGCTCGACTTGTGGTGGCGTGCTCGAGGAAACACCCGGTGGCGGGCTCGGTTGCATGTCTTGTTTGTTACGCGCTGGAATCGGCGGCGAAGAAGAAGTGGCGCAAGATTCAACCTCGGGCGCTCGGGGGGAAAGCACGCGCTTTGGTGTATATGAAATCGATTGTCACGCGGATGGTAGTCTCTGCGAGCTTGGCCGTGGAGCGATGGGCGTTACTTATCGCGCCACCGACACGTCGCTCCAGCGCAAAGTCGCCTTAAAGATCATTAAAACCGACATCGCCGAGCGAAGCGCCGACGCGCGCGAACGCTTTGTCCGCGAAGCGCGCGTAGCTGCAGCACTACGACACGAACACATCGCCACGGTCTATCAATTCGGAATGCGTCTTGAGACAGGCCAGTACTTTTACGCGATGGAACTAATCGAGGGCGAGACCCTCGATGAACGCGTTCACCGCGCCGGGCCGCTCGATGCGCGTACTACCGTCGGAATTGCAGAGCAAATCACCTCGGCCCTGGCCGCCGCAGAAAAACACAGGTTAGTCCATCGCGATTTAAAGCCAGCAAACCTGATGCTCGTAAACGCGGACGACCCCGAAGTGATGAAAACCGATCAAGTCCGATCGAGGCGAAGTAGAATACGCGCGCTCCGTAAGAGCGGGATTCCTGTAGTGAAAATAATCGATTTCGGTTTGGCCAAAGCTTTTCACACGGCGACGGATCCGAAGTCGCTGACCCATGACAGATTCGTGGGTACGCCGGCATTCGCCAGTCCGGAGCAATTTGAACATTCTGCCCTCGACGTGCGCTCAGACATTTACTCGTTAGGCGAAACACTCTGGTTCGCGCTTACCGGAAAAACCCCATTCGCAGGCCGTAGCGTGGACGAGATTCACCGCGCCCAGCAATCAAATGCACTTCCCCTCGAACAACTCAAAGCAGCGCATGTTCCGCATCGCCTCAAGTCGTTGCTTGAATCGATGCTCGCGTTCGAACCGGCCTCGCGCCCCGGCACCCGCGAATTAGCAGCGCGCCTGCAACGTTCTTCGCCGGACGCACGAAGCGCGCGGCGCACGCGCTTCGCTCTCGCAGCCGCCGCCCTCGTCGTTCTCGGCATGTCTGCACTTTTCGTCTTCCAACCACTGCGGATCCAAAATACGCCTTTGAATCCCGCGCCGGACAAAAGCATTGCAGTGCTTCCGTTTGAAAACCGGAGTGAGGACAAAGCGAATGCGTACTTTGCCGAAGGAATCCAGGATGAGATTCTGACGCGCTTGTCGAAGATCGCCGATCTGAAGGTGATCTCGTGTACATCGACCCAGCATTACAAGAACGCGCCGCAAAATCTGCCCGAGATCGCAAGACAACTTGGAGTGGCCCACATCGTGGAAGGCAGCGTGCAGAAGAGCGGCGATACCGTTCGAGTGAATGTGCAGCTAATCAAAGCGGCCAATGATTCCCATCTTTGGGCTGAAACCTATGATCGGAAGTTGACTGACATCTTTGGTGTCGAGAGCGAGATTGCCAAAGGAATCGCGGAGTCGTTGCAAGCGAGACTCACCGGTCACGAAGAGCAAGTCATCGCCGCCAAACCGACTGATAACATCGAAGCTTACAATGCCTACCTACGTGGTCTGGCCTATAGTCTGAAACCTTTAAGCAATACACCAGCCAACGCCCTTGGTGCCCAGAAATATCTCAGAGAGGCGGTGCACTTGGATCCGAAGTTCGCCGTTGCCTGGGCGCTCCTTTCATACGTTGATGCGCGTGGCTATCTCACAACCAATCTTCAACCAACGGTCGCTCTTCGTGAAGAGGCACGGCAGGCAGCGGAAACCGCGTTCACTCTTGAGCCTCATCTAGGCCAGGCCGTATTGGCTAAGGGTTTTTACCATTACGCTTGCCTCAGGGATTACAATACCGCGGCGCGTTACTTTGAACAGGCACGTCAGTTTCTGCCAAATAGTAGCCGGATTCCTGAATTGCTTGCCTATGTTACCCGGAGGCGAGGCCAGTGGGACCAGAGCGAGTCGTACTTCAACGAAGCCGAGCGACTCGACCCACAAAACGGGCAACTGCTCACCCAGCACGCGCTTTCTTATATGAGGCTTCGTCGCTTCCCCGAAGCGCTACGAAGGCTTGATCAGGTTCTTAATATCACACCGGACGACGATCATACTCTCGCGTTCAAGGCCGGTATCGCGCAAGCCCAAGGCGATCTGCCGAGAGCCGCGGCGCTTCTCGCTCCGCTGCACCCGACCGCCGACGACACCGTAGTCTTGGAAGCACAAGTTTTCCAAGCGACCCTGGAGCGCCGCCCTGCACAAATCATCCCCCGGCTAAAGGAGATATTGGACAAGCCTGATCCGGAGTTGGGTTACTTCAATGGCGACCTGCGCTTTTGGTTAGGCTGGGCACAAGAAGTTGCTGGCGACCATGCCGCTGCGCAGAAAAGTTGGCAACAGGCACGCGCCGAACTGGAGCCGTTCCTCAAGGAACAGCCAGAAAATTTCAACCTGCTTGGCGCTTTCGCGCTGACGAATATGGGCCTCGGTGACAAGGCCGCTGCGTTCAAATTCACCGAACAGGCGATGGCTGTTATGCCGATAGAGAAAGACGCGGTGAGCGGACCCGCTCCGATCCAGGTGCTCGCCGCAGTGGCGGCACAGATGGGCGAACCAGACCGCGCCATCGCTGCTTTACGGAAACTGCTGTCGATACCTGTACTTACAGATACAGCAGCCCCACTGACTTCCGCGCTGCTCCGGCTCGATCCCACGTTCGATCCGCTCCGGAATGATCTGCGCTTCCAAAAACTCTGCGAGGAAAAGCAGCACTGAATTCACGCAGCTTTTTCGCGCTTTATTGGTCGCGTCATTAGGAGGGTCTTTCTCCTAAATTGCGGCAAGACTTCGTTGTCTTCTGCGATCAGGCAATCCCTCTTCCCGAAAATTTTCTGCAATATCTCGCCGGATCTCCCGAAGTACGTCAGTGAGATCAAAATACAATTACTGAAAGGAACTTCGCACTATGAAAACCTTTATCGTTTACAATTTGGATACCGGATTTCCGATCGCGGTTGGTGAAGCGATTAAGGCCGAGTGGGCCCGTGTTGAAACGGCAGAGGAAACAAACATTCGCGCCGAAAACTTAATCGCAGAGGAAATTGACTTGGGAAAGGAGTTCGAACTCCCGTGAAACCCATCTTCACACCGCTCATAAAGTGTGCAGTCATGTCTGCATTGGTATGGCTTGCTTTTGTACCGCAAACATCCGCGGTGTTACGGCCGCCGTTTCCAATCAAATCCGCGGCGCCATCTAACGGCGAAGTCATTGTTATAGGAAACGAATTAGTGCTGCGGTCGGTGAAAAAGTCTCTGCCACATAACCGGCGCTAGACTAACAGCCAGTCACCGAATCGCCCTATCGACTTTGTAATAGGGGGCATAACTTGTTGCGAGGCTAGCTTTTGTCCTCGACATAGCCTGGCAGCGGGCTTATGAAAGACGCTGTCGTCAGAAAGCTCCACATGTCCCCCGAGGCTCAAGAAGCAGTTGAGCGCAAGATCGGGCGATCGTTGGCCCGATCTCGCCTAAACATGCTCCGCCCTTAGGCCTAACAAATGCAACCTCCCTCGCAGCAACTCCTGACCTGTCCGACGTGCGGTGCTGCGCTTGAGGAAACATTCGGTGGCGGCGGGGGCTGCATGTTTTGTCTATTGCAGGCGGGAATCGGCAGCGAAGAAATAGCAGCGGAACATTCAACCGCGGACGCTCTTGAGTGCGGCGTGCGTTTTGGTGTCTATGAAATCGATTGTCACGCCGATGGAAGTCTCTGCGAGCTCGGCCGCGGAGCGATGGGCGTTACGTATCGGGCCACCGACACGTCGCTTCAACGCAAGGTCGCTTTAAAGATTATTAAGACGGACATCGCTGAGCGAAGCGCCGACGCGCGCGAACGCTTTGTCCGCGAAGCGCGCGCAGCTGCAGCATTCCGACACGAACACATCGCCACCGTCTACCAATTCGGAATGCGCCTTGAGTCAGGACAATATTTTTATGCGATGGAATTAATCGAAGGCGAGACCCTTGACGATCGCGTTCATCGGAAGGGACCGCTCGATTCGCGTTCCACTATCGGGATTGCAGAGCAAGTGACCTCCGCGCTGGCCGCTGCAGAAAAACATGGGCTAGTCCATCGCGATTTAAAGCCGGCAAACCTGATGCTCGTAAATCCGGACGATGCAGAAGCCTCAGGAAACGATCGAACTGAGTCTAAGCGAAGTAGAATGCGCGCGCTCCGCAAAAGCGGGATTCCCGTGGTAAAAATAATCGATTTCGGTTTGGCCAAAGCTTTTCACACAACAACCGATCCGAAGTCGCTGACCCATGACAGATTCGTGGGTACGCCGGCATTCGCCAGTCCCGAGCAATTTGAACATTCCGCGCTCGACGTGCGCTCAGACATTTACTCGTTAGGCGAAACCCTCTGGTTCGCGCTGACAGGAAAAACCCCATTTGCCGGCCGTACGTTGTCTGACATCCACCGCGCTCAAAAATCAAATGCGCTTCCAACCGAACAACTCAAAGCAGCGCACGTCCCGCATCGCTTGAAATCGCTACTCGAATCGATGCTCGCGTTCGAACCGGCCTCCCGGCCCGGTACCGGCGAGTTGGCAGCACGTCTGCAACGTTGCTCCCCCGAGGCACGTAGCGTGCGACGCACGCGCGCCGCTCTCGTAGCCGCAGCAATCGTTGTGCTCGGCCTGGCTGTCCGCTCTGTCTTTCCACCACCTGGAATTCCAAAGCCGCCTTTGAATCCCCCGCCGGAGAAAAGCATTGCAGTGCTTCCATTTGAAAACCTGAGCGATCAAAAACAAAATGCTCACTTCACCGACGGGGTTCAGGATGAAATCCTTACGGACTTGGCCAAGGTCGGAGATCTTAAGGTGATCAGCCGCACGAGCGTAATGCAGTATAAAAGCGGCGGCGCTCGGAATTTACGCGAGATAGCGCACGAACTCGGGGTCGCATACATTCTTGAAGGCACCGTACAACGGGTGGGCGATCGCGTGAAAATCAGCGCTCAGTTGATTGAGGCGCGCTCTGATACTCATGTCTGGGCGGCGACTTTCAACCGTTCGCTGGCCGATATCTTCGCTGTGCAAAGCGAAGTCGCCTTTAACATCGCAAGCCAGCTGAAAGTGAAACTTTCTTCGGCGGAGCAGGAAGCAATCAAACAAAAGCCGACTAACGACTTGATTGCCTACGATCTGTTCGCACGAGCAAAAGTTTTAATTGATTCAACCGCGTACAGCAGCCGAGTAAAAGATAGCTTGTTCGAAGCCGCGCAGCTTTTGAGTGAAGCCACGACGCGCGACCCAACATTTCTGCGCGCGTTCTGCCAGCTCGCCCGCGTTCATGACAAAATATACATCCTTGGACTGGATCATACTCCCGATCGTGTGGCCATGGGCGACGAGGCGATCAAGAGAGCCGTGGCTATTAACCCCGATGCTGGTGAAGTTCATCTCGCTCAGGCCAATCATCTATATTGTGCTTACCTCGATTACGATCTCGCCCGGCGCGAGCTTGCAGTAGCCACCAAACTTTTGCCTAACGAGCCGAGATGTTTTGAACTCGCCGGCTTCATGGAGCGACGCTCCGGAAACTGGGAGGAAGCCGTCAAACAATTATCCAAGGCGTTGGAGCTGGATCCGCGAAGTGTCTATCTGCTTCACCAACTTTCACTCACCTACGAGAACATGCGCCGTTTTCCCGAAATGGCTGCGACGCTTGACCGAGCGATTGCCATTGTTCCCGACGACGTGAGCACGCGAGTGGGCCGTGGCTTCGTCGATCTGGGCTGGCGTGCTGACACCAAACCCATGCATACTGCGATTCAGCAGGCCATCGCCAAAGATTCTGCAATCGCTAATGAGATTGCCGAAAGCTGGCTCTATCTTGCAACATGTGAGCGCGATTGGGCAGCAGCGGAGCAAGCCATGGAGGCGTCGAATACTGACGCGTGCAGAATCTACAATGTCGTTTTTCCAAAGGGATGGTGCGAGGGATTTCTAGCACGGGAGCGTGGCGACTCCGCCGCTGCGCGGAGCTTTTTTCTGGCCGCGCTTGCCGAAGGCGAGAAGACCGTCCGCGATCAACCTGACTTCGGCGAAGCGCTTTCCACTCTCGGAATGATCGAAGCTGCGCTTGGGGAGAGAGATAAGGCGATCGCACATGGTGAGAGAGCCGTTCAGCTTGTCCCGGTGGAAAAAGATGCTATTAACGGCCCGTTGCTGGTTCAATATCTCTCCATCATCTACAGTTGGACTGGCCAGAAGGACCTCGCCATCAAACAACTGCAGCGTGCGGCGACTGTTCCGAGCGCGATCAATTATGGTATGCTCCGTCTGCATCCATATTGGGACGAATTGCGAGGAGACCCACGGTTTGAGCAAATCGTTGCATCACTCGCACCGAAGTGATTTGCCTCGCGCAACCGACACGCGCCGGCGCGACTAGGCTCCAGTAACCATAACCTTGCGTAAGCTTTCTCTTGCGACACATGGGAGACTTGTTATATTCTGCCTCCCGGCAGGGCTTCGCGAACGCGGATGGGAATCGTGAAAACCATAACGATTCCCATATGAAAAATTCCAGTCTGCCGGCCGCTCTAAAGCCGATCAGGCTACTGCAAGCTAGTCGTCGCAGCGCAATGGGCGTTCTTTTCATCCTACAATCGCTCGTCACGTTCTCGCAGGCCGATGTTACCGACCAGGAGCTCGGGAGATGGTTGGATGATTCCGCCCTTACATTCAGAGGCACGATTGTCTCACTGGGCAGTAACGCCGAGGGCATTAGCTCGAGCGATAACCCGATGATCGTGAGAGTCGAGAAAGTCGAACGTGGCAATGACGAAACTTCGAGAAACTTCGGCTCGTTAGTCGGCAACCAGATGACGGTGGTCGTAGATCCTTCGTTTAAAGGTGGGCCGCAGCGAAAGCCGGGCATTTCAGCGGTTTTCTTCGTCAACCCGCTCTTGTATGAAAAGAATATCGCCATGACCGCAGTGGCCATCGCTGACAATCAAACTGTGAAGAACCTGCCGAAACGGCTGACTGCAGCAATTGAACTGAACAAGAAAAAGCCGCTGAACGACGCATTAAAAGGCGCCGATCTGGTTGTGTCTGGGATCGTGCAGGAGGTAAAAGCGCTGCCTGACG
>Ga0207701_10006169_pt1 | contig 11991 bp, 6 predicted proteins | sample KBSSwiSSwithPhiX_FD_184294 | JGI IMG/M metagenome (GOLD analysis project Ga0207701, IMG submission 184294) | Switchgrass rhizosphere bulk soil microbial communities from Kellogg Biological Station, Michigan, USA, with PhiX - S5 (SPAdes) (version 2) | ecosystem: Environmental > Terrestrial > Soil...
CCGCACGGTGTGTCCTTCCTCGACTTCCAGGACTATCGCGCCGATCACGCGGCGTTCGAGGATTTGCTCGCGTACTCCGTGGCGATCGCCGGCTTGAACAGCGACAACAGCACCGAGCGCATCACGATGTACGCGGTGACCGACAACTACTTCTCGCTGCTCGGCGTACAGCCGGCAATCGGACGCCTCATTCAACCCGACGAGGGACGTGCGCGCGGTGATGCTCCGGTGATCGTATTGACCCACGAGTACTGGCAGGCGCGATTTGGTGGCGATCCATCGGTCATCGGTCGCAAGGTCCGCCTCACGGGCCGGCCGTTCACGATCATCGGCGTGACGGCGAAGTCGTTCGACAAGGCACATACGTTGATCTACCCGTCGGCGTACATTCCGCTCTGGATGTACGACGACGTCATGAACTTGCCGGCAGGCGAATCGATTCTGCAGCGTCGCGACAACCATCAGTTGTGGGTCCTCGGACGCCTGAATGCCGAGGTGCGGCTGCCGCAGGCGCAGGCCTCATTGCAAGCTCGGACTGCGGCGCTCGCGCGTGAGTACCCGGCCACGAACAAGGACTCAGCGCTGGTCGTCGTTCCAGAGACGCATGCGCGCCCGAACCCGAATATCGGGCCGGCCTTTCGAATCGCAGGGATCGCCTTCGGCTCCCTTGCCGTCCTTCTCCTGCTCATCACGAGCGCAAACGTCACCAATCTGCTCATGGCTCGCGCCGCGTCGCGCGAACGTGAAGTATCGCTGCGAGCTGCGCTCGGCGCTGGGCGGGGACGGCTTGTCAGGCAGCTCCTGACGGAAAGCATCGTGCTCGCGCTCTTTGCGGGAGTTGTCGCGTTGCCGGTGGCAGCGATCGCCTTGCGGAACTTCGAGCACGGATTCGCCACGAGCACGGCGATCGCGACCTTGCGGCCGGACTTCAGTCTCGACCTACGCGTGCTCATCGGCATCCTGGTACTGACGCTCGTAGCGGGAGTGGTATCGGGGTTGGCGCCGGCCCTCACCGCGGCGCGCTCGGACCTGAGCCGCGCGCTCAAAGCGGGAGGGCGGGGCACATCCGCTGAGCCGCGCGCGCTGTTTCGTAGCGCGCTCGTCGTGGGCCAGGTCGCGCTGTCGTTGATGCTGTTGGTCAGCGGCGGGCTGTTCGTCCGCAGCCTCGATCGCGTTCGGCAGGTCGAGCTCGGCTTCGATCCGCGAAACCTGGTCGTCGCGTCGGCCGTCCCGAGTGAGAGCGGCTACGACGCGGAGCAACGATCGACCTACTTCACGAATGCCCGTCACCGAATCCTCGCCCTCGCCGGCGTCGAGAGCGCAGCGTGGGCGCAGTGGATTCCGATGACGACCGTGACCAATGGCGCTCCGGTGTGGCTCGAGAGCCGTCCGCCGAAGTCCGACGAAGCGCCACTGAATGCGGCCGCTGCGCCCGTCGACCCGAGCTACTTCACGGCAGCCAGCATCCCGATTCTCGAAGGACGCGCGTTCACCGATCGCGACGATGCGGCTGCGATGCCGGTGGCGATTGTCAACCAGACGCTGGCCAACCTGTTCTGGCCGAATCAAAGCGCGATCGGACGCCCGCTCATGGTTGAAGGCAGCCGCGTGCAGGTAGTCGGCGTCGTGCCGAATGGGAAGTACTACTTCGTGTGGGAGTCACCGCGCGCGATGGTCTTTCGACCGCTCGCGCAGAACATTCCACTGCGCGCCACACTGGTCGTGCGGAGCGCGCGCCAGCCGTCGGAGTTGATGAGCGAAGTTCAGCGTGTCCTGCGCGCCGTCGATCCCGCCGTGTTCATCTACGACGTGCGCACGATGGATCAGCACCTCGCCAATGAGGGTGGCGGGTTTGCGGCGTTTTCGATCGGCGCCATGGTGACGAGCGTGTTTGGCGTCGCCGGTGTGCTGCTCGCCGCGATTGGCCTCTACGGGATGATCGCGGGTCGCGTCGCGCATCGCATGCAGGAGTTTGGTGTGCGCATCGCGCTTGGCGCCGATCGCGGCGCCATCCTCCGCGATGTGCTGGGCCGCGCCGTCCGACTCGCGTTAGTCGGCATTATCAGCGGGGCGATTCTGGCGGCGCTGGCCGCGCGGGGACTCACGACCCTGCTGCTCGGTGTCAGCCCCTTCGATCCGCTCACCTACGTCGTCGTCTCGATGTTTCTCGTCGGGGTGTGCCTGTTCGCGTCGTTCATCCCGGCGCGGCGCGCAACGCGCGTCGATCCGATCGTGGCGCTGCGGGCGGAGTAGTCGATGTCGGTTCGCGCCGCGTTGTCGCGGGTGGTGTCGCTAGTCAGGCGACGGCAGCGGGACCTCGATCTCGATGATGAGATTCGCGTGCACCTCGAGTTGCTTGCCGCTGAATACGAGCGTCGCGGAATGACATCGGACGCGGCGCGTCTCGCGGCTCGGCGCGCCTTCGGCGGAGTGCAACAGATGAAAGAAACCTTTCGGGACAGCCACGGCCTGAGGTGGCTCGAAGACGCACGGCGCGACGTCCGTCACGCGCTGCGCACGCTGCGCCGGTCGCCGGTGTTCACCGGCGCGGCCGTGCTGACGATGGCCGTCGGCGTGACGGCGGTGATCGTGATCTTTGCCGTGCTGAATGCGTTCATGTTGCGGCCGATGCCCGTCGAGCGTCCGGAAGAACTCGTGTCCGTCAGCACCGCCCCGGATCGGCACGTCTCGACACCGCACGGCATCTCGTTTCCCGACCTGCAGGACTATCGGCAGGAGCGCACGACTTTCGTCGATCTCGCCGGCTACAACGTTGAAGTCGCCGGACTCAACGCTGACAACGCGACCGATCGCATCACGATGTACTCGGTCACCGACAACTACTTCACGCTGCTCGGCGTGCGACCGGCAATCGGTCGACTCATCCAGCCGAATGAAGGGCGTGCTCGTGGCGACGCGCCGGTGATCGTGCTGACGCACGAGTACTGGCAAGCGCGGTTTGGTGGAGATCCGTCGATTGTCGGCCGCTCGGTGCGACTGAATGGCCGGCCGTTCACCGTCATCGGAGTCACGCCGCCACCGTTCGATGGGGCGCATTCACTGCTCCGGCCGTCAGCATACGTTCCGCTGTGGATGCGCGGCGAACTCGTCGAATCGACGGCATCCCGTTCAATTCTCGAGGCTCGAGACAGACATCAGCTTTGGGTGCTCGGCCGGCTGAGGCCGGGCGTTTCACTCGAGCAGGCCCGCGCTGCGATGGAGGTGAAAGCGGCAACGCTGGCGCGGGAGTATCCGGTCAGCAACGGGGGCGTCTCCGTTGTCGTTCTTCCCGAAACACACTCGCGCCCGATTCCTCCCATAGGGCCGTTCTTTCGCGTGGCCGCGACCGTGTTTGCGGGATTGGCGGCGCTGCTGCTGCTCATCACCAGCGCGAACGTGACGAACCTCCTGATGGCGCGCGCGGTGTCGCGTGAGCGTGAAGTCGTGTTGCGGGCGGCGCTTGGCGCGGGCCGCAGCCGCCTCGTGCGCCAGCTGCTGACCGAGAGCGTGCTTCTCGCGGTGCTGGCCGGCGTCGTTGCCGTGCCGGTGGCGGCTCGGGCTCTTGACGTCATGACGGAAGGCATGGCGGCGACGACCTCCCTTGCGACGATTCGAGCTGACCTGAGCCTCGACTCGCGTGTGCTGGTCGTGGCGTTCCTGTTGATGGCGGTCGCTGGCGTCGTGTCCGGGCTTGCGCCGGCCATCGTGGCGACGCGTACCGATTTGACTGCTGCGGTCAAGGCCGGCGGACGTGGGGCGGCAGGTGAACCGCGGGCGTTCATTCGAAATGCGCTCGTCGTCGTTCAAGTGGCGCTGTCGCTGATGCTGCTTGTGAGCGGAGGCTTGTTTCTGCGCAGTCTCGATCGTGCCCGCCAGATCGAGCTTGGCTTCGAGCCAGATGGCCTCGTCCTCGCATCGGCTATACCGGCTGAGAACGGCTACGACCGAGCGCAGCGTCTGAATCTCTACTCACGTGCGCGCGACCGAATCCGCGCGTTGCCCGGCGTGGAACAGGCCGCCTGGATTCAATGGGCACCGCTGGCGACGGTGAGCGAGGGCGGGCCGGTCTGGATCGATGGCCAACCACCCAGGACCGGCGAACAGGCATTTTCGGCCATGTGGGCGTCCGTCGATGCCGACTACTTCGCGACGACCAGGATCTCGCTCGTTGACGGACGATCGTTTGACGGCCGGGACATCGTTGACATCCGGACGATGGGCGAGCATCTCGTCAGGGAGGGCGGCGGATTCCTCGCATTCGAGCTCGGCGCGATGTTCACCGGCATCTTTGGCATCGCGGGCGTGCTGCTGGCGGGCATTGGACTCTACGGGATGATCGCGGGCGGCGTGGCTCAACGCACTCAGGAGTTCGGCGTGCGCATTGCGCTGGGCGCGAAGCGCCGCAGCATCCTGCGCGATGTCCTCGGGCGTGCGGTTCGTCTCGCGTCAATCGGCATTGCGGGCGGCGCGCTCCTGGCCGCGTTTGCCGCGCGGGGGCTGCGGACCTTGTTGCTCGATGTCAGCCCATTTGACCCGGTGACCTATCTCGTCGTGTCTCTGTTGCTCGTCGGCGTGTGCCTGCTCGCCGCGTTCATCCCGGCGCGTCGGGCGACACGTGTTGATCCCATCGTCGCCTTGCGGGCCGAGTGATGTCCGCCGTCCGCATGTTCTTCACACGTGTGATGTCGCTCTTCCGGCGACGTCGACTGGACGCCGACCTCGACGAGGAGGTTCGCGCACATCTCGACCTGTTGGCAGCTGAGTACGAGCGCCATGGTATGTCGGCCGGCCAGGCGCGAGCCGCCGCGCGACGGGCGTTCGGCGGCGTCGATCAGATGAAAGAGATCTATCGGGACCGGCGCGGGTTGCTCTGGATGGAGGATGCCGCGCACGACGCGCGCTACGCGGTCCGGGTGTTGATCGCGAGTCCCGGATTTGCTGCGGTGGCGATACTCACGCTTGCTCTTGGCATTGGCGCCAATACGGCGATCTTCAGCCTGCTTGACGCGCTGATGTTGCGATCGCTTCCCGTTCAACGACCGCAGGAGCTCGTCGTTGGCAGCTACGTGGTCGACGGTCGTGAGCAGTACCCGGTAGCGGCGTATCAGTTCCGTGCCTTGCGCGCGAAACGCGACGTCCTCGCGGATCTGGCAGCCTTCCGTCCTCTGCCACTGGCCGTCAACTATCGCGCCGAGTCGGACTTCGCGATCGGCCAACTGGTTTCCGGAAACTACCACTCTGTGCTCGGTGTCCGCGCCGTTCGGGGGAGGACATTGACAGTCGCAGAAGATGTGCCGGGGGCTGGCAATGTCGCGGTCATCAGCTATAGCTACTGGCAGCGAAGATTCGGTGGCGCGGACAATGCGATTGGCGAGTCGCTGCAGGTCAACGGCCATCCCGTCACCATCGTCGGTGTCACCGAACGCGACTTCTTCGGGACCGAGCCTGGTCGCGCGGTTGAGATCACGGTCCCGCTTTCTACCCAGCTTCAGACGTTTGGCAACAGGCCACTCCTCGCCGATGACAGTGAAGCGCGGTGGCTGTATGTGGTCGGTCGTCTTGCACCAGGCGTCTCGCGCGGGCAGGCGAGTGCCGCGTTGGCGTTGACGTGGGATCAGTTGCGGGCCGCTCGAACACCGCCCGGCCGCGAATTGGTGCGATGGCCGTTTGTCCTCATCGACGGGGCACAAGGACTCAACGCATTGCGAGATCAGTTCTCGGTGCCGCTGCGGATTCTGATGGCGATGGTCAGCGTCGTACTGCTCATCGCATGCGCGAACCTCGCAACGCTCTATCTCGCGAGATCCGCGGCGCGCCGGCAGGAGGTCGGTCTACGCCTGGCGCTGGGCGCGCGCCAAAGCCGTCTCGTGAGGCAGTTGCTGACCGAAAGCCTTGTGCTCTCGATGATCGGCGGCGCACTCGGCGTCGGTCTGGCTTATCTGGCGAGCGACCTGCTCGTGCAAATCATGTCGCGCGGCGATCGTGCGATCGTGCTCGACCTTTCGCCGAACGTACGAACGCTGACCTATACGCTGCTCGTCAGCGTCGCGGCCGGACTGGTCTTCAGCATCGCGCCGGCACTCGTTGCTGCACGTCGCGGCATGGTGACGGCGGCGCGCGTGCCGGCGGCCGGCGCTCTCAGCGTGGGCCGCTGGAGTCAGACGACGATTGCGATCCAGGTCGCGCTCTCACTCCTGTTGCTCGTGGAGGCAGGGCTCTTCGCGCGCAGTCTGTCCGCCCTCCGCGGCGTGGACGCCGGCTTCGTGAACGGCGGCACGGTCCTGTTGGCAAGTATTCGCCCGATCGACTTGCGAAACGATGGCCGTGGTGTCGTGAAGCTTGCATGGGAGTTCGCGGAACAGCCGGGCGCGATCGCTGCACAGTCAGTCACATTCACGATGGACATCCCGCTGGGCGGACTCTCGATGGGGAAGAACATCATGGTGCCGGGCGGCCCTTCAGGCGGGGCGGACAGGACTGCGTGGTTCAACTTCGTCGGCCCGCGCTTCTTCGAGACGATGGGTATCGCCGTTGAGGGGCGTGACTTCAGTATCCAGGACGACGAGGGAGCGCCGGCCATCGCGGTGATCAGTCGATCGGTCGCCGACAAGTACTTTCCGGGTATGAACGCGATCGGTAAGCGGATACGTGATGAAGGTACGGAATTCGAGGTCGTGGGTATTGCGGCGGATGTCAAGTACAACAACCTGCGCGGACGTCCGGCTGAAATGGTGTACCTGCCATATTTCCAGGGACGTGCTGCATCCGGCGTGGCCGGAGTCTTCATTGCCGTTCGGGTTACCGGAAACGTCAATCAGACGGCGGCTGCGTTGCGACGTGAAGTGCGGTCGCGGGCACCGGACCTCGTCATCGCCCGTCTACAGACGCTCGAGGAACGTGTCGACGCCGGACTTGTCCGCGAGCAGGTCGTCGCCACGATTTCGACGTGGTTTGCGACGCTGGCGCTGCTGCTCGGGTGCGTGGGCCTGTACGGGACGCTCGCGTACGCCGTCATCAGGCGGACGGTCGAATTCGGGATACGCATGGCCCTCGGCGCCGACGCGACGCGGCTGATCGGTTCCGTTATCGCCGAGTCGTTGCGTCCCGTGATCGTCGGCCTCTTTCTCGGTGTCCCGCTCGCTTTTGCCGCAGGCACGTGGTCCGAGAGCCAGTTATTCGGCGTAACCGGACATGATCCGCGTACCTACATCTTCGCCATCGCAGCTTTGATTGTAGCCGCGGTATGTGCCGCCTGGCTCCCGGCCCGGCGTGCCGCCGTCGTCGACCCGGTCGTGGCGCTCCGAAGCGAGTAAATACGGCAAACAGCGCGAGGGGCGCGCGTTGCCGAGCCTCTGCGGTAAGCTATTGACCCCATGCCTATCTCGTCGTTTCCCCAGGGCGACGGTCTGACCTCCGTGTTCGGCGCGCTGGAATTGCGCGTTCTGGAGGCACTCTGGCAGCAGCCCGGCGACGTCACCGTCCGCGACCTGTGCACTCACTTCCCATCAGCGGCGTACACCACGCTGATGACGACGCTCGATCGACTGTATCGAAAAGGTTTCCTGAATCGCGTCAAAGTTGGACGCGCGTTCGCCTATCGGCCGCGGTACGGGCGTGAGGAGCTGGCATCGGGCATCGCAGCCAATGCGCTCACGTCGTTGCTCAAGGAGCAGTCCGTGCGGCCGGTGCTGTCGTTCTTTGTCGAGGAAGTCAGTCGACGGGATGCGAACCTGCTCGACGAGCTCGCGCGCCTTGTTGACGAGAAACGCAGGACACAAGGAAGCACATGATGAGCGCACCGTACTTGCTCCTCGCCGTTGTCGTCACGATGTCCGCGTTTTTTGTGACGTTGACCATGGCGTCCGCGGTGCTCGCCGGGTTGGCCGATCGCCTCACGCGCGCCGTTGCCGGCTATTCCCCGTTCGCGCAGTCACGCGCGTTGTTTGCCGCGCTCGCGTTTCCATCGGTGCTGGCGGTAGGCGTCGCGTCTGTCGGCGTTCTCCTGCCTTTCCTGATCTTCGAACCGACCGACACCGCGGAAAGCGTTCCGTTCAGCCTGTCCGTGCTTGCCTTTGCCGGCGCGGCCATGTTGTCGACGCTCGCGTGGAGGCTCGTGCGCTCATGGCGCGCGACCGCCGCGCTCAAGCGCGCCTGGATGTCCCGAGCGCGCCGGGTGGGTGATGACGCGGGGCTCGAGGTCTTCGCCATCGACGAGGCATTTCCGGTTGTCGCGGTTGTCGGTATCCGGTGGCCGGCGCTGTTCGTCTCGGAGAGGGTACTAGAGTCGTGTTCTCGCGACGAAGTGACGGCGATGATAGCGCACGAGCGCGCGCACGTCAGGACGCGCGACAACCTCCGCCGTCTTGTGCTGGACGCATGTGCGGACTTCGTTCCGGCGTCTCGACGAGTGCTGTTGACACAAGCCTGGCGCGACGCGATCGAGAATGCCGCGGACAGCGCGGCGGTCGAGCGCGGGGAAACGAACGCAACAGATCTGGCGTCGGCGCTGGTCAGCATCGGCAGGCTCGCCCAGAACTGTGGCCACGCCCCATTGGTCAGCAATGCGTTCTATTCCGGGTCGGCTCTCGAATCGCGAGTGCGTCGCCTGGTTCAGCCAGGGGGCGCGACTGAACTGGTCACACGGTCATCGCTGGCCAAGTCCATCGTAGGCGTTTCCGCGTTCGTCATCCTGGCGATGCTCGCCGCCTCCCCATTGGTCCACGAAGGCATCGAAGCGCTTATCGAACACCTGCCTTAGCCTCCGTAACCAACTAAAAGCCTCCTTCGGGTGTCTATATGTGTCATCCGTCCCCGTCACGGGCCAGGGAGGTCGTGTGGAACTGCTCATCCAGGACCTGAAGCACGCGTTTCGAATGTTTCGCCAGAATCGGGCGTTCACGGCTGCCGCAGTTGCGGCGCTCGCCCTCGGCATCGGCGCCAACACGGCGATCTTTTCAGTCGTCAGCGCCGTCCTCCTCAAGCCAGTCCCTTTTCCAGACCCGGATCGCGTCGTCCTTTTCATGAACACGTCGCCGCAGGGATCGGGACCGAATGCCTCGCCCGCCAAGTTTGCGCACTGGCGACAGCAGACGACGGTGGTTCAGGATGCGACGGCATTTCGCACCAACGTCGTGAACTACACCGGAGGGCAGTTTCCTGAGCAACTGCGGGCGGGGCAGGTGAGTGCCGATTACTTCCGCTTGTTTGGTGCGCGACTGGTGATGGGGCGGACGTTCACGCCGGAGGAGGATCTGCCCGGTGGCGAGCACGTCGTGGTGCTCAGTCACGGCCTGTGGACTCGGCGATTTTCGGCCGACCCCGCGATCCTCGGCAAGACGCTCTCGTTGAGCGGCGAGCCGTATGCGGTGATTGGAGTGATCGGACCCGAGTTCGATATCGCCGAGTTCGGACAGGCACCCGATCTCTGGGTCCCGTTTCAGCTCGATCCCAATACGGTCGACCAGGGACACTTCTTCCAGGCGGCTGCGCGCATCAAGCCAGACGTGACGCTCGAACAGGCGCAGGCCCGGCTGACGCTCTCAGCCCAGGATTTCCGCTCTAAATTCCCACAGGCGCTGCAGGAGAACAACGCCTTCAGTGTCGAGCCGCTGCAGCAGGTGTTCGTGCGGAACGCGCGTCCGACGCTCCTCATCCTGAGCGCGGCGGTCGCGTTCGTTCTCCTGATTGCATGCGCGAACGTCGCGAATCTGTTGCTGGTGCGCGCGACCGCCCGCAAGCGCGAAGTGGCCTTGCGCGCCGCGATCGGCGCGGGTCGGGGACGCATCATCCGGCAACTCCTCACCGAGAGCGTCGCGCTCTCGGTGATCGGTGGCGCCATCGGCCTGGTGATCGGCATTGTCGGCATTCGCGCGTTGCTCACTATCAACACGGCTGGACTTCCAAGAATTGGTGAACAGGGAGCGCTTGTTGGTGTCGACTGGCGCGTGCTTCTCTTTACCGTCGTCGTCTCGGTGGTCACCGGAATCGTGTTCGGTGTCGTGCCCGCGCTCCAAAGCTCGCGAACGGATCTCAACGCGACGCTGAAGGACAGCATCGGACAATCAGGCGCAACGTTTCGCTACAACAAGGCGCGTTCGATTCTCGTCGTGGTGGAAGTCGCCCTCGCGCTGTTGCTCCTCGTGGGGTCGGCGCTGCTCATTCGTACGCTCGTGGCACTGCGGAACGTGAACCCCGGGTACGACGCCAGCAACGTGCTGACGATGCGCATGTCGCTGACCGGTCCGAAGTACCTGGAGACCGCCGGGGTAGAGCAGTTGCTGCGTGATGGTGTCGAGCGTCTCCAGGCGATCCCTGGTGTTGAACGCGCGACCGCCACTTGCTGCGTGCCGCTCGAAGGGGGATACGGGTTGCCATTCCGCATCCTGGGGCGGCCGCTCGAGAAAGGTCCGTTCCATGGCGGCGGCGCGTGGCTGACAGTGTCGTCGGGCTACTTCGACGTATTCAAAATTCCCATCAAGCGGGGGAGAACCTTCACCGACCGCGACGACAGCCTGGCGCCCGCCGTGGTGATCATCAACGAAGCGATGGCACGCCAGTTCTGGAAGGACGGCGACCCGCTCAACGATCGAATCATGATCGGCGCGGGTGTCATGAAGGAGCTTGCCGAAGAACGTGAGCGGCAAATCGTCGGCATCGCCTCGGATGTTCGCGACGGAGGGTTGAACAACGATCCGCAGCCCCACATGTACGTGCCGAACGCACAGGTCCCCAATGCGCTCAACGCACTCAACGTCAGGATTACGCCGGTCGCCTGGGTCGTGCGCACGCGAGGCGAACCATACGGCTACAGCGCCACCATCCAGGAGCAATTGCGGCAGGCCAGCGGCCTGCCTGTCTCGGATATCCGGTCGATGGAGGAGGTTGTCTCCCGGTCGATTTCACGGCAGCGCTTCAACGTCATGTTGATGACGGTGTTCGGCAGCGCCGCGCTGCTGCTCGCGGCTATCGGGATCTACGGGCTGATGGCGTATTCGGTTGCTCAACGCACGCGCGAGATCGGAATCCGCATGGCGCTTGGCGCCGAGGCAGAGCAGGTGCGGCGGATGGTGGTGTTCCAGGGAATGCGCCTCGCCGTGATTGGCGTGGTGGTGGGTCTGGTCGCGTCGTTTGCCGTGACGCGCCTGATGGCGAGTTTCCTGTTCGGTGTGCAGGCGCGCGATCCGATGGTGTTCATCACGATGCCGGCGCTACTGACCGTCGTATCGATCGTTGCCGTGTGGCTCCCGGCGCGTCGCGCGAGCACGGTGAATCCACTCGTCGCGTTGCGGTACGAATGATGTTGTGAACGGCGGGTCCTAAGAGCAGGACCCGCCCTACGCTGCCGTAGGCCGGGTCTTGTTCTTTAGACCCGGCGTCCTTGGATTCCTCTCTCTAGAAGTCGACTTGCACAGCGATCCGCGCGTACCGCGCCGGAATGATCGCCGTCGGAATCAACCACGCACCGGTTGGATTCGCGGTCGTCCGCGGGACGAACCCGAAGTTGTAGTTCGTGACCGCGTCGGCGTTCAGCAGGTTGAAGATGTCAACACCCACCAGCGTACGCGACGTCCTGAAACGCACAATCTTCGCGATGCGCATGTCGATGTTGTTATAGCGCGCGCCCCACATCGTGGCCGGCGCAATCAGATTCACCTGGTTTAACGCGCCGGTGAGCGGTCGACCGATCTGCGCCGCTATGTTTGCCTGATCGGTCGCGGAGAGCGTGTAATCCGCCCGCAACGAGTCGCCCGGAATGCTTGCCCAGAACCAGAGTTGAATCGGGCACACCTACGGACTGCGGAGTGATGATTTCGTAGGTCAGCGGATTCTTTAGCATGCCGTCCTGGTGGATGCCAGCGGCGTGGGCGAAGGCGTTGCGGCCAATGATGGCTTTGTTGGGCTGAACCGGAACTCCGGTGATCTCGCTCAGTAGTTGACTGGCTGGGAACAGTTGCTCGCTTACTACACCGGTCTCGTAAGGATACTGGTCAG
>Ga0207701_10006170_pt1 | contig 11988 bp, 6 predicted proteins | sample KBSSwiSSwithPhiX_FD_184294 | JGI IMG/M metagenome (GOLD analysis project Ga0207701, IMG submission 184294) | Switchgrass rhizosphere bulk soil microbial communities from Kellogg Biological Station, Michigan, USA, with PhiX - S5 (SPAdes) (version 2) | ecosystem: Environmental > Terrestrial > Soil...
CGAACATCGACAGGTCGCGGGGATCGACGAACAGTGTGGAGTCGGCGAAGTAAGGAATAATTCCGCCCGCCGATGGTCCATACGCGTTCGCACCACCGGAAACCGAGTCGGCGATCACGGTCGCGTTGGCGAGCGTGTTGTCGAACATCAGGAGCTGGCGCTTCTGGATGTCGTTGACGATCAGGCGGCCACCGGGCAGCTGACGTACGGCCGCGACGAGGCCAAGCGTTGGCTTGCTCGAAGCGTCCGGCGCGTTGATCAGTCGGACGGCCGGAGCCTGCTGCGCACCGAGCGAACCTGCGGCGATGGCGACTACTAAGAGTTTTCGCATTCTGATTCCTGGGTTGAAACTGGTTGCTGGTTACTGGTTGCTGGCCACTGGTTACTGGTCGCGGGCTACTAGCTGTTAACCAGCAGCCAGCAACCAGAAACCAGAAACCAGTTACGGCGTTCCAATTCGAATCATCGTTGTACCCGGACCGCCACCGCCGCCGCCGCCGAACATCGTGGCACCGCCGGGGAGCGCCATGCCGCCGCCCATGATCATGCCGAGACCCGTGCCCGCTGTGCCGGAACGAACCGATGCCAGGTAGCGGCGATCGAGGAACGGAGTGATGTACGTCGGCAGCTTTCGCATCTGGTCCGCGGTGAGCAGTGACTTGACCGTCGGCGCTACCTTCACCAACGCATCGACCGACGTCTCACGCGCTCGGCGATAGTGGTCGTACGCTTCATCCTGGTCGTACTTGGTCGGCAGCCCGGCGAGATACTTCGCCGTCGGCGTCCAGATCGAATCCAGCTTCAACGCGAATCCGCGATTGAGCACCGCGAGGCTATCGGCCTGCTGCGGCGTGAGCTCGAGCGTGTCGGCCTGGCGAAGAATGACTGCCATCGGATTCTGGATGCCGATCGGTCCGAACGCCTTGAGCGCCGGCTCCTGCATCTTCTGTCCGTCGAGCACGCGTCCGCGGTCGAGCATCTGCGTGAGGGCCTGCCGCTCGCGCGTTGGGCCGACGTCGAAGCGAAGCATCGTCGTCAACACGACCGGGTTGCGGAAAATCGACTGCGAGATGGCCGTCGCACCGAATCGCTGGTTGACCTCGTACTTGTAGCGCTGCGACGCCGCGTCAAAACCGCGAACGAAGAGCAGCTGCCCCGACGGGAACGCGCTCTGTCCCCAGCCATGGAGACTGTTCTCGCCGTGCAGCAGCATGTCGGCGGCGCTGAGCGGATTAGAGAGTTGGAATGACACCGTGGCGCGCTGCGGCATCTTCACCTTGATCGGATTGAACGAGAACGTGAGGTTCGCCGTTGTCGTCCACGGACCCTGGCAGCTGTTTCGCGCGGCAATCCTTCCCATCTGGCTGTTGAGGCAGTCGCGCGCGCCAGAGGATCCGTTCGCCAGCAGCGACTGCATTCCGCTGGCGAGTGTTGCGTCGGCGGTCTTCGCTGGATCAAACACAAACGCGCGATCGTTGCCGTAACCGTCACCGTTGATGTCGCCGGAGACCGTTGGCGTATACGGCGTGCCCGAGCGGAATGAGCCGTTCCAGCCGATGCGGATGTAGTCGAAGGCGTTCCACGACAGGCGGTACTGAAGCTGATGTCGTGAGTCGAACGGCGAGCGACCCCATGCCACGCTAGTTGGGTTTCCGTCGGTGCTCGTGAATCCACGATACTGCTCGCGCGTGTTCGCGTAGACGTAGGAGAGCCCCCAGCCGAACACCGAGCTAAACGTCATCGGCGACAGGCTCAACATGACCTGCTTCGCCTCGGACTTCATGTCGGACCTGAGCTGCGACACGTGCGAGAACGCGTTCGTGACGCGGGCTTCGGATGTCGCGATCGAACCGGTCGCCGGGAAGATGCTCGTTGCCTGCGCGAACACTGGGCGGCCGGCCTCGTTCGCCAGGGTGAAGCGCTGCTCGGGTTTGAAATTCAGATCGTACGTGCTTCCCTGATTCAGGTTGAGCGAGTACGTCACGTCGACAGTCGCGCCGAAGCGGTTCCCGAGCACCGGACTTTGCCACTGCAGGTTGGATCGAAGCGAGCGCGGTGAGACGTAATTCTTGTCGAACAACGAAACGTTCGGAGCGGTGCTCGAGAACACGGTGCTCGTTTGTCCGTTCGCGCACGCCGACGGCACCGCGCCGGTGCTCGCCATGTAGGCGGCCCAATCGGGCGTCGGGGCGGCGAGACCTACGCAGGCCAACTGCTGCACCGCGCTGGCCAGACCAGTGTTGTCCATCGCGTTTCCGATCGCCGCGGCGTTCGGCGTGCTCTGGAACATGCCGATACCGCCGCGCACCGTCGCCCGCGGGCCGCGGAACGCGCCGTCGAATCCACCGATCTGCGGTCCCGCGCCATAGGTCCACGAAAAGCCAAGGCGCGGACTCAGGTAAAAGCGATTCGGCACATTGTCGTTGGAGACGCCGAGCAGGCGCTCAACGTCCGGGTTGAGCGTGGGCTCACTCGTGAAGCGGTTGCCGTCGAGTCGCACGCCATACGTCACTTGGACGTTGCTGTTTGGACGATACGAGTCGCCGAGCGAAAACGCGCCAACGTACTCACTCTCGCTTCGCGTGCGCGGCGAGAGCTGCCGAGTGAACGTCGCGGGCTTGCCTGCCTCGAGATCGCCGAGCGAGTTGAAGTTGAACGTTCCGAGCTGATTTGTCGTGAGATCCTGCGCGTACTGGTCGCGCCGGAATTCGGTTCCGAACTTGATGCGATGCTTGTTATTCTCGCTCACCCAGGAAAGCATGTTCGTGAACTGCGCGCCCGTCGTCGTGACGCTGGTGTTCATGGCCGGGTTGCCGCCGAAGCCCACGTTCTGCACCGACGGCGTGCCGTCAGCAAACGTCGAGTTGACTCGAACGTTGCCGCTCGGCAGATCGAGATACGGCGTTCCGTAGTTCTTGTTCCGGCTGATGCCGAGCGAGGTCTCGCTCAAAAGGAAGCCGAAGTAGTTGGTGTGCTTGCCCTGAAGGCCCGCGCTCCAGTTCGTCCGATCGCCGCTGTGCGACGGAAGTTCTGTCGGCACCATCGAGACCGCTGTCGATCGATTGACGCTGGCGTTGTAGGTGATGTTGAACGCCTGTCCCGTCGTGGACGTCGGCGGTGTGACGTCAAAGCTGCCGAGGATCAGCGCCTGATCGTTGTAGCGATTGTTCGGCACGCGGCCGACGGTTTGCGGAATGTGTGCCTGCCCGAGAATGCCGAGGAGGCGGCGCACGGAATCGGGCGCGAGGCCAGCGGTCTGCAGTCCGATCGGGTCGGTGTTGAGCAAACTCTGAAGATCGCTCTGCCGCCGTCCGAGCTGGTATGAAAGGTTGAAAAACGACTTGTCCGACTGGATCGGCCCGGCGAACAATCCGCCGGCCGAGATGTTCGCGTATTGTTGGTGGAGCGCTTTGCCGGCGGCGTCCGTCCATTGCGCCTTGGGGGCATCGATGTTCGCGCTGCCTGACCGCACGATGAAGTTCGACGCGCGGCCGGTGCGGATGTTGAGCAGACCGCCGCTGAAGTTGCCGCGCGACACATCGTACGGCGACGTCGAAAGCGACGTCGAGACGTTCGCGTCGCGCGGGATGTTGCCGCCGCCGAACGGCATGCCGTTGAGTGTCATCGAATTCTGATCGGCGCCCAAACCCAACACCGAGAATCCGTTTGGTCCCCCGTCAGCGCTCGGCACCAACTGAACGCCGGGCAGGGACGCCGCGAGCGCCGCGAGATCGCCGAGTTGGTCGGCGGAAATCAGACCACTATTGATCGCTCGCTCGCTCCCGCCGACATCCGGCCGATTGTCGTCGCGAATTGGCTTGTCGCGCGCCGCCTGCACCTTCACGGCGTCGAGCTGCGTCGCCGACTTGAGCAGCTTGGCGTCGGCGACGAGGATCTCCTGATCGCCCGTTCGTTTGATCTCGAACTTCTTCGCGGCGAATCCGAGCGCCGCGACGTTGACGATGTAGTCGCCTTCGTCGCCTGGAAAAACGATCTGGTAGCGGCCCGCCTTATCGGTCCGCGCGTTCCGCGTGATGTTGCCGTTGAGCGAGGTGACGGTGACCGTCGCGCGCTCGATCGGCACGCTGTCCGGCCCGATGATGCGTCCACGAATTACGTCGCTTTGCGCGAGTGCCGTCGTGGGTCGAGAGAAGGCAGCGGCCAAAAGCGCTGCGACGAGGAACGCAATGCGGCGTAGACTCACGATACGGCCCGAGGTGTGGGAGGTGGCGATTCGCTGGAGGACGCAGGACAACGGGCAACTGATTCGCACACCGTTTGACCCGGGATCGCTCGTAATGGTTTACGGACGATTTCGGGGCCGGTTTCCGCACAACTCCGAGCCCGAAAAGCCTATTTCTATGCGATCCCAAGATCGCTCACTCATTGAACCTAACTCACTGTCGCGCTTGCCAGTGCGAAGAGCGCCACTGAAGTTGATTCCATGTGGTCGTCCTCTCTTACAATCGCGGCTGGCGCCCTCGTGATCACCGCGGTGGGCATACATGGTTGTAGCACGGCCTCAGATAGTTCCAACTTGCCATCGCTTGTCGGAGCCGGCGTGACTTCCAGTTCGCCTGAGCCATTTACGCGCCTTCTGTCCGCGACGACAAGCGGCTTCTCCGAGGCGGCGGAACTTGTCCTGCGCGACGAAACCGCGTTCGCGGACGCTTGGCGAACGGTTCACAACGGCATCCCGGGCAACCCGCCTCCAGCGGTCAACTTCGCGCAGAAGATGGTCATCATGCTGGCGCTCGGTCAGCGCAACACCGGGGGGTTTGCGATTCGCTTCGACTCGATAACGGTCGATGCGTCAGGCCCCGTCGTTCGATACACGGCCACTTCACCTGGTGCCAACTGCATGACGACGCAGTCGCTGACGTCGCCGATCGACGCGGTCGTCGTCCCTCGGCATGACGCCCAGGTACGATTCGAGACGAGGACTGTCGTTCAAGGTTGCTGACAGCCAGCCAGCGATTCCTCGCTACGCTCGGGATGACAGCTGCGTTTTGCGCCGCCGAACGCGGATGATCCCTATTGCCGCGAGCCCCGTGAGCGTCAGCATATACGTGCCAGGCTCCGGAGTGAGGACCGCATTCACATTCGTGAATTGGTTCGCGGTGCCGGAACTGCCGCTCTGAAACCACCACACGTTGTTCATCATCGACCATCGGCTGTCGAACGTCAGCGTTTGCAGCAGCGGTCGCTGGACGCCACCGATCGCGGTTGGTACCGGGATGGTAAAAACCTGTTGAATTACCGCGTTGGCCGTGCTCGGGCCAAAACCAAAAAACGTAATGTTGATGGGCGCGAGCGTGAACGGCGCGTAGACTGGCGAATAGAGGTGGCCGACGTCGATCGAAAAGAGGCTGAAGGGGCGGAAGATGTTGAGCACGATGTCCGAGCCCGCACCAAAGATGTCGACCTCCTCGTTCAATTGGGTCGCGAACATTGTCGTCGACGAGCCAACGTTTGTCGGTCGGTTGACCGACGCCGGATCCGCCGGGTTCGTGCCCCACGTACCGAGCACGTTGCGCGCTCCGCCCACGAACATGTCGGTGTCGTAAAAATCCAGAATACCTGACGTGACAGGCCGCCCCACAGCCGCTGCAAATTCTGTGGTGAACGGACTCGAGTAATTGCTGAAGTTCGAAACCACTTGCGCTCGAGACGGCAGGGCGATGGCAAGTCCGATCACCAGCGACGCAAGCGGGCTGAGTCTTCGCATTAGACGATCCTCACGATGTGATGAATGTGAGCGGACGAGATCAACATGCGCCTGATCGAATGGCGTCAACGGCGGCGTGAACGTTCACGCGGCCGCCCCCGTAGATCGCGGGATCGCCGATGTTGTCGGTCGTCGATCGAATACACGCCTCGACGCGAGCACGATTCTCCGGCGTGCGAACGCCACCAAGCTCGCCGTACAGCACTGCCGCCATCCCGGATACGTGCGGCGCAGCCTGGCTTGTGCCGTTGATTGCCCAATAGCGGTTCGTCTGTCCGAGACACGAGGCACCGCCGCTCGGAACGCCGCCGACATTCAAGGCGCCGGTGTTGGACGACGCGCTCGAGCACGCCGACCAGATCGCGTCGTGCGCGCTTCCTTGCGTAACGCCGTTCACGAATCGGAACACTGAGCTGAGCGGAATCCCGCCGCGTCCGCCGGGCGCAAAGACCTGGACTCCGATGCCGAAATTCGAGTAGAACGCCTTCGTGTCCGGACTCTGCCACACCTGCGCCGGGTCAAAGGGGTCCCAGTTCGGCGGCGTTGGAGCGGTGGATTTCGTGAGTGGCCCGGTGGACCCGACGACGATTACTCCCGCGACCTGCGCCGGAACGACGAGCAGTGCCGGATTTGGCAGTTCGAGGTTGCTGTTGCCAGCCGACACGACGACGACGACTCCGCGCGTCGTCGCGTAGTTGATCGCGTTTCCGTACGTGATCGGCGATGAGATGAAGCTCGCCAGTCCGCGATAGCGAATGCCCCCAAGGCTCATGTTGATCACGTGAGCGCCGTTGTCGGCACACCAGCGAATGCCGTTCGTGATTGCGGCCTCGGTCCCGCTTCCTGCGGCGTTCAGTACACGGGCGCCGAGAATCGTTGCTCGCGGGGCGACACCGTTGACGACGACACCTTTGGCCGCGGCCGATCCGGCCACGTGCGAGCCATGACCGTGTGGATCATCGACTCGCGTCTCGGCCGCCACGAAATTCGTTCGCAGCGCAACCTTTCCGGCGAGCTCCTGGTGCTGATCGTCGACGCCCGTGTCGACGATACAGATGTTGATTCCGGCTCCGCCGTCCGTCATCTGCCAGCCGTCGTCCGCTTTCATCGCGTGCATGTCCCACTGCACGTGGCTCGCGTACCACGGTGTGGTCTCGGCGCCGGGAACAGCCTCTGGCAACTCACCCTCGCTCGGCAGTGGATCGTCGCTGAGAATTGGCGTGACCGTCATGTCGAATCCCGCTTCTATGTATTTGGGATTCGCGGCCCGCAGTGCGTCGGGCGCGGTCACTCCGTCGACGACGAGGACGTTGAACTCCGGCAGCGAGTCGATGACGGACCCGCCCGACAGCGCCAGCACGTCCGCCGAGATCTCGGCAGGGCCATCGAAGCCGACCAGATAGCGCCCTGGTGCGGGCGGCGCTGAAGGTCCGCCCGGTCCCCTGTCGGCGGAGAGACTTGTGGGAACAAGAGGCGTTCGATCCGTGCATGCACCAAGCAAAATCGCTGACACGAGAATCGCCGCGACGGCTCGACCACGATCCATGAGCAATCTCCAAACGGGGGAGACGACCGACAAGCGGCCATAGACTCTGGGAGTGCTTCATCGCACTGGCGTGCCGAACTTGAATTACCATTTCCCAAATCGGGCGACTAACGTAGCGGAGCCCTGATATCGCGGCAAGAACTCCAGTTTGCCATCGACGCTCGTCCTGCAGCTGCGTTCGCTACGTGTGTCGGTCCGGAGATTCCGCCTAGCGAATCGAAACGCGCGCCGCCAGCGCGCCGGGAGCGAAGCGAGACGTCACGGCCGCGCTGCCATCGCCCTTCCGCCGAACTGTGACTGTCGCATCGCGCGGAATTCCGCAGACGTGAAATGTCCCATCGCTGCCCGGAACCAGTTCTCGTCGCTCCGCGGTGATCACCGAATCGCCGCCGCCGAGCCGCGTGTACTGACTTTGCCACTCGACGATCACGGGGCCGCGGTCGGACGAATCGCCGGACGGTGTCACCGTCCCGTGCAGCAAACCTTCGCCCCAATCGAGCACGCGATCCCCACAACGCGCGATGACGACCGCACGCACGGAAGGAATTGGAATCGCGACCGACGCATCGTTCGCGTTGGGAACGTTCACGGGCGCGAGAATCGGCGAGCGCCCGACGAGCTCGAGCTCCGCGGACTCGAGTCGAACGGTGAGCGGACCGGGCGCGACCCGATCGAGGCGCACCGTTCCGGCGGAATCCGACGCTGTCGCGCTGGGAGACTGCGCGGCGCGGACTAGCACGCCGCGAAGCGGTTGCGACGTCAACGAGTCGACGATTCGCACGACCAGCGTCACTCGGCCGCGCTCCCAAAGAACGTCGGCTCCGCGCCGAATCTCTGAAACCTGTCCACTCGTCAAACGAATGCCCGTGAGGTCTTCGACCGGCGTATCGGCACGCGTCATTCCGGGAATGCCCGAGGGCTCCGCACGCCGAACACCTGTGATTGTCGACGGCACTCGAATCGACCAGCGGTGCACGATCCATCGCCCGCCGGGAATTCTGAGAAATTCGATACGCCCTCCCGGCTCGGCGCGATCGATGACCGTTGTGTTATTCACATAGCGGTATACGATTTCTCGAAGCTCAGCTGTCGACCTGTCGAGCCAAACGACGCCTTCGACTTCGACGATGCCGCGCCGCTTCGCAACGGGCGAGAACGCAACGCCGATGAGTCGCGCCGAATCGCCAGTCTGAACGGACGGAGTTTCCGGTCGAATGCAATGCGAGGACAGGAACGACTCGGATAAGAGGACGGTGGCGTCGGGCCCCCAGTACGTCTTGTTGCCGTCGGCGTCGCTGGACATATAGCCGCTCCGCGCCAGGACTTCCGGCGCGAGACTGGAGAACGGATTGAGGCTCTGGCCGACCTGCATCTTCGTCGAATCCCACAGCACGCGACTGCCGCCGCGGTCGAGATTCTGCTCGGTCCTGCTCACACTCATCGTGAGCGGCTCGGCGCGCGTCATCGTTGCGGCCGTCAGCGCTTTCCGCGCCTCATCCCATAATATGAATGCGCTTGCCGCGGAATCGGGGCGAACGCGACAGTCTGATCGGTCCGTGACAACGATTGCGTCGAGCGGAATTCGAGCGCCAGTCACATCGATGTTCGCCGGCGTCGTAACGCCGGCGCGAAGGGCAAACGGTCCGGCGATCGTCGGGCGCCATCCAATCTGCAGCACTTGCGCGCGATAGCTCCCGGGCGTCGGAGCCGTGACGGAATAGTCGCCGTTCTCGCGCGACGCGGTTTGCACGAGCGTCCGCCCGCTTGCGTCGATCAAAACGACCAGAGCACCGGCGATTGGTACGTTGCCGCGTGAAACGTGTCCGGCCAGCGTTTGCGTGCGACCGGTTGCGGCGCCGATGGTGATCGCCGCGGCGATCAGCGCGCACACATCGCGTCTTCTCATCGCTCAGATCCGGTCTTCGTCCAGATCATGACAAGGCCGCACGGCGCGTCCGGCTGCACGCTCGAGAACTCGGCCGGGATCGTCGCGGGGCCGAGGTAGACCTCGATGCCCTTGACGTCGTTTGGGCGAATGTCGTCGACGGAAAAATCGACAGGCATCAATCGGCCGTCGGTTCCGATTCGAAGCACGCAGTGCGTTGCACCGCCTGGTGACGACACCAACGTATCTCCGCTCGATACGTCCTTTCGCGCCGAAGGCGACCGCTGGCGCATCGATCGCGCTGAGACCAGCAACGTGACGCCCGAGCTGTCCTCGATCCTGACTCCTGAGAATGTGCGGAACAGGTCGGATGTGCGCACCGGTTTTCTTCGCTCGATGTCCTCGAGCCGAATGAACGCGCCGCCGCTATTGCGTCGCGCGCGTCGATCGAAACCCGAGCGCGCAGTATCCCGCACGACCATTGCCGCGAGTGTGTTTGTGGCGGCGCTGGCCGACACCATCGCGACGCGCAGCGGAAGCTCGCGTACAACGGGAGTCGTCACCGAGTCGACGCGATATCCGATTCGACTGAAGTGCACGACGACCGTCGGAGCAACCGAGCTGACAGCTGACGAAAAAGCGCCCGTCGAATCCGTGCGCGCTCGGCCGATCGTGTCGCGTCCCGCGGTGATCGTGACGCTCGCGTCATTCAGGGGCGCGGTCGTTCGTGCGTCGATGACGCGACCGCGAAGAATCAACGGTTGCTCGGTCTGGGCCTCGGCAATGTGAGGCACGAGCAATCCCGCGACAAATACGCCCGCCATTCGGACTCGCACTGCCCCCCCAATGAACGGCTCTCTCCGACAAACTGCGCGCGTGGTCGGACATATTCAACCCGCCGCGGAACACGGGCGGGCCATCCGGGACGAACTGATCGCGCCCCTACTCGGCCTGCAGGGCGATCAAAGGGTCGAGTCGCGTTGCGCGAACGGCTGGGATGAGGATGGCGACGAATGCGACGACCGCAAGCACAATGACCGCCGCGACGAAGGAAACCGCGTCGATCGCGTCGACCTCGACGAGCATCGACGCGAGCAAACGCGTCAACGCCAGCGACGCGGCGACCCCGAGCAGCATGCCCAACAGGACGACGCGTGACCCCGACGCGATGACTAGTCGCAGCAACTGACCACGCTCGGCGCCCAGAGCGGCGCGAACCGCGAGCTCGCGCGTTCGCTGCGTCACCGAGTACGACAGAACGCCGTATATGCCGAGTGCCGCGAGAACGAGAGCGAGTCCGGCGAGTCCAGTGAGCAGCGACATCGTCAAAACGCGGCTGGCGAGGGTCGCCTGAAGACGAGCGTCCAGAGTGCCAACGTCCGCGGCGACCCGCGGGTCGATCGCCAACGCGCGCGCGCGCATCTCGCGCAGCAGCCGCGTCGCGGGAGCCGATCCGCGTACCAGAACCGTCATGCTCGTCGACCACGAGGGTGTCTGGCGGAATAGCACGTACAGCTCCGGTCGCGCCTCCGATTCCAAGCCGAAGGTTCGGACGTCGCCCACGACGCCGACGATCGTCAACCACGGCGCTGGCGCACCACGCGGACCTCCTTCCATGCTCCGCGCGCGAACCTGTTTGCCTATGGGACTCTCGTCGGGCCAATACAGTGAGGCGAGGCGCTGATTGATCACCGCAACGCGCTCCGATTTGGCTGCGTCCTGCCGATCGAAGATTCGGCCTGCGAGGAGACGGACGTTCAGCGTCTGAAAGAACCCTTCGCTCACCGATCGATAGACCGCGCCGGCTCCAGGCACGTTACGTCCACCGATGTCGATGAAGCTCTGGCCAGTGATTCCAAGTGGGATCCAGTTGGCCGCACCGACCGCTTTGACCCCGGGGATGGTTCGATACGACTCGAGGAGCGCGTCCCAATATGCGTAGCGCCGCGACGTGTCTGTGGCGTACGTCGCGCCGGACAAGGCCACCTCCGCGGTCGCGACGTTGGTGTCGAAGCCAATGTCGCGTCCGAGCACGGTACGAAAACTTCGAATGAGAAGGCCGGCGCCGGTGAGCAGCAGAACGGCGACGGCGATCTCACCGGTCACGAGCGATGCGCCGGCCAAATTGCGGCCGCCTTTCGCGGCGGTGCGTCCACCGGACGACAGCATTCCGCTCAGCGAGACGCGACTGACACTCAATGACGGAAGCACGCCCGCCAGCACGCCTGACATGATCGACATCAGGAGCGCAAACACGAACACACCAGCGTCGACCGACACCTCGGCCGCCCGGGGAATTTGGCCGCCCCACACGGAGAGAATGCCGCGAACCGACGCCCAGGCGATGAACAGCGCGACGCATCCGGCCAGCATGCCGAGACACACATGCTCGATGAGCAATTGCTGAATGAGCCGACCACGTACCGCGCCCAGTGATGTGCGGATGGCCATCTCGCGCGATCGCGCAGCGGCCCGCGCCATGCCGGCGGCTGCAACGTTGGCGCAGACGATGAGCAGGACGCTAAACACGACGGCCATGAGCAAACTCAGATACCCCGCGGCGTCACCAACCACTGCTGCTCCGAGCGGAGTGACGCTCGCGCCAAAGTCGTAGAGGGCGCTCGGATCCGTCGCGCGAATGCCGCGCGCAATGGTCGTCAGCTCAGCTTCCACTTGGGTGCGGGGGACGCCCGGCCGAATCCGCGCGATGTGATTCCAGTTGACGTTGACGCGAGTGGGGTCCGTTGCCAGCGTGAACCCAACCGGAATCCAGAGGTCGGTCCCGGCCGGAAACTCACGCCCGTCCGCCACGACGCCGACGATCGTGTA
>Ga0207701_10006171_pt1 | contig 11988 bp, 10 predicted proteins | sample KBSSwiSSwithPhiX_FD_184294 | JGI IMG/M metagenome (GOLD analysis project Ga0207701, IMG submission 184294) | Switchgrass rhizosphere bulk soil microbial communities from Kellogg Biological Station, Michigan, USA, with PhiX - S5 (SPAdes) (version 2) | ecosystem: Environmental > Terrestrial >...
GTTGCCGCGGTACTTGCCGAACAGCACGAGCGGCCGGCGCGCCATCAGGTCGGGCAGGTGCTGCGGCGCGACCTCGTAGGCGTCGAAGCCCGAGAACGCGACGTTGATGCCCGAAAGCACCGGCTGCTCGATGTACGCGCGCAGCTTCTCCGCCTCGGCGGCCGCCTTCTCGGGACGCAGCACCACGAACGGCTCACCCTGCCCCGCCCGCGCCATGCCTTCGATCAGGCCGCGGTTCACGCTGGTGCCGATGCCGAACGAGAACAGGTTCGCGGCGGACAGCCGCTCGCGGATGAACCGAAACGCCTGCGCCTCGACGCCGACGTAGCCGTCGGTGACCACGACGACCGAGCGCGACAGCTGGTTGTTCAGCTTCGGGATCTTGTAGGCGAGCTCGAGCCCGCCCATCAGCTCGGTGCCGCCGCCCGCGTGCACGCGCTCGATGTCGGCGATGGCGGCCGCGATCTCGCCCGGGCGGGCCGGGATCGATCCCTGCGGGCTGCGCACGTGCGCCGCGCCCGAGAAAAGCACGATGTTGAAGTAGTCATTGGGGCGCAGCTTGCCCAGCAGGTTGCGCATCAGCGTCTTCGCGGTGTCGAGCGGGAAGCCGTGCATCGACCCCGACACGTCGAGCAGGAAGATGTACTCGCGGCCCGGGATCTGCGCCGAGGTCGGGCGCCGCGGCGGCTCCACCATGAGCGCGAAGAAGTTCTCGCGACGGCCGCCACCACCCTCGCCCTCCCACAGGAGGAGGCCGCTCTCGATCTTGTCGCCCGACAGCCGGTAGCGAAGCACGAAGTCACGGTTGCCGCCGCCCGGGACGGCCAGGCGCACGTCCGCGCGCGCCGGCCCGCCGTACGTCGCCGCGATCTGGTGCGACGGCGAGGACAGCTCCTTGATCGCGATGCCCGTCTCGAGGTGGACCTTGACATCGAACTTGTAGGGCTCGGGCGTGCCCGCGGGCAGGTGCGGGTTCGCCATCCACTGGTCCTTCGCCGGATCGGCGCCGCCCGTATAGCGCGGGCCGACGACCGTCGGGTAGATGAACTCGTAGACCGCTTCGTCGGGGACCAGCATCTCCGAGTAGTCCATCTCCACCGCGATGCGGTCGCCCGGCATGATGTTGGCGACGTTCATCGTGAACACGTTCGGCCGCTCCTGCTCGAGCAGCGACGCGCGCTTGCCCTCCCGGCGCGCGGTCTCGTAGCTCTCGCGCGCCGCCGCCTTCTTGTCGATCTTCGCCTCGATCACGCGCTGACCGATCTTCATGCGCACGCCGTGCACCGCAGCCCGCGTCGACGCCGGGAACACGTACACCGCCTCGATCGGAACGCGCCCGGTGTTCTCGAACAGCTGGTGGACCTGCACGCGCGCGATGACGCCGGCGATCGAAACGTCGGCGGTCGTCTCCTTCAGCGGGACGCGCTCTGTGGACCCTTCGCCCGCGCCGAGGACCGTCAGGTACGGCGCCAGGCTGCGATCAGGCGCGGGTTCGCCCTGCTGGCCGAACGTCGCGTACGAGACGTATCCCTTCCGGTTGCCGATCTGCGCGAGCGCCCCGCTCGGGCTGAACGGCGCCGCCACCGCCGTCGGCGCGGGTCCGGCAGCGGACGCGCGACCCGAGAGCCCACTGCCGACGACTGAAGCCAGAGCCAGAACGAAAGTTTTCTGCCGAGCGCGCACCATGATCGAAGCCTCCTCGCCGGGCGAAGGACCCAGGCGTGGGCGGTGTCGACGCGCGACCCTTTGGAAACGATCTGCCGTCAGGAACGCGACACTTTGATCGTCACGTTCCCGACGTCGCGGGTCGTCGATTCGATCAAGGTGTACAGCTCGATGCCCTGGCCGCGGTCGTCCATCCAGCCCTGCCGCGCGTCATCCCAGTCGAAGTGCCAGGCGCGGTCACGGAACGCGACCCAGAGCTGCCGGGGCGACGGCTGCGGCGTCAGCATCAACCGCTGCTTCTCGAAGAACGTGATGGTCAGCGTGCCCTGCGAGATCGACACCTCGGCGATGTCGGGATCGACGTTCTCGAAGGCGCGGTCCACGCGCGCGTACGCGTCGTCCAGCAGATGTCGGTAGCGCTTCTCGTCGAGAGCCATGGCGTCGCGTTCTCCGCTACCTCTATCTGCGGGAAAATGCCATCCAGAAATCGAAGCCGGTGCGCCGCACCAGCATGGGCAGCATGTCGCCCGGCTTGTAGCCGTTCAGCGCGGTCGTCACGTCGGCCTGCGTGCGCACCGACGCCTTGCCGATCCGCAGCACGATGTCGCCCACCTTCAGGCCCGCCTGGTCGGCCGCGCCGTGATCGGTGACGCGCGTGACCGAGACGCCGCGGCCGCCCGGCAGGCCGCCCGCGCGCGCCGGCGGGATCTCCTGCACGTCGAAGTCCTCGACCGCCGCCATCGCCGGCTCGCGCGTCTGGGCGCAGCTGGCCGGGTGCGGCGGCGTCACGCCCTTGATCTGCGCGGCGCGCAGGACGACGTCCCGTTCGATCCGCTTGCCGTCGCGCACGAGCGCGAGCTTCGCGTGAGATCCGGGGATGGCCAGCTGCGCGTTGATCTTCAGATCCTCGCTGGTCACGACCGCGGAGCTGTTCCAGGTCAGCACGACGTCGCCCGGCTCCAGGCCCGCGGCTTCGGCGGGCGAGCCCTTCTCGACGCTGGCGATCAGCGCGCCGCGCCCCGACGTCAGCCGCAGCGCCGCCTCCAGCGCCGCGTCGACCGGCTGCGCGTCGACGCCCAGGAACGACCGGCGCGCGCTGCCGTCGCGCGCGAGCCGCGGCAACAGCGCCTTGGCCATGTTGATCGGGATCGCGAAGCCGATGCCCTGCGCGGGCTGCAGCGGGTGGCCGGCCCAGAACGCGGCGCTGACACCGATGACCGCGCCGCCCGCGTCGATCAGCGGCCCGCCCGAGTTGCCCAGGTTGATCGACGCGTCCGTCTGGATGAAGAACGAATACATGTCCTGCTGGTGCGGCTCGCGCAGCGTCGACCGATCGACGACGCGTTCCTTCGCGGACACGATGCCGGCCGTGACGCTGTGGTTGAACCCGAACGGGTTGCCGATCGCGATCACCGGCTCGCCGACGCGCACGGCGTCCGAATCCCCGAGCGGCAGCACGGGCAGCGTCCCCTTCGGCTTGATCTTGACCAGCGCGATGTCCGTCGCCGGGTCGGCGCCCGCGACGCAGGCCGTGAACTCGCGCCCGTCGTAGAGGCGGATGCGAAGGTCGGCGACCCCGCGGATGACGTGCTCGTTGGTGACCACGTACCCTTCGCGGTTGATGATGAAGCCGGTGCCGATCGACGTCCGGCTGGTCTCGGTGTCCGCGTCGGAGACGGCGCCCTCGGTGACCTCGCCGCGCACGTGAACGACGGCGGCGCGCGCGCGCTCCGCCAGGTCGGCGAACGCGGACGCCGAGATCACGGGCTTGTGCTTGGGCGCGCTGGTCCACAGCGTCGGTTCCGCCGCGTCGGCGGACGCCGCGATCCCAACGGCGAGTACGGCGACAGCGACGACCCGGTCGATCCTGCGGCGCATCGACGAAGCTTACGCCATCGAATCGCGCCCCGGTCCTACTGGGCCGCTTTATCCAGCAGGTACTTAAGCTGGCGGCGCTCGGTGGAGGACAGCCGCTCGAGCGGCGCGCCCGCGTCCCGCGACACGGGAGGCGGCGTCCCGGGCTCTCCCAGTTCCTTGGTCCCGGCGTGCCGGACCGCCTCGCGCGTCCCGTCGACCAGCTCCTGCGACTCCTTGCTTTGCCCGATCGCGTGCAGGTGCTCGAACAGCGTGCGCGAACCGAGCTTGAACGTCATGCCAAACCAGGCAAATGCGAGCAGGGCGACGATGGAAACGCCCAGCTTCAGCAAGGTGAACATGCGCCCTCAGCGCAGAATTTGATTCGCCGACTTGAGGACGATCTGACCCCAGACCGGCACCTCGTCGCGCGCGCGGATCCGTCGTTCAAAGCCCACGACCAGCCCGCGACGCGACAGCGTCTTCTTCTGAAGTCCTCGGTCGACTTTTGAAAATTCGCCCAGCATGGAGGATTCCCATCTTGGGCAGGTCGTCAACGCCGTCAAATTTTTTGCAGAACCCCGAGGGGTTCTCGATCGACGGCGGCGGACCGGCGATGCGGGTCAGCCCGACGGGACCAGGTCGGCGCCGGTCTCTTTGGCCAGCGCGGCCAGCTTCTTGCGGCGCGCCCGCTCGATCAGCCAGACGACCACGATCGACACCTGGAACAGGCCGAACAGCGGGCCCGCCATCAGCAGCTGGGACAGCACGTCCGGCCCCGGCGTCAGCACACCGCCGACGATTGTCGAAAGAATCAGCGCGTACTTGTTGAACTTCCAGAGGCCTTTCGCGGTCACCAACCCCAGCCAGCCGAGGACCGCCAGGACGACCGGCAGCTCGAAAGCGACGCCCGTGCCCAGCAGCATCGCGATCATGAAGCCGACCACCTCCTCCATCTTCACCATCGGCTCGATCGAGAAGGGCAGCGTGCCGGTGAACGTCTCCGACAGTCCGAAGAGGAACGTGAGGGCGGGCTTGCTGATCAGGATGTAGCCGAACACCGCGCCCCCGATGAAGCAGGCGGCGGTCGCGATCGTCACCGTCAGCGCCATCCGCTTCTCCTTGCGGTAGAGGCCCGGCGCGATGAACTTCCACAGTTCCCAGATGATGAACGGGCTCGCGACCAGGATCGCGACGTACATCGAGAGCTTCGTGTAGACCCAGAACGGCTCGGTCGGGTTCGTGAACACGAACTTCGGCTCGCGCTTCAGCGCCGCGATCCAGGCCATCCGGGCGGGGCGAGTCAGCAGCTCGAAGTAGTTCTGCGCAAAGAAGAACGACCCGATCGTGACGACGATGAAGATCAGCGCGGCGTTGCGCAGGCGCTTGCGCAGGTCATAGAGGTGCTCCACGAACGTCATCCGCGCGTCCTCGACCGACTTGTGGTCGGGCTCGTGCGGCTCGGCGGGCGTGTCAGCCGTCGAAGCGGCCATCAGCTCTTCTTCGCTCCGGGGGGCGCGGGCGGGACACCCGGAAGGGGCGGCGGCAACGGCGGCGGCGCGCCCTTCTTCACGGGCTTGAGATCCTCCTCGGAGAGGACCTGCGTGATGTTCGCGCGGTCGCTCGCCGGGAACGAGATCGGCGGCGTCACGCGCTGCCCAGCGCCCAGCCGGCCGGGCGGCAGCGGCGCGGGGGTCGGCGAGCGCGGGAACGTGCCCACGGGCGGCGCGATCGGCGGTACAGGCGTGGGCGGCAATGGCGGCGGCGCATTGGGGGCGGCCATCGGGGGCGGCCACGGTTCCGCGCTCTCGCTGCCGGCGGTGATCGGCTCCGCGCTGACCGCCGGCGCCAGGCCACCAGGAGGCGCGGTCTCGGGCGGCGGCGTCTTGCTGCCGTCGTCCATCGAGGTGGCGGCCCGGGCCAGCTCTTCAGCCTGGCGACGCACCGACTCCAGCGATTCCTTGATCTGGTCGCGCCGCTTGAGCTCGTCCGGCGACAGCGTCACCGCGTCGCGCAGCTCCTCGAACGGCTTGCGGAAACTGTCGTCCAGGACGATCTCGTTCTTCACGTCCGACGTCGCCTTGCGGACCTGACGGATCAACTTCCCCAGCCCCGACGCCAGCTCGGGGAGCTTGGACGGGCCGACGAAGAGCAGCAGGAGCACCAAAATTACGGTGATCTCGCCCATCCCGAGGTTGAACATCGGACCCGAAATCTAACACACACCTTTGCGCGGGAGGGTCCTCAAACCCCGCCGAATCCGACGGGGGCGGACCCGGACGGCTCAGGCGGCGAAGAGCTCGATCTGGCGGGGCGGTCCCAGCGTATACGCGTCGATCCCGCGCGCGCGGAGAGCCGCGGCCAGCTCATCGTCAGGCGCGTTCACCAGCGCGACCTCGGCGGCGCCGGTCGCGTCGATGTAGCGCACGAGGCCGGGGTAGTCCGCGGCGGTCGGGAACACGACGCGGGCCGCCTCGGGGGCCGCGTCGTCACGAGCGGCATCCGCCGATACCAGGATGATCCCCGGCTCGCGCGCGCCCGCCCGGCGCGGCGGCACGCGCGCCGACGCCGGCCACAGCAGCGCCTCGCCCGGGCCGACCTTGCCCGCGAACCGTTGCAGCGTCGGCGCTGGCAGGCCCGCGCGGCGATACGCCATCGCCGCCTGGACGATCGCCCGGTGGGCGGCGAGGCCGATGCGATCGCCCGCCAGCGTGGCGCCGATGTCGACGGCGATCGCGACCGGATCGACGACGACGACGGGCGCGCCGCCGCGCCCGAGCACCTCGCGCACCGCGCGCCCCACGTCCGCGAGCGCCTGCTCCCGCGAGGGGAACACGTTGGACGGGGTGGCGAAGGTCGCGTCGATGCAGAGGGCGTCTGCCGCGCGCACGTCGGCCTGCGCGGCGCCGATCGGCCCGGCGTAGACGACGCGCCGCCCGGCCTGCTCGCACAGCAAGGACGCCGCGCCGGGCATGAACCCCGACGGGAACATCTCCAGGCGCAGGTCGCCGAGGCTGAACGGGCGGCCGTAGCCGGCGGGCAGCACGTGCGTCTTCAGGCGATCGCCCGCCGGGCCGAGCAGCGCGAGCGTCAGCTCGGTCGTCAGCAGCTGGCGCCGAGCGCCGCCCAGGCGCGGCACCGCGCGGCGCGCGTGCACGCTGAGCGCCGGCGCGTGCGACAGGAACACCAGATCCGTGCCCGCAGCCGCGTCGCAGGCGACCACGGTGCCGGCGATGCGGACGCCGCCACCACGATGCACGAACGCGCGCGCGCGAGTCTTCCGCCCTTCCATTTCGGGCAGCACTATATGTTGCTCCGAGGCGAATCGGACCTGTAAGCTCGGTGGCACGGATGGACGACGCCAGCCCGCGATTCCGCAAGGATCTGGAAGCATCGGCCACTGAAGCCGACGGCGTTGCCTGCGTCGACGTACGCGATCCGAACACCGGCACGAATTTCCGTTTCTACGACTTCGAGTACCAGCTGGCGCTGCAGTTCAACGGCCAGCCGATCAGCGACGTCAGCGCCTGGGCGTCGGCCGCGTACGGCGTGGATCTGACCGCCGAGGGCATCCACGAGTTTGCGGGCCGGCTGTCCGAGCTTGGGTTCCTGGATGAAGGCAATCGCTCGCTCGCGCCCGCCCCGGCGGACACGACGCCGGCGGTGGGAATGAAGGTCGCCGATCTCGACAACCCGGAGGCCGAGTGGATGTCGGCCGAGGGGGCGAAGACGGCGACGTTCATTCCCGACGCGGCGATGCTCGATTCGCCGGCGGACCTCACGCCCGTCGCGCCCGCGCTGCCGCTGCCCGAGGACGAAGGGGCCGCGGGCATCGACGTGACGACGGACGAAGCGGCGACTGGCGAAGCGACGCCGCCGCCCGACAAGGCGAAAACCGCCGAGGTCCCCGCGCCGCGGCTCTTCGATATTCTCGCGGCCCCGGCGCAGGCGCCCGTCGCGCGCAACGACAGCCCGAACGGGCCGTCGCTGCCGGCCGTGAAGTCGCCCGCCGCGGCCGCGAAGCCGAGCACGGGCTGGGCCGCGGACCTCGAAGGCACGCTGCAATCGCCCGGCGAGCCGCCGACCCTCCCCGCGCGGGCGCCCATGCTCTCCTCGCCCGCCGACGGACAGACACCGCCGCCGGCGATGAAGGCGCCCGTCGCTGCGCCGCCGCTCGTCAGCGCGGCGCCCGCGCCGGCGGGGCTGCCGGAACGACGCCAGCCGCCGGCGCCCGACGCCGTTCAGATGGCGGCGTTCGCGCAGGACGGCGCGCCGGCGGCGGCAAAGGGCAAGCCGAGCGCGGGCAAGATCATCAGCATCGTCGTCCTGCTGCTGGCGATCGTGGGGATCGCCTACACCTTGTGGTCTCGCGAGCGCGCGCGCGTCCCGCAGGCGGTGCGCGTGCGCGTGCTGTCGCCGAAGCCGGCCGCGATCTACCGCTGGTTCTCCGGGCGCGGCACCGTCACCGATCACGAGGCACGCACGCTGTCGTTCGAGAGCGCTGGGACGCTGGGCGAGCTGCTGCCGCCGGGCACGGCGTTCGCGGCGGGCGACATCATCGGGCGGCTGCGGGCCGCCCCACCGCTCGAGGCGCTGCTGAGCCGGCACCGCGCGCGGCTGGCGTTCTACCAGCAGATGCGCGACAGCATGCGCGTGGCGAATAACCAGCCCGAGCTGCGCCAGGCGGAGATCAAGCTGGCGGACAAGCAGCGCTTGATCGACGAGTCGAACGCCGCCCTCGCGAAGCTGGTCGTGCGCGCGAGCGAGCCGGGCGAGATCGTCGAGACGATGGCGAAGGTGGGCATGCCGGTGCGCGCGAACGCGCCGCTCCTCAAGGTGAAGGGGCGGATGCTGCACGGCGAGTTCGAGCTGGACGCGGACGAGATCGCGACCGCAAGCAAGCTGGCCTTCTGCCGCGTCGAGGTGGTCGGGCTGGGGCCGCGGGCGTCGAACGGCGACGTCGCCCCCGCCCCCGGCACGGCCGCCGACACGGGTTCGCCCGAGGCGCAGGCCGCGCCGCGCTTCGTGGACTGCACGCTGGAGAAGCAGGCGCCCGCGGCGAAGAAGCTGCGCGTGACGTTGCCCGACAACCTGGGCCTGGTCCCTGGCCAGCCGCTGCGCCTCGCGCGGCAGCGCTACGACGCCGTGTTCCCGGTGCCCGCGGCCGTTGTGAGCGGCGCCGGCGAGCGCCGATCGGTCTGGATCGCGGGCGCGGAAGGCAAGGTCGAGCGGCGCGAGGTCGCCGTCGTCGACGCGGCCGACGACGCGCTGGTCAGCGACGGGCTGCGGGTCGGTGACGAGGTGATCGTCGACGCGCCGGCGGACCTGCGCGAGGGCGCGGCGATCGTCGTCGACCGCTAGATCCCGATTCGCTGCAACGAGATCACGGGCGCGGTTCCGTTCGTGTCGACGATCGCGTCGAGCGACCAGTCCTCGTCGCCCTCGGCGTCGACCAGCGTCTGCTGAACGCGCAGGCGGCCGGGCTCCAGGTCATCGATGCGCGTGCGATCGGGCGCGCGCGCCGCCGGCGTCGTCAGCAGCTCGGCGTGCGCCGCCCAGAACGGCTGCATCTCCGTGGTCAGCCGCTCGGGCGTCCACGCCTCGCCCGTCCCCGATGCCAGCACACGCGCTGCGGCCGCGTAGTCTCGTCGCGCCAGCGCGCGCACCAGCTTGTGCAACTCGGCGCGGATCGCAGCGTTGAGCGCCCGCCGCTCCGCCACCGGATCGACGGCCGGGCGTGTGGGCGCGCGCCCGCGCCGCGGCTGCGCGGGCTGCGTCAGCGACTCCCACTCCTCGATCAGGCTGGTGTCCACGTCGCGCAGCAGCGCGCGGAAGTGCGCCAGGACGTCCATCACCTCCTCGCTCCGCGCGGTCAGCGGGACCGTCTCGGCCATCGTCTTGTAGACCTGCGACAGGTAGCGCAGCAGGACGCCCTCGCTGCGCTCGAGGCCATAGCTGCGCACGTAGTCATCGAAGCTGGCGAAGCCCTCGTACAGCTCGCGCGCCACCGACTTCGGCCGCACGTTCTCCTGGCCGACCCACGGGTGGCGATCGGCGAACGCGTTGAACGTGTCGTAGATGAAGTCCCGGTTCGGCTTCGGATACTCCATCTCGTCCAGCTGGGCGATGCGCTCCTCGTACTCGACGCCGGCCGCCTTCAGCTCCGCCATCTTCTCGGTCTTGAGACGATCCAGCTGCTTGCGCAGCACGACGTCGGGATCCTCGACGATCGATTCAACCAGCGTCAGCACGTCCAGCGCGTACGTCGGCGCCTCGCGCTCGATCCGCTCGAGCGCGTCGAGCAGGAACAGCGACAGCGTGCGGTGGAGCGAGAAGTCGACCTGCAACTCGTCGTTGATCTCGACGGCGCGTCCGCGCACCGACTCGTACGGGACGACGTTGACGATGCCCGCGTGGCGCAGCGTGCGGAAGCAGGCCGCGGCCCGGCGCTTCTGCTCGCGCTGCTGGCGCGGACCGCCGTGCGAGCGCCCGATGATCGTCAGCAGCCGCCGGTAACCCACCGCGCGCGGCTTGCCCGCGCCCACCTCCGTGTCGCGGCCGCCCTGCAGGCACGACAGGAGGACGCCGTGCGTGACCTCGAAGCGCGACTCGAGCGGCTCGGGCGTGCCGTTCGCGAGACGATCGAACGTGCCGCGATCGAAGTGCACGTAGCCCTTCGTCGGCGCCTTTTGCATGACGACCTTCTTGCCCTGCGCCGCCTTCTGGGCGAGGCGCTTGTTCTCGACGACGTGCTCGGGCGCCTGCGCGAGGACGTAGCCGTGATCGTCGAAGCCCTTGCGGCCGGCGCGCCCGGCGATCTGCTGAAAGTCGCGCACGCCGAGGATGCCGGTCTTCTCGCCGTCGAACTTGCACAGCTGCGTGAACAGCACCGTCCGGATCGGCACGTTGACGCCGACGCCCAGCGTGTCGGTTCCGCTCACGACCTTGAGCAGGCCCTTCTGAGCCAGCCGTTCGACGAGCAGCCGGTACTTCGGCAACAGGCCGGCGTGATGGATGCCGATCCCGTGGCGCAGGAACCGCTGAAAGTCCTTCCCGTAGGGCGTGTCGAACGCCGCCCCATCCAGCGCGGCGCGGATGGCTTCCTTGTCGGTCTTGGATGACACGTCGACGCTCATCAGGTTCTGCGCCTGATCGGCGGCGCCCCGCTGCGTGAAGTTCACGAGATAGATCGGCGCGCGCCCGGTCTTCACCAGCTCGTCGATCGTCTCGTGCAGCGGCGTCTCGCGGTACTCGAACTCCAGCGGCACGGGCCGCTGGCGGCCCCGCACGACGGCGACCTCGCGCCCGGTCGTGGCGCGCAACCCGTCGGTGATCACGCGCATGTCGCCCAGCGTCGCCGACATCAGCAGGAACGTCGTCCCGTCGAGCGCGAGCAGCGGCACCTGCCACGCCATCCCGCGCTCGCGATCGGCGTAGTAGTGAAACTCGTCCATCACGACGTAGGCGGCGCGCGCGGCGCTGTCGCGCAGGGCCATGTTGGCGAGGATCTCGGCGGTGCAGCAGATGATGGGCGCGTCGCGGTTGATGCTCGCGTCGCCGGTCAGCATCCCGACCTTTTCGGCGCCGAACAACCGGCAGAGATCGAAGAACTTCTCGTTCACCAGCGCCTTCACCGGGCACGTGTAGAACGACGTCCGGCCTTCCACCAGCGCCTTGAAGTGCAGCGCCGTCGCGACCAGCGACTTGCCCGAGCCCGTCGGCGTGTTCAGCACGATGTGCTTGTCGGCCATCATCTCGAGCAGCGCTTCTTCCTGCGCGGGGTACAGCTCGAGCCCGGTCGACGCGACGTAGGACATGAACCGCGACAGGATCTCGTCGGGGCCGGTGCCCCGCGGGGGCAGCAGCGCGGCGAGCGCGGGCGCTTGCGCCGGTTCGACCGGTTCGTCGGGCGGGGCCGCGGTTCCTGGATCTGGTGACGCCGTCGTCATGAGCGGCGCGCGAGCGCCGCCCGCAGTTTGCCTCAGAATCCGCGAGCGGTCGTCAGGGTTGCAGGTGATTGATGGTCACGACAGTCACACACGACCCGCACGAGATGCTGTACCGGATCGCGTCGGTCGCGACGTCCTGGATCGTGCATCGCGTGTTGTGATCGGCGAGCCGCGCCCAGCGCCCGGTGCAGCTCCACGTGCTGAAGTCCGGCGTGTTCGACGCGTTACAGCCGCTGTTCCGCTGAACATCGCCGACCTGGCCGGGCTGGAACACGCACGCCGTCCCCACGCAGCCCTGCGACATCGGCGTCGTCGACGATGCCGTACGACAGAGCAGACAGCCGGAGTCCGGCGCTTCGGTGCAGGTGCGGCCCCCCATACATTCGGCGATGCAAACGCCCTCGACGCAGCTCCAGTTCGTGCCGCCACAGAAGCCGACGCCAGGCACGGCGGCGCCGCAATCGCTGGGCATCGTGCACCGGCCGCCAGCGCCACCGGCGCCAGCCGTGCCGGTGGCTCC
>Ga0207701_10006172_pt1 | contig 11987 bp, 9 predicted proteins | sample KBSSwiSSwithPhiX_FD_184294 | JGI IMG/M metagenome (GOLD analysis project Ga0207701, IMG submission 184294) | Switchgrass rhizosphere bulk soil microbial communities from Kellogg Biological Station, Michigan, USA, with PhiX - S5 (SPAdes) (version 2) | ecosystem: Environmental > Terrestrial > Soil...
AAGGTTTGATACTTTAAGCAGCAAATACTGGTATGCTTTGGAGTCATACCCCCTCAGTAAAACCTGCTGGTCGGCGATGTACTCAAGATTCTGCCGGATGATTGCACGCATCAGCCATGCAAAAGGATTGAACCAATTAAAAATGCATAGTATCTCTCCGAGGATCAAATCAATCCAGTGTCGCTGCTTTACATGAATGAGTTCATGCTGTAAAACCTTTTCCAATTCATCAGGAGTTTGTCCGGATGTATCGATGTAAATATTGTTGCCAAGTGTAAATGAACCGCCTGAAGCTGAAGAATAAATACGAATGTATCCTGCGCTATGCAGCAACACGGCATGCTGTTTTAGTTTCCGGAAAGAAAGATACTGGATGATCAATTTCGTTAAACATACAAAAGAACCGCCAGCGATAAATGCAAAAAAGATCAGCTGTGCATTGTAATTTCCAGTGGATATGGAAAAGTATTCATTTAAAGGAGGAATTTCTCCGAGCACACCAGGCGTTAACGCTGAATTATCTTTCAACAACGGATCCAGGTTGATCAGTGGAATAATAAAGCAGGCGCAAGAATATAACAACAGGAACAACCGGTTCCACCTGTAAAAAGTTAACCGCCGCAACAATACTGCATAAAATCCGTAAACCACAGCAAGGGCAATGGAAAATTTCACGAGGTATGTGAGCAGTGGCATCATTGTTTCTTATTTTTCTCTATCAGGTCAACAATTTCCTGGAGCTCCTGTGGACTTATTTTATTCTGCCGGGCAAAAAAAGTAACCAGTTCTTTATAAGAGTTGTCGAAATGATTTTTCACCATGTCGCCGAGGGATTTTTTTTTATACTCCGATTCTTTAACTGCCGGAGTATACCAGTACATGTTGCCAATCTGGCGGCTTTGGAGGTATCCTTTTTTTTCAAGATTTTTAATGGTCGATGCCAGTGTTGTATAAGGTGGTCGATTGGTATCGGGCATGTTTTCAAGAAATGTTTTCACGTTACCCTCTCTTATCTTCCACACTACTCTCATTACATCTTCTTCCTGCTGGGTCAGTTTATCTGTCATATCTACGAACTTTTCGTAAATCTACGGATGTTTCGTATCATCTTCCAAATAAAATTCAAAATAAGAATGGTAAAATTGCTACTAAATTTATTAGCACAGTATTTAGTATTTTACTAAATTGCAGTGAATATCCTCTCCTAACATGCTTACTATCATATTTATCATCCTTGCGTTTGCCTCCGGAACTGCTATCGCACACCTGGTTTTTGTTTCAGCCAGGAATAAGGATTGGGTCAAAAAAGATGTGTTTGAATACACTCAAAAGCAGCTTTCTCAGGCACAGATCGCCCTTGCTTCAAGGTTAACCCGGGATGAGGTGCAATTACAATATATACCTGTCCAGACCCACCAGCTGCTTAAAAATGAGCTTGCTGAAACAAAATCAAAGCTGGAAGGCAGGGAACAACAGGTTGCCGATCTTTCAACAGCTATTACCGTTCTGAGAAAAGACGAGCAGGCGGTTAAGGAAAAACTGTCATTGTTCAATGAAGAGCTTGAGCGATTGCACAAATTTTCAAGGGAAGAATTCAGGAACCTGGCGGGTAATATTTTCGACGAGAAGAAGAAACAATTTGTCGAGACGAACAAAACCGAGCTAGGCAACATCATCAATCCTCTCAAAAATGATCTTGACGTTTTCAAGAAAGCAGTTGAAGAAACACGAAAGGAAGACATCAGAGAGTTCACTTCGCTGAAAGATGAGATCAATACACTGCAGCAACTGAATACGCAACTTAGCGATGATGCCCGAAACCTGGCGAAAGCTTTGAAATCAGACAGCCGAGTACAGGGTACATGGGGTGAAGACAGGCTGCGTTATATTCTGGAATCAGAAGGTTTGCAGCCATATATCGACTTTACTTTGCAGCAAACCCTCAGGGATGCTGACAACGACATCAACAGGCGACCAGATTGCATATTAAAATTACCGGGAGATAAATGTGTGATCATCGACAGCAAAGTTTCGCTGACGGCTTATGTCAATTACTGCAATGCTGTTATACCAGAAGAACGCGCGAAGTTTCTGAAGCTACACCTGAAAAGCGTTACGGACCACATCGATTATTTATCGGACAAACAATACCATACACTGCAGGGTTTGCAAACACCCGATTATGTATTCCTGTTCATGCCTATCGAATCGGCAATTACGCTTGCGCTGAATGAGAATGAAGACATATTCAACCGTGCATTGAAGAAAAAAGTTGTGCTCATCACCCCCACTACCCTCGTGGCTACCCTGAAGGTGATCAGGATCATCTGGCAGAAAGAGAGCCAGGTAAAGAATGTGGAAATGATATTCAAACAATGCGGTGCACTGTACGATAAGTTTGTCACCTTCCTCGAAGAAATGGAGAAAATGGGAAATGGACTGCAAATAGCGAACCGGTCTTACAATGAAGCAATGGACCGCCTGAAGGATGGTGCAAGAAAAGGCGACACGATCATTGGACGGTTTGAAGCCATTAAGAAGTTAGAGGCTAAAACAAACAAAAGTATTCCTAAAAAATACATTGATGAACTGGAGATCATCAATGATGACAATGAAACACCGGTGATCACCCTGATCGATACGCCCGCTGAACATGGCGCCGCCCGGTAAAAAATTGAGGGCCGTAGAAACGGCCCTCCTCCAGAAAAACTAAATGCGGAAATTTTGTGGTTCCCACTAAATAACCAAAAATCAATCAATCTAAGTATGACCGTAAATATGGCAATTATTTAGTTGTGGAATTCATTGGGGTATGAAAACAAAATATTTTATTGCCTGCTGAATGAATTACAGAATATTTTATTGAAATATTTATCCCAAAGGCTTTAATCCATACTTTTCTACGATTTCATTAGCAGCATAAGGATCTACTATCAAACCATATTTTGCGGCTGTTTCCTTTACCTTATCCATCTGCGGAGGTCTCCCTTCAACGAGGTATGGTGCCATCTCATCGAAGTAGTTTGAAAAATTTCCGGGAACTATGAATTCAATAAATTTTATCCTTTCATTTCCTTCATTCCAGAAATTATGAAAGATGCCCCTTGGCTTAACTATGTATTCTCCAGGTGATGCCTTTTTTACAATTCCATCCTGGATCACAGATAATTCCCCTTCCAGGACATATGAGATCTCGTCCTCATGAGTATGTTTATGCATTGGAGCGCCGAGGCTTTTCGCCTCCAACGTATGCTCTACGATCGCTGATGATCCATTCAAGGATTCACTAAGCACTTTATAGGTTGTACCCAGTGCCCGGAAATAAACTGCATGACCTGCTCTCATGTAAAAAATATTACCTCAGAAGTTAATCAAAATAAATCATTTGGCAGATCCTGAATCTCTAATGTTGAAAGAAGTATTATTCCCTTAGATTGCTATATCATTTTTACTTTGACCAGCATGAGAACAATCGTATTCCTTTTATATACACTCCTGATTGCTGATGTTTGTACCGCGCAAATTTCAATCGACACCATAGTGTACCATCCTGTACATGTAGATCGGCAAGGCAATATCCTCCCCTGGAATTCCGACAACCCAGGCAATGCTTATGATGATGTAATGAAAAGGGTTTGGCATTTCTGGAAAAATATCGGGACGGATTCAAACGGACAAAAATATTATATGAATCACCAGGTGTGGAGTCCGGAACATGATAAACGGGGACTTGGCGGAGACCAGCTGATGATGGCACTTTCATCGTGGGACCTATATTACAATTACACGGGCGACACAGCACTGATCGGAAACATGCAATACATGGCCGATTACTATCTCGCTCATTCTTTGTCACCCTCTAATTGCAAATGGCCGGATCTGCCTTATCCTTATAATATGAACGTTGAATCCGGCATCTACGATGGAGACATGATCCTGGGTAAACAATTCCTTCAGCCCGACAAAGCAGGGTCATTCGGCAATGAGCTGATCCGCCTGTATAAGAAAACAGGAAAAGAAAAATACCTTAACGCAGCAATTAAAATAGCCAATACTCTCTCCGGCAAAATAAGCGTCGGCGACGCGGATCATTCACCCTGGCCGTTTAAAATAAATGCCATAACTGGTGATACAGGTGTACTGGTGAACCAGGAAGTGTGGTATGAAGGCATGGACAATGATTTGAAAAAGAAAAAACAAGCACAGAAATCAACCTATACAACATTCTTGATAGGCACAATGGATATGTTTTCTCAGCTTATACAACTGAAAAAAGGAAACACCAACAAATATCAAGAAGCATTCGGCCTTGTGCTTGAATGGATGAAAAAATATCCCGCAAAAAATAATAAGTGGGGACCATTCTTTGAAGACGTGCCCCGTTGGTCGGATACGCAGATCAATGCCATAACCTATACGATGTATATACTCGATCATCCTGAACTGTATGCAGACTGGAAACAATCATCATCCAATATCATTAAATGGGTGTACGATTCATTGGGCAATCATGATTATACAAAATACGGGGTGATTTGTATCAATGAACAAACAGCTTATCGCGTTCCAGGCAACAGTCATACTGCCCGGCAGGCAGCATGTGATCTTTTATTCGCTGAAAGAACAGGTGACACCGGTTTAATCGGAAATGCTATTCGTCAACTTAACTGGGCGACATATATGGTGGATGACGATGGAAAAAACTTTTATCCCACCAATGCTATCTGGATGACTGATGGATATGGTGATTATGTAAGGCATTTCTTACGGGCAATGGCAAGTGCGCCGCAGCTCGCCCCGCAAAATGAAAACCATCTGCTGAGATCTTCATCAGTGGTCAAGACCATCCAATACGAAAATAATAAAATTGCTTATGCAACATTTGATAATACTGGTGAAGAATTATTAAGATTGAATTCAAAACCAACAGATGTGAAAGGCGTTGACAAATGGAAATGGAATGATCTTACTAACGGAGGCACTATAACCATTACGCGTACAAAAAGCAACCAGGTCATCATTGAGTTTTAATCAAATCCAGCTTTTCTTCTGTCTCTTCAACCGCAATTTTTTTCTTAAAAAATTGAGTACCGGCCGTTCGATTATCAAATGAGTTATTACGCCGGCAACGATAGTAAGCAATAAAACCAGGATGATCAGAATGCTTTTTAACAAGACAGGAATTACCGGCACATTCAGCACCTTGTTTAGCGCAATACAGATATAAGGAATGAATAAAATATGCGTAAGAAAAATGGAATATGATGAATCCCCTATCAGAACAAGGAAAGATGATCCGAGATTTTTTGAAAGTTTATCCCTGTCAAGTGAGACTGTATAAAATATGATCAAAGAAGACGTAATACCTACCATAGTTGTAAAAAGCAGATTCCTGTTGTCACTCCCCTTCCAGTAAATGAATGCTATAGTCAGCATTGCAATCGAAACAATTAAGTAAATGAATACCGAAGTTTTTATCCTGAAGCTATTTTTAGTGAAGAAATATCCGGCAAGGCAGCCAGTCAATATTTGAATGTTCATTGGACTCAAAACTGTTTGAACTAATAATAATGAACCAGAGAAAATATGAAATGAATAAAGAAGAATGAGTAACAGCCATCCCGTAAAAATGTATTTGGTTGCTTTCCATCCGAGTTTGATACAAAGGGCAAACAAAATATAGAATATAATTGCGTATGGTAATCCCCAAGCAATACCCAAAGGCATTTGAGAATCCGGCAGCGGATATAGAATAATATTTTTAATAATAATGATCCAGCCTTCGGTTGTTGTTGGATTTATAGCAGAAAGCAATGAAGGTTTTTCTTTAAATTCAGGTGATTCCAGACCAATGGTGAATAGCAATACCAGCCAATACAATGGGTAAACCCTCACAAACCGTTTCAATATAAATTTCCTGACGCTTCTGCTGTGCTGAATTTCTTTCAGATGCACATAAGTGATGATAAAACCGGAAAGTGAGAAGAAAAAATTGATGGCAAGATATCCGTAATTGAAATGGAAGAGTGAATATCTGAAATAAACGAGCGTAATACTATCGAGGAAATAAACCACAACCGCAATCGCTGCAAATCCTCTCAGGATCTGAACAAATTTCAGCTGTTCTTTCATTACCTGTAAATATAATGGAAGGTCTATTGTAAATTTGATTTTTATTTTAAATGAAGGTCGTAAGACTGCTATATATCAGGCTACTACTGCTTACCCTGGCAACGCTCCAGTTTAAAAACGGATCATCCCAGTATTACATAACCACTATAGCCGGAAATGGGAATAATATATCTAATGGCGACAATGGTCCTGCTATATGCGCCGGCGTAATGAATCCTCAGGGCGTATGTGCTGATCCGACGGGTAATCTATACTTCACCACGTCTAATTCAATAAGGCGGGTCGATGTGGGCACAAACATTATCACGACCATTGCGGGCTCTGATTCTTATGGTTATTCAGGAGATGGCGGCCCTGCAAAAAATGCGTTGATGATGTATCCGTTCGATATCTGCCTTGATCCGATCGGTAACCTATACATTTCAGAATATGGAGGACATAGGATCAGGAAGATCAGCACAGATGGTACGATCTCTACGGTTGCAGGTACAGGAACTGCAGGATTTTCAGGAGATGGAGGTTCCGCAACAAATGCACGATTGAATACGCCGCAGGGAATATTTGTTGACGGACAGAACAATATTTACATCGCAGATACATACAATTCGGTTGTGCGCAAAATTGATGCAGCTACCGGTAATATCAATACGATTGCAGGTTCCGGAAGTATTGTGCATAGTGGTGATGGTGGTCTTGCCATTAATGCAGGGGTGCCCTATCCTAAAAGCGTAGCCGTAGATGCTGATGGAAACGTTTACCTCTGTGAAGTATTAAGTGGAATTACATCACGCGTGAGAAAGATTGATGCAGTAACCGGGATCATAACAACGATTGCAGGTTCCAATGTTGCCGCTTACAGTGGTGATGGCGGACTTGCCGTTAACGCGACCCTTTTTGACCCGGTTGCAGTGGAAGTGGATAACCTGAGGCATGTTTACATACTCGAGTACGATGAACCCAGATTGAGAAAAATAGATGGTGCAACAGGAATTATTACAACTGTTGCAGCCAATGGAGTAAATGCTTTTAATGGAGATGGCGGACTAGCAACGCTTGCAAGCATGTATAATCCCGGAGGTACGGGAAGAGGTTTTAATGGTTCCATTTACATTGCCGATGGACAAAATCAGCGCATCCGGAAATTGAATCCAAACCAGGTTATAGATGTCATATTAAGTACAATAAGTGTTGGCGGTCAATCCGGTGAACCTTGCCCGGGATCATCGATAACTTTCAATGCAAGCGTTATCAATCCTGGAGAAGGAGCAATTTATCAGTGGTACATTAATAATGATAAAGCAGGACCTAACAGTGCCACTTTCATTTCATCTGATGTTAATGAAGGTGATTCTGTTTATTGTATTTTCTCTTCAACACATTGCCGGGGAGTTGAAACCGTTGTCAGCAACAAGATCCCTGTCCATTTCGGTACAGGTGTTCCTCCTGAAATTACTATCACTTCTTCTGAAAATAAGGTTTGCCCCGGTGAACCTGTTACTATTAAAGCAAGCGTTCAGAATGCATCAAACCCGGTATACCAATGGTACAGGAATGAGGTAGCTGCAGGAAAAAATGAATCTGTTTACAGTTATACTCCTGTGTCGGCAGATGATAAGATCAGGTGTGATATTACGACAGATGGTTGTGCTGGTGGAGAGATTAGTTCACAGGTTATTTCTGTAGGTGCGTATGACATGCCTGGCATCAACGTTACGCCTGCAGAAGCCGTAGTGCCTCCTGGCACTTCTGTTGAACTGAATGCAGAAGTAAACGGAACAGTATCTGGTTATTCATGGTCGTCTGTGGAAGGTTTATTGAATGAGAACACTTTACATCCAACAACTGTACCGGTGGTGAACAGTCACCCCGTAATATTTACTGCAGAAACACCGGACGGTTGCAGGATCAGTGATACTGCAAAAATATTTGCATTTGTGAAAATGGTGATGCCTAATGCATTTAGTCCTAATGGTGATGGTTTAAATGATGTGTTCAGAATACCTGCGAATGTTACATTTAAGCTGGATGAGTTTTCTGTGTTCAACCGCTGGGGAAAGAAAATATTTACTACAGGTGATATATCAAAAGGATGGACCGGCTACAATGCAGATAATGGGATATATGTATACATGATCACAGGCACCCTGGAAGGGAAAAAGACCGTTTTTAAAGGAGCTCTCGTGCTGGCAAGGTGACAAAAAAGACCCCTTTTTTGTCGTGATTACACCATGGGAATGATTTGAAAGTTTTCCATATTTGTATCATTAAAAACATCATTATGGAAAAGCAAGAATTTCGCATTACAATCGATGCGCCGAAAGAAAAAGTTTGGCAGACATTGTGGGACAAGACAACCTATTCCGCATGGACATCTGCTTTCGCTGAAGGTTCTACAGTAGAAACCGACAACTGGAAAAAAGGAAGCAAAGTGCTTTTCCTTGACGGCAGAGGATTTGGAATGGTATCGCGGGTGGATGAGAATATTCCTAACAAGTTTATGAGCTTTAAGCATCTTGGTGAAGTGAGAGATGGCGTCGAAGATACTACCAGTGAAAAAGTAAAAGATTGGGCTGGAGCCACTGAAAGTTATACACTGAAAGAAACTGACGGCTCAACAGAAGTTGTGGTAGACATGGAAATTACTGAAGAATTTGCGGAGATGTTTAAGAACATATGGCCTAAAGCGCTGAAGAATTTAAAAGAGCTCGCTGAAAAAAATTAATCAGCGAGCTGCGGGATATATGTAGAGTGTGAATAGTATTGTACACTGAAAAGTAACAGGCATACATTTGCCTGCCATGTCATTCTTTGCGCGTTTAAGGAAAGTATTTCATTCACTGTTTAATTTTAAGACTACAGAGGAATTGAAAAGGTTACAATCCAGGATACTTAAGCAATAAATATTACTTTCAAATGGGTGTTTTAATGGAAAGTTATATCGCACAGATAAAAGACCTTGAAGGTGCAGAAACCTGGCTTGATGAAACATTTGATAAAAAATTAAAAGGTATTAATGATAAAAATGCGTTCATAAGACCAGTAAAGGACCTGCATAGTGTGGCAGAGATTGTCTCTCATCTTATCGAGTGGAGAAAATCGTTACTCAGCATTTTTAAGACCGGCAAACGCACAGTTAGCATGGATAGCTCTGAAAACTGGAAAACAAATGAAGAGCTGAAGAAAGAAAGCTGGAAAGATCTGCTTAAAAAGTTAAAAGCAACTCAAAAAGATATCATTTCGTTTCTTTCAGAAAAAGATGATAAATGGCTGAAGCAGAAAAAACCCGGAGGTAAGGATATTTTCGAATATTATGTGATTGGACTGATCCAGCATGACGTGTATCACCTGGGACAGATAGGAATAGTGAGGAAGTATTTGTGATAAGTAATTAATACCTGTTATGCAAACAATCCGGTTACCGCTTTACCATGACCATCGGGAGTGGTATAGAATGGACGTTCTTCTATAACATAATGTGCATCGTTGGGTATTCCCAATGCGGTGTAAATAGTCTGATGTATTTGGTCGATTTTAATTGGCTTATCTATTGTTTTGCAGGGACGTTCATCGGCCGTTTTACCATATGCATATCCTTTTCTTATTCCTCCGCCGAACATCAATATCGAACACCCGTCAGTAAAATGCCTGTGCATACCATAATTCTTCATTTCATGGATAATATCCGGCTGTTCAACCTGTTCCTGCACTTTCGCTCCCGGTCTTCCTTCTACCATCATATCACGGCTGAATTCACTGGCAAGGATCACAATGGTTCTCTCAAGGTGACCAGACTTGTCAAGATCTTTGATCAATTGCGCAACAGGACCATCAATCATTTTCTTCATGTCTTTAATGCGTGTGTTGCCATTGTCGTGAGTATCCCATCCTTTGAAAGGCTCGTATTCAGTGGTAACACTGATAAACCTGGCGCCTTTCTCTGTTAATCTTCTTGCCATGAGGCAACCTAATCCGAACCTGCCTGTATTGTAAATGTCATAGCTCTCTTTTGGCTCAGTGGTCAGGTCAAATGCTTTTGCTTCCGGTGAACGCAGCAGCATGTAAGCCTGTTCCATTGAACGCTTGAGTGATTCTTTCTGGTAATCGCTGCCATATTCTCCAAGCGGACTTTTTTTGATCAGTTCAGCATACAGTTTATTGCGGCTCTCAAATCGTTTGGATGACATACCGGGAGGTGGCTGCACAGTTTCTAATCCGGAAGAAGGATCGGGAATCATAAAAGGTCCATATTCATTTCCCAAAAAACCTGCGGTATGAAATGCTTTCAGCTCCTCTCCTTCTCCTACAGTGAAGCGCTGGCCTATGTCTACGAATGCAGGGATAACAGGATTCAAAGGACCAAGTTCTTTGGCTATCCATGAACCGATGTGGGGAGCAGCGACAGTCTGCGGTGGCTCATAACAGGTATGCCAGTGATACTGGTGCCGTGAGTGAAGAATGAAACCAAGATCTGCGGCTACATATGACCTGATCAGTGTGCCTTTGTCCATAACTTTTCCAATGGATTCAAGTCCTTCAGAGAAACTAATTCCATCGAGAACTGTGGGAACAGGATTAAATGTGCTGAGTACACTGTTAGCTTCCATTCCTTTTTTGAAAGGAGTGAATTTTTTGGGATCGAAAGTTTCAGTATGAGGCATTCCGCCAGCCATCCATAATAAAATAACAGTATCTGCTTTGGAGTTTATTTTCTTCCTGTTGCATGATGCCAGGAACTGTGTCATTGGTGCACCTGCTGCCATTGCTGAAAGCGTTGCGGCACTTGTGCGTTTTAGAAAATCTCTCCTGTTCCAATTATTAAACATCGGTATATGTTTCAATAAATAAGTTGAAATTCCGGTAATAACATGATCGCCCATAACAGATCTGCAACAGCATCTGCTGATGGATTTTTTCCAAGTGCATCATTTGCAATTTTCAGTTCGTCTGCCTGTGGTAACCTGTTCAGCGACTTCCTGTATATTTCAGTGATCAACTGGTCAGTGGCAGGATAAATTCCTTTCCATCTTTCAGCGCCTTTCTTCAATGCTGCATTGAAACGAACGCCATTGGTAAGTTCCAGCGCCTGCAACAGGTTCGCCTGTGATTCTCTTCCGGTACTAACCGTTTCACGATTTGGTCGTCCGAGTGCAGTAAGAAAACTATTGTTTACCACTAATGAAGCACGTTGTGCGTAACTGATCTCATTTTTTGTAAATGGATTATACTTGACCATGGAATCGGCAAATACAGGCCATACAACATTGCTGACGGCATCAGCGAACTTTTCAGCAGACATTCTTCTTCTCACCATCCCGGTGAATTTAAAATCCTGGGAGGAAAGCTTGTTAGCGTCTTTTAGCCCTGCTGAAGGTTGCTGGTACGTTTGCGATGTAGCGATCAGGTAAATCAATTCTTTCAGATCATAATTTTTTTTCACAAAATCCGATGCAAGCCAGTCGAGCAGATCCTGGCTCCAGGGAATGTTATCCATGATATCTACAGGCTCAACAATACCACGGCCCATCATCTGTGCCCAGATGCGGTTTACTATTGTACGGTAAATGCGACCGTTTTCTGGTCTTGTCATAATAGCAGCCAGTTGTTTCTGCTTTTGATCGCGTTTTATATTACTGTCTATGTCGCCAAGCTGTTGCCATAACATTCTTGCTTTGGTGAACTTGCCTGTCGGCTTATCACAACGGTTGATCTCAAGAGAAGTATCGCTGAAGATGTTTGCAAAAGCGTATGCATCTTCAAGCTTCCAGTTATTGATGAAACTATTGTGGCAGGATGCACATTTGAGGTTAAGGCCGAGGAAAACCTGCGCAACATTCTGTGCAGCCTGTATCTCCGTT
>Ga0207701_10006176_pt1 | contig 11982 bp, 13 predicted proteins | sample KBSSwiSSwithPhiX_FD_184294 | JGI IMG/M metagenome (GOLD analysis project Ga0207701, IMG submission 184294) | Switchgrass rhizosphere bulk soil microbial communities from Kellogg Biological Station, Michigan, USA, with PhiX - S5 (SPAdes) (version 2) | ecosystem: Environmental > Terrestrial >...
TGACGCCCGACCCGGGCTCGTTGAAGCCGATGTGGCCCGTCTTGCCGATGCCGAGAATCTGGAAGTCGATCCCACCCGCCCGAGCGATCGAGTCCTCATAGCGACGACACTCATCATCGACATCCTCGCGCGCTACGTCGCCGCGTGGCACGTAGACGTTGCGGGGGTCGATATCGATGTGCGAGAACAGATTCTCCCACATGAAGCGCCTGTAGGAGTGGATGCTGTCCGGGCGCATGGGGTAGTACTCGTCGAGGTTGAACGAGACCACTCCTTCGAAGCTCAGCCCCTCTTCGCGATGCATGCGAATCAGCTCGCGGTACACACCGATGGGGGTCGAGCCGGTCGCGAGGCCGAGCACGGTGCGCTCACCCGCCGCCTGCTTCTCCGTGATCAGCGTCGCGATGCGATTGGCGACGAGCCGAGCGATGTGCTGGTGGTCGTCGACGACGATCGTGCGGATCTTCTCGAGAGAGGACGCTGCCGGGTGCGCCAAACGAGAAGGCCCGCGACTCGTGGAAGGATCGCGGGCCTCGCTCGAAACGCCGGCGTCCAGATGGGCAACCGGGCTCACGCTGGATTTACCTCGTCACGCGTTGAACGAGCTGCCGCACCCGCAGCCGCCCGTGGCGTTCGGATTCTTGAAGGTGAAACCCGAGCCCTGCATCGACGAGACGTAATCGATCGTGACGCCGCTCAGATACTGGGCAGAGAACGGATCGACGAACACGCGGAAACCGCTCATGTCGACGACGAAATCATCGTCCGCGGCCTGATCCTCGATCAGCAGGCCGTACTTGAATCCGCTACAGCCGCCCGGCTGAACGCTGACGCGCAGGCCGCCCTTCTCGGCAGGCACGCCCTCGGCGTCCATGAACCGCAGGACCTCGGTGGCAGCCACCGGTGTCACCACGATTGCCAGGGTTGGCTCCTGAATCGTGCTCATTGACAACCTCCTCACTGTTAGCGCGGCCGCGCGGCCAAGTGCTCACGTTGCCGGTACGCCGCAAATATAGCCAGCACAAAACGGTCCAACAAGCAGCTTAACGCTGGAGTGACAACCCGTTAGACGGTACCAACGCCATCCTCCGTCAATCGGCCGGAACGGCTGTCGCCGACTCCGGGACTGCCTCATCTGCCATGCGGTCACTGCGAAACGACCGCGCGATCCAGGCGAAAGCCGCAGCCGCGATCGCAAGCAGTCCGATTCCGGCCCCCAACTGTCCGAACACGAGCTTGCCGAGGCCGAATAGCGTGGCGTACACCGCAATGACGCCGGCGATCCAGTTCGTCCATGCGAGCGCACCGCCGGGTATCGACTCACGGCCATAGCCTAGCCGTTCCGAGACCGCGCGCCACCCGGGACCACCCGGCCGCACCCGCCGATAAAAAGAATCGAGTGTCGCTGCCGGTTCGGGGCTGGTGAGGAACGTCGTGGCCACCCAGGCAACGGTCGTCACTGCAACGGTGCTGATCATGACCCAGGCCGTCGCGTTAGGGTCGCCGGCCGGGAAACGCGGGGGGATGAGGCGCATGAACACGAGCGACCCGAGGAACGACACGACCATCGCGCTGATCTCGCTCCAGGCGTTGATGCGCCACCAGTACCACCGGAGAATCAGCACCAGACCCGTGCCTGCACCCATGGCGAGCAGGAACTCCCATGCTTTCTCCACCGACGTGAGCTGCGACGTCACACCGATGGACGCCAGGAATAGCGCGACCGTCGCCGTGCGACCGACGTTCACGTAGTGCTTCTGCGTCGCGTCCTTCCGGATGAAGCGCTTGTAGAAGTCGTTGACGAGGTACGACGCTCCCCAGTTGAGATGCGTACCGATCGTCGACATGTATGCCGCGGCGAATCCGGCGAGCATGAAGCCCCGCCATGGCGTGGGCAGCAGATCCACGAACGCGTGCACGTAGCCGGCTTCCTTGTCCTGCAGCGTGGGGTAGAGAATCACCGTCGCGAGACCGGTGATGATCCATGGCCACGGGCGCAGGGCATAGTGTGCAACCTGGAAGAAGAGCGTCGCGAGGACGCCGTCACGCTCCGTCTTCGCCGAGAAGATGCGCTGGGCGACGTAGCCGCCACCGCCTGGCTCCGCGCCCGGGTAATAGGCGGCCCACCACTGCATGGACAGGAACACCGAGAGCGCCAGCAGCGGCATCCAGGCATACGCCTCGAGCCCGTTAGGCGTCACACGCACGGGCAACACGGAAATCGCGGCGGTTTCGCTGCCGAAGTGCTTCGTGACCCCGGCGATCAGCGCGTCCATGCCGCCCACTGCCTTCACGGAGTAGATCGCCAGCACGATCACCGCCGACATCTTGATCACGAACTGAATGAGGTCAGTCCAGAGCACGGCCCACAGGCCGGCCGCTGACGAATAGGCGACCGTGATGACGAAGCAGATCCCGACCGCCACGAATGGCGAGATACCTAACGAGATCGTCAGGATCTTGATCATCGCTCTCGTCACCCAACCCATGATGATGAGATTGATGGCGATGCCGAGGTAGAGGGCGCGGAACCCGCGCAGAAACGCCGCCGGCCGGCCACTGTACCGGATCTCGGCGAACTCGACGTCCGTCATCACGCGCGCCCGGCGCCACAGCCGCGCGAAGAAGAACACGGTGAGCATCCCGCTCATTACCATGTTCCACCACAGCCAGTTGCCGGCGACGCCCTTGGTGGCGACGAGCCCCGTGACGACCAGCGGAGTGTCCGCGGCGAACGTCGTCGCGACCATGGCCGCGCCCGCGAGCCACCAGGGCACCTGCCGCCCGGAAAGAAAATATTCCTCGAGGCTCTCACCCCCTCGCTTCGTGAAGATGAAGCCGATGACGGTCGAGAGCGCGAAGTAGCCGACGACAATGGCCCAATCGATCGCAGTGATGTTCATCGAGGGGAAGGTGATGACGGTGAAGAGGGCGCGCTTCGATCCAGAACGCGAACGACGAGGTCAGCGAGCGCAACGCGCACGCCGCCGATGCGAAGGTTCTGGCGCGTGGGATTCACCCGGTTCGTCAGGAGGATAACGAACAGATCACGCGACGGGTCTACCCAGATGGACGTTCCCGTGAATCCGGTGTGCCCGAAGGCCGGGGGCTTGAGCAGGTGTCCGGCCGAGTTCGTGCCGTTAGGCGTCTCCCATCCGAGCGCGCGGTTCGACAGTGCCGAATCCTGCACGGTGGTGAAGCGCCGAATGGATTCGGCCGAAACGATGCGGACGCCGTCGAGCGTTCCGCCGTTCAGGTACATGCGGGTCAGCCGCGCGACGTCATGGCCCGTGCTGAAGAGTCCAGCGTGCCCCGACACGCCGCCGAGGGCGAACGCATTCTCATCGTGGACCTCGCCGCGGATCTGCCGTTGCCGCCAGGGGTCGAATTCCGTTGGCGCAATGCGCGGCAGCAGATCCGTGCCGGGCCGATACCGCGTGGACGTCATTCCGAGCGGGCCGAATACGTGGCGGGTCAGATACTCGTCGAGCTGTTCGCCCGACACACGCTCGACGACCTGCCCTAGAATGATCGCGCCGAGATCGCTGTAGACCATGCGCACGCCAGGCAGCGTGTCGAGGGCGGTCGCGACCGCGAGTGCGCGCGCCTCCGTGGGCGTCGTCGTTTCCTTGTATAGCGGACGCCATCCGGGCAGTCCGGACGAATGTGTCAGCAGATGCCTAACAGTGACGCGCTCCTTGCCGGGTCCTCGAAACTCCGGGAGATACCGCTGGACTGGGGCGTCCAGCTCGACCTTTCCTGCTTCCGTCAGCTGCATCATGGCGGACGTCATCCCGACCACCTTGGTCAGGGACGCCATGTCCCAGAGCGTGTTCTCGTCAGGACGAGGCGACGTGGCCCAGTCCAGCGATCCGGCGCCGTACTCGACCAGCACGCCTTCGTGGTTGCCGATAACAGCGAAGGCGCCGGGGAACGCACTATCGGCTCTCGCACGATCGAGCAGCGCCTGCACCGAGTCGCGAAGCGACGCGATCGTGGCCACGCTTGGCTTGGGGTGGCGCGCCGCCGGGCCTGGATCTGGGGCTTGGGCGTTCGTGAGGGTCGCTGCGTTCGCCGTGCAGCCGGCTGCAGCCAGGACGGCTACCAGTGCCCAGTTACGCGAAGTCATCACCGAGGGCTCAAGTTGGGCAGGACGATCTGGCAGTCGGGACTGGATCGCCGTAAAGTGCCCAGCGCGCACACGTCTTGCAAATTCGTAGCGGCTGAGGCCGACTCTTCGCACCAACGTTTGGAGGCAATCATGAAAGGTTTGCTGGCGGGATTGTTGTTTGCGGTGGCCGCTGCGTGCGGCGGCCGCCAAGTAAAAGTCGAGACAGCCCCGAAGCCCGCCGGGCCGGCGGCTGTGGTCGTGCATTTCACCAACAGTGACAACAGCGCCGTCAACGTGTACGTCGTCAATGGCGGTAGTGACCTGTTTCTCAAGCAGGTGGCCGCAAACAGCACAGAGGACCTGTCCGTCGCCGGCATCGCCTCCGGAACGCAGGCTCGGCTCAAAGCCACGCGAACAGACGGCAGCAAGACGTACACGAGTGACCCGATGGCGCTCAGCGCCACGACGACATGGCGGGTGCCCTGAATCGCCAGTGGCCTGAGCACTAGGTAAGGGTTGTGACAACGGCCTGAATCTCTTTAACTTTGCGGGGCTTGGACCACGCCAGGCCCCGGGTCGCCTGGGAGCCGCAATCATGGGTCGCAGGCGCGTGCGCCGGGGCGGCCGTAGCCCGGTTCTGCATACACGGCCCACCCTCTACCCGCGCGGCATGAAGATCCTCTGGGAATGGATTCAACGGGGATATCTGCGGGTCATTGAGCCCATCGCCGACTTCTTCGTTCGCAAGCGGGTCAATCCCAACACCATCACGACCGTCGGCACCCTGTGCTCCATTGCCGCCGGCGTCATCTACGCGACCGGTCACATCAAGACGGCCGGGTGGGTCCTGGGACTCACCGCGCTCTTCGATGTTCTCGACGGGACGGTGGCCCGACGGACCGGCCGTTCCACCGTGTTCGGCGCCTTCTACGATTCGACGCTCGACCGCGTTGCCGACGGTGCCGTGCTCGGCGGCCTCGCGATCTTCTTCGCCCGGAACCACATCCATCACCTCATTCCCTCGTGGGCCGGGACCCCGATGGTAGGGGTCATCCTGCTTGGAATCATCGGTACATTTCTCACGTCGTACACTCGAGCTCGCGCCGAGTCGCTGGGCATTGATGCCAAGGTCGGCATCATGCAGCGCCCAGAGCGCGTGACGTTGCTCTCGGCGCCGCAGGCCTTTTTCGGGCTCGTGTTCAACGGCTGGGTTCTCATCGCCATCGTGCTGCTGCTGTCGGTCACCGCTTGGATCACGGCGATCCAGCGCATCGTCTTCGTGTACCACGCCACCAAATCCCTCCCGCTGGAGCAGCTCGAGTCGATGCACGAGGTGCCGCGTTTCACGCCGGATCAATCGCAGCCGCCGATTGCCGGTGAACAGAACCGCCCGCGCCCCACACTCGGCGAAGCCGCCCCGCGTTGAGCTCGACCAGGAGACATTCTTCGTGCCGGGAAACAGTTCGGGGAGTTCGCGCAGCAACAACGTCGGTCCCGCGACGGGCCGCCTCGGGGTTCTGACTCCAGGGCTCGGAGCCGTCGCCACTACCTTCATTGCCGGCGTCGAGAGCGTACGTCGCGGGTTGACGAAGCCGATCGGCTCGCTGACGCAGATGGCGACGATCAGACTCGGAAAACGTACCGACAAGCGGTCGCCACTGATTCGGGATTTCGTTCCGCTCGCGAGCCTGGACGATATCGTCTTCGGCGCCTGGGATCCCATTCCGGACGACGCGTACACCGCGGCGAAGAAAGCGGGCGTCCTGGAGGACAAGCATCTCGAGCCGATCGCGGATTTCCTTCGCGCGATCAAGCCGATGCCGGCGGTGTTCGAGAACCGCTACGTCACGCGCATCAACGGAACGAACGTCAAGCAAGGGAAGACGAAGCGCGACCTGGCCGAGCAGCTCCGCCACGATATCCGTGAGTTCAAGGCGAAGCACAGTCTCGACCGCGTCGTTTGCGTCTGGTGCGCGTCCACGGAGACGTACATCAAGGCGGGACCGCCGCACGCGACCATCGAGCAGTTCGAAAAGGCCATGGAGCGCAACGACGATGCGATCGCGCCGTCGATGCTGTATGCCTGGGCGTGCATCATGGAAGGCGTGCCGTTCTGCAATGGGGCGCCGAACCTGGCTGTGGATACGCCGGCGCTCATCCAGCTGGCGTTGGATCGAGGCGTGCCGATTTCGGGGAAGGACTTCAAGACCGGACAGACGTGGATGAAGACCGTCATCGCGCCCGGTCTGAAGGCGCGCATGCTCGGGCTCGCGGGTTGGTACTCGACGAACATTCTCGGCAACCGCGACGGCGAGGTGCTCGACGACCCGGCCTCGTTCAAGACCAAGGAAGAGTCGAAGCTGTCGGTGCTGCATACGATCCTGCAGCCCGAGGTGTATCCCGAGCTCTACGACAAATTCTCGCACGTCGTCCGCATCAACTACTATCCGCCGCGCGGCGACAACAAGGAAGGCTGGGATAACATCGATATCGTCGGCTGGATGGGCTATCCGATGCAGATCAAGATCAACTTCCTGTGTCGGGATTCGATCCTCGCGGCGCCCATCGTCCTCGATCTTGCGTTGTTCTCGGACTTCGCGCAGCGGGCGGGCATGAAGGGGATCCAGGAATGGCTATCGTTCTATTACAAGAGCCCGATGGCCGCAGCCGGGCTACAGCCGGAGCACGATCTGTTCATTCAGCAGACGAAGCTCAAGAACACCTTGCGGCACCTCATGGGCGAGGAGCAGATCACGCACCTCGGTCTCGAGTACTACGCGTCGTGAGTCGGCGGATGAGGGCTCGTCGATGGCTTGCGGGCGCCGCGTTAGGTATCGCGGGACTCGCGGGGTGCACGGCGGGCCCGCCGACCGATTCGCAGACCACGCGACTGTGGACGGACGACTACTACATCCGTGTGACGTCCGACCCGTCTCCGCCGCGCGCGTTGGAGCAGGTGCAGTACACGGTCGTGGTCCAGGACAAGAAGACCCGCGCGCCGATCGACATCGGGGAAGGCCGCATCTTCGCGACCAACGAAGATCGTAAGAACACCGACAACGGCTTCGAGAAAGCGCCTGAGCCCGGTACTTACCGGACAAAGCTCTTTTTCGCCGTTGCGGGCAACTGGGCAATGGGCATCCAGTTTCGCAAGGATTCGACGCAGCGCCTCCAGCGGACGAACGATTGGTATCAGGAAGTATTGGCAGCGACCGAACCCGGACAGGACGCCGCGAAAGCACGTTCAGGCAAGTAACCCGACTCAATGCGCCACTATTTTCGCACACATCTCACGCCGGCAGCCGTGATCGAGGCCGCCGACGTGTTCTTTCCATCGCTCGAAATGAAGCCCCTGGCCAGCGCCGCGCGTTCGCGCGGGTTCACCGGCCCGTTAGGCACGATGAGCATTTCGGCGAAGCCCGAGGGCGGCCACTACACATTTGTGGAAGCGTCGACCGACCAGATGGGCGAGAGCCGGCTCGACCGGAACATCAAGCGATTTTTCGTGACGCTGCATCGCCAGGCCGATCCGGCACATCGACTCGAGGCATCGTATTGATGGCGGGTAAGAAGCCGAGGGGAATGGGGAATGGGGAATCGGGAATCGGAAACGCGCGGACCAGTAACGGCCGTGCGTCCAGGTCGACTGCCCAGGGAACACCCGATTCCCGATTCCCGATTCCCGATTCCCGACCGTCATCTTTGCTGACGCGCGCTCAGAAGCTCGACCTCTACTACTGGATGCGCATGACCCGCTCCCTCGAAGAGCGGCTGGTGGCGCTGTACCGACAGACGAAAGTCGTCGGTGGGCTGTTCCGCTCGTTAGGCCAGGAGGCCGATGCGGTCGGCAGCGCGTATGCGCTCGAGCGGCGGGACATCCTCTCGCCGCTGATCCGGAACCTCGGCTCCATGCTCGTCAAGGGCGCCACGCCGCTCGAGATCCTGCGCCAGTACATGGCGAAGGGTGATTCGCCGACGCGTGGACGCGAGCTGAACATTCACTTCGGCGATACCGAACGCGGGTTCATCGGACAGATCTCGCCGTTAGGCGACATGGTTCCGGTGATGGCCGGTGTGACGCTCACGTTCCGCATGCGTGGGCAGGATCGCGTTGGACTCGTGTACGTCGGTGATGGTGCGACGTCCACCGGCGCGTTTCACGAGGGTATCAACTTCGCGGCCGTGCAACGGCTTCCTCTGGTGGTGATCGTCGAGAACAACGGGTATGCCTACTCGACGCCGATCGAGAAGCAGACCGCCGCGCGTCAGTTCGTCGACAAGGCCATCGGCTACGGGATTCCCGGTCTGCAGGCGGACGGCAATGACGTCCTCGCCGTCTATGACGTGACGAAGCAAGCGGTCGACTACGCACGCGCCGGTGGTGGTGTCACGCTGGTCGAGCTCATGACGTACCGCAGAAAGGGACACGCGGAACACGACAACCAATCGTACGTGCCGGCCGGAGAGATCGATCGTTGGGCGGCCGAGAACGATCCGCTCGATCGCTATCTCGTCGTGATGCGTGAGGAGCTGGGAGCAACCGACGCCGAGATCGCGGCGATCGACGCGCGAGTTACGGCGGAGATCGATGCGGCAACCGACGAGGCGGAGAAATCCCCGCCGCCGCTTCCGCTCGACGCGCTGGTCGGCATCTACGCCGATCCGCCGTCCGAGCGTCCGTTGTGGTTCCGCGACGGCGCCGATCGCGCCGTGGACGTAAACGAGCGCCCCGAAGGCTGGGGCACGTGGCAGGCCCCGCGCACGGGGGGCGGCTGATGCCAGAGATCACGTACCTCGAGGCCCTCCGCGAAGGCATTACCGAAGAGATGGCGCGGGACGACAGCGTCTTCTGCATGGGCGAGGACATCGGGGCCTACGGTGGCGCGTTCAAAGTCACCGACGGACTACTCGAGCGATTCGGCGAGTCGCGGGTCATCGACACGCCGATCTCGGAGATCGCGATCGTCGGAGCCGCGGCTGGCGCCGGGCACATGGGAATGCGGCCGGTGGTCGAGATGCAGTTCATCGACTTCATCGCGAACGCGTACGACATGCTGACGAACTACGTCGCTACGGCGCGCTACCGGGCGTTTCTGCCGTGTCCAATGGTCGTGCGCGGCCCGAGTGGAGGCTACGTACGCGGCGGGCCGTTCCATTCGCAGAACCCTGAGGCGGGCTTCATCCACACCCCAGGTCTCAAGGTGGTGTACCCGGCCACGGCGGAAGATGCGAAGGGCTTGATGAAGTCTGCGATCCGCGACGACGACTGCGTGCTCTTCTTCGAGCACAAGTACCTCTACCGGCGCATCAAAGCCGAGATGCCGTCGGGCGACCACGTCGTGCCGATCGGTAAGGCTCGACTCGCCCGCGAAGGGAAGGACGTCTCGATCATTACCTACGCGGCGACGGTCTGGAAAGCGCTCGAGGCGGCTGAGCTGTTGGAGAAAGAAGACGGGATCTCGGTCGAAGTGATCGACCTCCGAACGCTCGCGCCGCTCGACGACGAGGCAATCTTCGCGACCGTTCGGAAGACGAATCGCGTTCTCGTGCTGCACGAGGACACGCGCACGGGTGGGATCGCAGGCGAGATCACGGCGCGGATCAACGAGTCGTGCTTCGAATGGCTCGACGCGCCGGTGCTGCGTGTGACAGCGCACGACATTCCGCTGCCGTATGCACCACAGCTCGAGGATTTCGTGCTCCCGCAGACGAGCGATATCGCGCGCGCGGTGCGGCGTCTCGCGGCGTACTGACGTGCGGGCGGAGGTACGATGAGTGTTCCGCCAGTGGGAGAGGAGTCACCGCGAGCGCAGCAGGTGGAGGTCGAGGACAGGACGGCACGCAACATTGGCGTCGGCTGCTTCACGACCTTCATCGGATTCTGGAGTGGCGGGATGATCGCGGTGATGATCGGAAAGGTGGTGGAAGGCGTTCGGCGCGCGCCGTCGTGCGAAGGCTTACCGCTATGTAACTGGAACGTGTACGCGGCCGTGGGCGCGGTGATTGGCGCGATCTCGCTGCCGGTGCTGGTCTTGATGCGACTGCGTCGTCGTGACGTTAGGCAAGGAACTCGATCGCGAGGTTGATCCGTTGGCACGTATCGATGTAGTGATGCCCCAGATGGGGGAGTCGATCGCCGAAGGGACGATGTCCCGTTGGCTGAAGAAGGTTGGCGACTCGGTGAAGCGCGACGAGCCCATCTTCGAGATCTCGACAGACAAGGTAGACGCGGAGATTCCGTCGCCGACCTCCGGCGTGCTGGCCGAGGTGCTGGTGACGGAAGGACAGACGGTTCCGGTCCAGACGATCGTTGCCCGTATCGAGACGGAGGCAGGCGCGGTAGCTGCGGCGCCTGCGGCCGCCGCCCCAGCGCCAGCGGCGTCGTCGGCAGCAGCGCCTGTGTCGGCTGCTGGAGCGAGTGGGGGGCCCCCCCCGAAAAGCGAATCTACGGCGAAACCGGCCGCCGTCTCGCATCCCGCCAGCGCGACCACAGCCATACCGCCGCAGACACTTGGCAGGTCCTCAGCCGGCAACGGCGAGTCGATGGAAGATCGACTCCGCACCAAGTCGTCTCCGCTCGTACGAAAGATCGCCGCCGAGCACGGCATCGAGATTGCCGGCCTCCAAGGCAGCGGCATCGCCGGCCGTGTGACCAAGCGCGACATCATGCAGGTGATCGAATCCGGCGCCGCAGTCGAAGCCGCGCCGCGAGCCGCGCCGTCGATGCACGCACCCGCTGGTGTCGAGCAGCACGGCCCGATGCCCGAGCCGTGGGCCGGTGACATCGTCGAGCCGATGTCGCGCATCCGCGCGCTCACGGCCGAGCACATGAGGCTCTCGCGTCGCACGAACGCGCACGTGACGTCGTTCTTCGAAATCGACCTCACACGTGTCGCGCGCATCCGCGCGAAACTCCGGGCCGACTTCGAGAAGCAGTCCGGCGAGAAGCTCACCTACCTGCCGTTCATTCTCACCGCCGTTACGGCCGCGCTCAAGCAGTTCCCGATTCTCAATGCGGCAGTTGCCGGCAACTCGGTCATCTACCGCAAGCAGTACAACCTCGGAATCGCCGTCGCGCTCGACTGGGGACTCATCGTTCCCGTCATCAAGCGCGCCGACGAGCTGTCGCTTGTCGGCCTAACGCGGCAGTTGAACGACCTCGCGACGCGCGCTCGCGCGAAAAAGCTCCGTCCGGAGGAAGTACAGGACGCCACCTTCACTATCACGAATCCCGGCGTCTTCGGCTCCCTCATGGGCACTCCGATCATTCCCGTGCCGACGACCGCGATCCTCGGGCTCGGCGCGATCGAGAAGCGACCGAAGGTCGTCACTGGGCCCGATGGGGAGGACACCATCGCCATCAGGACCTGTGCGTTCTTCTCGCTCTCGTTCGATCACCGCGTGATCGACGGATCGGTCGCTGATCAGTTCCTCGCGACTGTGAAGCGCACGTTGGAGACGTACGCCGAAACAGGCGCATAACCATGGCGAGGGCGCTCACGATCGAACGGTCGAAAGTGTCGCCGCACGAGCGCGACGCCTATTTCGCCGGGATGCGTGAGCGCCGCGACCGATTGCGCGCGGCCGAGTGTAACTTCTGGGTATATGAAGATCCGGGCGAGCCCGGCCTCTTCGTCGAATTCATCGAGGCGCGCGATTGGGACACGCTCGTTGCCGGTCGAGCGATCGTGTGCGAATCACGAGACGGCGTGCCGATCCTGACCGAAGTGGAGCTTTCCTGAACATGCCAACCCGTACTCTCAACGCCGACGGAAAAGAGTGGCGCGTGTTTCCGTCGGGGTACATCACACAGTACGAGCACGACGAATTCGGCATCATGTTCATTGCCGGAACTGGCGATACCCGCGAAG
>Ga0207701_10006177_pt1 | contig 11982 bp, 9 predicted proteins | sample KBSSwiSSwithPhiX_FD_184294 | JGI IMG/M metagenome (GOLD analysis project Ga0207701, IMG submission 184294) | Switchgrass rhizosphere bulk soil microbial communities from Kellogg Biological Station, Michigan, USA, with PhiX - S5 (SPAdes) (version 2) | ecosystem: Environmental > Terrestrial > Soil...
GATTTCGGCCCCTCGCCGGTCGCGTTATACGCAGCAACTGCGAAACAGTACTGCTGTCCCGCCACGGCGTTGCTCAACGTGTACGACGTTGTGTTCCCGACGTCGATGCGCGGTGACGAGCCTACGTACACGGCATACCCGGTGACCTGATCGTTGTTCGGATCCCACATCAGTGTGATCTGGTCGGCGTACGCGGAGCTCACACGAAGCAGTGACAGGACGAACGCGACGGCGATCGGAAGCCGTCCGACTTGAAGCGTAGCGGCGTGCATGCAGTGTGTTCAGGGAGCGCGGGGGGAAGATCGCGAAGTCCCACTGCTGCCAGTGCAAGATCGGGCCCGGACTCTCTATACGTCGAAACCCTTTGTAGTTGATTGAGTTACGCGGCGACGCGCCGCACGGCAGGTAAGAGAAGATTTCCGTTCTGTTCGGTCGCTTACGAAAATGGCACTGATCTTCTCAGTTGTTACCCGGAACGAGGTTGACCTGGATCCGCTTCATGTACTTCACCGGCGCACCATCGAGGCGCGCGGGCTGGTACTGCCACAATCTCGCGGCCGCCAGTGTCTGCCTGTCGTACTGAGGATTGATGGATGCAATCATGTTTGCCGATTCCACTCCGCCCATCGTGTCGATGACGACTTCGATGATGCCGATCTGCGCATCGCGGACCTGACCGCGGAAGGGAGGAATCTGCTGATTCACGGTGATCGGCGGCACGACGTTGCCGTCATTCGCGTTGTAAACCTTCGTCACACGTGGCGACGGGGGCGGCGGCTCGGGAGCGACTGGTGCCGGCGCGGGCACCGGGACTGGCGCGGGCGCCGGGGCCGGCGGCGTGGCGGCCTTGGCACTCAACTCGTGAAATCCCGTCGCCAGCGTACGGATGTCCGCAAGGGGTGACTTGTTGACTGCGGCTTCGATGTCGGGATCAGCGAGCACCTGGAGAACCAGCGCAAACCCACGTTCGGCCGCAATGAAGTCCTTGATATCGAAGGCGGTCTTCGCCTCCTGGTAAGTGGCCTGGACTGCCGCCGGCAACAGCCGTTTGCGCGTCTCGGCGTAGCTCGTACGGACGCGCGGCGGCAGATCGGTCGTCGGGCGGAACATCGGATTGCGCGTGACAAGGCCTTCCATGGCGCCCTTCGCGTCGGTCTCCTTGCCGGTTGCGACGAGGCACAACACGCGATAGAGCTCGATCGACTGCTGCTCTTCTCTGGGACGCTCGGTTGACTTGAGTCCATCGAGCATCGCGAGCGCGCTTTCGTACTCGGCGGACGCGTACAACTCCTTTGCCGCTTCCAGTGACTGCGCCTGAGGTCGGGCGCCCAACAACAGCACGAACGCAACGGCGAGGGGGGTCGTGTAGGGTCGCATGGCTATCTCACTTCTGTCGCAGGTCGACGCTGACCTTGGCGGGCTCGGAGAGCGTCACAACCGTGCGAACACGCTTTTCTCCGAGCTCCGGATGGCGGAACAACACCTCGTGCGGTCCGGCAGGCACCGATACGTTGCCGAGCGGCGTCTCGCCGACCTGCTGTCCGTCGATCCAGACCTCCGCCCATGGCGTGGCGTTGAACGACATCGTCCCATTCGGCCATCGCGGTTTGATTGGCGTCACACGGCCCGGCGTGACGTTGACGACCTGAGCCTGGCTGTAACCGATCCCCTCGTTGACGAGCAGCAGCTCGTGGCGGCCGACCGAGACCATGATGCGGTCGCTCTGGCTCGAACCGAGCAGGCGCCCTTCTTCGAAGATTTGAAGTGGCGTCGGAGCATTGACCGCAATCCATCCCGAAACGGGCGCGTTCTTCGGTGCACCCAGTGGGACGACGAGCGAGGCGGTGGTACCAGCTTCGATCTTGACGTCCTGTGTGATCGATCCAAGATCGTTCTCGAGCACGACTGAATGCGCACCAGGCGCTAATCCTTCGACCGTCAGCGGTGATCGGCCGTATGCATGCCCATCAACCTTCACTTGCGCTCCAGCAGGTTCGGTGCGGACCTGAAGCTCGCCAAGCAGTGAGGCTGCGCGTGGCAGCTCGATCAACTGTGAGACCTGACCGCCGGCCACGATCGTGATCGGCATCGATCGAACATTTCCTTCGTTGGCCAGCTTCAACGTGTGGCGTCCGGGAGAGAGGTCGAGGCTCAGTGGCGTCATCCCGTGCGCCTGACCGTCGATCTCGACAGACGCACCACTCGGATTGGTCTGCACGACAAGTGTTCCCATGCCATCCGCGGCCACGGGAGCCGCCATATAGCGCAATGCTCCCAATGTGATCGCCGAAGTGATACCGATCAGGAGAGCGGCGGCCGCGGCGAGCTTCAAACGTGACAGGGGACGGCCTGCCGAAACCGACTGTCGCACCTGTTCGACTGGCTGGGGTGGCGGCGCCGGCGTCTCCGCAGCCGGTTGCTTCGTGTCCCAGAATCCAGTGGATACTGCGCCCGAGGACGGCTTCGCCGGAGCCGGGAATTGCGGCGAAGCAGTGGCCGCCGTGGTCGACGCGTGCGGAACGGATGCCGTGGGAACGGCCGGCGACGCGTGATTGGCGGTCGGCATAGGCGTTTGAGCAGGCGCAGTCTGCGCGGGCATCGATGGCACGGCGACGGTAACGGGCCTCGGTGGCTGGGCGGGCGGCGGCGGCACCGGCGTTGTTGCAACTGGGTGCGACGCAGACGCTGGCATCGAATCTGCCACCCCCACTGCCGCGTGATAGCGCGACATAAAGACTTTGAGGGCCTCGATCTCGGCGATCGGATCGCTGTAGTGCAGGACACGATCGAGCTCCGCCCACGCCTCGGGTGCGGAACTGAATGGTGTCTTGGAATCGATCTGCAGCGCGCGCTGCAGCCACACGCGAAACGGCAGCGGCAATGGCTCGAGAGCACCATCGGCCGACAACGCCAGTGCGGCGGCCGTCATTTCGCTGATCTGGGCTGGGTACTCGTCCTCCCGCAGCGGACGTCCCAGGACCAGCGCCAGTGCTGTCGCCCCCACCTGCGTGATGTCGGTGCGCCGATCGAGGTGCGGCATGCCGAAACTCCTCGGCAGCGGCACCCGCAGATCCTGCCAATACTGTTTGTTCGAGTACCGAAGTTGTTCGATCGCGGAGCCAAGCACGTAGTCGGCCACCACAAGCCTGGCGTGCGAGGTGACGATGAGACGTTCGGGACCAATGGCGCCATGACAACAGTCAGGAGCCTTGTCGTGGAGGACCGCGATGGCATGAACGAGCTGGCGCAGCAGGCACAGCGCCGCGTTCATCTCGACCGGCAGTAGGTGTGCTTCCGCGGTCGCGAGAATCTTCGACAACCGCGCGCCGGGCATATGGTCGGATACCAGGATCAGGCGCGGCATCGACTTGCCGGCACGCTCGATGCTGCGCACGCGGGCGAAGTGTTCGGATTGAAACTCTGCCAGCCGTTCGACGCGTTCCCGGAGCGCGGCTTCGACGACCGGCGTCGCGGTCAGCTGGTCGCGCAGCGTGAGTGCTTCGAACTGTTCACCGCTGGTTCCGAGCACGAGCCGGCGCGGGCCGAACCCGTCCTCGAAGAGCGCCGGACCGGGGGACGGTACGCGCGCGAGCACAGGATCCACGAGTAGATCTCTCGGCGTGAACCGTGCCAGTTCTTAGAGGGTGCGCACGACCGCCGGCGCGACGCAAAATTGGGTGAAAATGCTGAGTGATTTGACTTTGACCGCCGCGACGGCCGTCGTCACTTCTCTATGACGGCAACCGACGACGCTTACAAAAGCGTCATCGGTCGCCCGGTTTTGGTAATTGTGCCCGCTGCCGGGCGCACCGGTTCAGGCAGGACGCGCATTCACATTCAAGCCACCGTCGAGGACGATCTTCGCGCCGTTGTAATAACGTGCTCGGTCGGACGCGAGGAACACGACGGTGTCAGCGACTTCGTCCATTCCGGCCCAGCGACCCGCGAGGATGCCCATCCGCTTGCAGAAGCTGGCAACGAATTCCTCTTTGCTGACGTTCTGCTGCTTGGCCATGTTCTCGGCCCACCCTTCGCGTCCCTCGGTGCCAACCAGTCCAGGCACGACGGTGTTGACCGTGATCTGCTGACTGGCGAGATCAGTCGCGAGGTATCCGGTCGCCTGATTCATCGCTGCATTGTTCAAGCCGTGGGTCAAGGCAGGCGCCCAGACGATCGTCGAGGCCGTGCCGCTGATGTTGATGATGCGACCGGTTCCGTCACCGGGCATGAGCGGCAGGAACGCGCGCGTGACTCGCAGGGCTCCAAGGATCTTGTTGTCGAGATCACCGATCCAGTCGGCGTCGGGCCACATGATCTGCCGGTCCATGCGCCGCATGGGTCCGCCGGCGTTGTTCACCACAATGTGTACAGAGCCAAACGCATCCTTTGCTGTTTTGGCCGCTGCATCGACCTGCTCGGTGCTGGTGATGTCGGCGCGCGCGGCGACGACTCTGACCCCACTCTCCTTCTGGATGTCGTCAGCGGTCTTCTCCAGCATTTCCGCATTGCGCGCGATCAACACCAATCCGACGCCTTGGCTCGCGAGTCCGCGCGCGATCGCCCGCCCGATACCCTTGCTGCCACCGGTGATGACCGCGGTTCTTCCTGACAGTCCAAGTTCCATTGCCACAACACATCCCTCCGTGAACGGCCGCATATGTTACTTCGCTCCGCGACTCGACCTATACTGATCTGGCAAATCGCGCCGACGCCTTAGGAGGCGTGAGCATGGCCGACAAGGAGCAGAGCTACGCGAACCACGGACGCATAGTCCCGATGTATCACTACGTGACGCTGGGCATCCTGCAGCTCACGTTCATCGGTTCGTGCGTCAACCTGTACCTGTCGTGGGGAGACCACACGCGCTTCTACAGCGCATCGCTGCTCGTGACGCTCACGTTCGGCACGATGCTCACGGCGATCTTCGCGCGTACATTCGCGCTCAAGGCACAGGATCGTGCCATTCGTGCCGAGGAGCAGCTGCGTCACTATGTGATGACCGGCAAGCTGCTCGACCCACGTCTCGACGTCCGTCAGATCGTCGGCCTTCGTTTCGCATCGAACGAGGAGTTCGTGGCGCTGGCGCAGCGCGCCGCCGATCAGAACCTGTCAGCGAAGGACATCAAGCAAGCCGTCAGGAACTGGAGAGCGGATACGTACAGGGTCTGAGTCCGGTTATCCCTTGAGGTCCGGCTAAGGCCCGACACTACGGCTTCGGAGCTCCGGCTGAAGCCGGACCCTACGGCTTCGCTAGGCGCTCGCCGCGCGCGGCTGCGGAGCGTAGATACCGATCACGTCAAGCAATCGCGTAACGGAGAGCAACTGAAAATTGCGGCCGGTCACGTTCTGCAGCTTCAGCCAGCCGCCGGCGCGAAGCGAATTCAGGTGCGCCTGCACAATCGTGCCGAGTCCGCAGCTGTCGATATACGGCACGAGGGCAAGATCCAGTACCAGCCGAACACGCCCGGCACGCAGATGTCGGCCAATCACTTCCTTCAGGTCGGCTTCGTTTTCCAACGTGACGCGCTCTCTCGGCTGTAACACCACTCGGTCCGGCAGAACTTGCTCGATCAACTCCATGGCTCACGCTCTATATAAGTGTCAACGCCAGGACCGTCCGCAGCGAACGCCCGAAGCCGGGAAAAATACGGGTAAATCGAGCTATGCGGGCTATAAAGTCACAAGATCGAGGAATTTCCATTCCGATCCCGGCGCCAGCCCAGCCAAATCCCGGCCGAGCGCCTGGAAGACGGGTGGAGACGACGTGACGTGCTGGATACCGGCGTGCATGTCGCGGAACAACCGCTGCAGCGTCCCTGAGCGCAGTGCCATCGTCCCCGCCGACGCGTAGGCAAACATCGTCACCTCGTGTGACGACCAGGTGGCATGCGCCATGGCCAGGCGAATAAGCGAGTGCTGCCGGGTGGACAGCTGGTCGCCTCGCTCGAGGCTGCTGCGCACGTCTCCCCAAGCCTCATACACGAGCGCGCGCGCGGAACGGTACGTGCCTTCAGCTTTCGCGTACTGCTGCTGGAACGCTTCACTACCGGCAAGCGTCCCAGTCCGTCCAACCTTGCCCCTGACGTTCCTGGCCAGCTCGTCGAGCACACGTCGGCCAATGCCGCACGCCCAGGCCGAGTGACACATGATCGCGAACCCGATGACGCCGATCTTGTACAGATTGCCGCCGCGTTTGGGCGTATCGGTCAGCGCCGGATGCGTGTAGCCCTCGGGCACGAAGACCGAATCGATGCGGTAGTCGATGCTTCCTGTCGCTCGCAATCCGAGCACGTCCCAGTTGTCGATGAGCGTCGCCTTCTCGACTGGTAGTACAAAGATGCGAGCTTCACCGGTCCCTTCGATCACGCCAAGCGTATGGATGTGCGTTCCGTGCTTGATGCCCGACGCGAAGCTCCACGATCCACTGAGAACAAAGCCATCGTCTTTTGGGACGGCCGTACCGGGCCGAGTCCCCTGACCGGCGATCACTGGCAGGCGCGACTTACCGAACAGGTCGCGGACCGCGCTGTCGCTCAGGAAGGCGGCACCCGTTCCGACCGCCAACGCTGCAGCCATCAACACCCATCCGGCGGATGGATCACCGTAGGTCAGGTTCTCGATCACTTGAAGCGACGCCACCGGGTCGAGCTCTGCGCCGCCTGGCACGGACTTGGGCACCCACATGCCGAAGAGTCCTTCGCGGTGAAGCGCATCCACGACCGGCTCGGCCAGCTGTCCTTCCCGGTCACCGAACTCAGCATGTTGGTCAGCGACGAGCGCCACAGCTTTCGCGCGCTCGGTCAGAACGGCAGTCGTCGTCATGCGGCGATTATCCACCGGAACCGTGAACCGGGAACCGTGAACACAGAACCAGAACCTGAACACGAACCAGGAACTTGGAACCAGGAACGCGGAACCGCAGTGCTGTTACGATGACCTGTCCTGCGGAAATCATGGATGTCGATCACACGTCGTGAGTTCGGCGCGCTGACTGCGGGATCGCTTGCCGCTGCGGCGGCATCCGCCGTCGCCGCACAGGCGCCACCGGCCGCAGCGGCGCCTCCATCCGTTCTCGACATTGCCGATTGGAGCTACTACTGGTACGGCGTGGAACGCGTGAAGCTCGCACGCGGAACGATGGTCAATGGGATGCAGATGTTCGTCGAGCATTGGATCCCAGCAGTCGTGCGCCATCCGTACTCCATCGTGCTGGTGCATGGCGGTTACGGTCAGGCCGCCGACTGGATGAGCAGTCCGGATGGCAGGCCGGGATGGGCCTCCATGTTCCTGGAGCAGGGGTACAAGGTTTATCTCGTCGATCGACCGGGCCAGGGCCGCAACCCGCATCACCCGTGGGTGCATGGCCAATACGACGCGCAGGCACAGACATTCGAGCGCGTCGCGGCCGCCATCGGCGCAACTGGCAGAGACCACACACAGTGGCCAGGGCCAGGGGATGCCAGCGATCCAGCAATCGCTCAAATCGTGGCAGCGATGGGACAGCCGATGGCGATCAACGCCATCACACTCGATCTATGGCGCAGCAGGGGGTCGATGCTGCTCGACGACATCGGCCCTTCGATCTTCGTAACCCATGGAGATGGCGCCTCGCTCGCGTGGGTCACCGGGGAAGAGCGCCCCGCACTCGTGAAGGGCATCGTGGCGGTTGAACAGCCACCGGGATCGCTGCGCGGCCGGCAGCTCTCTGCGCTGACGCCGATTCCAATTGCTTTCGTCGTCGCCGAAGCATCGAAAACCAACGATCCCACGGCGGCGGCGGTGCTGCGAACGGCTGGCGGTCCAGTAGAGTTGATCCAACTCGCAGAGCATGGCGTTCGCGGGAACGGACCGATGGTGATGCTCGAGAAGAACAATCGCGAGGCACTGCAGCCGATCCTTGCGTGGATGAAGAACACCGTCGAAACGAGGAGCACGTCGCGAGCGAGCCCGGGCACCAATCGCCCTGCGGAATCCACGGCGATGCGACTGGCCGACCAAGGAGGCTTCTTCGTCGGCATACGGCGAAAGCCGATGCCGTACGGAACGATCCCTCAGGGTCAGATGTTCGTGCAGTACATGATTCCTGCAGAGCGCCGGTACCCGTATCCCGTCGTCATGGTTCACGGCGGTGGGGCGCAGGGCACCCACATGATGGGCCTCGGGCGTCGTCCTGGGTGGGTGCACTATTTCGTCCAGGCAGGCTACGCCGTTTACTGGTTGGACCGGCCCAGCTACGGGCGCTCGCCGTACCATCCCGACGCGCTCGGTCCGAGCCACCTGCCTAATGTTCCACCGTTCGAGCCGCTCATCGAGGCAACCAACGTCTTCAAGACACGGCAGTGGCCAGGCCCCGGTGGGATGGAAGACGAGTACATCAATCAGTTCATGGCCTGCGAGTCAGGCAACACCATCGATGAGGCGTTTCACAGCGATCTCGCCTGGTCGGGTGGCGTCGAATTGATCGATCGTCTCGGGCCCTGCATTCTCCACACCCACGCCTTCGGTGGTTTCTTCGGATGGGGCGTCGCGGATCGCCGGCCCGATCTAATCAAGGGAATCATCTGCATGGAGATCAACGGGAACCCCTTCGAGCGGCAGCTGCGATGGGGATTGACCGCTGGCCCTGTGGCATACGAGCCGCCGGTGACCGATCCAACGGAGTTCGCGCTGGTCGATCGGACTCCCCCACCCGATTCTCCGAAACCCGTCGCGTCACCGTTCAAACTGCAGGCAGAGCCGGCACGCAAGTGGAAAAACCTGCAGTCAATCCCGATCGGCTGGCTGACGAGCGAGGACGGCGCCGGCGGATCGCCCGTGGCCAACGTCGAGTTCCTGAAGCAGGTCGGTTGCAGGGTGGAAATGCTTCGGCTGCGCGATTACGGAATCTACGGCAATGGCAACCTCATGCTGATGGAAAAGAACAATCATGAGGTGTTTACCGTCATTCGCGAGTGGCTGGACAAGAACGTCGCAGCGCCAGGGACGGCACGCTAAGCTACGAACGGCCGCTCGAGGGTGTTGCGCGCATCCGGTTCTCCCGAAAAGCAAGAATAGAGTCAGTGTTAATGACACGGAACCCACCCAAAGCGCCGACCGGCGCCTTCGCAAGCCTCGCCGTCGCGATGCGCTCGAAGCGCACGGCATTCGTCGTGCTGCAGATGTTCGCCTCAGGCTTGCCGCTCGGTCTCGTCTGGATTGCCATCCCTGATTGGATGCGCGACATCGGCGTCGACATCCGGGTCGTCGGCCTCATCACGCTGGCGCAGGCACCCTGGACGTTCAAGCTGCTCTGGGCCCCCCTCATGGATCGCTACGTGCCGCCCTTCTGGGGACGCCGGCGGGGATGGATGGCGGTCACGCAAATCGTGCTGTTCATCGTGAGTCTCATGCTGGCGGGTGTCGGCCAGCGGCCGGAAGCGATCTGGGTGGTCGGGGCACTGGCGATGGCGATTGCGCTGGCGTCGGCGACGCAGGACGTTGCCATCGATGCGTATGCCGTCGAGGTCCTGCACAAAGACGAGCAAGGCGCAGCATCAGGAGCGCGCGTCGCGATGTATCGTGCGGCGATGTTCGCGTCGAGCGGCCTCGCGATCAGTATGGCCGCGCGCATCGGCTGGCCGGTTGTCAACGCAGTATTGGCCTTCGTCTATCTGCCGATGCTGCTCATCACCTGGAAGTCGCCCGAGCCGGAAGTACAGCCGCCAACCCCGCGAACGCTGCGCGACGCCGTGTGGCAACCGTTTCTCAGTTTTCTGACCCGGCCGCGCGCTATCGAAATTCTTGCCTTCGTTGTCCTCTACAAGCTGTCCGATCAGCTCACGCAGGCGCTGACTCGTCCCTTTCTCATCGACATGGGGTACAACGCCGATCAACGCGGCATCGCCCTCGGGCTCATCACGATTACGACAACGATTGTTGGCGCGGTGTTTGGCGGTTGGGTGACGACGCTCGCCGGGCTCGGGAACTCGTTGTGGATATTCGGATTCCTTCAACTCTTCTCGAACGTCGGGTACTACATCCTGGCGATTCTCGGTCGACCGGTGCCGACAGCGCTGTTTGCGGCAACCGGATTCGAGTTGCTGACGTCGGGCATGGGCACGGGGGCCTTTACAGTGCTCTTGCTTCGTCTGACCGAGAAACGATTCTCCGCAACTCAGTACGCCCTCTTCTCCAGCCTGTTCGCCTTGCCTCGCGTGGTGGCAGGACCGATTACGGGGTTCGCGGTCGCTGCAATCGGATGGCCGAGTTTCTTCTTGACCACTCTGGTGATCGGGGTTCCGGGACTGGTGATGCTCAATCGCTTCGCGCCGTTTGGCGTCCGCGAACCGCAATTCGAACACGAGGGGGAACCGGTTCCGTCCACGACGATGTCGGGTCTTCTGCGTCCGGGAATCACGGCGGCCACCGGGCTGGCGATCGGCGCCGCGTTGCTGGTGGCGGTGCTCGACGCGATGGACAAAGCGCGTGCGACACCGGCAGCAGGATTCGATATCGCCGGCGCATTGTGGCGGCTCACCCACCCCGCTGACCCGGGCGGTTGGGTGCAGATGCTGGGGATCCTCGCGTTCGCGATCGTAGGCGGGATGTTCATCGCGGCCACTCGGGTCAGGCGCGCAGAATCGCGAGCAACGCGCTAGCGCGCGCCGTCGCACCTTCGCACCCTCGCACCCTCGCACCCTCGCACCCTCGCACCGTCGACCCTCAGAGTTGTTCCGCAAGCGTTCTCAAATCGGCAACGAACTCCTCCATCGCCCGGTGACGCTCTTCGTCAGTCTGCGCGCGCAGGACTGACGAAGGATGCACCGTCGCCATCACCAGCGGAGCCAGCGGTGAATCGACGAATTTGCCCCGCTGCGTCGACACCTTGAACGCTGACCCGAGCATCGCCTGCGCCGCCGTCGCCCCCAGGCACACCAGGGCGCGCGGCTTGATAACGGCGAGTTCTGTATCCAGCCAGGGTCTGCAGGCGCGGATCTCAGAGATCCGAGGCTTGGAATGAATGCGTCGCTTGCCGCGAGGTTCCCACTTGAAATGCTTCACGACGTTGGTGACGTACACGCGATCGCGCGCGATGCCGACCGCCTCCAGCGCTTTGTCGAACACTCGCCCGGCAGGTCCGACGAACGGCTTGCCGGCAATGTCTTCGGCGTCACCCGGCTGCTCGCCGACAAACACCACCTCTGCGTCATTCGGACCCTCGCCGAAGACCGTCTGCGTGGCGCGGCGATACAAATCACATCCGGTGCAGCCCTTTGCTGCCTCCCTGGCGGTGCGCAGCGTAGGCTTCCGCGGAACGAACGGCGCCGCAGAGTCTGGCGTGACGGTACGCGAGTGAGATTTCGCCATGCCTGATCGATGAGTCGGGTGCAAACGCATCGCCACTGCGCGAGCCGACAGGGCTTATGTCATGGCGGGTGTCGCTTGTTGGCTTTCGTCTTGCCTCGCTGAGTAGGAACCGGGAGGACACAATGGCCGAGCGCCGATCCGGAGCAGGCATCCGCTATCGCGAAAGGCCCTACCATTCCTGACGGGGGACATCTCATGGCACGAGCGATCTGGACCGGCTCACTCTCGTTTGGTCTCGTCAATATCCCGATAGAAGTGCATACCGCGGTGCGGGATCACCGGCCGCACTTTCGGCTGCTGCATGCGAAGGACCGCTCGCCGATCAATTTCGAGCGGGTCTGCCAGAAGGATCGAAAGACCGTCGCCTGGGAGGATCTGGTCAAAGGCTACGAGTACGAGAAAGGCCGTTTCGTCGTCCTGACCAAGGAGGATTTCGAGACCGCGGCGATCGAGAAGACGAGACGAATCGATGTGCTCGACTTCGTCGAGACTGACGCCATCGACGATCGCTACTTCGACAAGCCCTATTACCTCACAGCAAAGAAAGGCGGAGAGGCGGCGTACGCACTGCTGCGTGAAGCGATGAACGAGGCCGGCCGCATCGGCATCGCGAAGTTCGTCATGCGTGAGACTCAG
>Ga0207701_10006178_pt1 | contig 11982 bp, 13 predicted proteins | sample KBSSwiSSwithPhiX_FD_184294 | JGI IMG/M metagenome (GOLD analysis project Ga0207701, IMG submission 184294) | Switchgrass rhizosphere bulk soil microbial communities from Kellogg Biological Station, Michigan, USA, with PhiX - S5 (SPAdes) (version 2) | ecosystem: Environmental > Terrestrial >...
CAGAGCACTATCGCGCGAACGATGAGCGTGTGTCCGCCCTGTATGACGAACAGTCATACGAGCATTTCAACCGCTACGTGGCAGGCGATCGATGAAACCCTCGCCGCGCCTTCCGGACGCCGAGCGCACCGGTTTTTGTCCCAAAGCCGAAAAACACATAGGCGATTCCATTCCATAAACCATGACTACAACTGGCGACGATGATTGAGCCCGATATCCACCGCAACATCCCCCAAACAATTCCGATCACTGCAGCGTTAATCAGAAAGATCAAAATTTGAGATGTAGCCGGTCTGTAATCAGTGTCCAATGTTACGGCAGAAATGTGCCACGCAGAGAATGCGATGCTGGTGTAAATCAGCACTTGGGCTTCGCTGATTCGTCTACGCCGAAGCGATCCCCATAGCCATCCTCTGAAAAATCCTTCTTCTGTAATGATCGCAACCAAGGCCGTCGAGATCGTCACGATCACAAGGTTGAGAAGAGCTTTCTGCCAGTTCGTTTTCGAGAGATCCACAGCGCCCGCGAATGTCGCTGCGATGACTATCAGCCCAATCACCACCACTGGATAGAGCAACGCGAGAGCAAAATCGGCCGGGCTGCCCCACTTGAAACCCATTTCTGAACGCGACAGCCTTTCGACGTACCAAAATAGAAGCATCAACGGCAGTAGGGCCAATGCGCTGAAAGCGGAGAGTCCGGTGGCGTCCATCGTCGTCGTTACGGCAATTGCGATCAGGACTCCGATAATCGGCAAAGCCAGAGACGAAGACGCGGTGTTACGCGCGGCGGTTCCAACGGCATTATTCATGACAAACCTCTCGTTAGGTGAGATGCCACCGCCAACCGGAATGGAATTCAGCAATATTGAATAATCCCGCTATCCCACAGCAGCGATGACCTTGAGCTCGATCGCAATCGGTGTGGGCAACGCCATAACCTCGATCGTTGTGCGGGTCGGATTTGGTTTGGCGGGGCCTGCGAAATAATCGGCGTAAATACGATTGTAAATCGGAAAATCCTTTTTCATGTCAGTGAGAAAGACCGTGACATCGATGATGTCCTGCCAGGTCGCGCCAGCATCTTCGAGCACAAGCCGCACATTCTCGAATACAGCATGGCATTGCGTTTCAATGTCGTAACTCGCAACGTTGCCGGAAGCATCGAGCGTCACTCCGGGAATTTCCTTGCTTCCACGCACACGCGGTCCAATCCCCGACAGAAACAAAAGTTCGCCTACACGCTTGGCGTGCGGAAATGCGCCCACTGGTTCGGGTGCGCGTTCGCTTTTGAAGGTTTCGTTCATCGCTTATTTACTGCCCGACCAGAGGGATTAAGGCAACGCACATTTCGAATTAGCACAAAACGCAATTTATTGATCCGAAGATTCCTGCGGGACGATTGCCGACGCGTCTTGATCTGACCGATGGAAGCTCGTTACCGGCGGCAGGATTTCCCTGAAAGTAGTGCCGTAAATGTCCCAGACAGTAAGAAAGAGTCCGCAGACGATCGGGCCGACGATGAATCCGATCGGACCGAAAAGGAATAGTCCACCCAGCGTGCCAATCAAAATGAGAAGGTCCGGCATTTTCGCGTCTCTGCCGACAAGCACTGGCCGCAGGAAATTATCGACGGTGCCAACCACAGCGGCACACCACGCCGCCAGCAAGATTGCTGTCAGATGCTGCCCCGTTATAAACAGAATGATAACTGCAGGCACCCACACCAGGGCGGCACCGATCCCGGGGATGATCGAAAGAACTGTCATGATTGTTCCCCACAGAGCTGCTCCTTCGATTCCGGCTACCCAAAAGGCGATGCCGGCCAAGCCGCCTTGGATGATGCCGATCACCAGCGTTCCTTTGACTGTCGCTCGCGTGATGGAAGCGAACTGGGTGAACATTCGTGTCTCATCTTCATCGCTTAAAGGAGTGTAATAAAAAATGCGCTCCAGAATTCTGTGACCGTCTCTGAAAAAGAAAAACATGGCATAGAGCATCACAAATAAATCGATCAAGAACGCGAACGTCGTGGCGGTCATACGCGAGGCGAAACCGACCAGAAACGCACCGGTCGTTTTGGCGGCGGTGCCGACCTGTTCCAGCAGTTGCTCCTGGCTGGGCATGTATTTAGCCAGTGCTGGAGATCTTTTCACCACCCACTCCTGCACATTAAACGTGGTCGCGGCGCCAAGGTGTTGATTCAACCACGGGAGGGCCTGATCACTCATCGTCAGCGCCTGTTGCAGAACGATTCCTAAAAATGCACTGACTGGGCCGAGGCCGAGAACGAGCAACACCAACAACGTGACTGCTGCACCGAGTGACCGCCGCCCGCCCATCACCTTGGTAATCCAGCGATACAGCGGATGAAACAAGCCAGCGAGTAACGCGCCGAGGAGAAGCGGTTTTAAGAAGGGCCAGGTGACGGCCAGGAATAACGCCGTAACGGCGACCACGAGTACTAGCACGAAGGCCGTACGCAAATTCGTGCCGCTTATGGTTGACGGTTCCATGGGTCGGCTCCGATACCTCTATTGAGGCTGATCGCAGATTGCTGATTACAGCGTTTCCTGCAACCCTCGGTCAAGCCGGTTGCAGCAACGGGCGGAAAAAAACTAACAACTCAGCCACGCGCTTCGCTGTAATAAGATGCTCGGCTATAGACGGGATCGCTGACCTCGGTCGGCCAGGCTCAGTCACACCGATTTCTAATAAGTGGTGTTTCTGTAATCGCGAAGATCTGCGGAAATCGGTGGGCAATTCGTCACGCCACGACCGTCTCGGCTGTTCCGTACCGCTTCGCCGATCGCGCTTTCGCCTTCAGCACTTCGGTTTCGCGGTTCCGCGGCGCCGCATTCGAGACGAGCGATTCAAGAAGATGATGCGCGGCATGGGTTATGTCATCGACCGCGCGATTGAATGCTTCTTCGTTTGCGCGAGATGGCTTTGTAAATCCGGAAAGCTTCCGAACAAACTGGAGCGACGAAGCGCGAATCTCGTCATTCGTCGCTGGTGGCGAAAAATTATGCAGGGTCTTGATAGCTCGGCACATCTCTGACACTCAACTCTCAGCTCTCAACCCTCAAGTGCTTTGACTCTGTTCATGTCCGTCGTTCCGGATACTGAGGAAGACCATCGGTGATTGTATCCCACGGCGCGCGATCGCCAACGAAGGTATGAAATTGCGGCCGAATTCCGGGATCATCGTCGAACACACCCATTCGGATCGATACCTGCGGACCGTCCGGCCAATCACCGCCGAATAAACTGGAACCGCAATTCAAACAGAACGCTTTTACCGCGCCCTCGCCTTTTCCATAGATCTTGATCAACTCGTTGCCATGAAGCAGCCGGAACTGCTTGCGCAACACACGTACCTGAGTGCAAACGGCCGTTCCGGAATGCTTGCGGCAACGTTCGCAATGACAGTGGCTCGCTTGAATGAATGGCGGATCAACTTCAAATCGCACTCCGCCACAAAGACAACTCCCGCGAATGCTCTTGCTCATTCACGACTTTCAACACGCAGCCCTCGACTCTCAACCTGAGCCGGTTCAGAAGATTCACTTAGCGATGCAAATATTTTTAGGCTCGGTGAAGAACCGTAACGCTTCTTCGCCGCCTTCGCGGCCGACGCCGCTCTGTTTCATGCCGCCGAAAGGGACGCGCAAGTCACGAACGAGCCAGCAATTGACCCACACTGTGCCGGTGTTGATTTGCTCGGCGACGCGATGGGCGCGGCTTAGGTTTTGTGTCCAAATGCTTGATGAGAGACCGTATTCGACATCATTGGCGTGATTGATCACTTCTTCTTCGCTGTCGAAGGGTGTGATCGTTATGACCGGGCCGAAAATTTCTTCGCGATTTGTGCGGCATGAAGCCGACAATTCGGTAATCACCGTCGGCTGGAAAAAATAACCTTCGCGGCAACGTTCGTTAGGCGCCTGTGGCGCAGAACCGCCGAGCGCGATTTTGCCACCTTCTTTCTGCGCGAGGTCGACATAGAACTTAACTTTCTCGAGCTGCGTTTTGTTCACGATCGCGCCCTGCTCGGTGTTTTCATCCAGCGGATCGCCCAGACGCAACTGTGCCGTTTTTTCGATGAAGCGCTCGACGAAATCCTTGTACGCCGATCGCTCAACAAATACGCGGGACCCGCACAAGCAGACCTGTCCCTGATTTGCGAATGATGAACGCACACTGCCCGCGATGGCGGCGTCGAGATCGGCATCAGCGAAAATGATGTTCGGATTTTTGCCCCCGAGCTCGAGCGACACCTTTTTAAACAACGGCGCGCACGCTTCGGCGACTTTGCGCCCTGTGGCGGTGCCGCCGGTGAACGAGATCGTGTTGATTTTCGGATGACCCGTAATCGCCGAGCCGACATTCGGTCCCGTGCCGTGTACGATGTTGAGAACTCCATTCGGCAGACCGGCTTCACGTGCGATTTCGCAAAGCATATAAGCCGTCATCGGCGTCAACTCGCTTGGCTTGGCGATGGCAGTGTTTCCGACAGCGATGGCCGGCGCGATTTTCCAGCTCAACAAGTAAAGCGGGAGATTCCATGGCGAAATCAGGCCCACGACACCGCGCGGCTGACGCAGTGTGTAATTAAACGCGACGTTGTCGGTGAGATGCGCTTCCGATTCGGTGTGCAGGATCGCCGTCGCAAAGAATCGGAAGTTTGCCACCGCGCGCGGAATATCCAACGAACGCGCCAGTGAAATCGGCTTGCCTGTATCGATCGATTCTGCGCGCGCGAATTTTTCAAGGTCGCGTTCGATCAGCTCGGCAATTCGCAGCAGAAGGCTCGAGCGTTCTGAGGCCGATTTTCTTGACCAATCAGGAAATGCCTTCTCAGCGGCAGCGACTGCAAGATCGACATCGTGCGCATCGCTGTCGGCCACTTCCGAATAGGGCTTACCTGTGGCCGGTTCGATGTTGTCCAGATATCGACCACCGATCGGCTCGACGAATTCGCCGTTGATGAAGTTGCGGATCTGCGGTGATTCAATGCGCATGTGAGCCGGAGAGCTGCCTATGGTAAGTTGTAGCCGTCGTAAATTTTCGGTTTGGCCGTTTGGATATGTCGGTCAATTAGCGCGCAGAATTCATCGGTATGCCAGTGTTTTCGTGTAGCCCACCATGTTTGAAATCCGGGATAGGCTACCGTGTCCGCGATTGTGCGCTCATATCCCCGCCACAATCGTTTGTCGAGCGTTCCATCCAGCATGCTTAGATAGAGGCTGTCGGCAAACCGCAAGAAACGCCCCAGATGCGCGCCGAACCTCAGCTTCGACTGGGCATCCAAGTCGTCGAAACGTCGCAGAGCACGAAGCCAGAGCACGGACATTTCGGGATTCTCCACAAGGGTTCTATTCAAATCACTCCAGTGCGTAGTCAAAACATTCATCGCTGCGCGTTGGCTTTCCTTGTTTTGATTCCGGATTTGAGCCGCCAGATAAACGATCGAAATAATCACGCCAATAGCGCCAAGCATCTGCCCCACCGCGCTGATCATCTCCCAGTTCATCGTTTGTTACCTTAGCGGGAACTCAACAATCCTAAACACCTAACGTCCAGGATCAGACGCGCAACGAAGACGATTGTTTGAGGCAGGGGCACGACGTCGATACAAAACTGGCCCCTATGACAGCGATTAACAAAGCCGCGCATGACACGCCTGATCGCTCTGGAGGGTTTGGATTGTTCTTGCCGAAAAAGGAGAATTTGTAATTAACTGGTGCCAACAACTCAACCGATCCTGAGATTACGATGAATGATAAAACTGCCGTCTCGAATGTGACTGAAATTGCAAAAGCTTCCGGGAAAAATGCTTTCAAAGGGCCTAGCCGGCGGAATTTTTTACGCCAAGTGAGTGCGGCGCTGACGGGTGGCGCGGTGCTCGGTAAGGCTGTTTTTGCTTCCGCTGAGTCTAATAAGACGACTGTATTCGGCGATGGCGTTCGTGTCCCGGCTTCCAGAGGGAATCCGCGCCTTAGACAATGCTTCGCACTCCGGCTGGGGACTGCGAACGATGAAGCGCGAATTCCCGCTGCTCCCCAAACAACCAATGGCGATGAAGAACGTTATCCCGATAAGTGCGGCACATATAGCAAGGGCATTCTTCAGAATGGCATCGGCGTGGTGAATTTGAATGCCTTCCAAAGCTTCAAGACGGCTTTGAATAGTGGGAATCCATCGGATTTCCAACACATTGTCATGGGCGGCACGCGGACGCTAAACGGCCCACAAGGCGGCCTCGCTTTCGGCTTGGAGGGCAGCGATGCAGTGCAGTTTGGCAACGCGCCATGTCCAGACAACCAGGAGGGCACCGTAATTGTCCCGCCCGCGCCAGCTCTAGCCAGTGCTGCTTATGGAACAGAACTGGTCGAGATGTACTGGGCCTCGCTCCTCCGCGATGTTGCGTTCACCGATTACATTTCAGATGCAACTGCTGCCGATGCGGCACAGGAGCTTTCGGGTATGCCGAGCTATGCAGGCCCAAGAGACGGAAATGGCCATGTCACGCCAGCTCTGTTATTCCGTGGTGGCTATCCCGGCGAGACCATTGGGCCTTACATCTCGCAGTTGTGCCTAATCCCCACTTCCCTGGGGGCACAGGAAATGAACCAACAGATGATTACCTACGCAGCCAGCCTCGATTACATGACTGACGCTGCAAGTTTCCAACAAGTGCAGAATGGCATCGATACTGGATTGCAAAACCAGCTGGGGCCGCAACGTCGCTACTTGAATAATGGTCGCGCTTTCGGCGCATATACTCACCTGGATGTGCTCTATCAGGCTTACTTCACGGCTTATCTGGTGCTTAACACGCTCGGTGTCCCGCTGAATCCTGGAAATCCCTATGTCAATTCAAACACGCAGAACGGCTTTGGCACCTTCGGTCAACCCGATTTTGCGGCGACGGTGGCGGCCGTCGCGGGCTTTGCGATAAACTGCGTGTGGTATCCAAAGTGGTACGTCCATCTCCGTCACCGTCCTGAATCCGGGGGCGCCATCGTTCGCCAAATTCTGACTGGTCATGGGGGAACGCTCAATGGCCGCGTCAACGACAACGTTCTCAATTCCATGGCGGTGCAAAGGAGCTTCAGCAGATATGGGGATTACTTTCTTTCTCAAGCATTCCCCGAGGGTTCGCCAACACATCCGGCCTACCCTACCGGACATGGCACAGTTGCTGGCGCTTGTATTACCATCCTGAAGTTTTTCTTCGATGGTGATTTCGTAATTCCCAATTCAGTAGTACCTAGCAGCGACGGACTTTCACTCGTGCCGTATACGGGCGGAGATGCAGGACAAATCACAGTGAACGGCGAGCTTAACAAGCTGGCGCATAACATCTCCTTCGGACACGGGATTCACGCCGGCATTCACTGGCGGAGCGACACGGACTCATCCATACAACTCGGAGAAGCGCTGGCGATCAGCGTCCTTCAGGACAGAGCGCTGACTTACAACGAAAAGTTCACAGTTCATTTCAAGAAAATTGACGGAACCACGGCGACGATTTCCAATCAGTAACTGTCACAGTGGTGAACCAGGTTTCGCGAATCTGACATCTGGCGGTGAGGGTGGGATTCGAACCTACGGTTAGATCGCGGTGTCGCGAACGATGCCGAGGCGAATGTCAACGTGCTCGGCGCACGTATGCACCGAGCGTTAACACCGCTAAGCCGACAAACAACCTGATGCGTCTAACGAGACACACCGGTGGTAGCCTCCTACGTCGGCCGTCGCCCTGGCGTTGAGCGCGGTCGCGGCGTCGGAGTAGCTCTTGTAACCGGTGTCGGGGTGACACTTGCTGTGGGTGTGGGCGTCAATGTCGCCGTCGGCGTCGGACTGGGGGTAAACGATCAGCGCCTAGCTCGTACGCAGCTGGTACCGTGGCTTGCCAAGATGGATTCCAACGGCAATTACCTGTGGCAATATTTCTACTTCGACATTGGACCTACCACAGGGCGTATTCTCAGTGAGTATTTCGCCTCCTCGGCTTACGCTAGCGACGGCGGCTTCCTATCGCTGGGGGAACACTGTGAACGATGACAACAACCACGGCGAGTTGTACGCCGTCAAGACAGACAGCGCAGGCATTGTGGAAGGGAAATGCGATCAGCTCCACGATCCTACGGTGTATGATACGTTTGATCCTCTTATGATCAGCTTTTCTCCGTCTCTCCCGGTGCAGACGACGGTCACTCCCGGCGAAATTATCCAAACTCGCGCCCAAACGACCTCGATCGTGGTCCGTGCTAAATGTGACGCCCAACCTAGTCCGTCGCCGACTCCGACACTTACTCCGACACCTACAGCCCCGGCAACTGCTACACCAACAGCAAACCAGCCGTCGTTGACTTGAAGGAGAGAGAAAACCTGTGCGCCGCCATGGAATTGCCGGCCAAATTCAGAGTACACCCGCTGCCACACAATGTCACCAGTCTAAGTGAGTTTTAGAAGCAATGCTCCCCCATAGGCACCCAGTCCCATGCCGTGTCCCCAGTTGCCTCCGATCAGATATCCGCCTTCTGATGTTTGAATGATGGAGTCGGCGTGCTCAGAGCTGGTGGGTGATAGATCCGGCGAGTCGAGATTGTTATAATTTTGTTGCCATCGCACGGTACCGTCTGCGCCGAATGCTACGAGTAACACGCTCGTAACAGGTAAGGGAGTGCCGGTAACATAAGACTCTCCGAGCACCGCGTACCCGCCATCGGAGGTTTGAAGGACTGCGTTAAAATAAGCCGCCGTAGTACCTGATCCGAGTTCTCGCTGCCACTGCACTGCTCCATTGGCATCAAGTTTAAGAACCAAAGCCGCAATCAGGCCGTCGACGTTTTGGGCACTTCCAACAGCGATATACCCGCCATCGGTTGTTTGCCTGATCTGGTTGATGGAGGTGGACGCCGAGACGGCATACGCCAAAGCCCACAGAGGCGTCCCATTTGCATCAACCTTCTCCACCAACGCGCGTTGAAACGATTCTCCGCACCCGAGAACGCGCCACCAACTATGTAGCCTCCATCGGTCGACTGCTGGATCGAAACGCCAAGGGCATAATCTCCGGGTGCCCCGTTGCAGCCGACGTCGCTTTGCCAAGCTGGCTCACCAGCGGCGTCCAGCTTCAGGAGCCAAACTGGCCCCACCAGTTGGTGACCCCGTAAGCGCCAACGCAATGTAACCCCCGTCAGAGGTTCTATCGACAGCTTCGGGGGCCAGGTCATATTCAACATTGTCGATCAGATTGGCATATCCCGTAACAAAGGAAACAGTAGATGCGCGCGCCTTTGCGCCAGGAACGGCGGATTCAAAGGCCGTTGTGTGGAAAAAAGCTGAAAAAATAATCAGCGACGCCCAGGCTGTTACTGAGTTTGTAATCCCACCTCGGCCGTAGCCGATAATCCGGGTCAGGGCCGTTCCATTATTCGTCGTTTTGCTATTCATCGCGCTAATGAATCGCCCCCGACACGACTGACGGTTTCACAGCGTGCCACAATGCGAACGAGAGCGTGATTCAGAGTCTTGATCTGCCATCAGCGCATAGCGGGGCCTTTTGTTTGCCGCAGGCTTACGGCTCTTTTGAACTGGCGCCGAGCTTCGTGCGTTTCAATTCACATCACGCGTCTCATCGAACATGAGTCGCACAATGATGTGAGGGTTAAAAAAGGCAATCGACGAGTCGCGTGTGCGCGGAGAGTCGTTTGTTACTCAGCCGTGCGGCGGGGTTGTACGAGAACGTTTATGAACTGATTTCGGCGCCTGGGGTTTTTGGAGTTTGATGAAACCGGCAACCAATTTCTCGAAAAAGTTGGGCCGCGTGCGGACGACACGCATGTGACGGCGCGGCGCTGGTTTTTCAGTCTTCGCCTGGACTGAATAATAATGAGCCGAAGGTTCAGGAACTATCGCTTCCTGAGGTGGCACGTCCTCTATTTGGGGTACTACCGGCTCCCCATAGTCCGGAAAACCGTTAGTCGGATGAATTTTAATAGCCGCAGTTTTTTCTTCGGCGGGAGCAGCGAGCAAAATTGCAACCAGCCCGGTGATCCCAAAAATTGCGGCAAGCAAAGCGGATTTCATGCACTGGCTGAATACATTGGAAAACGCCTTTGGAATTTTACACCTCTTCTATGGAAACTGCCAGGTTCAGCCTTCGAAAAATTTGAGCTCAATCGGCGACGCGACTCATGCCTCTCGATCACGTTGCGCTCCGTCGTAACGCGATGACAGCGCATCGGAGATCAGATGTTATTCATTCGGATGCTTTGGCGTGTGGACCAAAGACCGGTGAGGGAGGGATTCGAACCCTCGGTAGCCTTTTGGGCTACGGCGCTTTAGCAAAGCGCTGCTTTCGACCACTCAGCCACCTCACCAAATTTGCGGTGAGAATATCGCGAAGAATTGTGCATTGCCAATCGCCGATTGATGAGCCGCAGGATAGAATCTTGTAGGGGAAGCTGCTAGCTTCCTTTCCGAAGGCGAGATGCCAACGGCGGCTCCTACAGAAATGATTTCCGAAGATGAAGCACGAACTCAGGTTCTCCAAGCGGTCCGCACCTCGCCTTCACGAAGCGTAGCACTGTCGCAAGCACGCGATTGCTTTGCAGCGCAAGATTATTTCGCCCGGCTGCCCCTGCCTGCGTTCGATAATTCGGCAATGGACGGTTACGCAGTCGTGGCGAGCTCATGCCAGAAAGGCAGGCCGGTCCGCGTGATTGGAGAACAACCTGCAGGCCCTGACCGAAAGCTGCGCGTCAGCGATGGCGAAGCGGTCCGGATTTTTACGGGCGCGCCGCTTCCCCAGGGAGCAGATGCAATCGTGATGCAGGAGGATGTCATGCGGCACGGCACTGATATCGACGTGAATGGGGACGTCGAAGCTGGTGAATTTGTCCGTCGGCGCGGGTGCGATTTGGCGGAAGGACAGATGATTCTAACCCGAGGCGAACGAATCCGCGCAGCGACGATTGCTTTATTGGCCTCACAGGGTTTCGCAGAGGTGATGGTTGGCGGCACTGTAACTGCCGCAGTCATCTCCACCGGCGACGAGCTGGTGAAATCCGGCCAAGAACTTCAGCCGGGCCAAATTTACGACAGCAATTCCGTGTTGCTTAGTGCGCTCCTGCTACACTGCAGTGTAAGCGCGAGAACGGTGGAACATTGTCGCGACGATCGGCAATCGTTAGGCGATGCGATCAAACGCGGAATGAAAAATGATGTTCTCATTATTAGCGGTGGCGTTTCGGTCGGGGAACATGACCTGGTGAAGGACGCATTGCTGGAACTCGGAGCGAAAATCGAAATCTGGCGCGTGGCGATTAAACCAGGAAAGCCATTTTTATTTGGATGGTTCGAGAGCGAAAAAGTCTATTCGGCAGGCGAGACGCCCGGCGCCCCCACAGGCATGATGCCTGTGCTACACAACTGCTTCATTTTCGGCCTGCCCGGAAATCCCGTGTCGGCGTTCGTGACGTTTTTACAATTCGTCCGGCCGGCGATTTTGAGAATGATGGGCGCAAAGAACCTCGATCTGCCGCAGGTTCCGGCGAAGTTGGCGGCCGACCTAACGAACGACGGCGATCGGCCGCATTACATCCGCGGGAGACTCGAACGCGGAACGTTCACGCCGACCGGTCGTCAGGAGTCCCACGCGCTTTTTGGTTTGAGCCAGGCAAATGCATTGCTACGGATCGCAGCCGGTCAGTCGTTGAAAGCAGATGAAATTGTCGATATTCAAATCTGGGACTGACGGTTGGGAATCATGGTAAGGACTGCCGCGCCGCGGCGTCCGGACAGCGCAGCGCGCTGTCCCTACCAAAGTAGCAGAATTGACAGGTCACATCCCTGTTCCTAGTTTTATCGCCTTGGATACGGGACAAGTTACCGCGTTTGCAGAAATTCCCACGAACGAAACTCGTGGGGATGCCGAACGGCTTTCCCACATCATTTTGGAAATGCA
>Ga0207701_10006179_pt1 | contig 11981 bp, 12 predicted proteins | sample KBSSwiSSwithPhiX_FD_184294 | JGI IMG/M metagenome (GOLD analysis project Ga0207701, IMG submission 184294) | Switchgrass rhizosphere bulk soil microbial communities from Kellogg Biological Station, Michigan, USA, with PhiX - S5 (SPAdes) (version 2) | ecosystem: Environmental > Terrestrial >...
CAATGTACACAGAATCCTGGCGCTCATTCGTCCGAGAGAAGTACGGCACTGATCCAACCGTAACCTACTTCGAAAGTCCCGTGGTGGTCGACAACGTGACCCAGCAGGTCCTTACCGACGACTAGGAAAGCACCGTCCTGCAGCGCAATGACGTTCAACCCCTTTCCATCGAGCGGACATGCTTCGGCGGGTTTTTCCCGCCTCCGCACGCCGCTCATGTCGAACATTAGGCGCCGACCCGCCACCGGAATGAAGCAACTCGAACGCTTACTCTTTTTGCAAGGGAGCCGCTGTTTCTTCTGCGGCGAAACCATTCCAACCGGCGAAGCCAGTATCGAACATCTTGTCGCAACGTCGAACGGTGGCGCGAAGGACGATGAGAACTGTGTCGTATGTTGCAAGGCCGTGAATACGGCGCTTGGTCATCTTTCTGTGAAGGCGAAACTACTGGCGGTGTTGAACCACCGCGGCGGATTTGCCTGCCCAATGCCCGTAGAGAGCATTGCCTCTTCAACTGAAAAGACCAACGACGACCGCGTAGCCATTGTTGTTGCCGACCTGCACAAGCGTGGATCAGCTCGTCCCCGTCGCGTCACCACGTTGAAGAACACCATGAACGCAGCATTCCAGATGTCGCTATCCGAGGTCGAATTGGAGGCGCTCCTTGCACGGTTGCGCGCGAATGGTTACGTGGTTGTAGAGGACACAAAGGTCTCCTATGCCTTGCCATCACCAAGCGCCTAACCTTGCGCTCAACCAGACAAGCCCGGCACGCGGCCTGTTTCTTAGTGGTATCGACGCGGGGCCGCCGGTTAGCTTGACGCGCTAGGCGCTTTCGAACGGCCGCCTTGTCGCGCGGCGTGCGGCAGCTTTGGGTCGTTAGCGGTCGCGCAGTGTTGTGCGAACCGCTCGGTCGAGCACGTTGCTGGCGCCCCGCAAAGAGTTAGTGCAACGTCTCTCCTGTCTCGGCGGCGCGGCCGGTGCCGATAATTTCGCGTGCAATGACCCCAATGCGCGTCGCGGGATGTTGCCGTCGTCCTCCGTCAACTGGCCCCAAAGCTTGCCGCGATACTCGAACACGCCTTTGCATGCCGAAACCATGTCGGTCAGCCTCGGGATCAATTCCTTTTGCTCCGCCGTTGAACGCGACGCACTGCTACGTTGCGTCCCGGTCCCGTACAGTCTTCGTTGGTCCGTTCGCCTTCACCGACGTGATACCGCTCTCCATCGCAGACGCCGACGAGTACATCTCACTCTTTCCGATCGTCTGGCCGTTGGTCGCTTTGAGGACGAAAAACGGCTCTCCCCCGGTGGACTTCTTGCGTTCATAGCGTTCGTCGTTGGGGGAATTGGTCTGTACTGACGCAATTCCACTTTCTGCCGCTTGCTTGGTGTTGTAGGTCTCACTGGTCAAGATAACCTCGTGATTTCCGGCTTTCAGGTTAAACATATAGTTGCCGGAAGCCGTCTTCTTCAGATCGTAATAGCCAGGCATTTTCTATCCTCCTTGATGTTCTCTGCGGTTGGGTGCGGGTCTATGTCGAGTGCTGCCGAGCGGCGCTCCGTGGACCTTCGCGAAGGCATGCTAAACAAATACTGCGCGCGGCGGAGACGATAGGCAACAGATGCAAGGCGCCGCGCGATTACATCGGGAAATCGCCGAAACGCTCCGAACGTTGGAGCTCGCTTGCGTGGCCGGTTGAGTTCGTCAGTCGTCTATGGGTCGCGCTAAACCAATCACTTCGCCGAATACCCACCATCCATTATTAGCGCCTGTCCGGTGATCCATTTGCTCGCATCGGATAGAAAATATGGCTGCATTGGCTACGTCGTCAACGGTGCCGAAGCCTAGGGGATGGTCGGCCTCTTTCTCCTCGATCGAGGCGTTCGAGCCGACTTTGTCGAAGAGCGACGTCACGACGAGCGACGGCGCAAGGCAGTTGACGCTGATGCGCTGCGGCCCGGCTCGAATAAGGGCCTAGCATCTGGAGATCCGCGAGACTGCGACACGTTCTCGCGCTTGCAACCGTGAGCATTCCTGCAGAACACGTTGCCGAGGCGCCACGCGAGCTCCAGAGCGAGCGAAAATAGCTTGACTGCTCCGCCCTTCGGACACTCGGCCATGAACTCGTCCACATGGTTGCAGTCGGCCCCGACCAGCCGTAGTGCCTCGCTCCGCATAGCGGCCGCTTATCACCAACGTTCGGTAAGAACCGGCTGACGCTGAGTCGCGGTACGGTTAAATGGGAACCCACCCGCCCCGCGCAGGCCGGCCCGGCCTTGTGTTACGGTTTGACCTCGCCATTCTTGACTGTCACAGAGGCGACCGTGAATCCGAGTGCTGTTAGCCGCAGGCTGGCCGCCATCCTCATCGCTGACGTGGTCGGCTTCAGCCGGCACATGGAACGTGATGACGCTGGAGCGTTCGCGCGGCTGCGAGAAATTCGCGAGCGCGTCATCGATCCCAAAATCGCCGAACATGGCGGCCGGGTCGTCAAGACCGCCGGTGACGGGATGTTGCTCGAATTCGGCAGCGCGGACTCGGCGCTCCGCTGCGCGATCGAGGTGCAGCGCTTGATGAGCGCCGACAACCAGTCGAAGGCTGCCGACGAGCGCATCGAATTCCGCATCGGCATCAACCTCGGCGACATCATCGTCGACGGGAACGATATTGCCGGCGACGGAGTCAATGTCGCGGCGCGGCTCGAAGCATTGGCGGAGCCGGGCGGCATTTGCGTGTCCGCTGGCGTTCGCGAGCAAGTCCACGGCCAGCTCGACGTCGAGTTCGTTGATGGCGGCGAGCAGCGAGTCAAGAACATCGCTCGTCCCATTCGCGTTTTTCGGGTGGGATTCGCCAAGCACAGTCCCTCCCCACCGCAAGCGAGCGGCATAACTCGATTGATGAATCGGAGGCGCTGGACGTGGTCCGCAGGGTTGAGCGTCGCATTGCTGATTGCCGCGGTAGCGGGCTGGTGGGTCCTGCAGGGCGGCAAGACGACGGGCGAGACTCCTGCGCCTTCTCTCGCCTCAGCGGCGATCCTTCCGTGGGTTTCCAAAGGCGGCAGCGGTGGCGACGATCAGCTCGCGTTGCAGCTCAGCGACGAATTCGCTTCAAAGCTCCCTGTAGGGGTCCGCGAGATCCGGTTCGTAACGCCGAGCGTCGCGACTGTTGGTGGAGGTGGTCGGGATCCGAGAACGATCGGCCGAGAACTAGGGATTCGATACATCGTCGAGGGTGACGTTCGACAGCAGGAAGACCACGCGACGCTCCGTGCCCGGATCATCGACGCGAGCAATGGCGTGCAACTTTGGACCGACGAAACCGACTTTCGCGTCTCGAATGCGGCAGAACGCAGTGTAATCGTGGGCCGAATGGTTCGTCGTACCAGAAATGCGTTCTACGACATTCGTCGCGCCGATCCGGACCAGTCGCCCGGGATGAAGCTCGTTTTTCGTGCAGATGCGCTGGACCTCAACGCCCACACCGCGCTTCTGGAGGCTCGTCGGCTATACGATGAGGCCCTTCGACTCGACCCGGCGCTGCTCCCGGCGTTGCTGGGTCGCGGGTTTAACGTGATCGCGGAGCTGGAGCAGGATCCCGGTGCGGACCGCGATCACCTCGTGGAAGAAGCGATCGCGTTGTCGGCGCGAGCATTGGATCTCGACAGCACCGATCCGCGCGCTTGGGAACTAAGAGCGATTGCGCTCGGGTGGCAAGCCAACCTGGCAGCGGCGCTGGAGGCGGAGGCGAGGGAACGTCAGCTCGATCCAACCTCCCGGTTCAACACCCTCGCATGGCTCATGGTGATGACCGGCCAACCCGAAAGGGCGCTCGAAGCGACAGAGCGAGGCGTTTCGCTGGAACCCCGTGCCATCTCAAACTATGACCTGATGCGGTGCTGGAGCTACCTTCTTCTGGGTCGTTACGAGCAGGCGATCGTCGCCTGCGAGAAATGGCGCGCCTATGAAGACCGATGGTTCTACGTTTACCCGCTCCTGACCGCTGCATACGCCCAGTCTGGGGATAAGGTCAAAGCCGCCGCCGCAAAAGCCGAGTTACTCAAACGTGCGCCGAACTACACGATCGCACGCTACGTTGCCTTGCAAAAATCGGATTCTCCGAAGTATGCCGAACTGACCGAGAGTCATATCCTTGCCGGTCTTCGCAAAGCAGGGATACCGGAGCGGTAACAACGGGAGTGCTCATCTTCGCGGCAATAGCAAGTTATTCAGCTCAATTTACCCGTGACGGCCACGAACGTCACCCGTCGCGTTGCCGCCATCGTCATCGCGGATGTCGTCGGCTACACACGGATGATGGAACGCGACGACACGGGCACCTTTCATTCGAGATCATCTCTCGCGCGGATAATCCAGGCGGTCTTGTGCGCCGAGCCTCTCTGGTTGCTGCCAAGGTGAACCTGGTGATCGCAAAGAAGTTCACGTCGCAATAGCCGAAGGCCGGATACGGCGAGCAGCTTCTCCAATCGACGCCCGCCTGAGGTGCGCGCAACAAATGAAACAGGAATGGCATCCCGGTGAAATTTCGCCGGCACGTCTACCCGCTAAGCTGACTTCAACCCCCGCTTGACCGGGATTCAAATGAGCAGAATCGGATGAGACAAGTGCGACCAACTTTCCTTTTTCCTTGTCATCAAATTCCAGCACCGCGTCACCCGGAAACAATCGGATGTGGACATGCAGTCACGTGAGGTCGTCGCGCTGCTCAATCCATCGACGGCAGGAGATGACGATTGCCGACAGACGCAAAGGGTGCCGTGGCAACTTGATCAGAAGGAGTACACAAGATGAGAAAGCACATTGTGCGGAACCCTGCACGCAGGTTGGCTACGCTATCCGCGATCGCGGGGCTGGGCATCCTGGTGGGCGGGGAAGCACACGCAATCAAGCTGCCTTCACCACCGCCGCCATGCCATCCCAACCCCAACGCTGCGCCGGACCGAGAAGCGGTACTGAATCGCGGGGATGTGCGCCATCTGCCTGACCCGTTGCGAGATGTTTTGGGGCAATTGGCAGGGCGACCCCATTCAGTACTGCCCGTGCAGGCGTATGCCGAAGCCGACCATCCCAGTCAACTCTTCCAGTATTACCTGTTGAACACCAGCGGCTTCGAGCCGAACGTGTTCACCAAACAGTTCGCGAACGTGAACGATGCCGTCATGCTCACGGCGACGGGCTTCGACTGCGGACTGCCCACCATCGGCGCGGTCCGCGAAGTCGTCGAGCCCAAGCCGGACTTGCCCACCGATCCCAACGACGTGCGCGCCTTCATCGACGTATTCACGGACATCTCCGGGCTATTCGTCATCAACAACGAAAGCGGCTGGTATGAGGGCTGGATGATTCACGACCTGCGTGTCGCGCCGTCCGCTGCGCCCGGTCCGGATGGCCGCGCGCAGTTCGGGACCATCACCGCCGCGGACGCTGCTGCGCTCAAGACCATGGGCAAAGGGCACAACGTGTTCGAAAACGGAAAAGGAAACGTGTTCACCATGGACGGCAACGATGTGCGCCTTCCGAGCGAGGCCGACCATTTCCCCGACACTCAAACCAACGTAGTTCCGATTCAGCTCAGCATGGGGGCTTACAACTGCCTGCAGCAAAGTGACTGCCATGCCTATTGGGAATTCAACTACACGACGAACTGGATCCATCCGTTGTACGAGCTGCCGTTCACGGGCGGGATTCCTGGAACATTCGAGGCCGGTAAGCTTGGGGCATTGTCGTCGGTAGTGCCAGGCTCCGGACCGGCAGGCGTGAAGAACAACCCGATTACCCATGGTGACAATCCCAACACCGTCGGCGTCGTGGCCGCCAGTGGTCCGCGCGACCCGGACAAGTTCGACGGCGATGCCGATTCGCAGCGTGAATTTCGCATGCGATTCATCCCCAGTGGGTTGGCGAACGAGATCTTTCTCGACGTGTATCAGCGTGTCGCCTCCTTCGAGCCGGGCACCCCCTTCCCGCAGCGGCTCTTTGACGCCTATGCCGCTGAGGTCAAGCGCGTGGATACGGATGGCGATGGAGTGATTTCTGCGGTCGAAGGCGACGTTGACACGCCGTCGGACGGGTTCGCGGACAATTCGCGTTTGTTCCTTCCCGCTACAGCGTTCAACCGCTTCGCCGTCACGCGCGAAATCAACGACGGCCTCCTGGCGCCTCGCTTCGCACCCAGCCAGCGCGCTTGGGTTCTGACCGGATCCGTGAATTCCGCGACTCCGGCAGTTGCAGCCTCCGTCGGCCGCGACGGCGACGACCGGTAACCTAAATTGCCGCGAGCGTCGGGCGCTGTGGTTCAGCGCGGCTGCGCTCGCGGTGTCCTCAACCGTCACGGGCCGTGGCGTGCGTTGGTTGGCGGGGCCGGTGCCCGAATATGTGGAGCGGGAGTTCTGCCGCTACCTCGACTGGCCCTCATCTATCAGCGCAGTTAGGTTTGCGATCATTAATACAGCGGGGCCCGTGAATTCGGTAATCCTTGTCGCCGCATCGGAGATAGACACCATGAACACGTCAGAGAAGACAGCCGCAGTAACGTTGGCCGCAATCGTTTTGGGGGCCATGGCAGCCCCGGCGTTAGCTCAGGGAACGAGCGACAAAGAGGTATTCATCAATTCGAAAGACATCAAATGGGGCGACGCTCCGCCTTCGATACCCAAGGGCGCGAAGCTCGCCGTCCTGCAAGGCGATCCGGGCAAACCGGGGCCATTCGTCATCCGACTCATGTTGCCCCCAGGCTTCAAGCTTCCGCCGCACGCGCATTCGCAGGACGAGAGTCTTACCGTGATCTCCGGGACATTTTATTTTGGCACGGGAGACAAGATCGAGATGAGCAAGGCGCACGCGCTCATCGCCGGAGGATTCCATGCTCTTTCGGGAGGGGACCACCATTACGCATTCGCGAAGGCTCAGACGGTGGTTCAGGTCAACGGGATGGGGCCATTCAACATAACTTACATTAACCCCGACGACGATCCTCAGAAGGCGAAGAAGTAGGTCTTGAGCGCCGCTGTTCAACCTCGCCATCGATAGCAAGCTACGCGGCTGCGATCTGGTTGGGCTTCGTGTGCACGACTTTGGTCCAGGGCAGTTATGTCGCCGCCTACGCGAAGTCGCTCTAGCCGCCGCATTCGGACGCGCTTCCTTCCCGCTGAATTCCAAGTAGTTCAGCGTCCGCTTGTACGCAATCGTATGTCCGCTTCGAGCGGTTCGTTACGTCGGCGATGGGTCGAACTGCGACGGTCAACGATCAAGTAGCCCGCGTTCAGACTCCAATGTCGCTGAACGGCCAGGAGCGGACCCTCGGTATCACCGCTATTGCGCCCAATACCTGACGTTGAGTCGACGATTCGCTGCGGCAGGAACCGGGGGCACCGTTAAAGTTCTGGCATAGACGGCACGTGATGCTGTCAACCTCGCGCTAGTGGATAACGTCGTGACTCGTAAACGCCGAAGACACTATCCTCCTGCAATGGTCACCTGCCTTTAGCGCCACGAGATCATGCGGCGAAACCTACTTCATACAATCGTTTGCCTCTTGTAAATTCGGACTCAATACCTTGGCGATGATGTTCGAGCGACCCCTTATCCGAATCGCCACCTCCGCCGACGCGGAGCAACTGGGAGCGCTCGCCGCGCGGACGTTCCGCGATACCTTCGCCGATGACAACTCGACCGACAACATGGATGCGTATGTGCGTGACTCGTTCTCGCTTGATCGCGTTCGGGACGAGTTGGCCGACGATGCAAATACATTTTTACTCGCGTTCGTGGAGGGCAAGGAACTACCGGGCGGCTACGCCAAGCTCCGCACAGGGACGACCGACTCGAGCGTCTCCGGACGCGACCCCATCGAACTTCACCGGCTCTACGTCGACCGAAGTGCCATTGGACGCGGGGTGGGGGCTGCTCTCATGCGGGCGAGCCTCGATGCGGCCCGACTGTCGGGTCATCGAACGCTTTGGCTCGGTGTTTGGGAACGCAACACGCGAGCGATCTCGTTCTATGAACAGTGGCAATTCGCGACGGTTGGAGAACACAAGTTCAGGCTAGGGTCGGACAATCAAACGGACTTGATAATGGCGCGACCCGTGCCGGGGACCGCATAACGGCAACGCGGGCGAAGTCAGTGCCGCAGGAGAGGAGCAGCGGCCCCTCGACGATTTTGCGAAATGTCCGCGACCGGCGAACTGCGACCGTCGCGTGGCTCAACGCGATCCCACCAAGGGCGGACACAAACCGCAAACGCCATCGCCAACATTCATGCGGCTGACAAGTCCTCGCTCAGTTGGTTTGCATCACCACTTCATTTCGCCCTTGTTGACCTTAGCGCCGATTTCGAGCGCCACCATCAGGCCCGCCGTGGGATAGGCCGACTTCATCGCCTCGATCAGCGCAGCCGAGTTCGGCGCCGTCGCCAGCTCTGATTCAAAGCGGGCCAGGTAGGACTGCGTATAGGCAAGCTGCGAAGCGTCTTGCTTCTGTCCGGGGAGCATGTGGCCAGGAACGACGGTAGTTGGCTGAAGCGCTGCCATCGCGCCGAGTTTCCTGCTCCAGTCGGCCCGTTCCTGCGCGGTCTGGGTGTCAGCCGTCCACACATGCAGACTGGCGAATGCATTGACCCCACCCACCATGGCCTTCAAAGAAGGAATCCATACGTAGCTGCGGTGTGGGAGCGAATCATGCAGACCTCTGATTTCGAGCGACTGGCCTTCCAGCATGATCGTGTTCCCGGTAATGACGTCGGGCACCGGAACGTCCGTCGGCGCATTGATGCCCAGTCGCGGCCCCCACACCTGCAGCTTCGTGGGTAGCGTCGCCTGAATCTTCTTCACGGTGGGCGCGCTGGCGATCAGCGTCGCCTCGGGAAACAACTTCTTTAGAAGCCCGGCGCCGAAGTAGAAGTCCGGGTCGGCCTGACTGATGTAGATCGTCTTCAGCGTCGTGCGGCTGTCGAGAACCATCGCGGCAATCCTGTGCGCATCTGCCTGAGTGAACCCGGTATCGATGAGTACGGCGTCCGTCGTGCCGGATACCAGGACCGCGCTGACGTGGAAGCTGCCGGCGTCGGCGTTGTAGACCTGGAGGGACAGGGCACTCGGTTGTGCAACGGCCTCGTTGGTGACGACGCCGAGGGGGCTGGCAAACAGCGGACGGCAAGGCTTGATCATGGAATCGCTCGCGTGGTTGGGAGGACGGCGCCACTCTATTCGATACTAAACAGTAGATAAACAGTAGAATAGTCGATACTTTGTCTACTGGATCGATCTAATCGTGGATCGAATCACCGCCATGCAGGTGTTCACCGAAGTGGCTGACCGCGCCAGCCTGACCGAGGCGGCCAGAGCGCTGGACATGTCTCGGGCCATGGTCTCGCGCTATCTCGAAAGCCTCGAGCGTTGGCTCGGAGTACGAGTACTGCATCGAACGACAAGGCGAGTTAGCCTCACAGACGCCGGCGAAGAGGCGCTGCAGCGCTGCCGTCAGATGCTCGAGCTGTCGCGTGACGTACAAAGCGTGGCAGGCGCGCGGCGCGCGGCGCCCGGAGGCAAGCTCCGGATCACCACCAGCACTTCCTTCGCCGCGGCCTACCTGGCCGACGTTGTGACGGACTTCCTTTCGCGGCATCCGCAAACGCAGGTCGAATTGATCGCGCTGGAGCGAACCGTCAACCTTGTGGAGGAACGCATCGACCTGGCGGTGCGAATCGGCAACGTGCTCGACGACCCTCTGGTAGCGCGGAAGCTGGGAGTATGCCGGTCCGTTGTCTGCGCGTCGCCGGCGTACATCAAGACCAGCGGCACCCCCAGCGTGCCGGACGATCTTCGAAACCACGATTGCATCACCCACGCCTACGTTGGCCGCACCGAATTCCGCCTTCAAAGAAATGGCCAGTCGCTCCGGATTCCCGTGAGAGGACAACTGCAGAGCAACGAGGCGGCGGTCACGCGCCGAGCCGCTCTCGCCGGCGCCGGGATTGCGATGTTACCAACCTATTTTGTCAGCGCGGACTTAGCCTCCGGTGAACTCATTCGTCTGCTACCCGACTGCGAGCCAGAGCCGCTTGGTATCCACGCGGTGTATTTGTCCCGCCAGCATCAGCCACAGCTGCTGAGGATGATGGTCGACTTTCTGGCAGATCGCATGAGAGGAGAAGTGGCGCCATGGGACCAGGTAATCGCCTCGGCAACGAAGCGAGCGACCACAATCGCGAAGTCCCGAGGCAGCGCCAATGGAATGGTGCGGCGCAGGCCAAAAGCGAGTTGACGACGGATCGCACGCGCCACTGCGGCCGTTCCCAAGAATTGCGAATTTCGGCGTCCGCTTTCTCGCCAAGGCATCGCCGCTTTCGAGTAGACCGAACGCCGCTGTGGGTCGACACCCTGCCTGATGCCGCGCTCCGAAGCGGACACAAACCAGTATCTCCGCTCTCGGTGAGCGCCTTCGTCTCAGTGCGGCCAGTTGCGGACGGTCAGTGTCGTCGTCCAAGTGCCGGCCGCGTCGTGTTGTAAAGGAGAAAGACAATGACCTCAAAGCCCCTGCCGGTGCTTGTGGCGAGTATCTTCATCGCGGCCCCGATCCCGGAGCCGTTGTCGGCCGCCGAAGCTCCCAGCAACGTTCCTGCGACCTTACCCCATCCAGCAGCACAAACGATGCTGACTCGTCAGTATCAAGAAGGTGAGATCGTCTTCTACCGCATGGCGGCCTCCAACCGCGACCGTTTCAGGACTACCACCTATCGTGCGGACGCAACCGGTACCGTCAAGAAGGAGGCATCTGGAAGATTCGTCGAGGAATTCACGTGGTCCAATTTCGTTTTTGACGACAAGCCGTTGGATCTGCCGGCTGCGAAGGACTTCCGACAGTTGCTTTCGCGAAGTCCGGGCTATCCTATGTCAGTACCGGATCTGCGGCCCGTGCTAAAGATCGTAGGGCCGATCACCGACCTACTAACCTTCTATGCCGACCTCGTGGTCGCGACGCAACGCGGCGCGTTGTCGAGGGAAGGCGACCATTTCCGATTTGAGTATGGTACGCCCGCATCGTGGGCTGACGGCTCCTACGTCGTGCTCGGTGAGGACTCGATTGACTTCGATGTCACGCTGAAGGCGCTGACCGAAGCAGATCGTGTCGCCACACTGCTTGTCCGACACGTTGTCCCGACGGCGCCGAGGATCAGAATCCCGGTCGAATGGATGCGTGCGCCGGTCGCGGATACGCCCAACAATTGGGTGGAGGTTCAAAAGCTTCCGGGCGGGGCCTATCGCGCGCAAATCGGCAAAGAAATCTTCGATGCGACCATCAGAATCAGCCTGGTTAATGGAAGGATTCTCGGCGCGGTGCTGGTCAACCCGGTGGAAGTCTCGGAACGCATCTGTACTGATGACGCTCTCACGAAATGCGGGGAACCGATACGTTCGCAGATCATGCGCCAGATCGAGATCAGTACCGAACGTTGACATTCTTCGATCTGTCGCGCGTCGACCGCTGTCGGCGCGCGCGCCGAGCCACCCATTGCTTGACTGCCGGGCACCTGCGAAAGGTCCGCTTTCGGCGAATATCAGTGACCGCAACGGGTCGACTGCCGCCGTTGAACGACCGCTTTGTGCCACGGTCGCGCACGTAACACGAGGTACGAAGTACGACGTTCGAAGCGCGTCGATCAATCGCAGCGTTCGAAGCACTACCAAGTCATCGATACGACATGCGGCGAGCGAGGCATGCGACGAGCTGCCTCAGTTGCTCCCGTAATTCGAAAAACAGAGGTTCGGCAGCTTCCGCAATCGGCCAGTTCCAGACGGTCGGCGTCGTCCGCCCGAATTGCCCGAAGCGACCGCTCAGCTTAGTTCTGTCCAGCGGCAGGACGTTGAAGAGAAACGGCCCGCCGAGCGCGAGCTTCACAGGCGCCTGCTCATCGACCCGCGCGCCGAGGTGCCGCAAGCGCAGCTCGCCGCGGTCGAGGA
>Ga0207701_10006185_pt1 | contig 11972 bp, 14 predicted proteins | sample KBSSwiSSwithPhiX_FD_184294 | JGI IMG/M metagenome (GOLD analysis project Ga0207701, IMG submission 184294) | Switchgrass rhizosphere bulk soil microbial communities from Kellogg Biological Station, Michigan, USA, with PhiX - S5 (SPAdes) (version 2) | ecosystem: Environmental > Terrestrial >...
GGCTACATAGTTGAAGGTGTCGAAGACGCGGTGGCAGCTGTCGAAAAGGCGCGCAACTTTGATCGACGTAGGTGTCGGTTGGCTTTCGAGGAAAAATTTACGGCGATGCGAATGGCGAAGGATTACCTCGCACTCTATGACCGGGTGCAAAGCCTGATGCCTAAATTGCCTGAGCTGGTCGGATCATGAAAAAGATGATCGAGGTCGAGGGTGAATTCTACATCCCTGCGACTTCATCACTCGCGGATTTAGCTACCCGCGTGCTTAAAGATGGCGAGACCTTCGCGGTTTTTGATCGTCACGGGGACATACGACCGCTCGGCTTCGAGAACCAGGGATTATTTCACGAGGGAACCCGCTTCCTATCGCGATTGAAGATCGAAATGAATGGGAAAACGCCGCTGCTCTTGAGCGCTCACGTTAAAGAAGACAATGAGTTTCTTGTAGCCGATCACACCAACCCAGATCTCGAGATGGGCGACGGAAGCATACTTCGAAATGGCACGATTCACTTCGTCCGCACCGTTTTTCTCTTGGAAGGTGCATGTTTCATTCGGCTGGAAGTGTGCAACTTTGGACTTCAATCGGCCAGATTTGAATTGTCTTACAATTTTGAGGCCGACTTCTTTGATCTATTCGAATTGCGAGGGATAACGCGGGCAAGACGCGGCAATACTTTACCATCGGACGTTACGACCGATAACGTCGTGCTGCGTTACAAGGGGCTCGATGGCGTGCTGCGCGAAACCCAAATGCTTTTCGGCTCGCCCGCGTCAAAGGTAACGGCCGATCAGGCAGTCTTTTCAGTCGAACTAGCGACTCAAGAGCGGTCGACACTCGATTTGCGAATTAGCTGTCGCCGTGGCCAGCAACTCCCGCATTATGAACCGTTCGATGCTGCCATCGAAAAGCGGCGCACTGTATTCGAACAATATCGCGCCGGTGTTACCTTAATGGAGACGACGAATTCGCGCTTCGACGATTGGTTTCGACAATCACGCGCTGACTTGAAGATGCTCCTAACAAAAACGGAATGGGGATTGTATCCCTTTGCTGGTATTCCGTGGTATAGTTGCGTCTTCGGTCGTGATGGTATCATCACCGCTCTGGAGACTCTCTGGTGCGCACCTGATATAGCACGAGGCGTCTTAAGTTATCTAGCGGCGCATCAAGCTAACAAATCAAATGCAACTCAAGACTGCGAGCCGGGGAAGATTCTTCACGAACAACGCGGTGGGGAAATGGCCGCGCTTGGGGAGATTCCATTTGGCCTCTATTACGGGACGATCGATGCAACCCCTCTTTTTGTTGTTCTGGCGGGCCGCTATTTCGAACGCACCGGAGATAAGGATTTCATTGCCAAACTCTGGCCAGCCATCGAGCTGGCTCTCAAATGGATTGCTAAATTTGGCGACATCGATGGCGATCGATTTGTCGAATACAAGCGTCACAGCGATCGGGGCCTTGGTAATCAAGGTTGGAAGGATTCTGAGGACGCCATCTTCCATGCGAACGGGACTCTGGCCGAACCGCCGATCGCTCTTTCTGAAGTCCAAGGTTACGTCTTCGAAGCAAAAGTCCAGGCGGCGCGGGTGGCGGTAGCCCTCGGCCACCATGAGCTGAGTCACCAGCTTGAGCGAGAAGCGGATGACCTAAGGACTGAATTTCAGAAGGCGTTCTGGTGTGACGAGATAGGAATGTATGCTCTTGCACTCGATAAGGACAAACAACCTTGTCGAGTTCGTAGTTCCAATGCAGGGCAGTGTCTCTTCTCCGGTATTGCTGCGCCAGAGCATGCGAAACGCATTTCCGAAGTTCTGTTGGAACCCGATTTTTTTAGTGGGTGGGGTATTCGCACCATCCCGATGAGCGAAACTCGTTATAATCCGATGTCTTACCACAACGGAAGCATCTGGCCGCATGACAATGCACTCATTGCAGCTGGCTTGGCTCGGTATGGCGACAAAGGCGCGGCCCTTCAAGTGCTTTCGGCCATTTTCGATGCCAGTCGTTTCATGGAACTGAATCGCTTACCAGAACTCTATTGCGGATTTGCTCGTCGTCGGAACGAAGGCCCAACGTTGTATCCAGTGGCTTGTAATCCTCAAGCCTGGGCGTCAGGCGCAATTTTCTTGTTGGTGCAAGCAGTCCTTGGTCTTGGCCTGGATGCGACGACGGGGCGAATCACTTTTGATGGCGCTCGATTGCCGGAAACAGTTCCATTTCTGAAACTAACGAATCTTAGTCTCCCAACTGGAAACGTAGATATCAATCTCCGTCGTGACACGAAAGCAGTTACAGTAAACGTCACGCGGCTTGAGGGAGAAGTAGATGTCGTGGTTGGGCCATAGCGAACGAAGTTACTCAGATTATCGACTACCACACCATCGGTTGAATCCCGTTCTTTTGGATGGATACGGCTCTAATCATCCTACAGCGCGAACGAAGGTATCATGAAAAGAAAAGATATCTTTGCCGTCATTATCGCGGGAAGCTTGGCACTCACAGCTTCAATCTGTCCCGCCGAGGATGACAAGGCGGCTAGTTCTGCCCCAGATGCTGATAACACCGCGCTCAATGAGCGTGATCGTTCAAGCGACACATTAACCTCAGGCGATCAAGCAAACACGTCTGAAGAGATCAAGGTCACGGCTGCTATTCGGCGTGCGATTGTGAGCGACGATTCGCTTACCGCAACGGCCGCGAACGTAAAGATCATCACCGCGGACGGGACGGTAACCTTACGAGGTCCAGTCAAAACGGAGGCGGAGAGAATAAAGATCGCCCACATCGCAGAGAGAGAAGCCGGTTCGATGAAAGTCGATAACCAACTCGAAGTCGAATCGTCAAAATAACCCCAAACCAAATTCAAAAACGAAAGGATTAACTCATATGTCAACAACATCAGTTTTCGCTATTGCGAAATCGTGGACCCAAGCGGAACAAATTGTGGAATCGTTGCAAAGCGCTGGTTTTGCAGCTTCAGAGATTTCGGTGCTGTTCCCAGACACCGAAGGAAAACGTGACATGGGTCATGTTAAAGCTACCAAGGCTCCTGAAGGCGCTACGACCGGCGGGGTCGCAGGAGGTGTCACAGGAGGTGTGATCGGCTTACTGGCGGGAATAGGTGCTCTTGCTATCCCCGGCCTTGGACCCTTCATCGCTGCTGGACCAATTATGGCTGCACTCGGTGGCGCCTCTGTTGGCGCAGCTACTGGCGGGCTAATCGGCGCCTTAGTCGGATTGGGAATTCCGGAGATCGAAGCTAAACGCTACGAAAACAAACTTCGGAGCGGTAACTTTCTTATCGCAGTCGACGCGAAGGACGGCAAAGAAAAGGATCGAGCGGAAGAGATCTTCAAGGCCGGAGGTGCTGAAGACATCTCCTCTTCCTCCTTGTCGAAGGCTCCTTCATCTCGCGCTGCATAGGCGAGTATCGGGGCATTAAAGGACGCGCAATCAAGAAGGGGTCAGAGTCGAAAAGCGGCTCTGACCCCCACGGTAATTGAGACGTCAGTCTAAAAAACGACTCTGACTCCAACAAGGAGGAGAGTGAGAAGAAGAGGAAGCGGAAGAGGAAGAGGGTGAGGGAGAACTGCTGGCCTTCTGCTCTTTTATTTGACGATGATGGTTCCCTTCATCTCGTCGTGAAATGTACAGTAGTACGGAAATGTTCCTGTCTGTGGGAAGGTGTGACTCCATGATGCCCCAGCTTCCAGTGAGCCTGAGTTGAGTTCGCTTCCACCTTGGGAGGTCACGGTGTGAGGAGTTAAATCCTTGTTCTCCCACTCGACTGTTTCGCCCTTTCTGATTTCAATTGTTTCCGGCGAAAAGGTTAATCCCTGAATTGGCGGACGGAGAGGGTGCGGTCGACGAAGGCGATGCCTGGAGTGGAGGTCCGTTTCGGAATTCAATGTGCCGTATTTTGCCGCCTGCGTAGGCAATGTAGCCGCCCGTTCCCAGGCAAATTATCCCTAGCACGAGCACGGCATAGGCAAGCGAGATCGATGATCGCGGCCACTTGATCGGGACGATCAGAGCTATCACGGTCAGGATAGCGAGCGCATAGAAAAACCAAATCAACTGTTCGGCGCGAGCCTTATGGGTGCTGAGCCATGTCCTTCCGGCATCATCCGACATCGATAGGACGCGGTCGTAGGCTTGCTCGCCGAATTCGTATACGGGCCAAGCGGCAGCGGCACTAACGAGGACAATGACGAGCGCGGCGATTGTGGCTCTGCGACTCCGCTGACAAATTGCCACTAACAGGCCAATCAGCCCCATGGCCAGGCCGTAGACCGGCAACGGATTGATCAGAGCATGAATGTATTCAGGTTGCTGGAGGGATCGCAGAATTCCCTCGAACATGTCGTTAGGCCGAGCCGCGAATTCGCGCCGGTATTCTTCTGCCCCGTCTGAGTAACCGCTGGGTGGGGTTAGTAAAAGTAGATCCTAACGTAAAGAGGATTGCGCCTCTTTCGCATGATTCAGATGAGAGACGAAGATCGGGCGGGCACTTTCCAGCAATGACTTTAGCTCTGCCGTCTTCGCATTCGGGATCAATGTTGTATCCACCGCCTTCAAGACAGCCTCATGATAGGTGACTTCATTATCGATATACGCTTTATCGAACGCAGCGCCGCTCATTCCCCGCAGTTTTTTCATACTGTTCTCACCGTCGGACTTTAGCTTGCGGCTAGTCGCGCTCTCCTCAGGCGTGATATTGATTTTCTTCGCCAACTCCGTGGCCTGATTGTTTAAAGAAGTGTGGTCGCGAACCATCAGTTCTGCGAATTCCTTGACCTTTGGGTTTGACGCTTTAGTTGCCGCCAACTTGCCGGCATCGATGTCGACGTTGTCCGCGGTCACTACGATCATAGCGATTTGGGGATCGGTGGGTGCAGCAGCTGCAGCGCCAGCAGAAGCAGGCTTCCCAGGCGCTGGGCTAGTGGACGCGGGGATACCGGACGCAGGCCTGCTGGACGCAGGGCTGGATTTTTGCGCCTGAACTGCACCTGCCATCGCCAGTAGCGCCTCGGCCGTTAGAGCGATTAGTTGTTTCATAAGAGAATTCTCTTGGTTTGGTCTGAGTATTCTGAGTATTTACCTGCGCGAAGCCGGTTTAGTCCTTAAAAGACGATACTCCTTGGTGTTTCGCACCCGTTCAGTCCTGCGGTCTGTTTTTTTTTCGCGGGCCGAGACAAGTCTATCCGATCGAAGCAAAACCGTAGCCACCAATGCGGGCGCTGCTCACATTGTCCCTGCTTGATCAATCACCGAAAGAATGTTTCCTGCGGGATCTTTGAACCACGCGATCGTCGGACCATTGCCACGCATGATTCCTTTATCGTCTGTCTTCAGATTGGGATTATCGTAATGCTCAAAGCGCACTCCGCGTTTCTTCAATTGATCCACGGCAACATCGACATTCTCCACCGGAAAATTCAAGACCGTGAAGGTGGCCGGAACGTGGTTCGGCTTCGGATAAATGAGAACGTTGTTGCCGCTGGCCAAATGAAGCCGGAGCAGGCCATGGTCTTCCGATGTTTTCAATCCCAGTTTTTCGCTGTAAAACTCTTTCTCTTTTGCAATGTCCGGCGCAGCAAACCCACTGAACGCCTCGCTCTTTTCCAACATAATTCCCTCCTTTTACTATTTAGTTCGGCTTGGATCACCGTTTTGGCTTCAATTGGTTTCTCGACTCGTCATTGCGCCCATAAGGCAAAGATCGGTTGTGTTGCGAGCGCCATCGCGGTCTCATAACAAAAAATGTTCAAGCCCAAAGCAAAGAAATGGATTCTGATCGCGATATTGATCTTGCTCCTCTTACCGGCGATGCAGGTCGCGGTAATACGATTCGTTAACCCTCCTTTCACTCTGCCGATGCTGATCGACCAGAGCAGCGCGATCTTTTCAAAAGGACCGAAGCGTCCACTTCACTATCGTTGGATCGATTTGCCGCGCATTCCGGAGATTTTCCTCAAGCACCTTTGGATATCGGAAGATCAACGATTCTTTCAGCACGAAGGTTTTGACTGGAAGGAGATCGATCTCGCGTTGGCGGAAGCTGAACGGAAAGGGAAACCGGTTCGTGGAGCTTCTACGATCACGAACCAATGCGCGCGGTCGATTTTTCTGTGGCAGGGGCGTTCCTGGATTAGGAAAGGACTCGAAGCGTACTACACAATATGGATGGAGGCGCTGCTTCCAAAGCGTCGCATCTTTGAGCTGTATGCCAACGTCATTGAGATGGGACGCGGAATCTACGGAGTCGAAGCAGCCGCGCAGCATTTTTTTGGGGTCGAGGCGCGTAACCTAACGAGGGATCAATCGGCCATCCTGGCGGCGGTTCTGCCGAATCCGAAAGGATGGGATCCAACCAAGCCCGGTCGGAAGTTACAATGGCGTCAGCAGCACATTCTGCGGCTTGAACAGAACGTGCACTTTCCCGAGCAGTTACTTCGATGAACAAACGCTTCAAGGTTTGCGTTCTCCTTCAGCCACTGCCACTTCCTCGCCGGCCGACGTGCCGGGAGAGGCCTGCAGGATATCGCCGGGCTGGCAGGTCAGCGCGGAACAGATAGCATCAAGTGTCGAGAATCGGATGGCGCGAGCCTTTCCCGTCTTCAGAATCGAAAGGTTCACGATCGTGACCCCAACCCGATCCGCAAGTTCGGTTAGCGTCATCCGCCGATCGTGGAGCAGGTCGTCCAGCTTGACTTGGATTGCCATAATCAAACCGTCCCTTCGAGGTCTTCGCGCATCTGTGCGCCTTCCGCGAACACACGAGCTAACACGAACGTGAGGAGGACGGCTAGCCAACCATTCACCGAAAAGCCTGCATGGATGTTGAGCGGATGCGCTGTAGTTGAAACGGCCTTTGCGATCGCGCCGATGAGGAGGCCGACAAGTTGCAGTGCGAGCAGTGTCCAAGCGATGCTTTGCAAACGGGACGCGTTCGCAGCGACGAATGGGGCGCCGGCACGAACGGTCTGAACGATCGCAAGCAGCCGCTTAAGGACGGCATAGTTTAGCGGGATCGTGCCAAGGCCAAGCAGAGCAATCGCTCGCAACCCCATTACGAGTCGCTCTGTCTCTGGCGACGAAGAAAGTTTGAACGCGCTCATGATCCATTGCTCGTTAGGTGAGACCACCAGCAGCGCGATGATCGCGACGCCCACAAGCCAGTTTAGGATGATCAGGATTCGAAGCGCGGCATGCGCGATCGGCAAGGCCGCAGAACCCGATTGGGATATCGGAGTCAATGTAACATTCATATTGATATTCGATAAGTTAATTATCGATATTCGTCAAATAAAATATTGATATTCATTAAATACGGGGCGACTGCTCTACCCCCCTTATCCTTATATATATATGAGTGATATATATGAGTGCCATTCTGCCTTGAGCCGGCTCCTGACCATCTCTGAATATTGAGTTGTTGACGATCGCTTCCTCAGCGCAGCATTCTCGGCCGAGTCGAAATTATGCGAGCGGTTGTGCAGCGCGTAAGTAGTGCACGCGTGATTGTAGAGGGCGATGTTGCCGGAGAAATCACCGCTGGCCTTCTGATCTTGCTTGGCGTCGGACGCAACGATACCGCCGCTGTCGCCTCCAGTATGGCCGAAAAGGTGGCGAACTTGAGGATATTTGAGGATGAGGACGGAAAAATGAATCTTTCTCTGCTCCAAATTAACGGACAGGCATTGGTGGTTTCACAATTTACGCTCTACGGCGACGCGCGCGGTCAACGGAGGCCCAGTTTCATTGGTGCAGCGCCACCAGAACAAGCAAACGAGGTCTACCAGCAGTTCAACGAAACCCTGCGTAAACTAGGGATCGTTGTCGGCACAGGAATTTTTCAAGCGATGATGTCCGTCGAATTGGTCAACCAAGGCCCGGTCACAATCCTGCTCGATTCTGAAAAAACTTTCTGAATCTTCGTTGCGATAACCGACGTTACGAGAATGCTAGGGGTCGTGACTTTATGGCGCCCCGCGGTCGTAGACCTCGACCAGGCCTACACCGGTGGTGTTGTTCACTCCAGCGAGCAGCGCCGTGTAAAGACCCGGGGGCAGCGTCGCAGCGACGCCTGACTCTAACGAATTTGTCGGCGCCAAACCGGCAGTAATAAGTTCGGCAGCTTGGGCGGGATTGTCCTGCCAGTCGTCGTTCGAAATTAAGACCGCGCCATTGTTGTCATGCAACTCCAATGTCGGATTAGCTAAAGCATCCGGTACTCCGAGGTCACTCAGACTGGGTCCTATTCCGCGCACAACAACTCTGTCATTTCCAGTCTGGCCGCCCAGGATGAATCCGACAATCACCACATCACTACCTGTGCTCACAAAAGCGCGCGTGCTAATGTTTGCCAGCTTCGAAGTCGCGGCTGAATCCAGATCGTACACTTCTACCAACCCGACACCGGTATTATTATTCTTGCCCTTAACAATTGCGGTATAAGTGCCAGGGTCCAGTGGAACTAGAATAGCAGACTCCGCATCTTCAGTAGGCGCGAGGCCGGTTGCTTGTATCTGAGACTGTTGGGTATCCTTCCAGTTGTCGTTGGTGATAGTGGTGAAGCCTTTCGGTCCGTGCAATTCCATCTCTGGGTCTGCGAGTGGATTAGGAACGCCGAAGTTCGCGAGCGAAGGCCCGATCCCGCGTAACAACAGTTGTTTGGGACCCGTTCCGGTAACGATAAACCCGCCGATACCGACATTATCGTCAGTCAGAATCCGCATACGTGTCGATAGGTTGAGGGCTTGGGCGGCAGGAGTACTCGACGGTGTACTGGTTGGGCTTACCGTCGGTGTTGGTGAGCTAGAGGCCGTCGCAGTTGGACTAGGTGAAGGGGGGACTGTGGCTGTAGCCGAAGGTTCAACCGTAGATGTTGCCGTTGCGGTGGGGGGTGGAACTGTAGTTGTCATTGTTGGCGTAGCTTGCGCTGTGGCTGTCGCGGTCGCAGTTGCCGTAGCCGTTGCCGTAACGGTTGCGGTTGCCGTGGGTGTCGCTGTCGCTGTTGCAGTTGCCGTGGCGGTTGCAGTCACGCTTGGACTGGGGCTCGGCGTTCCGCTGGCAGGAACGCTGAACGCGTAGACCTTGTTGTTTGCAGCAATATAGATTCGGCCGCGCGCGGCGATACCAGTATTAAAGGTCCGGGTGCCGCTGATCGTATCGTTGGCGCCGCCGCCAGCGAAAATCACTGCACCTGTTTCGCCGTCGTACCCAAACAATCGCTGATTCGTTCCGTGTCCATATGTCCAGACGATAAAGTTGCTGGTGCCATCGGTGGATGTCACGAAGGGCGAAGTGCGGCCAGTTGAACTCACAGTCCAACCCGTAGTAATCGTCGGTGGATTTGTTGGCGTTATCTTAAATGCGGTCAATATCCCACTTGGCCGGAGTGCGACGAAAGTTCCTTGGCTTGTCCGATAGGTTACTGCCGAATTGATGACTTGTCCGCTGGCGACGCTTGCTTGTGCGACGGGAGCGACAATACCACCGAGATTGGCGCGATTAAGCAGATAACCGTTTCGATCTTTGCCGATCGCGACCACAAGCTCCGAAGGTGTAGCGCCCGGCACATCGACAATGATTGCATTAGTGCCACCCAGATCGACGTCACCGCTGTCGAGCGACATCCAATTTGTCGGCGCCCAATAATCCGTAGTCGATCCACTGAAAACCGGCCCTGGCTGGAGGCGGATGACGGCCTCGCTTCCACCCCATGGCGTTGTCCCGCCGGGTGCATTCCCGGTCACGACAAAAAGATTCGTCCCGTCACTCGCGATCCCACCAGGGGTCCAGATTCCAGACTTGAGTGAAGTTGTGGCCCACTCACCGAACTGTGATCCGTCGAGCGAAACGCTAAGCACGCGTCCGTTATAATTGCCTTGATCGGCATATCCGCCGTAGGGGACATAAACCTTATTCCCGAGGAGGATGAGCGCGCCGCGCTGCATGTGGAGCGACGAGCTGAAGGTTGGAAAACTGGCGTTCACGTCGATAGGAAAACCAGGATTGGTCGCACCCGTATCAACGTTCAAGGAGTAAATCATGTTGTTAGGCCCGCTGATTACGGCAACAAAAAAGAGCGAGCGCGAGGGCAAATCGATCACCGGTGTGCCAGTAATACCGACTGGCGAGATAAGTCCCATCGCCCCCGCCGGCGGGCCCACGTCACGCTGCCAGATAATCGCGCCCGTGATCGCGTCGAGCGCGTAGACATTGTCGGATTCCGTTACCGCGATCACTTTCGCACGTTTGTCCGGCCCACCTTCGACGTAGAGCGGTTGGGCGTAGACGTTGCCAACAATTGTGCCGTCAAAGTTCAGATCTCTTGCCAGATTCGCAGCTGCCAAGGGCGTAAAGGCGGGGTCAATGAACAATCCATCGCGCGAGAGATTGTTATGATACTGGGTGACGTTGACCGAGCTGCCAGCAGGAGCGGCCGTAGTTTGCGGAAGGAGTGCTCTCGAGGCGGCGATACCCAGAATTCCCAGCCCAACTCCAATCGCAGCAGCATACAAATTCTTCATGGTTGGCGTCCTTTTCCGAAATTTCCGCGGAAAAAGAAAGCATCATTCCAGCGATATGCCAACGCACCCGCGATCATCAAATCAGTGGCGCCACGGCATACCTTAGCTAAATAGCTTATTACACCATTTGCCTTTCTGGGTCGGGCCTACGATGAGACGCTGGAATCGATCTTGGGCGAAGGCAGTCCTCATAGGAGGCCCAAGAAACAGCGCTTGTGTTACCTGGAAACTGGGCGAGATTTGGGTGTTTATTGGATTGTTCTGTTTGGTTCGATGCATGGTAGATCGTTAGCTGATTCGTTCAGTAGTGATTTGAAACCCGATTCCCGGGAACAGCTCTGAAATTGGCAGTTTTTTCCAAATCAAATCACTATGAAACTATACGTTGGTAATCTCTCGTTTGAGAGTACAGAAAATGATCTCCAGGATCTTTTTGAACAGCACGGACAAGTTAGCGAAGTCACGCTAATGATGGATCGAATGACCGGCAAATCCCGTGGCTTTGCTTTTGTCACGATGAACGACAAAGCTCAAGCCGAAGCGGCTATGAGTGCGCTGAACGGTAAGGAACTTTCCGGGCGCACCATCACTGTTAACGAAGCGCGTGCACGTGAAGAGCGTCCGCGTCCCTTCGGTTCGAATCGTCCATTTGCCGGCAATCGCCGGTAGGTCGGTCTCTGCATTTTGAAGTGACCGGCGCTTTCGTTAGGAAGCGCCGGTCTGCATTTTCTTTGGGCTAAAAATGAATAGCGAGAAGACGATCGAAATTGAAGGTACCATTACCTCGGTCCTGCCCGGCACGATGTTTCGGGTTGCGCTAAACAAGCAGGCCGGATCGGCATCGAATGGAAGCCTGGTGCTCGCGCATATTTCTGGAAAAATGCGCAAGCGTTTTATCCGTCTCACCATTGGCGACCGCGTAAAAATGCATATGTCGCCCTACGATACCGAGAAGGCGAGGATCGTTTACCGGCTATGATAACAAAAAAAATTGTGCTAACGCGATCGTTCAAAGAACCGTCCCAGGAAACAATCAAGCGCATTCTGGTCCGATGTCCCACTACCAGCCTGTTGTCACCCACCGGAAAGATTGTTAAGGAAGCGCTTTGGGACAAAACAAAACTAAGACTGCCCAAAGCAATCTGCCTCCATTGTGGTCAGACACATATCTGGACGAAAAAAGACGTTGTGCTCGCCAGGTGACAAAGTCGCGAGAGTCGGCGTTGATCCTATCGTCTCGCATAATACCCAGCGTAATTTACAAGGCGCGTTGTTTGCGGGTTACGGACCCTTCATTTGATTCCCGCTTGACACTAGCATCGCAGGTTACGGCTTAACTGCTTCGATCGTCGCGGATACCAAATAATCTTCGATCCGTTTGCCCGGAAGCCACTCTCGAATGAATGACTTCGATGATTCTTTCGGGGC
>Ga0207701_10006188_pt1 | contig 11970 bp, 5 predicted proteins | sample KBSSwiSSwithPhiX_FD_184294 | JGI IMG/M metagenome (GOLD analysis project Ga0207701, IMG submission 184294) | Switchgrass rhizosphere bulk soil microbial communities from Kellogg Biological Station, Michigan, USA, with PhiX - S5 (SPAdes) (version 2) | ecosystem: Environmental > Terrestrial > Soil...
GATGTCTCGCGTCGCGCCGTGAGGCGCGCCCGTCCTGTTTCCTGATCCCTAACCCTAACCCTGATCCCTGATCCCTGTTTCCTACTGATTCCTGTTTCCTGTTTCCTGATTCCTAGAAGTCGACCTGCATCTGGAAACGCGCATACCGCGGCGTGGTGAGGCCGACGACATTCGGCCACGACACCGCACCCTGCCCCGTAATCGTGCAGGAGGGATACGTGGTGCAGTACTGCAGCGCCGCATCCGAGTTGAACGCGTTGTAGATGTCCATGCCGAAGTTGACGCGCTTTCCTTTGAAGCGGATGTTCTTCGCCAGCTTGAAATCGAACAGCCGGATACCCTCTCCGTACTCATTGTTCGAGAGCAGGTTGGTGGTGAAGGTCTGGCTGGTGGGCGCCGACAGCAGACATCCAGGCACTGTCGTGGTGACCCCTGCTACCGTGGTGCTGCAGCCCTGAGTATTCCCCGCGCGATACTCACTCCCCTCCATCCACTGCAGGTCGGCGACGTTGTATTGGTAGTTGGCACTCTGCTGCACGCCCGGCCGGTATGAGAAGGTCGAGCTGAAGAGCACGTCGATCCACGGGATGGTGTACGAGGCTGTGCCTCGCACGTTCGTCTGGTACGGCCGTCTCGGGTTGCAATTGACCTCACCATCCGGCCGAACGATCACGGAGGTCTGACCGACGGTGTCGACGAGCGCGGCGCAGGTATTGTTGTACTGCGCACCGGTGCTGGTGCCGCCCGTGAGGCGGATGCCGCCCTTGGCTCTCAGGGTCACGTTGATGTCGACGCCCTGCCAGTGCGCCTTGACGCGATGATCGATGTCGAGCGTCTGGCCCGTGACCGACGCCGCCGTCGCGGCCGCGGTGCTCGGCTTGCGGTCAAGGTAGCCCGGGATGAGGAAGCCACCACCGTTCGGCAGGTTTTCGTCGACCGGCGCGCGGACCGAGAAGAAGTCGTAGGACGGATTGTTCCAATTGAGGAACTTCGCCATGCACTCGTCCGGATCCTGTGCCGAGTTGTAGAGGTCGCAGCCGATGCCAACGCCGTCGCTGAGCGTCGTCAGGTAGCTGTCGCGCCGGTTGTAGGTCACTTCGACCGACATGCGAGGCAACAGCTCGTGCTGGACGCCGAGCCCGAACTGCCACTCGTACTGCCGCTTGTTCCATCCATGCAGCATATCGGCCCCGCCGTGGGCGAAGTAGTCTGCACAGTAGTCGAGCACCGACTGCGCGATGCGCGAGCTGTCGTTACGGCCGCACTGGATGGTGGCCAGCCCGATTGCCTCGTTGGCCTCGTCGAGTTCGTCCGGGCTGCGCCCGAACCGGCGGTAGTTCGCGATCGAGGAATTGGTGAGAGCGGTGATCGCCGCGCACTCCCCGCTCGCAGGAATCGTCGTGACGGTCGATGCCGGAGCGACCGCGGGCACCGTGAGATCGCAATCGGCGATGCGATCACCGTTGATGTCCGACCAGCCGCGGGTGAATGACGTGACCGTGCGGCCAGGCTGGGCCACGTTCGCCGCCGTATAGATGCCCGTAATGCCGGCGCCGGCGGCGTACTTGCCCATGTTCCACTTGATCGACGTCTTGCCGGTGCCGAACACGTCCCAGGCAACCCCCCAGCGCGGCGTGAGGTTCTGGAATGACACGCCCTTACCGTCCTTGCCTGCCCCGGAGCCCGGCGTGTTCACGCAGTACTGGCGGTCGGTCAGGTAGAGATCCGGGCCGACGCACGTCTCCCCGAATCGACTGATCGCATTGTCGTACCGCAGCGCGCCGTTGATCGTCAGGCGGGTCAGCGTCCACTGATCCTGGATGTACAGCGAGTTCGCGTACACGGTCTGATCGAGCTTGTTGGGCAGGAATTCCGTGATGCTGGTGGGCACCGGCCACCGGCAGACCACATTACCCTCTCCGTTGATGCACGTTTGTGAGACCACGCCGCCGGCCCCGACTTGCGTCAGCGAAAACGGCGACGTCGCGGGATTCGGGACACCCGGTGACAGGAGCCCGCACCAGGTGCCGGTTGCCGGCGGAGTCAATCCCGCTGTGCAGGTGCTGGCTGGCGTTGCATACGCGTAGTTCATCTGGAGATCGTTGAACTGAGGACGCTGATACGACTTCATGACCTTGCCGTCGTATCCGACCTTGGCGTTGTGATTGCCGGTCACGTAGGACGCCGAGGCACGCATCTGAAGGTTGTCGTTGTTGAAATAGGTCCCGTTGTTGATCGATCCGGTCGTGGTGCCCATCCCGCGGTACGTCGTCGTTCCGCTCTCGGTCACGCGTGGGATGCTGTTGTACGACGGCAGAAAGCGGTTTCTCGTTTCGTTCACATGGGACGAATACCAGGAGCCGCCAGCGTCGAGGAGGAACTTGTTGGTGAGCGGATTCGTCCAGCTGACTTGTGCCACGTGCAGCGGATACGTGAGCTGCGTGGCCTGCGCCTCTGGTGAGGTCGCCGAGTTCTGCGTCCCATGACATGGGTATTCGCAGGTGAACTGCTCGTCCCAGAACAGATTGAACTTGTTCTTCTGTGTGGCCTGCAGCGTCAGCCGCGTGTTGATATGGCGGTAGGTTTCGTCCGAAGTCAGCGGTCTGTTCAGATCAGGTTCGTATCTCGCACCAAACACGCCTTCGTTCGCGTTGTAGTAGATGAGGCGAGGAGTGGTCTCGCGCCCGCGAATCTGCGCCGACGTCTGGAACCAGAGGCGGTTCTTGATGATCGGGCCACCGAAGGAGCCGTTGTTGTCGAAATCGTGATCGAGCTGATTGGTCTGGTTGAAGCTCAGGCCCACCGACCGCGTCCGCGTACCCTCGTTGCGATCGTAGAACTTGTTACTGGCGTAGCTCCAGAAGTAGTTTCCGGCGTACCGGTTGCCGCCGGTCCTCGGGACGATGTTGATCGTCGTGCCGCCCGTCTCGGACTCGCCGAGGGCGCCCGACAGCGTGAACGTCACCTCCGCGGCATTCTGCACGTCGGCGATGTACGACGTGCGTCCGCCACCGAAGCTGCTCTGGATCCCCATGCCATCGACCTGGATTCGCCCGCGATCGAGATCCGCCGCCTGATTCATCGACGAATGGGCGTTGAAGCCGGTGAGAATCGGCGAGCATCCTGACTGACCACCGGTGGCGGCGAACGGCACGACGCCTGGGGTAAAGGTGCCAGCGCCACCGCTGCAGATGTTCGGAACGCTGTTGAAATCGAAACCACCACCAGCGGCGCCGAGTGCGATACCTGGTACCAGATTGACGATGCCGGGCAGATCCCGGGTCGTCGGCAAATCACGGATTTCTTCTCCCGTGAACACCTGGCGCTGACGCGCGTTCTGCACATCGACGAGCGGTGCGGAGGTGCCAGTCACGGTCACCACTTCGGACGCCGCCCCGAGCTTCAACTCCGCGTTGACGTTCGCCGCGAAGTCACTCGTGATCTCGATGTTGCTACGCTCGAAGGTGCTGAACTTTTCGAGCTTGAAAGCCACTTTGTAGGTGCCGACCGGCAGGCCGGCGATCTGATAGCGCCCGCCGCCGTCGGTGACGGTGGAACGGACCTTCTCGATGAGTTTTGGACTGCTCGCTTCCACGGTGACACCAGGAAGGACGCCGCCCTGAGTGTCACGGACCGTTCCCGCAATGCTTCCCACCTGCGCCAGTGCCGCCGCAGGCATGAGCAGCGCCAGCGCCAGGACACACAGCACCGGCCTCAGAATTCGGAACATAACAACGACCTCCAGTTTCCCTAGACTCGAACCACGAGGCTCTCGTGAACACCGATGCGTGCTACCTGAGGGGGCAACGACGGTGCGGCGAACCACGACCTGCGACGGGCGACGGGCGACAACCGGACGAATGACCGACTAGCGGAGCCACGTACGACGAAGCAACGACCTACGGCGGGCGACGACTTTCAACAACAACGACTTGCGACTGCACGGGACGAGCAGCGTCAGCGTACAGAGCATCCGCAAGCAAGCCGCTCGAGCGCGCTCCGATGGCCGGGCGGCTGCGGCTTCGCAGCAGATGTGACAGGATTGTTGCGGGCGGAGTATAGAGACGCCGTTTTCAGCGGGTCAATACACATATCGAGGTGGTGTCAAACAAAGACACCAAGACGAGTTACATCGACTGAGATTGAGCACTCGCGCAACGACATAATGTTTCGCGACGGACGGACGAAGAGACCCACGCACATGACCATGAGAGACGCATTCATTGTTTCAGCGGTCCGCACACCCGTCGGCCGCGCCGGCGGAGTACTTGCCGATGTCCGACCGGACGATCTCGCGGCGCTCGCCGTCCGCACGGCGATCGAGCGCGCGAACATTGCACCTGCAACGATCGACGACGTGATCCTGGGATGTACGAATCAGGCTGGTGAAGACAATCGCAACGTCGCGCGCATGGCGGTGCTGCTTGCCGGACTGCCCATCGAGGTGCCCGGACAGACGGTCAATCGCCTCTGTGGCTCCGGCCTGCAGGCCGTGGCCAGCGCGGCACAGGCGATCAAGGCGAGCGAAGGCGATATCTTCGTCGCCGGCGGCGTCGAGAGCATGACCCGCGCGCCGTACGTCATGTTGAAATCGGCCACTGGCTGGAATCGGGAGGTACCGCCCACGGCCGACACGACCGTCGGCTGGCGCTTCACCAACCCGCGCATGAACAAGGAGTGGACGATCTCGCTCGGCATGACGGCGGAAAAGGTGGCCCGGGAATACGGCATCACGCGCGAGGCGCAGGACGCCTTCGCCGCCGAAAGTCAGAGGCGCGCCGCAGCGGCCATGAAGGCGGGCGTCTTCGACGACGAGATGATTCCGGTCACCATCCCGCAACGCAAAGGCGACCCGATCGTTGTCAACATCGACGAACATCCTCGCCCGGACTCCACGGCGGCAACGCTCGCCCGGCTCAAACCGGCCTTCGCCGCCGACGGCAGCGTGACCGCCGGCAATTCCAGCGGCATCAACGACGGCGCGTCCGCCCTGACCCTGGTCGCCACGCCGGATACGTCGTCACCGCCGCTCGCGCGGATCGTCGCCACCGCCGTCGCCGGCGTCGATCCGTCCGTGATGGGTATCGGACCGATTCCCGCGACACGCAAAGTGTTGAAGCGGGCGGGACTGACCATCGATCAGCTGGATCTGATCGAGCTGAACGAGGCCTTCGCCGCGCAGGGCCTCGCCTGTATGAAGGAGCTCGGGATGGATCCGGCGAAGGTGAACGTCTACGGCGGCGCCATCGCGCTCGGACACGCGCTCGGGTCGTCCGGCTCGCGACTGCTGACGACGCTGGTCCACGGCCTCCGCCGCCGCAACGGACGCTACGGCCTCGTCACCATGTGCATCGGCGTCGGCCAGGGGATTGCGATGGTGGTGGAAAGGATCTGACGATTGTTGATCTTGGATCTCTGATCTTGGATTCGTTGGGGATTGGAGATTGATGATTGTTGAAGTATTCGGGTGATTTCGCAATCGCTTGGACGATTGAATCCGAAATACTTCAACAATCCAAGATCAACATTCACCAACGATTCAAAGATCAGAGATCAAAGATCAGAGATTCGCAACGCCCGATTCTATTGTGCAGTGCAAGGCGTTGCGTTCCAGCCCTTGCCGTCGGCTTCCTTCTTGAACTCGATGGTCTTGATGTACGGTGCGGTGAAGTACATCGGATCGTCGAGCATCTGGGTGACCGCGAGGAACTGCTGGTCGCCGACCACGAGACGGACCCACCACTCGGTGAGTACGGCGCCGGCGCTGTAGGGAACGCCGTTCTTGCGCAGATAGCCGGGCTTCATGTGGGTGGTGGTGACGAGCAGCTCACCACCGGCGCCGGCATTGCCGCCACCGCCGGGCCCTCCAGGAGGGCCGCCGCCGCGGCGTGCACCACCACCCTGCCACGACGCGACCGAGAATCCCTGGTAACCCGCGTCGCCCTGCGGCGGCGTGGCCTGCGGGTTGAAGTTGAATCGACGCGTCTGCGTGCCGGTGTCGATGTCGACCTTGAGCACCGAGTCGCTCTGCCACGAGATATTCAGACGGTTGGGCAGCCGCATGGCGCCGATCGCCCCGTACCCTTTGCACGCCTCACCGGCGGCAGTGTCCTTCGCCGGATCCCATGCTGCCGCAGCGGCCCGGCCCGCCGCGTTCACCGGCAGGGTGTCGACGTTGCCCTTCGGCGGCGTGAGCATGCGATAACGCCAGTCATCGCTGATGACCGACACCCAGTAGCCGGTGATGTCGAACGGCGCGTTGGCCCGCCCCTCAGCCGGCGCCGCGGCAACGCCGCCATCCTGCCCGCCACGACCACGTCCCTGTCCCTGCGCGTGCAGGGCGAGCGCGGCGACGAACCACACCACGGCGGAGGCCCCGGTCACGATTCGAAGATGCTTCAAGTGAGTCCGCCCTGCGTTAACGGCCCGTGGTGAAAGTCCCGGCGTAGCACCGAGACCGGTGAGGCGCCCCGATCGCAAGGCGCGACGACTGAGAATATCGGCCCATATTTGATGGAGGAGCAACGCCGCGAGCGGGGATGCATCGCCGGTCGAATGCCGCCGCGACTTACACCACGGGCCGTTAAGACTTCTTGATCGTCTTGTACATCGCTTCGACGAGCTGCGCCGGCGTCCATGCGGGATTCCGGCCGAAGCGCGGATCGTAATCCTTCGTCGGCTTCGCCGCCTGAATCTGCGCCAGCGTCATGCCGCGCTTGCTCAACTCACGGATGCGGTCGCGGAAGATGGTCATCATGTCGCGGTAGTACGCCACATCGGCCGCATCGGCCAGCCGGCCGTGACCGGGAACGATCATCGTGCCGCCTTCCATCATGTGTTCGACGACGGCCACGTCGAGAATCCAGTTGAGGGCGTCCACCATGCCGTCGATCGTCCCGCCATGGGCAACGTCGATGACCGGATAGCTGGCCATGTCCATGATCTCGCCGGTGACGAGCACGTCCGAGGCACGGAAGTGCACCATGCTGTCGCCGTTCGAGTGCGCCGCCGGCCGGTAGCTCACGATGACCGGCTCGCCATTGATGTAATTGAGCTTCTTGTCGGCGCCGAAGTACGACTCCGAGGGCATCGCGTCGGCGGCGGGCGCCGGCGTCAGCTTGCTCATCGCACTCGCCACGTTCTCGTGCGCGACGATCCAGGCGTTTGTCACGTTGGCGGCGTTGCGCACACCGAAGCTCTTGCCGGCGGTGGAGAGCCGTGCGTTGCCGCCGATGCGATCCGCGTCACTGCTCGTGTTGATGATGCCGATGATCGGCCGCGGCGCCGGCGGCGCCGCCGTGATCGGCAGGAACTGGGAGCTGTTCCACCACGGACAGCCGGAGACGACCCCGACGCAGGACGGCTCCGGCATCGCGCGCGACGTCACCGACCTCGAAAGCCCTTGAAGAGCCGCCAGCAGCGCGTCACTCTTGTCCGGGCTTCCGCTGTCGACGACGACAAGGCCGTCCTTGCCGACTGAGACCGCGACATTGGCACCGGCGCCGGCGAGCATGTAGATGTTGCCGCGCACAGGAATCGCACGAATGGCAGCCGCGGATGCGGCCGGACGCGGTGGCACCGATTGCTGCGCGTCCGTTGAACGCTGACCGGCGACGGTGGCCAGGCCGAGCGCCGCAGCGGCGGCAATCGCCAGACGGGCGCGCGACCCGGTGCGGTCACAGCGTCGCTGAGTCGGGAGGGCGGTCATGGGTCGATACCCGCGACGCCACTGGCCCCGGTGGCGCCCTTCTTGTCCCCTGCCGTCCAGTTGCTCGGCCCCAGCGTCTTCTTGTATTCGGGATACATCGAGTCGGCGCCGCCCGTGGGCTGACCCCCCGGAATGCCGTAGCGCACGCGGATGTCCTTGAGGAACGGATTCTCGTTCGGCAGATAGTGCGGCACCGCGCCCTTCTCGACCCCTTCGAACACCGCCGTGCACGGATGCGCCGGCACCTGCTGATTCACGGAGAGCTTGTACTCCGCGCTGCGGATCAGCGGCTCCGAGAGATAGAGCGGATCGTTGACGATGTTGATCCAGGTGAGATAGTCACCACGGCGAATCCAGAACGTCGTGACGGTCGCCTGGTCGCTCACCATGGCGCCGTTGCGGCGCACGTAGTCTTCCTTGAGGTGATCGGTCTGAATGCGCAGAATGTTGCCTTCCCAGGTCGCCTTCGAGAAGCCGCCCCACGTGTGCGCGGTCTCCGCCGGCGGCGGCTCACGGCCGTCGAGATACACCGGCATGTTCGTCGACTGATGCCATTCCGGCTGGTAGGCGACCAGCTCGCGGGTGAAGGGATCGATCTCCTTCGAGATCCGCATCTGCGTCGGGCCGCGCCAGATGTACGCCCAGCCGTGCGGCCGGCATTGGTATTCGGGAAGCGACAGGATCGCCGCGTCCCATCCCTCGGCACGGGCTCGACCGGCCTCGTTGAGCGGGAGTCCGACCCAGTCACCGATCCAGGGCTCCTCGCTGTTGTCCATGGAGCGCACTGGCGCCCACTCACCCGAGAAGTCGGTCTGGGCAAACGTCGATGCCGCCGGGAAGAGCAGAAGACAGAAGACAGCAGGAAGCAGCCGGCCAGGGTGAATCTTCATAGCTGTTGAGACGAACACGCCAGACCAGGCTGGGTTTCGTCGGACGAAGGGGCTGCGAAAAGTATAACTGGCTGGGCAGGAGAGAGGAACATCGGGACAGGCGGTTCGCATCTCCTCCGCCCCGCGGACCTTCGGACCTAAAAGTCGAACTGCACCTGCAGGCGGGCGAACCGCGGGCTCGTCAGCGAATCGACCGTCCAGAAATTCGGGTTCGGCTGCAGCGTCACGTTGCTGTTCCAGTTGTCGTCGTACCCGAGCGCCGCGTCGGAGTTGAACACGTTGTAGACATCGACCCCGAGGTTGAGGCGTGTCCGGGCGTACCGGATGTTCTTGGCGAGCTTGAGATCGAAGAGCCTCACTCCTTCGCCGTATCGGTCGCCTGCGTTGATGAGATTCGTGCTGGCCGTCGTCTGGGAGGAGCCGCCGTAAAAACACCCGGCGCCGTTCGACGGATTCGGACAGACGGCCGTCGCGCGAGCCGCGCTTGGGTCCGCCCAGAGGACGTCGCTGTTCCGGTAGTTATACGAGGCGCGCATCTCGACCCCAGGGCGGTATTGGAAGACCGTGCTGACCAGGACGTCGAGCCGCGGAATCGTGTACGTCACGCTTCCACGAACGTTCGTCTGGAACGGCCGACCGATTCTGCAGCCGGGATCGTGGCTCCCGGTGTTCCGCAGCGTGATGTCGGGCGCGTCGACCATGATGCGGCAGTGGTCGGAGTACTCACTGCCCGTGCTCGTACCGCCGGCGGCACGCAATCCCCTTCGTCCGCGCCATACGACGAACGTATCGACCCCTCTCCACACCGCCACCGGACGGTTCGTCAGCGTCACCGCAAGCGGGAGGCTGGCCGCGCCGCCGACGGTGTGCTGGTTGGCGATCCCGCTGATCGTGTAGCCGCCGCCATCCGGCAGCAGACACGCGTTCCGCGCCGCGGTGGTCGCCGCCGGGACGCTCTGACAGTCCGGCGCGACAATCGAATAGAAGTCGTAGCCTGGATTGACGAATGCGAACGTGTTGTCGATGCAGCTGTCGACGTCGCCGCCGCTGCCGTCGAACAGATCGCAGCCGAGTCCCAGCGCATCGGTCACCTCCTGCCGGCGGTACCAGCGCCGGTTGTACGTGACCTCCGCAGAGAGATGCGGAATCACCTCGTGCTGGATCCCGATCCCGAGCTGCCACTCCTGACGCCGCTTGCCCCAGCCATCGAGCAGATTCTGGTTCGCCGCACCGCAGTACGCGATGACGGCAGCCGGAATCCCGGGATCCGACCGTCCGCACTGTGTCGTCGCCAGGCCGATCGGCTGTCCCGATTCGTCGAGGCCAAGTGGATCCCGTCCGAACCGCACACGGTCGCTGGCGGTCCCGTTGACCGCGGGACCGCAGACGTCACCGCTCGCCGGATCGGCATGGGTCGCGAAGTTCAGCGGGTTGCAATCGATGACCCGGTCGCCATCGCTGTCGGTCCACGCCCGCGTATAGGTGTTCGAGCTGCGGCGGGCCGGATTCGACGCCGTGTAGATCCCTCCCACGCGCGCCGCCTGCAGGTATTGGCCCACGTTCCACTTGATGTAGGTATGTCCGTTCCCGAAGGCATCCCAGGCAATGCCCCACCGCGGCGTGATGTCGTGAAAGCTGACGCCGTCCTGCTGCGGCGTGCAGTAGCCGGTCACGACGAACTGGTTCGGGCCGACGCACGTCGGGTTGTAGCGGCTGCTCGCGTGATCGTAGCGAAGCGCGCCATTCAGGGTGAACCAGCCAAGCGTCCATTGATCCTGGAGATACACGGCGCTGGTCATCACCTTTTCGTCGAAGGTGAATGGTCCCGTGTTCATCTGAAACGATTCCGGCATCGGCCGGCGGGCCGTGTTGTAGGGATCGTCGGGAAAGAACTGCGTCATGTTGCCGCAGTTGAAGGTCGGACCACACACCGCCGTTCCCGCCGAGGGCGCAGGAGACCGATAGAGGTAGGTCAACTGCGGCGCGTTCGGTGTCTCACGGGCGATCTCGGAAAAATAGGCACCGGCGTAACCGAGCGTCACGGTGTGCGAACCGGTGATGTACGACGCGGACGCGCGCGAACGGTAGTAGTCCTGGTCGTGCAGCTCACCGCCGGCGATCGAGCCGGACATCATCGCCGGCTCGAAGACGCCGCCCCATCCACCGACGGTGCAGACACCCGCGACGCTGTTGACGCGATCCGAACGCACCGCGTCGGCGCCGGCATTGCCGCATTCGCGAAGCGCCGGGATCGTGTTTGGATTCGACGCATAGCGGTTCCTCGACAGGTCGTAATGCTGCGATGTGATCGACACGCCGCCCTCGAGCAGCAGGCGGTTGGTGAGCGGATTCGTCCACGACAGCTGCGCCAGATGATTCGGACGCACCCGCACCGACCAGGCCGCTTCCGGCGACCAGTACGGCGCAACGGTGCCCTTGCAGGGGTCCTGGCACGCGTCCTGTTCATCCCAGAAGATGTTGAACTTATTCCTCTGACTGGCCTGGACCGTGATGCGTGCGCTGGCGTTGCGCCAATAGTTGGTGTAGGTGACCTCGCCGCGCGAACGATCGGGAAGATAGTTTGCGCCCCACACGCCTGCATTCAGGTTGTAGAACACCGGCTTGCCGTTGACGTCGGATTCCTTTCCCTGGTGGCGCGCCACCGCGAAGAACCAGAGGCGGTTCTTCACGATCGGCCCACCAAATGCGCCGCTGACGTCGTGATCGTGGATCTCGAGGTTCACTGGCGCCCCGCGACGCGACCCGTTGTTACGATCGAACCAGCTGCGGCGGGTGTAGCTGGTGAAGTAGGTGCCCGAGAAATGGTTTCCACCGGTTCGCGGCACGATGCCGATCGCCGCCCCGCCTGTCTCCGAGTCGCCGAGCGCGCCCGACAACGTGAACGTCAGCTCCTGAGCGTACGCGACGTCAGGGTTGTACCCGCCCAGCGTGCCGGTGATCAGCTTCGGGTTGCCGGCATTGATCGGAAAGCCATCGACCAGGATGCGGCCTTGCCCGAGACCATCGGCATCGTCGTGGGCGGTGTGGGAATTGAAGCCGGTCAACACCGGCGAGCAGAACACGCCGACGCCACCGTTGCAGATCCCGCCGGCAAACCCGCCGCTCGTGAGACCCGGCATGAGGACCAGGAGGCTGTTCACATTGAGCGCCGTGGGCAGGTCTCTGATCCAACTGCCGAACTCTCGTTGCTGTCGTGGATGCAGCACATCGACGAGCGGAGGCGGCTCAACGAGCGAGATCACATCCCTTACACCGTCGACGCTCAGCACGCCGTTGACGTTCGCCACGAACTCACCGGTGACCACGACGTTCTGCCAGGTCGTGGTTTCAAAACCCTGCAGGCTGAACCTG
>Ga0207701_10006189_pt1 | contig 11969 bp, 11 predicted proteins | sample KBSSwiSSwithPhiX_FD_184294 | JGI IMG/M metagenome (GOLD analysis project Ga0207701, IMG submission 184294) | Switchgrass rhizosphere bulk soil microbial communities from Kellogg Biological Station, Michigan, USA, with PhiX - S5 (SPAdes) (version 2) | ecosystem: Environmental > Terrestrial >...
AACAGCAACGACCAGTCGGCAAGCTGGAGCGGAAGTCCCTGGAAGAAGATCCGCAGCAGCATGGCGAACGACGCCGCCTTCGAACCGACAGACAGGAACGCAGTTACAGGTGTCGGCGCCCCCTCGTAAACGTCGGGCGCCCACATGTGGAACGGCGCGGCGGCAATCTTGAACCCGAGGCCCGCCACGACCAGGATGATCGCGAGGAGCAGCCTCGCGTCGCGCTGCGCTCCGAAGGCAGCCGCCATTGCCCCCAAATGCGTCGAGCCCGACAGCCCGTACAGCAGTGACATGCCGTACAGCAGGATCGCGAGGGAAAACGCGCCGAGCAGAAAGTATTTGACGGCCGCTTCGTTCGAGCGCGGATTGGGCTTGATGTAGCCAGCCAGGACATAGAACGACACCGCCATCGTCTCGAGGCCAACGAAGGCGCTGATGAGATCGATCGCGCCGGCCATGACCATCATGCCGAGCGTCGCGCAGAGCACGAGGAAGTGATACTCCCCGGGGTTGATGCCTTCGATGGCCAGGTAGCGGTGCGACATCAGCACCGTCATGATCGCGGCGAATACGAACACCAGCTTGAAGAAGGTGCTGAAACCGTCAACGGCAATGAGGCCGCCCGCGACGTCGACGTCGGCGTTCCTGTAGATGAAGATCGCGGCAAGGGTCGCCGCGAGCACGGCGATGGCGATGGATGTCAGCAGCACGCGCCGGGCCGGCGCGAGCACGTCCGCCACCAGTATCGCCAGCGCGCCCACGGTGAGGACGATCTCGGGCAGCAGGAACGCCAGGTCCGCCGCAGACACGCCGGGGGGCATCAGCGCGGCGCTCCAGGTGAGGTGCCGGATGGAACGGCCGTGCCTGGCGCCAGCGGTTGGCCGTCAGGTCCACACGGCGCCGCCGCCAGGAACTGGTTTGCGGGCGAGGCGGCCAGCATTTCCGGCGTGACCGTCGTATCACACGCCGCAGCGAAATCGGCCGCGTACGCCGGATCGACCCGCGCGGCAACCTTCAGAACCGAGAGATTGATCCGATCGAGGAACGGCGCCGGATACAGGCCGATCCAGACGGCCAGCCCGATGAGCGGGACAAAGGTCACCCACTCGCGCGCGCTCAGGTCGGCCAGCCCCGCGTTCTTCCCATTCGCGACAGCTCCGAACATCGTGCGCTGATACAGGTACAGCATGTAAGCGGCACCGAGCACGATGCCGCTCGCGGCAAAGGCGGCCCACATCCGGCTGTGGATGAAGACCCCCTGCAGGATGAGGAATTCACCGATGAATCCGTTCAGCGTCGGAAGCCCGATCGATGACATCGTCATCACGAGGAACACCGCGGCGAACGCCGGCATCACCTTCGAAAGCCCGCCGTATTCGGCGATCTCGCGCGTGTGCCGCCGCTCGTAGACAACTCCGACCAGCAGGAACAGCGCGCCCGTGGAGATGCCGTGGTTGATCTGCTGGATCACGCTGCCGGTGATGCCGACCGGGTTGAGCGCGAACATGCCCAGCGTCACCATGGCCATGTGCGACACGGACGAATAGGCGACGAGGCGCTTCCAGTCTTTCTGCGCCAGCGCGACGAGCGCGCCGTAGACGATCCCGACGATCGACAACGCCGCGATGAACGGCACGAAGTGGCGTGACGCCTCCGGAAGTATCGGGAGGCTGAAGCGCAGGAACCCGTAGGTGCCCATCTTCAGCAGCACAGCCGCCAGGATCACCGAACCGGCGGTTGGCGCGTCTGTGTGCGCGTCGGGAAGCCACGTGTGAAACGGGAACATCGGAACCTTGATCGCGAAGCCGAGGAAGAACGCGAGGAAGATCCACCACTGCAAGTTGAAGGGAATCGACAGCTTCTGGAGCAGCGTGATGTCGAAGGTGTAGACGCCGGTCGCGGCGTGGTTGTGAAAGTAGAGCGCCAGGATTCCCAGGAGCATCACGACGCTGCCGAAGAGCGTATAGAGAAAAAACTTGATGGCCGAATAGAGGCGGTTGTCGCTGCCCCAGATGCCGATGACGAAATACATCGGCACCAGCATCACCTCCCAGAAGAAAAAGAAAAGCAGGAAGTCGAGCGACATGAATGCCCCGAGCATGCCGGTCTGCAGCACGAGCAACGCGACGTAGAACTCCTTGATGCGCTCGGTGATCGACGTCCACGACGACAGCACCGCGATGAAGCCCATGAGCGTGGTCAGCAGGATGAGCAGCGTGCTGATGCCGTCAACGCCCAGGAAATATTCCGCGCCGATCGACGGAATCCATCGGGCACGTTCGACCAGTTGGAAGTCGGGATTCCTAGGGTTGTACCAGAACCACAGCGGGGTCGAGAGCAGGAACCCGGCGAGCGCGATTCCGTTGGCCAGCCACTTGATGGCGTCCTCATTCCGCCGGGGAACGCACATGATAAGCAGCGCGCCCGCCGTGGGCAGAAAGAGCAGCAGGGAAAGATAGTGGCTCATAGTCACCGCACGAGGAGATACACGCTGACGAAGGCAAAGACGCCGAACAGCATCACGAGCGCGTAGTTCTGCACGAGGCCGGTCTGGACCTGCCGAATCCGGTAGCTGGCGCCCTGGAGCCTGGCGCCGACCGCATTGACGATGCCGTCAACCACCCGGCGGTCGGTCAATCCGGACATCCAGGACCCGAACAGCGTCACCCAGCTCGAACCGTTCACGATGCCGTCCACCACGTAACGATCGAATCCCCACAGGCGCCGGCCGCCAGCCATCGTGCCGGCGACGACCGTCGCATCGTAGATTTCATCGACGTAATACTTGTTCCCAAGCAGACGATGCGCGCCGGCAAAGCGGTGTGCCAGCCTCTCGCTTGCCTGCGGATCCACGACGTATACGCGCCATGCGAGGCCGATGCCTCCGGCCGCAACGAGCACTGAAAAGAGCATCAGCCCGAGTTCGATGCCGGTTGCCTCTGTCGATTCTCCCGAAGGATGGCTCAGGTCAGGCTCCCTTGCCGCAGTCGCCACTCCCCCGCTGTCTGACGTGGCACTGCCGGGCGTCAGCCCAGCGCTCGTGACCGAAAAACTCGGCTCCAGAAATCGTTCGATGGCATTCCCACCGCCGAGCGCTGCCGGAATGCCGACGAAGCCGGCGAGCACCGCTCCGATGGCGAGGATGACCAGCGGCACGGTCATCGCCCGAGGCGATTCGTGCGGGCCGTTCCATGCGTGGGCGTGCGCTCCAGGCGAAGCGTCCGCGTCATGAGCTGCGCTGGCGCTCCACGCCGGCCCGCGATACGAGCCGTAGAAGGTCATGGCGATCAGGCGTGCCATGTAAAAGGCGGTCATGAAGGCAGTGACTACGGCAAGCACCCAGATCACCCGGTTTGCTTCGAACGCGCGAAAGAGGATCTCGTCCTTGCTGAAAAAGCCCGCGAGCGGCGGAATTCCGGCAATCGCCAGCGCACCCACTCCCATCGTCGCGAACGTGATCGGGAGGTGCTGTCTCAGGGCGCCCATCCGGCGCATGTCCTGCTCTCCTCCCATTGCGTGGATCACCGAGCCGCTGCCGAGGAAGAGCAGCGCCTTGAAAAAAGCGTGGGTCATCAGGTGGAAGGCGCCGGCGGAAAAGGCGCCAACGCCCATCGCGGTGAACATGTAGCCCAGTTGCGAAACCGTGGAGTACGCCAGGACGCGCTTGATGTCGTACTGCACGAGCCCGATCGTGGCTGCCATCAGCGCGGTGAGGATACCGACGATGGCGACGATCTCCAGCACGAGTGGCGCCTGCGAGAACAGCACCGCATTGCGACCGAGCATGTACACGCCTGCCGTGACCATCGTCGCCGCGTGGATCAATGCCGAAACGGGCGTCGGGCCTTCCATGGCGTCCGGCAACCAGACGTACAGCGGAATCTGTGCGCTCTTGCCGGTGGCGCCGATGAACAGCAGCAGTGCGATCGCCGACAGCACTCCGAAGTGCCCCGCCTCGATCGGCATTGCTGCCGCGGCGCGCTGGATGGCCGCGAAGTCGAGCGTCCCAAACGTCCAGAACAGCAGGAAGATGCCGAGGATGAAGCCCCAGTCGCCGATCCGGTTCATGACGAAGGCCTTCTTGCCCGCGTCAGCCGCGCTCTTCCTCTCGTACCAGTAGCCGATGAGCAGGTAGGAGCAGAGCCCCACGCCTTCCCAGCCGACGAACATGACCAGCACGTTGCTGCCGAGCACCAGCACCAGCATGAAGAAGCAGAAGAGATTCAGGTAGCAGAAGAAGCGCGCCACTCCGCCTCGCGGCTCGTCGTGCATGTAAGCGACCGCGTAGATGTGAATCAGCGTTCCGATCCCGGTGACGACCAGAATCATCATCGCGGAGAGCGGATCGAGCCGGAATGCCCACGCCACGTTCAACGCTGCGCGAGCGCCGGAACTGCTGATCGAAGCGATGGAAGGAATCCACTGCGCCAATACGACCTCGTGGGTTCGCGCGTCCGGCGGAAGGCCCAGCAACTGCCAGAAGGCCAGGACCGACAACACCAGCGCTGCGCCCATCGTCCCGCACGCCACCGCGCCGGCCGTGCGTTTCGAGAACGCACGGATTCCCAGGAGACCGTTCACGAGGGCTCCGAGTCCGGGAAGCAGGGGAATTACCCAGATGTATCGCATCGATGGCGCTCACCACTTCATGAGATTCATCTCGTCGACGTTCACCGTTTCCTTGTTCCGATAGAACGCGAGGATGATCCCGAGCCCCACCGCCGCTTCGGCGGCAGCGACCGCAATCACGAAAATGGCGAACACCTGCCCGACGAGGTTCTGCAGCTGGTTCGAGTAGGCGACGAAGTTGATGTTCACCGCGTTCAGCATCAGCTCGATCGACATGAACACGATGATGATGTTGCGGCGCACCATCACGCCAGCCAGGCCGATGGTGAAGAGCGCCGCTGACAGAACGAGGTAGTGAGTGGACGTGATCATCTCAATGCTCGATATCGCAGTTCAGGATGCTCGTCGTGCGAGCACGATGGCCCCGATCATCGCGATCAGGAGAAGCATCGAGGCGACCTCAAACGGCACCAGGTAGTTCGTGTAGAGCAGCCACCCGACCTGTTCTGTGTTGCCAACGACCGGGAAGGCCTCCGCGGCTGGCGCCGGCGGCGTTGGCGCGACACGCGACCAGACCGCGATGGCAACCAGTTCGAGCAGCACGGCACCCGCGAGCGCCAGCCCCAGCCCCGAATGACGGCCTGGCGCGCTGAACGCCTCAGGCGGCCGCTTGACGTTCACCAGCATCACGACGAACAGGTACAGCACGACGATGCCGCCTGCGTAGACGAGGACCTGGATGGCCGCGACGAACGGCGCGCCGAGCACCACGTACAACCCCGCCACACTGAGGAAGTCGAGCACCAGGAATATGACGCTGTGCACCGGGTTCTGCGACGTGACCACGAGCACGCCGAATCCGAGGATGCAGGCGGCGAAGAGGTAGAAGGCAACCGCCTCGGCCATCAGGCCACCGCCACCTTCACGATGCCGGTGACGACCAGGTTCGCAATAGCCAACGGGATCAGCACCTTCCAGCCCAGGCGCATCAGCTGATCGTATCGGTATCGAGGCAGCGTCGCGCGGACCCAGATGAAGACGTACAGGAAGACGAACGACTTGAGCAGGAACCAGCACCACACCGGCACGACGTCGAGAAACGCCAGCGCCGAAACGCCCGGGAACGGACGCAGCCAGCCACCCAGGAAGAGCGTCGTCGCCACCGACGACACGACAATCATGTTGGCGTATTCCGCGAGGAAGAACAGCGCGAACCGCATGCCGCTGTACTCCGTGTGGAACCCGCCGGTCAGTTCCTGCTCGGCCTCCGGCAGATCGAAAGGCGCACGGTTGGTTTCCGCCAGTCCGCCAATGAAGAAGATGACGAACGCCACCGGCTGGATGAACCCGAACCAGACACCAGCCTCGGCCTGGGCGCGAACGATCCCGACCATGCTGAGTGTGCCCGACATCAGGATGACGCTCACCAGGGTCAGCGTGACGGCGATCTCGTAGCTGATTAACTGGGCCGACGCGCGCAGGCTGGCCAGCAGCGGCCACTTGCTGTTCGAAGAGTAGCCGGCAAGGATGATCCCGTACACACCGACCGACGTGACCGCTACGACATACAGGAGGCCCACGTTGATATCGGTGATGTACAGCGACACGTCGCGCCCGAACAATCGCGTGCTCTCTCCGAACGGGATGACGGCATAAACAATGAGCGCCGGAACCATCGAGAGAATCGGGGCCAGCGTGAACACCCATCGATCCGCCCGCGCGGGCGTGATGTCTTCCTTCAGCATCAGCTTCACGGCGTCGGCGATCGGCTGCAGGACCCCGTATGGTCCGACGCGCATCGGGCCCAGGCGCGACTGCGCCCACGCGATCACCTTCCGCTCGAGCAGCACCATGTAAGTGACGCCGACCAGCGTCGCGTTGAGCACAACGATGATTTTCAGCAGCGGGATGACGAGGTTGTCGACCATCAGCGGTCCACCTCGCCAAGCACGACATCGAGCGACCCGATCAGGGCCACGACGTCGGCGATCAGGTGTCCGCGCACCATCCGGCGCAGCGCCTGCAGGTTGCAGAAGGACGGCGGCCGCACGCGGAACCGGTACGGGTGGGTCGACTTCCCATCGCTCACGATGAAGAACCCGAGTTCACCCTTCGGCGACTCGATGGCGTGATAGGTCTCCCCGGCCGGCGGCTTGATCAGCCGCGGAACCTTTCCGACGATCGGCCCTTCGGGCAGCCCTTCCACGCCCTGGCGGATGATCCGCAGCGACTGGCGAAACTCCTCCATGCGCACGAGATACCTGTCGTAAGTGTCGCCGTTGGTCCCGATCGGGATGTCGAACTGCATTTCGGCGTACGCCGCGTAAGGTTCGTCCTTCCGCACGTCGCGCGATACGCCGGAGCCACGAAGCGGCGGCCCACTCAGGCCAAGTTCCAGCGCTTCATGGGCGCTGAGCACGCCGACACCGGTCGTCCGCTCGAGCCAGATCCGATTGTGCGTGAGCAGTTCTTCGTACTCATCGAGCTTGCCGTCCAGGATCCGGCAGAACTCCAGCACCTTGCGGTCCCAGGCTGGCGGCAGATCCTGCGGGAGTCCGCCGATTCGTATGGCGTTGTAGGTGAGCCTCGCTCCACAGAACTCCTCGAAGAGATCGAGGATCAGTTCACGCTCCCGAAACGCGTAGAGAAACACCGTCATCGCGCCGGTGTCCATGGCGTGCGTCCCGAGCCACAGCAGGTGGCTGGCGATGCGTTGCAGTTCGCCGAGGATCGTGCGCACGTATTTCGCGCGGCGGGGCACCTCGATCGACATCAGCTTCTCGACGGTCTCGCAATAGCCGATGTTGCTCGAGGCGGCCGACACGTAATCGAGGCGGTCTGTCAGCAGGATAATCTGCTCCCAGCTCCGGTTTTCGCTCAGCTTCTCGACGCCGCGATGCAGGTAGCCGATGACCACGTCGGCATCGACCACCTTCTCTCCGTCGAGGCGCAAGACGACCCTGAGCACGCCGTGCGTGCTCGGATGCTGCGGGCCCATGTTGATCACCAGTTCGTCGGTGTCGAACATCGGCCCGTGCTGCGGCACCGGGCTACTCAATGTCGGCCTCCTCCCGTGCCTGGCGCAGCTTCAGCCAGTCCAGGGGATTCTCGAGCAGCATCTCGCCCGGTCCCTCGAGCGGATAGTCTTTTCGCTGCGGATGTCCCTGCCATTCCTCCGGCATCAGGATCCGGCGCAGGTCCGGGTGCCCTGCGAAGCGGATGCCGAACATGTCGTACACCTCGCGTTCGAGCCAGTTCGCAGCCGGCCACACGACTGTGACCGAGTCGACCGCCACGCCGTCGGCAACCCGCACCTTCAGCCGGAGGCGGTGCCGATGCCGCGTCGAGTAGAGGCAGTACACGACATCGAACCGCTCCGCGCGCGGCGGCCAGTCGGTCGCGGTCACATCCGAGCAGACGTCGAAACCAGCGTCCGGAGCCGTGCGAAGGTGGCGGGCAACATCAAGGATGGCGGCGCGATCGACGATGGCCGTCCAGTCGCCGACCCAGTAACTGAGGCCGATGACCGCGGCGGGCAAGGCGGCCTGCAGCGCGGTGATGCAGGCCGGTGGCACGCAGTCGGACGGCGGCGGCGGATCGGGTGGACCGGCCGGCGGAGCGACCTTCACGATGCGTTCAGCGCCGCCGGGAGGTTTGGCGGGCGGCGGCTGGGGCGGTTCGTCAGCCATCTAGGCCCATTCCAGCGCGCCCTTCTGCCAGGCGTAGTAGTAGCCGACTACCAGGATGAAGATGAACACAAGCATTTCAACCAGGCCGAACAGCAGCAGCTTGTCGAAGATCACCGCCCACGGAAACATGAAAACGGTTTCCACATCGAAAATCACGAAGAGCATCGCAACCAGGTAGTAGCGGATGCTGTAGCGATCGCGGGCGTCGGTGGCCGGCTCGATGCCGCACTCGTAAGGCTCCAGCTTGACCTTGTTGTACTTGGAAGGGTGCAGCAGTCCCGTGAAGACGAGCGTGAAGACCGCGAACCCGGTCGCGACAAGCGTAAACAGGGCGATGGGGATGTACGCTGAAACCATGGTTGTGGATCTCGCGCCGATCCCTGACGAAGCGTTGGGTTTATAGCACGCGGCGCCCGGAGCATTCAAGGATGGTCCGCTTTCGAAGCGCCTGCAAACATCAGAAATAAAAGCACTTCCTTCATCAGGACGGTTGACGCCCCCGAAACACGGGTCCTATACTTGACCCATGACTACAGGACGGTGGTCGGCGGCCGCGTTGCTGCTCGCGTGTGTTGCCGTCTCGGTTCCGGTGCTCCTCCAGGCTCAGGCCCAGCAGCGGGTCATCTACGCGAGCGCCGTCGACGAGAAAGGCGCTCCGGTTTCCGGACTTGGACCGTCCGATTTCGTCGTGCGCGAAGACAAGGTGGCGCGCGAGGTGCTGAACGTCGCCCAGGCCAGCGAGCCGATGGAGATCGCGCTGCTGATCGACAACAGCCAGGCCGCCGAACCCTACGTTCGCGACCTGCGCGAAGGCGCCACGGCGTTCATCAACGCGATGGCCGCCGACCCGCATGGCGCCAGGCATCACGTCGCCGTCATCACCATCGGCGAGCGTCCGACTATCAACACCGATTACACGCAGGACCTGCAGCTGGCGATCAAGGGCGCCCAGCGCATCTTCGCGACTCCGGGAAGCGGTGCGTATCTGCTCGACGGCATCATCGAAACGTCGAAAGGCATGCGGAAACGCGAATCGCTCCGGCCGGTCATCGTCGCGGTCATCACGGCGGGCGTGGAACTGAGCGATCGCGCATATCAGTCGGTGCTCGAACCACTGCGTGACGCCGGCGCGGCCTTTCACGTGATCGTCGTCGGCCGCCCGGTTACCACCGACCAGGACCGCCTGATGGTGCTCGACCTCGGCACCTCGCAGACCGGCGGACGCTACGACACGGTCATGACAGGCACGGGGCTCACGCCGCGCATGAAGCAACTCGGCGAGGAGTTGACGCATCAGTACAAGGTCACCTATGCGCACCCGCAGACGCTGATCCCGCCGGACCGGGTCGTCGTGTCCACGCCGAAGCAGGGGCTCACCGTTCGCGGCAACGTCGAGAACGCAGCCGGAGAGAGCGGCAGGCGCTGATCGTGCGCGTTCCTTTCTGGCAAACGGCACTCGTCACGCTTGCCCTGTCGGGCGCCATACCGCTCGTACTGGCCGGAACGCAGCAGCCAACGGCGCCCGCGCCGCCGCCGGACACCCAGCCAGCGGCCCAGCCACCCGCGCCGCCGGCCACGCAGACCCCGCCTGCCACGCCGCAGCAGCCGTCGTTCCGCGTGGGCGTTGACATCGTCTCGTTGAATGTCACCGTCACAGACACGTCGCAGAAGTACGTCACCGATCTCGAGCAGGACGACTTCCAGGTCTACGAGGACGGCGTCAAGCAGGACGTCACGCTCTTCAACCGGACCAACCTTCCGATCGCCCTGGCGCTCCTCGTCGACACCAGCGCCAGCATGGAAACGCGCCTGCCGATCGCGCAGGAGGCCGCCGCCGGCTTCGCGCGTCGGCTGCGCCCCCAGGACCTCGCGGAGATGATCGACTTCGACAGCCGCGTGGTGATCCTCCAGAGCTTCACCAACAACGCCTCACAACTCGAGGCCGCGATCCGCAAGACCTCCGCGGGCGGTTCGACCTCGATGTACAACGCCATCTACATCGCGTTGAAGGATTTGAAGAAAGCGGTGGCGACCAACACCGACGAGATCCGCCGCCAGGCGATCGTCGTGCTCTCCGACGGCGAGGACACGTCGAGCCTGCTGCCGTTCGAGGAGGTGCTCGACCTGGCCAAGCGCTCCGAGACCGCCATCTACGCGATTGGCCTCCGATCTCCGGAAAGCAGTTCATCGGGCAGCAAGGGATTCAAGGAAGCGGAGTTCGTCCTCCGCCAGCTCTCGCAGGAAACCGGCGGGCGTTCGTTCTTTCCCAGCCAGGTTACCGATCTGAACGGCATCTACGGACAGATTGCCGACGATCTCTCGAGCCAGTACACCGTGGGTTACACGTCGAAGAATCCGAAGCGTGACGGTGCCTGGCGCCGGGTTGTCGTACGCACGTCCCACCCGGGAACCATCGCCCGAACCAAGCTGGGTTACTTCGCGCCGACCACGAAGTCATGAACAGCATCCCCCTGGCGCTCTACCTGGCGGCGCTCGTCGCCTACATGTTGCACTTCGCCCGGCGGCAGCCTGATGTCGGCCGGGCGGCGACGACGCTGCTCGTCGCCGGCGCGCTCGCCCACACCTTCGTCGTCGGCATGCAGACGATGGATGTGGGCCATGTGCCGGTGACCAACGCGTCCTCCGCCATCTCGACGTTCGTGCTCCTGCTGGTGCTCGCTTATCTGTACACGGAGATGACGACCGAGGAGCGCGCGATGGGGGCATTCATCCTCCCTCTCGTCGTGGCGCTGCAGACCATCCCGGCTCTGCATCCGATGGCCGAGGAGAAGGCGGACGTGCTCCATGGTCCGCTCTTCGGCATTCACGTCTCGTCGCTCCTTTTTGCCTACGCGAGCTTCGCACTCGCGTGCGTGATCGGCATTACCTATGTCCTGCTGTTCAAGGAGATCAAGGCCAAGCACCTTGGCTTCTTCTACGCACGGCTTCCTTCTCTGCAGGTGCTGGACACGATGAACCAGCGCGCCATCGTCATCGGCTGGGTGTGCCTGACGATTGGCCTCGTCGTCGGCGCGATCTGGGCCGGCCAGGCCCCGTCGTACGACCCGCGGGTCCAGGCGATGTCGCTCCAGGATCCCAAGATCTTCGTGGCCATTGTCTGCTGGGCTGTGTACTCGTTCGAGCTCTTCGCCGCGCGGCGGATCGGCTGGGGCGGACGCCGGGCTGCTTATTTGTCTGCTGTAGGATTTGCGATCGTGCTGTTGAACTTCCTGCCGATCAGCTACTTCCTGACGAAGAGCCACAACTTCTGAGACACGCCGCGTGCATCTCCTGCTCGTAGGAATCAGTCATCGGACCGCGCCCGTCGAACTCCGGGAGCGCCTGGATTTCCAGGCGCACGGGCTCGACAACGCCCTGCGGGCGCTGGGCGACAGGAACGTGGCGAGCGAAGCGGTGATCGTCTCGACGTGCAATCGCGCCGAACTCTACGCGGCCTGCGAACACGTCGAACCGACCCGAGCGGCCATTGCCGATTTCGTCGGCGACTATCACGGCATCGATCGCGCGACCGTGACGCCGCACGTCTACGGAATGACCGATCTCGATGCGGCACGCCACCTGTTCCGGGTGGCTGCCGGCCTCGATTCGCTTGTCGTCGGCGAACCGCAGATCCTGGGGCAGGTGAAGGACGCGCACACCGCCGCCGCCGCGGCGCACACCTCCGGCACGTTCCTCCATCGCCTGTTCCAT
>Ga0207701_10006190_pt1 | contig 11968 bp, 11 predicted proteins | sample KBSSwiSSwithPhiX_FD_184294 | JGI IMG/M metagenome (GOLD analysis project Ga0207701, IMG submission 184294) | Switchgrass rhizosphere bulk soil microbial communities from Kellogg Biological Station, Michigan, USA, with PhiX - S5 (SPAdes) (version 2) | ecosystem: Environmental > Terrestrial >...
CAGCCGCCGCAGCATTCATCAATCCCCGATGCCGCCGTACGACGGCGTGCTGAACCCGCGCGACACAGCAGATCTCGTGACCTGGCTCATGAGACGGAGCACCATGACGACGGGAGCGCCCCAGACCGGACTACGCGTCCCTGCAGCGGATTTCACGTGGGAGCGGAAGAGCGATCGCCTCTCGATTCTTCACGGCGGCCGTCAGCTCACCGATTACGTGTTCACGGATCCCGAAATCCTCCGGCCGTACTTCCAGAACGTCCGGGCGCCCGATGGCGCGCAGATCACTCGCACGCATCCTCCTGGCGCGAACGATGCCACCGACCACGCGACCATGCATCCGGGAGTCTGGCTCGCGTTCGGTGACGTCAACGGCGAGGACTTCTGGCGCAACAAGGCCCGGATCGAGCACGTGGCCTTCGTCACCGAACCGTCGCTCGTCCGGGGACAGCTCGTATTTGCGACGCGAAACCGGCTCGTCTCCGCGAACGGCACGCCACTCGCCACACTGATCTCGCGCTTTGGAATCGGTCTCCTCGGGGACCACGCATTCGATCTGACCTGGGACGCCGAGATCCGTGGAGATGGACGGGAGCTCGTGTTCGGCGATCAGGAAGAGATGGGTCTCGGCGTGCGCGTGGCGACAGAGCTCACTGAGCTGAAGGGCGGGCTCGTCGTCAACAGCGATGGGGTCAAGGGAGCGAAGGCCGTCTGGGGCAACCAGGCGACCTGGGCTACCTACTCGCGGGAGATTGGCGGGAGGATCAAGGGCATAGCGATCTTTCCTTCGGCCTCCAATCCCAATCCGACGTGGTGGCACAGCCGTGACTACGGGGTCATCGTCGCCAACGGCTTCGGCAAGCGCGCGCTGCCCGCATCGCCGGACGGAAAGCTGGTCGTGAAACCGGGGGACTCGCTGAAGCTGCGGTACGACGTGCTGCTGTTCGACACACCTCCGTCGGCGCCTGTCGATTTCGCGGCGGTGTATCGACGGCTCAGGTGAGCCTACAGGAGAGGAGATTTCATGCGACGGGCAATCGCGCCACTGCTGCTGGCGCTGGCGATCGCTACTCCGCTGGTGGCGCAATCGACCGCGCCATCCGGACCCGCGACGGGCTACTCACGGCTGTACGTCTTCGGCGACAGCTACTCGGATATCGGCGCGGGATATATCGACGGCAACGGCCCGACCGCGGTTGCGTATCTCGGCTGGCTGATGGGGCTGCAGGTCGCACCGGCCAAGGCAGCCAACGCGGCTGGCAAGAGCCTCGTCTTCGCCGTGAGCGGCGCCGGTACGGGTGAAGGTACGGGACGTCAGGTGAAGGATGCGCTCCTCGGCTACGGGATGATGAACCAGGTGCGCGACTTCGAGGCGCGGGTGAAGTCCGGCGAGATTGTTTTCGATCCACAGACCACGCTGTTCTTTCTCGCCGGTGGCCTCAACGACGGGAAGCGGGAGACCGGGTTCACGCTCACCAATCTCCGGCAGCAACTCGAGATCCTGCGCGCGCTCGGAGGACGGCACTTCACCATTGCGCAGCTGCCCACGAAGATCCCGCAGTTCGCCGCGGTGGGACTTCGACTGAATCCTGCCTACGAGCAATTCGTCAAGGAGGAGGCGGCCGCACGCGGCGTCGATCTGTGGCTGAACCACTGGGGGGCGGCGTTCGACGACGTGATGGAGCATCCGGCGATGTACGGCATCGTCAACACGACGACCGCGTGTGCCGGACGAGTCATCTTCGATCAGGATCCAACCCCGGTCGCCGATCCGGCAACCTGCTTCTTCTACCATGAGGGTCACCCCTCGACAGCGGTGCATCGCATCGTGGGGAAGAAACTGTTCGAGGAAATCGCGGCGCACCCGCCAGCGGCGCGGTGAGATCATCGCGCCATCAGGGATCGCGCCGATTCGGTTTCCGGTGAGCCACTTGACGACGGCGGGCGAGTAGTAGACGCGCGCGGCTTTGTGGGTGCCGTAGTAGATCAGCGAATCCGAAGCGTGTGGGCAACTTTCAGCAGCCCCGCCGGATCGTTCGCCGCCGCGAGCAGGACGACGAACGGACGCGCCAGCCGCATGCCGCGCGCAGTCGGCTCGTAACCCGCCGTCGCCGCGAGCGGATTCAGCCAGATGACGGCGGCCGAGCGCCGCGCGAGTGTCTCCATCGACGTGCGCAGAAGATCCGTGTCGCCGACGTCGAGGCCGTCGCTCGCGATGATTACGATGGTGTGACGGCCAAGGACACGTTCCCCGAAACCTCTGAGGAACTCGTCGAGGCACACGCCGATCGTGGTGCCGCCTCCCCACGCATGGTGCAGATGGAGCGGCCTGCGTTCGCCGGCCGCCGCGCGGCGGGCATCGTGGGTCACGCGCCGAAGGTCGGTCGAAAACGTGAAGGTCTCGGTGTCCGGCGAGACCGTGGTCAGCGCAACGGCAGTCTGCAGCGGCGGCCGGGCGTAGCGGCCCATCGAGCGGCTGCCATCCACGAGCACGACGAACCGTGGCTCCCGCCTCCGGCGCGCACGCCATCGCGGCGTGACCACGTCGCCGCCGGTGTGGAGACTGCTCCGCAGGGTACGCCGGAAGTCGAATCGCTGTCCGTGCCGGGCCGGATGCCATCGACGCGACAGCCGCACGCGCACCCTATCCGCCAGCACTGCTGCCGCCGCGCGCCACTCGCGATCCGCGGGCTCGAGATCCGGAACGGCGCCCTCGGATTCGAGCGGACTGTAACTCGTGCGAACCAGCGCTGCCGCCTGCAGGGCCTCGGAGTCGGCGATCTCGTGAACGGCTCCCCTGCCGGTTCCAGGCGCATCGTCGGTGACGTCAGGCGTGCCTGATCTTTCACCTGTCTCACCGGGTGTGCGCACCTCGGCATGGCGCGGCGGCAACCCGTCCCCGGGTCCGATGGTCCGCGCCGGCAGCTCCGGGCGCAGATCGAGCCTGCCAAGAAAGAACCGATCGAAGGCGCGATCGAACACCTGCGAGTCTTCCAGCCTTCCGGCCAGCACCGGTCGAAGCGCGTCGCGCGCGGCCTGCTCGCTCCCGAGCCCGGCGATCGCGAGCGCGCGCGCAGCATCCTGCATCTCGCCTGGTCCAATCCGGAAACGGTAGGCGCTGCGCAACAACGCACAGAACGCCGCGAGGTTTTCAGGGAGGCTTGCGAATGGATAGGTGACCGTCACCGTCGAGGCGTCGACACCGAGCCCCGCCCGAAATCGGTGTCGAGACTGCGGCCGCCAGGTTCGAGGGGACGTCGGTCGTCCAGAACTGCGCCGAGTGCATCCGGTTGAGATTCCAGCAGGACTTGATCCTCCCGCACCTTCAAGACACAGGCGAGGGTCTGCTCGAGGGTCGTGCGATCGAGATGATCGCGATGAAGACTGACGAGCGCCCTGGCCCAGTCGAGCGCCTCCGCCACGCCGGGCGGCTTCTGAAGCGGCAGGCCACGCAGCACCTGCATCGATTCCGCGATCTTCCCGGCGAGACGCGCTGAAAGATCCGGAATCCGCGCGTGAAGGATCGCGATCTCTTCCTGGAGCGACGGATAAGGGATCCAGAAAAAGAGGCACCGCCGCCTCAGCGCGTCCGACAGCTCACGCGTACGATTGCTGGTCAGAATCACATACGGTGTCCGACGGGCACGGATCGTCCCGAGCTCGGGAACGGTGACCTGCCACTCCGCGAGCACCTCGAGCAGGAACGCTTCGAACGCCTCGTCTGCGCGATCGACTTCGTCGATGAGCAGGACCGGGGCTTCATCCTGCATGATCGCTTCGAGCAGCGGCCGCTTCAGCAGGAACTCCTCGCCGAAGATCTCGGCTTCACGCTCCTTGATGCTTCCGCCGGCGCCCTCGGTCATGCGGATGCGGAGCATCTGGCGCGGATAGTTCCACTCATAAAGTGCCGTCAGCGCATCGAGACCCTCGTAGCACTGCAGCCGGATCAGGCGTGTACCGAGAACCCGGGCCAGGACCTTGGCGCTTTCGGTCTTTCCCACACCGGCCGGCCCCTCGAGCAGGAGCGGCTTGGCCAGCGCCAGCATGAGCTGCAGCGCCGTGGCGAACTGGTCGCCGACGATGAAGCCCTGCTCGCGACAACGGTCGCGAATCGCGTCGCGGTCCATCATTTGCGAGAGGCGAGATACCGTGCGGGTTCCTTCACGAACGACGAGCGGCAATGGGCACAGCAGAAGTAATAGATGGTTCCGTCCACTTCAGCCGTGTGTTTCGCGGTGGCGATCTCGACCTGCATGTGGCAGACGGGATCGACAGCCGTCGCCGGGAGTGCGGCCGCTACGGCGTGCTGGTCGCGTGCGCCGGCGTCGACCGCCTGATCCGGCCGGCTTTGGACAATCTCGGCCAGGATCGAGATCGCGACCTCGGGTGCAGTGCGTGCGCCCAGATCGAGGCCCGCCGGCACGCGCACGATATCAACACCGGTGCAGCCACTCTGCTCGAGCGACTCCTTGACGGTGGCGCCGCGCTTGCGCGACGCGACCAGGCCCACGTATCCGGCCCCACCTGCGCGGAGAATCGCTTCGAGCGCCTGCTCATCGTAGTGACCCTGCGTAGCCACGACAGCCGCCGTCGCCGGGCCGCCGTCGGCAATCGCCGCCGCCAGAGACTGGAGCGGTCCGAGCTCCCAACCACTCGCGCCGGTCCCCGAATCGAGATCACGCTGCTCCGCGTGTTCGACGATTCGCACCACGTCGTACTCGAGCGCGACGGCCGTGCGTGCCAGGGCCTCCGCTACCGGAGTAGCACCGACCACGACGAGGCGCCGCGGTCGAACGCTGGGCTCCACATACACGTCCACCGCACCCTCCGATACGCACGTCATCGGCACGAACACGTGCTCGGGATCCGAAGACGCCCCGGCACTGGCGTCCGGCCTGATCGACACGAGCCGCGCGCGACGCGCGCGCATGGCGTCGAGCGCCTGCCGCCGGATGATCTCGCGCGAGCAGGCCCCGCCGATGAAGCCTTCCATCCGCCCGTCTTCATGGACGATGGCCCGATCGCCGAGATGTGCGGAGACGGGCGCCCGACGTCCGACCACCGTCGCCGTGGCGAAGCTCCGGCGCTCTCGGCGAAGAGCGGCGACTTTGTCCAGGAAGTCACGCATGAGTCTCGCACCGCACGCACCCTTCCGGCTGAAGCCGGAAGCTACCCACTCGTTTGTGGCGTCGTCAGCCGCTCGCGGACGTTGCCGAACGTCTGGGCGATGAGCTTCTGCGCCTGCGCATCGAGCACACGCCCTCCGACGGCCGCCACGGGCCCGCGCATCACCGCGGCGCCGTTCCAGTTCAAGATCGTCTTACCCGCGTCTGGGGCAGGAAGGATCTCGGCTCCGGCAGTCAGGTCGACTGCGCTGCCAAAGCCGCCGCCGGCGATCTTCATGTTCATGCGCCGGGCAGCCTCGTCCGGCTGCAGTTCGAACTTGAACTTGAACTTGCCGCGCACCGGGCCGACACCAACACGCACGACCGCGTCGAAGTGGGTGGGATCGTGGACCGTCAGCTCGAGCAGGTCGGGCAGGCATTGCCCGATCTGCTCGGGATCGTTGACGAATGTCCACACTCTCCCCGGGTCGGCTGGTATCTGCTCCTGACCGTGGTACTGGAGGTTCACGCCACCTTCCCACCCTGGATTGCCCGCCACACCTTCTCACGCGTGACCGGCATCTCGATGTGGCGAACGCCGAGCGGCGCCAACGCATCGACAACGGCATTGACGAACGCCGCCGGGCTGCCGACGTTCGGGCTCTCTCCGACGCCCTTGGCACCGATTGGATGATGAGGGCTCGGCGTCACGGTGTTGCCGGTCTCCCAATGCGGCGTCTCCAGTGAGGTCGGCACCAGGTAGTCGGTGAAGTTGGTGTTGAGGTTGTTCCCGTCGCGGTCGTACTGAATCTCCTGCATGAACGCGATCGCAAACCCTTCGGTGAGGCCGCCGTGGATCTGTCCTTCCACGACGAGCGGGTTGATCACCGTGCCGCAGTCATCGACAGCCAGGAACCGCCGCACCTTGACCTCGCCCGTCTCACGATCGATATCGACGACCGCGATGTAGGTCCCATGGGGGAAGGTCATGTTCGGAGGATCGTAGTAGTTGGTGGCCTCGAGCCCCGGTTCGTTCGGCCCCGGGTTGGTGTACGCGGCGAACGCCACCTCTTTCATGGTCACGGTCTTCGCGGGCACGCCCTTGACCTGGAACTTGTAGTCCTTCCACTCGACATCGCCTTCACCCACTTCGAGCAGGTGCGCCGCAATCTTGCGCGCCTTCTCGCGCACGCGCCGTGCGGCGACGGCGATGGCCGCGCCGGCCACCGGTGTGCTGCGGCTCGCGTAGGTGCCAAGACCGTACGGCGCCGTGTCCGTATCTCCCTCTTCCACCATGATGGTCTGCGGATCGAGGCCGAGCTCCTCTGCCACGATCTGGGCCCACGTGGTTTCGTGCCCCTGCCCCTGCGACTTGGTCCCGGCGCGAACGAGACCTGCGCCGGTTGGATGGATCCGGATCTCGGCGCTGTCGAACATCTTGATCCCGAGGATGTCGAAGTGCTTCGACGGCCCCGCACCCACCACTTCGGTGAACGTGGAGATGCCGATCCCCATCAGCTCTCCGCGCGCCCGCTTCTCCGCCTGCTCCTTGAGCAGATCCGGATACCCGATCATCTCGAGCGCCTTGTCCAGCGTCTTGTGATAGTCGCCACTGTCGTAGGTGAACCCGAGGGCCGATGGGTACGGGAACTGCTCCTTCTTGATGAAGTTCCTGCGCCTGAGCTCCACGGGGTCGAGGCCGAGCTCGTCGGCGAGGACGTCCATCGCGCGCTCGATGGCGTAGCTGGCCTCGGTCACCCTGAAGGAACAGCGATAGGCGATGCCGCCCGGCGCCTTGTTGGTGAAGTAGGCGTCCACTTCCGCGTGCGCGACCGGGATGTCATAGCTGCCGGTCACCACGCCGAACATGCCGGCCGGATACTTCGTCGGATCCGCGGCCGCATCGAACGCCCCGTGATCCGCTGCCGTGGATACGCGAAGCGCCGTCAACCGGCCGTTCGTGTCGGCGCCGAGCTCGACGTCCATGTGGTAGTCGCGCGCGAATCCCGTCGACGTGAGGTTTTCCGTTCGCGTCTCGATCCACTTGACCGGGCGCCCGAGCTTCAGCGCTCCCACCACCGCGCACACGTAGCCCGGGTACACCGGCACCTTGTTGCCAAAGCCGCCGCCGATGTCCGGCGACACGACATGAATCTTGTCTTCCGGAATGCCGGTCACCAGCGCGAGCGCGGTCCGGTAAACGTGCGGAGCCTGGGACGTGACGTAGAACTGCAGACGCCCCATCGTGTCGAAGTGCGCCACGCAGCCGCAAGGTTCGAGCGGCGCCGGATGGCAGCGCTGGAACCAGATGCGCTGGCTGACCCGCTTCGCGCTCGACTCGAGCGCACGCGCGGTGCCGTCCTTGTCGCCGACTTCCCAGTGATAGATGTGGTTGGTCTTCTGCTCGCGGTCCGGCCGCAGGATGACCTCGTCCTTCTTCGACGTGAACGGGTCCGCCACGACCGGCAGCGGCTCGTACTCGACCTGCACGGCTTCCGCGCCGTCCTCCGCCGCGCCGCGCGTCTCGGCAAACACGGCCGCGACTTCCTGATACTGGAAGAGCACCTTGCCAATCGCCAGCACCATCTGCTTGTCGTAGCCGTGGAACGTCGGGAGCCAGCCCAGGCCGGCAGCTTCGAGGTCCTTGCCGGTGATGACCGCTTTCACACCGGGCACCTTCATGGCCTCGCTGATGTCGATGCTCTTGATCGTCGCATGGGGGTACGGACTGCGGGCGATCGCCGCGTAGAGCATGCCGGGCATCGCGATGTCGTCCACGTAGCGTCCCTGGCCCTGGAGGAAGCGCGGATCTTCCTTCCGCTTCATGCGGTGACCGAGCGCGTGCCGTTCTTCCTTTGCTTCGATGCTCATTGTCACCTCACTTCGCCACCGTTTCCGGGAGACGCATCACACCGGCGGCCTGCTGAACGGCTTTGACAATGTTCTGGTAGCCGGTGCAGCGGCACATGTTTCCCGACAGGCCCTCACGAATCTCCGCCTCGCTCGGGTCTTGATTACTGGCCAGCAAGACGACCGACGTCAGCATCATGCCCGGTGTGCAGAAGCCGCATTGCAGGCCGTGCTGATCCCAGAACGCCTGCTGGATGGGATGCAGCACCCCGCCCTGCGCCAGGCCTTCCACGGTCAACACCTCGTGACCGTCGGCCTGCACGGCGAACATGCTGCACGACTTGACGGCTGTCTTTCCGTCCAGGACGACGACGCAGCAGCCGCAGCTCGAGGTGTCGCAGCCGACGTGCGTGCCGGTGAGGCCGCACTGCTCGCGCAGGAAATAGGCCAGCAACGTTCGCGGTTCGACATCGCGTTCGTAGGCCGTGCCGTTCACCTTGACGCTGACCTTCATGCCTGCACCCCCAGGCGCGCGAGTGCCGCGCGCAGACCGCGTGCTACCAGGACTCCGGCGAGATGCTTCTTGTACTCGACGCCGCCGCGCAGATCGGCCTGCGGCTGACTTGCGCGCGACGCCGCGTCGGCGGCTGCGCTGATGGCATCCGCACCCGGCTTCTGGCCCGCGAGCAGGCGTTCCGCCTCGGCGACGCGGATCGCGCACGGGCCCGCAGCCGACAGTGCGATGCCCGCGCGCTTGACGCTGCCGTCGGCATTGAGCGACACCTGCACGGCGGCTGCCGCCGTCGCGTAGTCCCCCACTTTTCGCTCGACCTTCTGATAGGACCCGGCCGTGCGCTCACCGGCGAGCGGGAACCGCACGGCGACCGCAAGCTCGCCGTCCTGGACGGCCGTCGTGAAGCTGTCCACGAGGAACTCGTCGATCGGCACGGCGCGTTCGCCGCCTTTGCCCCGCACCACGACTTCGGCGCCACCGGCGAGCGCGACCGCAGGCCAGTCTCCCGCGGGATCGTTGTGACAGAGGCTGCCGACGACGGTCGCCCTCTGCCGGACGACCGGGTCGGCGACCACGCGTGACACGTCCAGGAGCAGGCTCCAGTTCGCGTCGCGAATCCAGGACGCGCGCTCGATCGCGGTATCGCGCGCGGTGGCGCCGATGGTGAGCGCTCCGTCGGTGCGGATGTAGTCCAGCTCTTTGACGGGATTGATGTCCACGAGCACCGCGGGACGGGCAAGACGGAAGCGCATGGCAGGAACCAGGCTCTGTCCGCCCGCCAGGACGCGTGCGTCGGATCCGTATTTCTGAAGATGGCCCAGGGCTTCGTCGGTGGATTGAGTACGAAAGTACTCGAAGGCGGCGGGTATCACCTTATCAACCTCCTGCTATCCGGGGGGAAGAGAATTCTATATTGGTTCAGGCTGCCGCGACCGACTTCTTGCATAGAATCCGTTCGTGATCACTGCCGTCGTCCTCGCCGCCGGTGCGTCGACCCGCATGGGAACGCACAAGCTCTTGCTCCCGCTCGGCGGCGAAGCGCTGGTCAGGCGCACGGTCCGTCAGGTCTCGGCGGCCGGTTTCGACGATGTGCTCGTGATCGTTGGCCACGAGCACGAGCGCGTCCTCGCCTCGCTTCAGGACCTGGACGTTCGCCACGCCATCAACGCGCAGTATGCAACCGGCATGGGCAGCTCGTTCCGGGTGGCTGTGGAATCGATGCCGGAGAGTGAAGCCGCGATGTTCGCGCTGGCCGACCAGCCGCTCCTCGGCGCTGCCCACTACCGCCGCCTGCTCGACGCCTGCAGAACGCAGGCGGCAGGCATCATCAGCGTTCGTTACGGCGACGTCACCGCGCCGCCACATCTCTTCGATCGCCGGTACTTCCCGGAACTCGCGGTCCTGGAACACGGCGCGCGGCCGGTATTGCAACGCCATCAGGACGACAGGCACATCCTGCACTTTTCTCCGGAACTGCTGCTCGACATCGACACGCCCGAGGACTACGAACGGGCAAAAGCGCTCGTATCGGACGAGCGGTGAAGGCTGCCGTCGCGGCCTGCGAGAAATCCCCCGTCGAACCCGCGCTGAGTCGCGAGGATCTCGCCGATGATCGAGATCGCGATCTCTTCGGGACTCTCCGCTCCGAGTGCGAGCCCAACCGGGCTGCGGACCCTCGCCACTTGTGCTGGATCCAGCACGACGCCGTGGTCGCGCAGCCCGCCGAGCAGCTTCTGAAATCGGGATCGCGGTCCGAGCGCTCCGATGTAGGCAGCGCCGGATCCGAGCGCGAAGCGGAGCGATTCACGGTCGCGCTCGAGGTGATGGTTCATGATCACGGCATACGAGCGGCGGTGAAGCGCGAGCCTCTCGTGGAAGCGGCTGAAATGTTCGGCAATCAGCCGCGCGTGCGGAAAGCGTTCGTGCGTGAGGAATGCGGCTCGAACGTCGACGACGGTGACCGCGAAGCCCAGCTCCCAGCCGAGGCGCGCCAGGGGCTCCGCATCAGGGCCGGCACCGAAGACCACGAGCTCCGGCGGCGGCAGCGTGACGTCGAAGAACACGTCCGCCCGGCCGATCCGTTCCGTCCCTGAGACCGGAACGGTTGCGGTCAATCGCGCGCGGGCGCGTTCGATCGCTTCACGATCGGCCGTGTCGTCGCCCAGGCTGCCCATCGAGTCCTGCTCGCGGACCAGCAGTCGCCCTAGCCCTCCGGACAAGCTCTTCACGAGCACGGCCGCCTCGCTCGCGCCGATGGTGGCGAGCCACTGGTTGGTGACGGGATCGTCTTCCAGCCGCTCGATACAGATGTCCACCGCGCCGGTGCAGCCGAGCGCCAGGCTCCAGACGGAATCCTCCTCGAGGTCGTATTCCCGGATCACCGGCTGGCCGGTGGAGAGCACGTGCGCCGCGGTTTCAGCGACGGCCGGCTCGAGGCATCCTCCGGACAGGAGGCACTCGTAGGACCCATCCTCCCGCACGACGATCCGCGCGCCTTCCCGCCGATACGCGCTCCCGCGAACGCGAACCACCGTGGCGATCGCGATGCGCTGCCCGGTCTTGCGCGCATCCTCGATCGCGCGAATGAGGCGCTCGTTTTCCCGGCGGTTCATCTCTGGACGATGGCACAAACGGCCGACCTCGGGCAAACACGCGCCGTGGCGAGGGCTCTGCGATCCTTCGTCCCGTCCTGGCTGAAAACATTCCGGCGAGCATTGGAAAACGGCAAGAATTAGGAAACGGCACGAGACGCCGTTGGGGAGTACGAATGCCGAACACGGTCCAGTTCCACCGGGTGCTGCGCGCGGCGCCGGAGAAGGTCTACCGGGCGTTCCTCGAGGCCGACGCCCTGGTGAAGTGGCTGCCTCCGCATGGATTCACCGGCAGAGTTCATCACCTGGATCCACGAGAAGGCGGCACGTACAAGATGTCGTTCACCAACTTCACGTCCCGGAAGAGTCACTCGTTTGGCGGCGAGTATCTCGAGCTGGTTCCCTACGAACGAATCCGCTGGACGGACCGCTTCGACGATCCGAACCTGCCGGGGCAGATGACCGTGACGGTGCGCCTGAATCGGGTCTCGATGGGAACCGAGGTGCAGATCGTGCAGGAAGGGCTCCCGGATGTCATCCCGCCGGATGCCTGCACTGTTGGCTGGCAGGAGTCGCTCACATTGCTGGCGCAGCTCGTCGAGCCAGAGATTCCAGGGTAGAAGTGAGCGCCACACGCGGCCTTCCGGCTAAAGCCGGAAGCCACACGTTCATTTATTTACGACAGGACGGTTCGCGAACGAGACGGCATGGCCGACGACAAGAACTACATCACACCCGCGGGCTTCCAGCGATTGAAGGACGAGCTCGCTCGGCTGTGGAAAGTGGAGCGGCCGCCGATCGTCACCACGGTGACCTGGGCAGCGGGTAACGGCGATCGGTCGGAGAACGGCGACTACATCTACGGGAAGCGCAAGCTGCGCGAGATCGACCGGCGAATCCGTTTTCTG
>Ga0207701_10006191_pt1 | contig 11967 bp, 8 predicted proteins | sample KBSSwiSSwithPhiX_FD_184294 | JGI IMG/M metagenome (GOLD analysis project Ga0207701, IMG submission 184294) | Switchgrass rhizosphere bulk soil microbial communities from Kellogg Biological Station, Michigan, USA, with PhiX - S5 (SPAdes) (version 2) | ecosystem: Environmental > Terrestrial > Soil...
ACGAGCGGCGAGAAGTTGTTCAGCGACGACTGGGCCCAGTCGATATGCGAGAACTTGTCACCCGCCTGCCACTCGCGCAGTCCCTGGAAGTCGAAGCCGGAGCCCTGCGCGCGGCTGCGATGATCGCCCAGCGTCATCTCCCGCATGCGTTTGAGGATGACCAGCTCGATTTCCGTGATGTCCGCGAGGTTGACGAGAGGTGCCAGTTCCTCGTGATCTCTGGTCCTCACGGGACAGGCACCCTCGCGATGATGTCGTCGATCACCGCCTCGGTGGACAGGCCGTGGCTCGCCGCATGCGGCCCGAGCCAGATGCGGTGGCTGAGGATGTACGGCGCCAGTTCCTGGATGTCCTCGGGCAGCACTTCCTCGCGCTCGCGAAGGAGCAGGGCCCAGACCTTCGCCAGGCGGCCCCAGCAGATGATGGCGCGTGGCGAAGCGCCAAGGTCGACGCCGCGCTCGACCAGTTCGGACGGTGAGTGGTGGCGCCAATCGGTGTCCGGGTTGTAGGGCCGCGTCGCCGCTACGAGGCGCTGGATGTACTTGCCGAGCCGCTCGTGCAGGAAGACCCGCTCGTTGATGCGCGCGCGCAATTCGACGATCCGCTCCTTCGCCATCAGGGTGCCCAGCCGGACCCGTTTGAAGTCGAAGTTCACCAGCTTCTCTTCCTCCTCAGGAGGGAGATAGCCGATGTTGATCATGATCGCAAAGCGGTCCGTGGCGGCTTCCGAGAGCGGGAAGGTGCCCTGTCCGAGCTCAACCGGGTTCATCGTCGCGATGGCAAAGCTGAAGGTCGGAAGCTCGTAGGTTTCCTTGCCTACCGTAATCGTCCGGTCCTGCAGCGCCTCGAGAAACGCGCTCTGCGACTTCAGGGGAATGCGGTTGATCTCATCCAGCAGGATGACCTCGGCGGAAGCCATCGGTCCAAACTCGGTCACCAATTCGCCGGTGGCCGGGTTGATCATCTGGAACCCGACCACTTCGGTCGGCTGCAGGTCGGCCCGCCCCTGGAGGCGCGCGAACTTTGCGTTGCTGATCGCGGCGAGGATCACGCCGAAGAAGGTCTTGCCGACACCCGGCACGCCGCGCAGCAGCAGGTTGCCCGCGTTCACCTGGCGCTGCTCGCGCTTGTCATAAGTGGTCGGAATTTCCGACATGAGGACGACGTTGGCGAGAGCCTTGGCGGTGTCGTAGCCGACGAGCGCCTTGCCACCTTCCTGGATGATGGCCTTGTGAAATTCGATCGCTTCTTGGAGGTCGGAATGCACGGCGGGCTAATCCTATCTCAAGGAGATGTCGTGAAAAACGAAACGGCCTAGTCTACTCCACGACCTCAGTTTCCAGCTTGCCTCCCGGGCACGACCCGAGTATCGTCGCGCGGCATGCATGGCCTCATGATGGATTATCCGCTCACGATCCCGGCGATCGTGCGGCGCGCGCAGTCGCTCTACGGCCATCGCCCCGTCTCCGGAAGGCGGCAGGATCGCCGTATCACCCGGACCAGTTATGCGGTCGTGCTCGATCGCGTGAAGCGGCTGTCGGTGGCCCTCGCGCGACTCGGCGTTCGTCCCGGCGATCGAGTCGCGACGCTCGCGTGGGCGAGCCAGGAACACCTCGAGGCGTATCTCGCGATCCCCTCGATCGGGGCCGTCCTGCACACGCTGAACCTGCGGCTGCATCCCGACGATCTGACCTATATCGTGAACGACGCACGCGATCGGGTCCTGCTCGTCGACGAATGCCTGGTGCCGCTCTTCGAGAAGTTCCGCGCACAGACTCCATCCATCGAACACGTGATCGTGATCCCGACATCCGTTGAGAGCGGCGAGACAACTCCGGACCAGGCGTCTCGCGACTACATCGATTACGAGTCGCTCCTTGCCTCCGCCGATCCGCAGGCGTTCACGGAAATGCCGATCGATGAGAACGACGCCGCCGCGATGTGCTACACGTCGGGCACCACCGGGCGGCCGAAAGGCGTGCTGTACTCGCACCGCGCGATCGTTCTGCACTCCTTTTCGCAGGGTCTTGTCGACGCGCTGGCCATCCGTGAGTCCGATGTCCTGCTGCCAATCGTGCCGATGTTTCACGTGAACGCGTGGGGTTTGCCGTTCACCGGCGTGATGTTCGGGTGCGGGCAGGTGTTTCCCGGGGCCTACCTCGATGGGGCGAGCGTCCTCGACCTGATCGTCCGCGAACGCGTGACGCTGACTGCCGGAGTGCCCACGGTCTGGCTCTCGATGCTCCAGGAACTCGACAAGGAACCGGGGCGCCACGACCTGAGTGCGCTTCGAACGATTGCGATAGGCGGCAGTGCGGTGCCGCCCTCGATGCTGTCCGCCTATCAACAGCGGCATCACGTGCGGGTCGTCCATGCGTGGGGCATGACGGAACTCACGCCGCTCGGCACGGTCTGCAATTGCCCGGCCTCGCTGGAACACGCGCCGTTCGAGGAGCAGTTGCGCTACAGGGCCCGACAGGGCAAACCGCTGCCGTTCGTCGAAACCCGCGCCGTGGCGGACGGCAGTGAGGTGCCGTGGGACGGCCAGACCATGGGGGAACTCGAAGTGCGAGGGCCGTGGGTGGCTCGCCAGTACTACAACGTCGACGGGCCGGACCAGCGGTTTTCGGACGATGGTTGGTTTCGCACGGGGGACGTCGTAATGATCCATCCAGACGGCTGCGTGGAATTGACGGACCGCGCGAAGGACCTCGTGAAGTCGGGCGGCGAATGGATCAGTTCGGTCGCGCTGGAGAATGCCCTGATGGCGCATCCTTCAGTAGCCGAAGCCGCGGTCGTCGCCGTTCCGCATCCCAAGTGGGACGAAAGACCGCTGGCGGTGGTCGTGCTCAGGAAGGACGCTGTCGCAACCGCCGGGGAGCTGCGTGAGTTCCTGGCGCCGCAGTTCGCCAAGTGGTGGCTGCCGGACCAGATCGAGTTCGCCGACGAGATTCCCAGGACGTCGGTCGGCAAGTTCAAGAAGTCGGTCCTGAGGGACCAGTTCAAGGACGCCTATCAAAACGCCTGAGTCCGGGGCGTGCGCGTGTTCGAAGTGGGTCACATCCCGCCGAGGCACAGGTACTTGATCACCAGGTAGTCCTCGATCCCGTATTTCGACCCTTCCCGCCCGATTCCAGACTCCTTCACCCCGCCAAAGGGCGCCACCTCGGTTGAAATCAGCCCTGTGTTCACTCCGACGATGCCGTATTCGAGCGCTTCCGCGACGCGCCAGATGCGGCCGATGTCGCGCCCGTAGAAGTATGCCGCCAGGCCGAACTCTGTCGCATTGGCAAGCCTGATCGCGTCGGCCTCGGTATCGAAGCGGAAGAGCGGCGCCACGGGGCCAAACGTCTCCTCGCGTGCCAGGTCCATCGACTCCGTCGCGCCGGTCAGCACGGTCGGCTCGAAGAACCGCCCGCCGGCGGCTGCCCGGTGACCACCAGTGATCACGGTCGCGCCCCTGGCGACGGCGTCGGCAACGTGCGACTCGACCTTCGCAACCGCGGCATCGTCAATGAGCGGCCCCTGCGTGACGCCCGGCTCGAGGCCGGGGCCGACCTTCAACTGGCGCACCGCGACGGTCAGCTTCTGCGCGAACGTCTCGTAGACCGGTGCGTGCACGAGCAGCCGGTTGGCGCAGACGCAAGTCTGGCCCGTGTTCCGGTACTTCGACACGATCGCGCCTTCAACCGCCCGATCGATGTCTGCGTCGTCGAACACGATGAACGGAGCATTGCCGCCCAGTTCCAGGGAGAGCTTCTTCACGGTGGAGGCGCACTGCGCCATCAGCACCTTGCCGACTTCAGTCGAACCGGTGAACGAGATCTTCCGGACGGCCGGATTCGACGTGAGTTCGCCGCCGATCTCTCGTGCCGAGCCGGTCACGACGTTGAGCACACCCTTCGGGATGCCGGCACGCTCGGCCAGTTCCGCCAGCGCCAGGGCACAGAAAGGAGTCTGTGATGCGGGCTTCACGACGGCCGTGCATCCGGCAGCCAGCGCGGGGCCCACCTTCCGGGTGATCATTGCGATGGGGAAGTTCCAGGGTGTGATGCAGCCGACGACACCAATCGGTTCCTTGACGACGATGATCCGCTTGTCCCGGGCGTGCGAGGGGATGACATCGCCGTACGTGCGCTTGGCTTCCTCGGCAAACCATTCGATGAACCCGGCGCCGTAGGCGACCTCGCCGCGCGATTCGGCGAGCGGCTTGCCCTGTTCCAGCGTCATCAGCGTCGCGAGGTCTTCCTGGTTCTGAACGATGAGCTCGAACCAGCGATGAAGCACGGCAGCGCGCTCCTTCGCCGTCCAGGAGCGCCAGTCGGCGAAAGCCATTGAGGCGGCGGCGATCGCCTCGCGCGCTTCGTCGCGTCCTCCGTTGGGCACCGTTCCCAGGATTTGGCCGGTCGCCGGATCCTCGACCGGGATCGTCGCACCTGTGCGAGCCGGCACCCAGCCGCCGTTGATGTAGCAGAGCTGTCGAAACAGACGTGCGTCCTGTAACTGCATTCAGGGCCCAGGCGAATTGCTGAGTGCTAATTGCTAATTGATGATTGCTGATTAAATGCGGATCGCGTTTAGCAATTGGCCTTTCGCGATTCGCGATTCGCCTTTATCGATTAGCAATTAGCCTTTAGCAATTAGCAATTCAAACGAGTCCCTGCTTCTGCGCGTGCAGCATCAGCTCGAGGCGGCCGTCGAGCCCGAGCTTCTCGTAGACGTTGTGGAGGTGGATCTTCACCGTCCCCTCCGAGATGAAGAGCCGCTCGGCAATCGCCTTGTTGCGCAGCCCCTGCGCGATCATCCGGACGATCTCGAGCTCGCGCGCGGTCAGCGTGCGGCTCGGGTCGCTCATCATCGACTCGCGCCTGCTGATGGTGTCCAGTGCGCGCGTCATTGTCTCGCTGTCGACCCACTGTTCTCCGCGCGACACGTGACGAACGCATTCGAGCAGGGTGTCTGGCGGCGATTCCTTCAGCACGATTCCGCGTGCGCCAAGCCTGAGCCCTTCCACCGCGTCCGAGTCGGATAGTGCCGCGGTCAGGAGAACTGTCGAACAGGTCAGCCGTTCGGCCGAGAGCGACCGCAGGACGTCGATACCGCTCAGGCCAGGCATCTTCACGTCGAGCAGCAGGACGTCGACGTTGCCGCGACGGGCGGCGGCGAGGGCCTCGGCGCCGTTTCCGCAGCACTCCACGACCTCGAACTCTGCCTCGCCATCGAACAGGCGTTTCAGCCCGTGAAGCACCATGGCGTGGTCATCAGCGATCACGATACGGATGGGCACGGCGCAATCCTACATTGAAAAAAGCACTTCGACTCGCGACCCGCGGTCGGTCGACTCGATCGACAACGTGCCGCCGAGGGCGCTCACACGATCGAAGAGCGACCGCGGAGCGACGTGCGAGGCGGCCAGTGTCTCGTGATTGTACTTGCCCCGGAACGGAAACCCATGGCCATCGTCGCTCACTGAAATCCGAACGTGCCCGTCCGCGGTCTCGACGTCGACCGAGACGCGCGACGGGTGGGAGTGCTTCAAAGCATTCACCGTCGCCTCGTGCACCATCGGCGGAATCGCCTCCTCGATCGACGCGGGCATCGCCGCCACGCCGGGCGACATCCGGAGAGTGACCGGTGTCTTCCATTCGAGGGCCAGTCGCTCGCGCATCGAGTCGAGGCGCAACGCCAGCGTCGACTGCCTGTCGAGGGGCGCATCGGCCCCGGGTTCGAGGCCGGAGATGAAGATACGGAGCTCGCGCTGTTCCATGGCGAGGGCACGCTCGAGGGAGACGAGCTGCTGCTGGAGGGCTGCGGGGGAGCCGGGACGTTCCCTCGCCATCGCACGCAGTTCGAGCCTGACGCCTGTGAGCCCCTGGAGCACCCCGTCGTGGAGGTCGCGGGCCACGCGAATCCGCTCTTCGCGGGCCACGAGCTCCTGTCTCTGCTCCGACGAGTGCAGCTGGTCGAGAGACGACCCGATCTCGCGGGCCACGATCTCGGTCAGCGGCACCGCCTCGGCGGGCGGCGTGCCGAGATCGCAAAAGAACACGCGGCCTGTCACGAACTCGGTGCCGATCGCCGCGCTGGTCAGCCCGGTGCCTGTCAACCGCGAGAGGATCGACCGATCGACCGGCATGCCGTCACGCCTGACCAGACGGCCGGAGGCCTCCAGCACCAGGATGCTCCGCGCCTCGGCGATGGGCTCGGTCGAAATGAAGGTCGAGCGCAAGAGGCCCTCTTCGGTGACGCCAGGCACTTCGCCGGGTGCGTAGGTGCGAACCGTCGTCGATTCCGCCGTCCAGAAGACTTCGTGCGCCTCGGGCTCGTCGCTCGCCTCCCAGACGGCGAGGACGCATCCGGCCCGCACCAGCCCGGCGGCGTACTCGAGGATCCGGCCGATGGCGGCTTCCGGGCTCTTGCCGTGAGGCGCCGGCCAGCGGGCCAGGCGCTCGATTTCGAGCCGCAGCCGCGCTTCATACTGGCCGAGGTACACCAGCATGCCCGTCGCTACCACCAGGTAAACGAGTCGCACGACGAATCGGTTCATCTCGAACCCGGACGGTAAGAGCTGAGGAACCATCGAGGCTGCCATGGCGATGTAGTAGAGCACCACGAGCGCGCCGGTCACCAGTGTTGCCTGCCAGCCCCACCGGATCGCTGCGCAGAACATCGAGAAAATGAAGTAGACGAAGAACGGGCTCGAAGGTCCAGCCGTCAGGTACTGGAAGACGGAGAACGCGACGATGTCGGCCGTGTGAGTGACGACCGGCAGCCAGTCGCCGCCAGCCCAGAACATGGTCCACACGACGAGCCCTGCGGAGTAGGCGGCGTAGGTCCAGAACAGCGCATAGGTCAGCGCCCCGTACTGCGCCGGTTCCGCCGGATCGAACCAGACCGCAAACAGCGCCGTGACCGCCAGCACGACACGAGCGACTGCGATGGTTCGCTCGGTCTGGACCCGAGAGGAGGGGAAGACGGGGAAGACGGCAGCTCGCACGGCGCGATTATAGCGGCAGCGTCGACAGTCCACGCTGTGGAGTGACTTTGGCCGCTCGCGCGTGTCGTGGAACCAGTCATCATCGTCAGCGCATTTGAATAAGGCCGCGTCGAACGGCCACCTGCACCGCCCCGGTCCGGTCGTTCACGCTCAGCTTCGCGAAGATGTTCTTGACGTGGATCTGCACCGTTCCCTCGGTGATGCCAAGCATGGCGCCGACCTCCTTGTTGCGCAGCCCCTGTGAAATGAGCTGCAGCACCTCGATCTCGCGAGCGGTGAGCGTCGGCATCGACGCGCGCTCGGCGAGGCGCGCCTGGACCTCGGGCAACACGGGACGCTCGCCCGCATGGACCTCGCGGACGACCCGGACGAGGTCGGACGACAACGTGTCCTTGAGCAGGTAGGTCGTCGCGCCGGCCTGGTGCGCGCGAAAGATGTCCTCGTCGCCTTCGTACATCGTCAGCACGATGATGCGCGCGTCCGGATTCTCGCGCCGGATGGCCTTGATCGCATCGACGCCGCTGGCCGTTCCGAGCCGCAGGTCCATCAGGGTCACGTCCGGCCGGAGCGTGGAATAGAGCTCGATCGCTTCGTCGACCGTGGCGCAGGAACCAACGACTCTCATGTCCGGCTCCTGGTTGATGATGAGGGCCAGGCCCTCCCGCACGATGCGGTGATCCTCGACGCACATGACGCGAATGGCGGGGTTCGACATCAGTCCTGTCCACTCCTGGTCGCGGTGTCCTCGGAACGGGTTGGAACGACTGCTTCAACGGTCGTGCCGCTGCCAGGCGCGCTGGTGATCGTCAGCCGTCCGCCTGCCTGCTGCGCCCGCTCCCGCATCGTCGTCAGCCCGTAGTGATCGGTGGTCCCTTCCTGGGACCGGTCGGGGTTGAACCCGTGCCCGTTGTCGGCAATGGTCAGCGCGATGCTGTCGGGCTCGTACTGAAGACGCACGATGATTGTGCTGGCACCAGAATGACGCGCCGCGTTCAACAGCGCCTCCTGGCCGATCCGAAGCAGCTGGTGCTCGACATTCGAGGAGACACGCCGCCGCTCGCCGCTCTGCTCGAACGACCAGGCGACCTCGTCGCCAGTCGCGGCGCGGGTTGCGCTGTCGCGCAGGGCATCAATCAGGTCGCCCGTCTCCAGCGCTGGCGAGCGAAGACTCCAAATCGATCGCCGGGCTTCGCGGATGTACTCCTCGACCTGCTCACGAATCTTGATCACGCGCTGGCGGGCTGCTGCCGGCGAGGTTTCGAGTGACTTCGACACGGCATCGAATTCAAGCGCGACACCAACGAGGCTCTGGAGCAGCGTGTCGTGCAGTTCGCGGCTGAGGCGAACGCGTTCGCCCAGCACCAGCGCAAATTGCCGGCGCAGTTGGCGCACGCGGAGCTCCCAGGACGCCCAGGTCACGCCGGCAAGCGACGCTGCGATGGCCACGTAGAACCACCAGGTCTGATAAAAGCGCGGGTGCAGCACGAACGCCCAGGTGGCCTCCGTTTCAGACCACCGGCCATCGTCCTGGCTGACCGACACCCGGAAATTGTACTGGCGAGGGATCAGGTTGGTGTACAGCGCTTCTCGACGGGTTCCCGCGTCCACCCAGTCGGCGTCGAAGCCCTCGAGCCGATAGCGAAAGCGCGTCTTGAGGGGTGATGTGAGCTCCGGGGCCGTGTAGTCGATTTCGAGTTTTGACGTGCCGGGCGGCAGTTCGTTGCCCGCGACCCGCAGGTCGTCGGCGCGGGCCTCGTCGATGGCAACCAGCGACGGAGGACGCTGTCCGCCGAGTGTCCGGGGATTGGCGACCGAGATGCCGCGGCTGGTCACGAACCAGAGGGTGCCGTCGGCAGCCCGGACGGAGTTCCGATCCCCCAGCGTGACCGGATTACCGGCGAGGCCGTCGGAGGTGTCGTAGATCCAGAAGCGCATGACGTACTGCGGCGACTTGACCGCGCGCTCGAATTCCCCCGGGTCCAGCCGGATGATTCCGCTGGCAGTGGCCAGCCAGAGATCGTCGCGGTCGTCCTGCGTGATCGAAAACACTCCGCCGGCCGGGAGGCCGTTGGCCGGTCCTACGAACTCGAATCGATCGCCGGCAAAGCGGCTCAGGCCGTCAGCCCCGCAGACCCAGACGTTTCCTGCCGGGTCCTCGTACAGGTCGTAGTGGGAGCCCGAACCGAGGCCCGCCTCGCCAAACGCGCTGAACTGGCCCGGTTCGCCGACGACGCCGACGCGCGTCGTCGCGTACGACACCCACAGGTGTCCGCTCCGGTCAACGAGCGCCGCGTTGGTACGCACGCCGCGCAGTTCCGGCACCTGGTCGCGTTGGCGCAGCACTCCGGCTTCCGTCTTCAGAATGTCGCCGCCGCTCGTCACGATCCACGCCTCGCCCTGCGCGTCGGCGGCCAGCGCTTCGATGCTGAAACGATGCGGAGTACGTGGCGCGGGAATCTGCTCGACCGCGTTTCCCTGCACGCGGTAAAGCGCGGTTGGTGTCGAGACCCACAGGACACCGTTCGTGGTGCCTCGGACGGCGGTCGCGCCTCGCACTGGAACACGCATTTCGGACGGATGCCAGCCGGCTTCGTCTCTCGAGAAGGGAATGAGCCCGTCCGCGGTGCCGGCCCACACGCGGCCGTCGGTCGTCGCATCGATCGTGTTCACCAGTCCGAGATTGGCCCACGGTGTCACGCGATGCGGAACGAGCCGGTCCACTCCGTCTGTGGTCCCGGCCCAGATGTTCCCGTCCCTGTCCTCGAACACGGTGCGCACCGCATCGGAGGAGAGGCCAGAGAGCACCGTGGTGCGCTCGACGGTCAGCTTGTCAGTCGTGCCTGGTTCATAGCGGGCACGCCAGAGACCCTGGCCGATGGTCGCGACCCACAGGTTGCCGTCGCGATCGTGCAGGAGCCGGTAGCCGCGGCCGCCGTCCGCGCCCCGCAGAGGTGGGCCGTCGCCGAGCGCGCGAAATCCGACGAGCGAATCGGTCGACCAGACCCGGCCGCTCGAGTCCTGGCTCAGAGACAGTGTGCGCAGGGGATCGTAGGACGGTTCAATCCGCTCGAACATCCCCTCGCGGGCTTTCGGACGACGATACAGCCCGTCTATCGTGCTGACCCAAAGCGCGTCGCTGCGATCGATGAAGGCGTTCACGGCGCCTTCATCCGGCAGGCCTTCCTTTGCGCCCAACCGCTCCCAACCCCTCTCGGTGAGGCGCTGGACTCCGGTGGCCGACGACGCCCAGATGGTTCCGGACTTGTCCTCGACGATGCCGGTGACCGCGCCGATCGAATCGGGCCCTTCGGTGCCGAGATACGTCGTGACGGTCCGGTTGTCGATGCGCGCGAGCCCGCCGCCGCCGCCGAATCCGACCCAGATCGTGCCGGCCGGCGCGACGTACAAGGCCCGAATCGGCAGGCGTGGCAAGGGCTGGCCTCCGAGGCCTTCCCACGGGATGAAACGCACACCATCGAAGCGGACCAGCGCGGAGTCGGTACCGATCCAGAGAAAGCCGTTCGCGTCCTGCGCGAAGGCCCATACCGGGCCGATGAGTCCGTCCTTGCGGCTCCAGGTCGTGGACGTGTAGTCGGTGAGGACGTCGCGGAGGTCGACTGCGCGGATCGACGGCGAATGGACGACTGTCGCGCAGAACAGCACGGCACCGATGCACGCGCGGAAAGGCAGCCGCACAGCTCAGCCCTTGCGACGCCCGGATGCGCGGGTCCGCTTCGGTTCACTGTGTCGGGGCAGCGGGGCCTCGCGCGCGATCATCACCTCGGTCGACTTGATGATGGCCATCGCATCGTCGCCGCGGCGCAGCTTCAGCTCGCGGATGGCGTCGGACGTGATGACGGCGGTGAGCGTCTGGTCGCCGATGCGGAGCCTGACCTGTCCGAGCAGTCCGTCGGTACGGACTTCGTCGACGTGGCCGTGCAGGCGGTTGCGTCCGCTCAGCGCCACGATGAGGCCGGTCGGCTGATCATGAGGCGGCGAGGGCCCTGCCGCACCGCTCTTCGACACGAGCCGTTCGACCTCGGCTTCCGCGATCCGGTGGTGGCCACCCGGCGTCTGGGTGGTGCGGACCCGGCCCTCGTAAATCCAGTGTTTGAGCGTGGAGTAGCCGACTCCCAGGCGCTCGGCTGCGGCGCGTACGGTCAGCAGTGCCATGGCTTGGGGGACGTCGCGGCCGGCGCCTGACGTCGATGAACCGGACCGGAGCGTATCACAGCGACACGATCCGGCAGGAGTGGGTCTTGATCACAATCCAGACAGTCATGTTCTCGCGCAGGGCGAGCGATTCGACCGCGCCAGGCGTGAGGTGCACGACGAAGCGCTCCCCGGCGTTTACGGCCGCCACGACCGTGGCGCCCTGATGTGACAGCGACTCGAGCGTGCCTTGCAGGACGTTGCGCGCGCTCAGGCCGCGCGGTTCTTCGATCGCCAGGAGGATGTCGCCGGCACGAATTGCGATGCGGACCGATGCCCCGACGTCCGCCAGTCCGACCGGCACTTCCAGTTCCGCCGGTCCGCCCCCCAGGCGGCAGGTCATCACACCGCTGGCGGCTCTTCGGGCGAGGACGGTGGCATCGAAGAGATTCTCGAAGCCGGCAAGCTGCGCAATGGTCTCGTGTGCCGGCAGATCGATGACCTCATGCGGTGTGCCGGCAGCCAGCACGCGTCCGCGCTCCAGCACCACGACGCGCTCGCCGAGCGCGAAGACCTCGCGGTGCGCGTGCGTCACGTAGAGCACCGGTATCGCGTGGGCGGCGTTCCAGGCGCGGAGGTCCTCCATGATCAACGACTGCGTCGCGTGATCGAGAGCAGACAGCGGCTCGTCGAGCAGCAACACCTGCGGATCGGTGACGAGCGCACGGGCAAGTGCGACGCGTTGCCGCTCGCCGCCTGAAATCTGCCGCGGCCGTCGATCGAGGAGCCGATCGATGTGGAAACGGGCGGCGATCGAC
>Ga0207701_10006192_pt1 | contig 11967 bp, 7 predicted proteins | sample KBSSwiSSwithPhiX_FD_184294 | JGI IMG/M metagenome (GOLD analysis project Ga0207701, IMG submission 184294) | Switchgrass rhizosphere bulk soil microbial communities from Kellogg Biological Station, Michigan, USA, with PhiX - S5 (SPAdes) (version 2) | ecosystem: Environmental > Terrestrial > Soil...
TCCAGCAACGTGATTTTACAACGGCACGTCGGCTTATAGACGAAGCCGATGCGGCGAATCCGAATCAGCCTGCAACCATTAACCTGCGTGGTGAGATTCTACTCGGCCAGAAGGATTTCGACGGCGCGGAAATGGCCTTCCGGCAAGCTGCAAAACTCGACCCAAAGATGACCGAAGCGCAGTATAATCTCGCGCAAATCCCATTTAAGAAGAAGGAGTACGCTAAAGCCCGGGACGCATTCGAAGCGCTTTTTGCGGCCACTGCAGGACCGGGGAATGACAGGAATCAAACGTCGCAAATTATTAAGTTCAACATCTACCTGACGCTGCTGCTTGAGGGCAAGGATTCCCGCGCGCAAAAGGTAATGGAACAATTCAAATTCACTGGCGACACACCGGCGTTGTATTACGCCCAAGCCGCTTGGGAGTACAAACATAACAATGCAGCAAAAGCGAATGATTGGATCGTTTCGGCTCGAAAGATCTATTCTCCTGCACTCAACATTGTTTTTGCGAATCCTTTCTATGACCTCGGTTGGTTGCAAACTCAGGCCGCTCCCGCCACGGCATCGACTGAGGTCGCGCAAGCAGAAGCACCACCGCCGACCGAAACGAGTTCCGAGTCTAGTGGTCTGACGGGGGCTGGGGAGCCCGCTGCACAGGTGAATCAGAGCGGGGCGGAAAAAGTACCGGATACGGCGCCGACGACGGAATCAAGTACTGCAGACACCAGTTCGCAATCTGCCCAAAACGTTGTGACGAAGAGCGAAAGTGAGCCGGCTGCTGTGCCGGCATCTTCCGAAAAGACTGAGACTGCCGTGTCAGCATCCAATTCGGCATCGGAAGGAACAGGGGATAGCCGTCCACGTGAAAAGGAGCACAGTTTGTCGAATAGACCTGCGGCAGTCGCTCAGCAGAATGTAGCTAGCTCCGCCGCAAGCAAGGTCGCGGCACCCGCAGCAAAAACGACTGCCGTTGCTCCAGCATCGGTCCCGCCACGTTCGACTAGGTCTCCAGTGCTCTTCGTGATCTTGCTCCTGGCGGGTTTCCTCTTGATTGCTTGGGTGGTTATCTCTGAACTGAGGCGCCGTGTGAGCGTATCGGCCTATCCGGCTGCGCCAACTGCCGCGTCCGGCTTCGGTGCGATTGAGCAGGGAGCGACCGCAAACCAAATTACGGCTGCAGGCCGGCTTGCTGGTGGGCCGCCCCAAATCTCTCTCCAACTCAAAGCATCCGAGCCTTCCGTGCGTCGCGCCGCTGTTCCCTTCGGCAAGATGAATCGTCCTTTTGGCGTCGGTGCAGTTGCCACCGGTAACGGTACAACGACCGAAGAAATCGCTCCTCGCGACTTAGACCCAATTCACGAGCCAGAACAAGTTGGCGAAACAGAATTCCAACCCATCACCGGGAGTGCAACACCTTCGCCACTGACCGATTTCCAATATGTAGGCGACGTAACATCTGCTTCGCTTCCTGAAGTTTCTGAAATCAGTCCTACACCGGAATGGGAGTTCTCGCCGGCCAGCACTGAGGCTGCCTCCACTTTCGAAGGCACGATGCCTACGTCGCTCGAAACAACATCATTTGTGGAACCGACGACTCCGTTTGAAGCACCGGTCACATTTGAAATGCCGACTCGAACTGAATCTGCAACTGAGCTGCCACCATTCGAAACATCGGAATTCTTCGAGACAGTCGGTGAACCGGTTACAATTCCACCGTCGAATTTCGTGGAATCGACAGACCATGCTTTTGACGAGGAACTGGTTGCGCAAGATCAACAGATTCCCTCTCAGATGCCTGCTGCTTCAACCGAATTCTTTGAGTCAGTTGGCGAACCGGTCCCGATTCCGTCCGAGATTCTGGCAGAGTCATCGATTGCGCCAACCGCCGAAATACCCGCCGCGCAAACAGAAGGTGTTGCAGAAGCAGAGCCAATCCCTTATCAAGTTCCCTCGCTTTCAACAGAGTCACCGATGGCCGAAATTACCCAGCCTGAACCAGAACCCCGTCCTACGCATGTTCCCATTGGGGCAACTGCAGGTATCGGCGGCCTTCGTCAATCCGTCGAATCTCCTTCATTCGCGCCGAAAGTTATTTCCACTGAACCCCTAGCGCAGCAGCCAACAACACCCGCTACCATGCCTGAAACGATCCAATCCACTCCCATCCGAACTGCTCCAATGACTGGGGGCGCACCTCAACCTGCCAGCGGCATGCATACCGCTGTTCAACTTACGTTCTCTTTTGAGATCGCATCGATGCAACTCACGCCGAGTTTCAAGATGGGCGCGCTCCAGCTGAAGCCGACCTCAAAGATAGTCACAATGCGCCTCGCTCCGTCGCAGCAACCGCAGCCGGCGATGAATCTCCAGGTGACGTTCGAAATTTCCACCGTCCAACTTGCGGGCAATGCCATCGGTATGATTCGCCTCGTTCCGTCGCAGCAACAACGTCCGGGTGTAATAAGCTCGCCGGCGTTCAGTGTTGCGGGCTTGCAACTCTTGTCCGGCGCGGAAAGTGGAGCGGTTCAAATCACTCCTTCCCAACAAGGTCAGGCCTCAGTCCATGTGACGGGCCGGTTTCAAATCGCTACCGTTGAGTTCTCGCCGTCGTTCGAGATTGCCTCGATTGTGCTGAACGCCACTTCGAAGAACGTTTCGGTTCAACTGCCCGGTGCCGGCCCCAGTGCCGTTGAAGGCGCTCCGGTGTTTGAGATCACAAATGTTCAGCTTGGCGGGAACGGGGAGATCAGCGTCATGCAGTTAAACTCGCAGGGCGCAGCTCCTAAATCGGCATAGAGCTGACTTCATTCAAACCACGATCTCAGAGCATCAGCTTCGAGCGGATGCCTGTACCGACTGTTCTCGGTTAGCGCTTGAGAAACCTGCTGCGATTAAGCGATCGCAAAGGAGCCAGCACAAAGTCGCCATCGCGTCGAATCAGTTTGCCGTCGAAATAAACTTCGCCGCCGCCGTAGTCAGGTCGCTGGATACTGACCATGTCCCAATGGACCTGACTTCGGTTTCCGTTGTCTGCATCCTCATACGCCTGGCCCGGTGTAAAATGGAATGAACCAGCGATCTTTTCGTCGAAGAGGATGTCGCGCATCGGCTGCAAAACATGGGGATTGAAGCCAAGAGAAAACTCCCCGATGTAACGCGCTCCCGGGTCAGAATCGAGAATCCTGTTTAGCTTCTCGGTCTGATTACCGGTTGCTTTCACGACCTTTCCATCGCGAAACTCGAGGCGGATATTGTCGAATGCGATGCCCTGATAAATCGTCGGCGCATTAAACAGGACATGGCCTTGGACGGAATCCTTTACCGGACAACTGAACACTTCGCCGTCGGGGATATTGCGATCGCCTCCGCAGATTACTGCTCCAATTCCTTTGATACTGAAGCGTAGATCGGTGCCCGGTCCCTTGATCTCAACACGATCAGTTTTCTCCATGAGTTTCTTAAGCGCCCTCATTCCCGGCTGCAATTTGCGATAATCGAGTGTGCAAACTTCGAAGTAGAAATCCTCAAACGCTTCTGAACTCATGCCGGCCAACTGCGCCATTGATGGGCTTGGCCACCTCAGAACGACCCACTTTGTTTTCTGAACGCGTTGATCGTTCACAGGCCTCATTTTCTTAGCAACCAACTTCATTTGCTCCGAGGGAACGTCTGATAATTCCGTGATGTTATTGCTGCCACGGATTGCGATGTACGCGTTCATCTTCTTCATCCGCGTCAGTTCATGAAGCGCAGTAAGGCTTAATTGTCGCTCCGTCGCTTTGAGAGCTAGCTCACGATTGACCCGCGAACGCTGAATCTGGACGAAGGGAATCGCACCCGCTCGTCGCGCTGCCCGGACAAGGGCAACACTCATTTCATCGGGCACGTCGAATGTTTCAATCAGAACGGTTTCGTTTCGCTTTAATCTCGTCGAGTATTCGACAAGAAGTTTTGCGAGCCTGTCAAAGCGCGGGTCATGCATAGAGGCTAATGATTCCACCAGTGGTGCTCGATGCAACTTCGCTACTTCAAGCGGGTGAGTTTTACGGCAAAGGCGCCGTCGAATCCGTCGTTGAAAGGACGTAACCGGATTTGCTCGACAAATTCCAGAAATGGAAATTCGCGCATCGTAGTCTCCACAACCTGTTCATTTTCTTCCGGTTCGATGCTGCATGTGCTGTAGACCAATGTGCCTCCGGTCTTCAACAGCGGGATTGTCGCGCCAAGGATTTGTAGTTGCTCCTTTTGCATCCGTTCGAATTCTTTTGCGGTCAGCCGCCAGCGGAGATCCACCCGCCGGCGCATCACGCCGGTATTACTGCAGGGTGCATCCACCAGAATCCGATCGAAAGAAGTGATCTGGCCCGCATCCGTTAGCTCAGTGTCGGCGGTCCAATCATGTTGCACAGCTTGGGCAATCTTTACGCCGAGATGGCCCAAATTGCTCTCAAGTGTCATGACTCGGTTCGCATCCCGATCGCAGGCGACAATGCTGCCACGGTTCTGCATTAACTCAGCTAGGTATCCGGTTTTCCCGCCCGGTGCCGCGCAGGCGTCAAGAATCTGTTCGCCGGGCTTAGGGTCAAGGAGAAGACATGCTTCTGCCGTACTTGGGTCCTGAATATAGCATTCTCCTTCGCCAAGCGACTCGTGTGGAACCCGCGCGAGTCGGGCAAAGTTATCATGTTCTTCTACTCGTTCCGCGTCGGGGTGCTTAGCGAAGAACGCATCAGTGGATAGTTTGAGGCGATTGATTCGCGCGTAAATCGGAGGTGGCTGGTTATTCCACTTACAAAGAGTTGTCGTGTTATCCGCGCCAAAGTTCTGCAACCAACGGTCAATCAAAAATTGAGGATGTGAGAACCTAACTGCAAGACTCTGTTCATGAGTCTTGGCCTCGAGTTCGTCCTTGTCGCGCAGAGCCCTGCGCAAAAGAGCATTGACGATCGAGCGAGTCTTGGCGCTGGCAAGCTCAACGGTTTCATAGACTGCTGCGTGCTGCGGTGTGTTGAGGAGAAAAAGCTGGTAAAGACCGAGCCGTAGCAGATCGCGAACATCGGGACCTAGATGCCCAGGCCGCAGCAATCCAATCCAGTAATCGAGCAGACTGAGATTTCGCAGGACTCCATAAAACAGTTCGGTTGAAAAGTTGCGGTCTGCCGCAATCAGATCGCTTGATTTCAAGAACCCCGCCAGAATCGCATCCGCTAAACCTGCTCTGGCCCGCCACCGCCCCAGCGCAAGAAGAGCCAGTCCTCGGGCTGAATCCCGCACCTTGCGATCAGCGCGGTGTGACACTCGCGCGGCCGATGGAATGGTAATGAAAGCCGAGTGTCGCCATTGTCTCGGGGTTAAACAGATTGCGCCCATCGAAAACAATCGGCGTGGTCATCTTTTCTTTCACGATTGCGAGATCAACGTTCGCAAACTCTGTCCACTCGGTGGCAATAATTAAAGCCTCTGCGCCGGTGACGGTTTCCAGTGCAGACTGGGCAAACTTCGCCGTTGATATCCCGGGCACCTCACGAGCCTTCTCCATCCCTTTCGGGTCATATGCGGTGACGTGCGCTCCTTCCTTCAATAGATCAGCTACAAGATCAATCGCGACAGATGAACGGATGTCATCTGTGTCTGGTTTGAAGGTTAGTCCCCATACCGCCAACTTCTTGTCACGCAAGACCCAAAGCGTGTCGCGAATCTTTTGCAAGAACCGCGTCTTCTGTTCTGCGTTTACTCGCTGGACTTCCTTTAGCAGGTTGAACGGAACGCCTAACTGTTCACTGATCGTGATGAAAGCGGCAATATCTTTGGGAAAACAAGAACCGCCATAGCCAATTCCAGCATTCAAGAATGTTCGACCAATCCTGCGATCCATGCCGATCCCATCCGCTACCTTCTCAACATCCGCGCCGCTGGCTTCACAAATTGCCGAGACCGCATTGATATAGGAGATTTTCAGAGCCAAAAACGAGTTTGCCGCGTGCTTAATCAACTCAGCGCTGTTGATGTCGGTGACGAGGATTGGCGCCATGAACGGTTCATAAACTTTCTTCATTAGGCCGATCGCGTTTTCGCTCTGCGCACCAATCACGATCCGGTCCGGATGCATTAAGTCGTGGACAGCACAACCCTCCCGCAAGAATTCGGGATTACTAACGACATCGAACTCTGCGCCATGTCGATTATACCGTTTAATGGACTCCCGAACTTTTTCGCCAGTTTTGACCGGCACTGTACTCTTATCCACGATTACCCGGTAGCTGGTTAGGACACCAGCGATCTCACGGGCAACTCTTTCGATAAAGCTTAGATCGACACTTCCGTTAGGTTGTTGAGGTGTCGGAACGGCGATAAAAATGATTTGCGAATTTTCTACTCCATCCTGAATGCTGCCCGTGAACCGAAGCCGATGGGCGGAGACATTTCGGTGAATTACATCCTCCAACCCAGGTTCGTAAATTGGAACTCGACCTGCCTGAAGTGACTCGACCTTCTTTGGATCGTTGTCGACGCAAATAACATTGTGACCGACATCCGCAAAACAGGCGCCCGTAACGAGTCCAACGTAACCGGAACCGATGATGGAAATATTCATGCAGGCGAAAATAGGCGCGACTCAAATGCCGCGCGGGAAGGAACGAGCAATGGCAGAGAATTGCAATCGAGAATTCGCCACGGTCCTTATTGCGTCTGATCCGCGCCTGCCGGATCGAAGTTCAGATCGAAACTGAGTTTGGGCAATGCCTTCAAGGTAAAAGTAAAGAGAACCCCGTATTCTTTCACGCCACCGTTGTCCCGAATGATCGCTCCTACCGAAGCGACCCAGCTCGTCAGGTCTCGATAGATTGAATAGCGCTGTTGTTCGAGAACTCCTGTGGTTCCTTCATATTGCTCCTGAATGCCGAGACCCCAGTTGTCATTAATTCGATAATAACCACGCAAGACATAGAGACTGCTGTTATCGAAGAATGGATTCTGATTCAGATATCGATGCGCAAAATTGATCTGAAGATTTGCGAATGGCTGGACACTCACGTTGGTATTCACTTCCGTGAATCCCTTCTCAAAGACAGGCACCTGAGACGAGACTCCAAACGATACCCACGGTAGGGGATTGAAAGTAATATTGTTGAACAGATTCGAGTATTGAGTCTTATCGAACGGATTGTCGAAGTTCACGTCGATGTAGGTCTCGAGATCTGCCCAACTGATCGTGGAATCGTCGCGTCGGGTTTGGAATCGATTGCGCACTCCAAGTCGCCAGATCGTCCAGCTGTCAATTGAATCAATCGGCGTAAACTGCGGAAAGTCGATTGGTCGCAGTTGCGTGGAAGGCTCGAACCGATCGAACTGCAGGATCGAAGCCGGATTTGAGTTCGAACTCGAAACCCAGGAAAAATTCGTAAACGGTTGCATGATGTGACGCAGCCCATCGAGTCCTAGCGCCATGCTCTGTGCATCTTCCCATGTGCGAGAGATTTTGAAGGAGGCCTCGGCGCCGGCGTTAATTACTCCTCGAGTTGTGCTGCCTCCTTTTTGCAAAGGCATCGCGAGGGTTGGCTCCGGTAGAAGGAAATCGGGAATAAATGGATTGGGATTTGGAGTGAAAATCGTTTGTCCCAGGTCGCGCGTTTCGTCGTAATACGTCCCGCGAAAGCCAACCCGCGGAACAACCGAGAGCCATCCAAAGTAGGTGTTTGGATAAAGAAACTGATGGAAGGAATCGAGACGCAGCGTGCCGTAATCTTGGAAACCGGAATCTTTGGCAAAGCTCCGATGCAAGTCGGCAATGCCTGTTTCGCCTTCGTAAAAAATCGGCCCTCCAAAAAGCGGGCTTCTGTTTACGTCCAGCACCACTTCAGGAAGCCGCTCCGTCGTTTCAAAAAAGTCGTTCATCTGAAACCGCCCAATAGCCGTGAGGGTGTAGTTCGGACGTGCTCTGGTGACTGCCACCACGTTGTCCGGTTGCGGATTGATCTGAAACTCGCCGGGGTAAAAATCCTGAAGCAAAAACTCGTCGCTCAGCTTCGTGATATCGACAATGGCGTGAATGTCTTCGGTAAATTCGGTCCGGTTTTGAAGTGAGGCACGATAACGACCTTCCGGGACGCCAGTTCGTACCTCGGACGTGCGATTGATATCGGGACCTTCGTCTTTCAGAAAATAGGTCTTAATTCGGGCCCAGCTCTTTTTGTCCTTCCCGTAGTGAATATCTGGCTCGAGTCCGATGGCGAGCCCTCGTCGAGATCGATAATCAAGCCGAAGTTGTGTTTTGATGTCATCTGTGATGGGCATGCTAACTCGTGTCAACAACGATGGTCCCCACGAGCTCAAGTAGGCTGGAGAAACCATGTAGCTGAAGGAATCATCCAGGGATTGATAGAGGTAAGGCCACCAAAATACAGGAACATCCTTCACATAGAAGGTGACGTTCTCGAAGATGACCCGATCCCTTTCATAGACTCTCAGTTTTCTCGCGTGCAGTCGAAAGTCAGGATTCGATGAATCGTGGGTTGTAAAAGTTCCTTTTGAGACGAGAAAAGCTCCCTCTGAGATTGTTGTGATGCTCTCGCCCCCGACAAGATAAGGCGGTTTGTCTGTTCGCATCGCTACCGCCTGAATTTTCTTGGTATCGATATTGTAGATCGCACGTTCCCCGACGAAGATGCTGTTTGCGCGATAGATCCGTACGTGACCTTCAACTAGTACTTCACGAGTCGTCGGATTGTATTGTGCCGAGTCCGCATAGATATCGCAGTCGCCAGTGTGAATCGCGACATTCCCATTAGCAGTTGCCAACCCGTTCTGGTAATTCGTATTGCCGGTCGCTGTGATCTCGATCGGTTGTTTTTCCGACACCAGTTCCGCTTGCGCCAGCGCGGCCGTACAAAGGAGGCCAAAGACAGGCAAGAGCAGCTTACGCATGGCCGATGCCGAAGGTTACCGGCGTCGCGAGCAGTTGCAAAGGCAAAAGAGGCCTAACGCGGTCGAACAATGTTTGAATAAAACAGGCCACATCAATGCTCTAGCTAATTGCAAGCCGCACACCAGCTACTTGCTGACTTAACCCGCACACCGAAACAACAGCCCGCCGAAATTGTCCAGTGCTTTTCGAAGCCGTCGCGACGAGACCATTTCCTTTTGCGAGAAGCAATTCGGAAGGGACGGACTGGCTCCTAAGGAACTGAGTGGCGCAGATTACCTGCCAAAGACTGCTTGCGCCGAGGCTTTCCCCCAAGGCGCGTTTCATCGCGTAGATTTGGGCCTTCGGGCAATTTTTCAGAACGGCAGCGCGTTCGGCCGAATCAATGAAGGTTCCGTTCGCACTCGCAATGATAAGCTCTGTCTTATCATCACAAAGTTCGCCAAGAACCTTCCCCAAACAATCCCCAGCCTCACTTCGTTTCCGGAAATTGGAGCCGAGCGCAATCTTCTCCACTCGAATTGAACCATTTCGGCTCAGCAAGACTGCGCCTGCGCCCTCGCTCAGAATTGTGCCTCTTGGCCGTTGCTCGAACGGTTCGATCGGTGGTTTCGACCTAAGCAGCCGCCATTGGTGATAGGCATCACAAAGCAGCCAGTCTGCCTCTTCCGCCGCAATAACCAAACAATGATCGAAGGCTTGGTTTTCCATTAAATCCTGCGCCATTCCCAGCGCCAGAATTCCGACGGCACCATCTCCCACCAACGTGTAGGTCGCTCCGGTAATTCCAAGAATAGCAGCCATGTGACTGGCAGGTGCATTGAAGACTGTCTCAGGAAAGAGGAGGGGACTCGCCGCTTGGGCCCCCGAGTCCACGATTTGGTCATAAAACCGTTTTGTGTAAATGACACCGCCGTTAGAGACCGCAAAAATCATCGCCACCCGCGATGCAGCTCCGGCACCAGGTTGTAATTTCGCGTCCGCTATTGCCGCTAGTCCAGCAGTTACAGCGAATCGTGAGATCGCGCTTGATCGTCGCAGCCGAGGATGTACTGGGGTCTGATCCGCCGGCACAGGGATCGCAGGATAGTCGAGGCCGAGCGCGCTCGATATGGATCGGACCGTCGCGGTCTCGCCATTTATCAGCCGCTGCCAGACACCGCTGACCTCATTTCCAAGCGGGGTTACCCATCCCATACCCGCGATCGCCAGGCTCATGGTTCGGTAGCCTGGAAAATCACGGAAGCATTCGTACCCCCGAAGCCGAACGAATTCGACAGGGCCATGCGTAAATTAGCTGGCTGGGATTTGTTTGCGACGATGTTCAACTCCAACCCTGCATCTCCGGCTCGGAAATTGATATTGGCAGGCATGAACTGGTTCTGAATCGCGAGGATGGTGATCACGGCTTCGATAGCGCCGGCTGCTCCCAAGGCGTGGCCCATCATACCCTTGGTTGAACTCACGGCGACTCCTTCGAAGAGCTCGGCGATCGCTTTGCCTTCAGTCGCGTCATTTTGAGGCGTCGCTGTTCCGTGTGCGTTGATGTAATCTATGTTTTCCGCGCGCAAACCAGCGCTCTTCAGCGCGCTTTCCATCGCTTGGAAAGGTCCGCTCCCGGACGGATTTGGTTGGGTGAGGTGATGGTTGTCGGTCGAAAGACCGTACCCAACCATCTCTGCCAGGATCTCCGCTCCTCGTGCTTTCGCGGAATCGAAATCTTCGAGCAAGAGAATCGCCGCCCCTTCGCCTAACACCAAACCAGTTCGATCCTGATCAAACGGCCGACATCGTTCTGGAGTGGATGCCTGAAGGGAATCGAATCCTACAAAGACCAATTCCGAGAGAGCATCATAGCCACCAGTCAGGATCCGTTTGTAACGGCCCGACCGGATGCAATCGAACGCATGCCCAACCGCGTTTGTACCAGAAGCGCAGGCATTTGCGATTATTTGACAGGGCGCGGAAAGGCCGAATGCTTGCTGTGCGTCCATGATTGCCTTTTGGGGCGTGTAATTAGCAATCAAGGAAGGCGCTTTACGTTTGGAGATCTGTTTCCCTTTTAGCCCGCGGTAATACTCCTCCCCGTACGTCATTCCGCCGCTTGTCGTCCCGAGAACACTCAACTCAGGTTGAAAATGGGGGGCGCTGGCCAGCGCTTCGCCCAACGCTAAAATCGTCATTCGCGCAACACGATGTAGTCGTTCCTGCCGCAGCGGAAGGGTCTGGGGACAGGTCAAACGCGCGTCAGAAATTTGCCCGGCAGTCTTGCACCGGCAATGGTCCACCGGGAAGCGGTTTACGGGGGAAATACAGTCGCGTCCTTCTCGCAGGGCCGTTGCAGTCTCGGTTGTTCCAATGCCAAGTGGGCTTACAATTCCCATCCCAACGACGGCGACACGGGTGACACTTCGTTGATTTACTTCAGAATACTCAGCCATTTCTCAGAAGCGGTTTGCGCCTCAATTCTATTTGCTTTCACATTCAAAAGCCTCTACTTATCACGCCGAAAAGAAAACGGTAGCTCGGTGCGTTGGTAGATTGTCAGTTGAGTTTTTCAGTGGCGATTTGAAATCCGATGAGCGGGAACAGTGGCCTGGCGGCGTTTTCCTCAGTTAACTCAGATGGGTACTAAATTATACGTAGGGAATCTTTCCTTCAACACCACCGAGACCGACCTTCAGGACATGTTTGCCGGCGTCGGCCCTGTCCAGGAAGTCACGTTGATGCAGGATAAGTTCACCGGTAAATCGCGCGGCTTCGCATTCGTCACGATGACGAGCGAGGCGGATGCGGCGAAGGCAATCACCGAGTTCAATGGCAAGACCGTCGAAGGTCGGCCGTTGACCGTCAACGAAGCGCGTCCGCGCGAACCGCGTCCGCCAGGTGGCGGTGGTCGGGGCGGCGGCTATGGCGGCGGTGGCGGCGGCTACGGCGGCGGTGGTGGCGGTTACGGCGGTGGTGGCGGCGGCGGATACGGTGGCGGACGTCGCGATGGCGGCGGAAACCAGCGGCGCGGCCGTTAATCAACAGCGCCTT
>Ga0207701_10006194_pt1 | contig 11966 bp, 4 predicted proteins | sample KBSSwiSSwithPhiX_FD_184294 | JGI IMG/M metagenome (GOLD analysis project Ga0207701, IMG submission 184294) | Switchgrass rhizosphere bulk soil microbial communities from Kellogg Biological Station, Michigan, USA, with PhiX - S5 (SPAdes) (version 2) | ecosystem: Environmental > Terrestrial > Soil...
TCAGGGCTCGCTCGTACGTCTTCAGCTGAGCGGCGTACGCCTCGGCTCGCAACGTTGCATCGACATCCGTCTTGTAGTCGATCACGTGATGTTGCCCGTCACGTTCGAACATCAGGTCGATCACGCCGTTCACGATGGAATTCTTCGAGTCCGCAAACGAGAACGCCGTCTCGACGGAGTGGGACGAAGCCTTCGCGTCGGTCCACACGGTCGCCTTCGCCACCTGGAGCACCGTGTCGATGGCCAGGTCGAGCACCTCGCGCAGCCTCGGCTCCTCCACGGTCAGCCACATGCCGAGACGCCGCAGGTCGTCGCGCGTCACGTTCTCGTGCCGCATCGCATGCTCGAGCAGACCGTGAATCAGCGTGCCCCACGCCTGCCCGGCATCCGCCCGATGCGACGACGTGTTCGCCACGACGACCTTCGACGGATCGTCAGGCGACGGATCGACCGACCGTGTCATTCGTGCGATGTGGTGCGCCTCGGCGGTCGCCGACGTAATGCTCCACGAGGCCTGGTTCACGCGCGCATGGGCGGCCGCCCGGTGCGCTTCGGCTTCGTGTCGCGCCGCCTCGCTGCAGTCGAGCGCCAGCGTTGATGCCGCTTCGACATGGGCCGGCACCTTCAGTTCAGCCACCTTCGCCAGGAACGGCGAGAGCTTGCCCCAGGCGCCTTCACCCGGCTTCTTCGACCACCGGCTCACGACGAGCACCTCTCGCGCGCGAGTGGCAGCCACATACAGCAGGCGGTGTTCCTCGGCCTCGACGTACGGAAGTTCAGCCGCTTCGTGAGCCGCCCAGTCCGCATGTTCGCCCAGAAGAGTCTCCGCCCAGGAGCCCTCGCTCTTTCGGACGATCTTCAGCCAGCCTCGCGCGTGAAGCCCGTCGCGCTCGATGTGAATGTCGGCGCGCGGCCTGACGCCACCCTGCGGATCGGCGAGGAACACCACGTTCGCCTCGAGCCCTTTCGCCTTGTGCAGGTTCATCAGGCGCACGACGTCGGTCCGCCCCGGCGCGAGCGGCAGCGACTCGACCTCGCTGGTCGCCTCGCGATCGGCTTCGAGCGCGTCTGCGGCGTCCGCCAGGCTTCCGCCTGACTCGACGACCTGGCGGACCCGGTCGACGGCGTGCAGGACGTCGCCTGCATCGACGCCGCCTGGTGTCGTCGCCGCAAAGGCCAGGTAGCCGGTGTCTTCGAGAATCCGCTCGAGAGCGGTTGATGCCGGAAGCACGCGAGTCCAGCGGTAATAGCGGCTCAGTGCGTCGAGCGCCGACCACACACGGTCCGTCGCCCGATCGGTTGTGCGGACCTGAAGGTCCGCGGCTACGTACGAGAACCAGCCGTCAGATCGTTTGAAGGCGTACAACTCGGGATCGCTGATTCCGAATAGCGGCCCGCGCAGCACCGCCACCAGGGCGAGTTGGTCCTGGGGATCCGCGAGAGACCGCAGCAACTTCGTGATCGCCTGCACTTCGGCCGATTCGCCAAACGCTCCGGCGCCGCTCACCTCCGTCGGAATGTTGAGCGCTTCGAGCGCGTCGGCGTATGGGGTGATCCGGCCGGTCTTCTTCCTGGTCAGGATCAGGAAATCGCTGTAGCTGCGGACGCCGGTATCAACCTGGGACCGGATGAATGCGGCAATCTGCTCCGCGTCGCGTGCAATCAGTTCGTCCTTGTCGCACGTGTGCGTGAGCGTGCACACCTGGCCGCGGGTTCGCTGCTTCGGCTGAGGATCGAGCGGCGCGAACTGCGGCGAATGAACGGTCGGCTGTGGCGGGAAGGTCTTCTCGAACACGCTGTTCGCGAACCCGCAGAGATCCAGCCCGGACCGGAAATTGAGCGTCAGCGGCAGCACCAGGCCGGCGCCCTTACGGCTGAACCGCTTGCGGACGATGTTGTAGATGTCGATGTCGGCGCGACGGAACCGATAGATGGACTGTTTCGGATCGCCGACCACGAACAATGCACCACGACGGAGCGGCACCTCGCGCCAGTCCTGCCCGCCGCTCTGCTTCGTGCGTGTGCCGCCTGGATCCTCTGCCAGCCAGAACACAATCTCCGCCTGGACGGGATCGGTATCCTGGAATTCGTCGACGAGCAGGTAGCGGTATTTCTCCTGGAGCGCCCGCCGCACTGTCGCGTTCTCGCGGAGGACGCGAGCGGTCAGGTTCAGCAGGTCGCCGTAGTTGAGCGTGTTCAGCCGCCGGCGTTCGGCCGCGGCGGCGGTCCGCGCGCGTGTCAGCAGGCGGATCGACAGGCGGTAGACGTAGTGCCGCCACGCTGCCAGGTACGGCGCGACCACCTCGGCATGGAACTCCTCGTGCAACGCGACGATGGCCGCACGAATCTTCTTTTGGCCGGCCGGGTTGTCCGACCACCACTTCATGGTGATCTTCGACTCGCGATCCCATTCACCAAGCAGCGCTGCGACCGTCGCCGGCCGGTGCAGCCGCTTCTGCCCGACGCGCCACTGACCTCTGAATTTCTGCGCAGCCAGCAGCATCCCGCACCTGGTGTCATCGTCGATTGACGACGGCATGTGCGGCTCGAACTTTGCCCAGAAGGCAGTCAGCGCTTTGGCAGCCGGCTTCGGATCCGGACAGGTGCCGTCGCCCTCAGGGAACTCGACATCCTCGTTGTCGCACAGCTTCGCGAACGCATCGTCGAGGTCCTTGATTCTGATGTCGCCCTCGAGCAGGGCTGCGACATCCGGGTCGCCGTCGCGCCGCGCGGCGGTGACGAACTCGCGCCACACGCGCCGGCGGAGCTCCAGGTCCTCTACTTCGTCGAGCTCGACGAAACCGGGGGCGACCTGCGATTCGACCGGCCGTTCCCGGAGCAGCCGCGCACAGAACGAATGGATCGTGCCCGCGAAGAACCGCTCGAGGTTCGCGAGCGCTGCTTCGAGCCGTGCAATCTCCTCGCCCGCGCCCTTCCTGCTGCGGGCAGCTGCCAGCCGCGCTTCGAGCGCGTGGTGAAACCGTCCGCGAAGCTCGGAGGCCGCCTTGCGGGTGAACGTCACGGCGGCCATGTGCTCGATCTGATACACGCCCTCGGCCACACCGGCGGCCATCCGTTCGGCCAGCATCTGCGTCTTGCCGGAACCGGCGCCAGCTTCGACGAGGATGTTCGAGAGCAATTCGGTGCGAATCGTCTCGCGCGCCTGCTGGTCGAGCGCCCGTGAATCAGGCATGGCTCACCAGCCTCACGAAGGCGGCGGCCTTCTTGTCCCCGAGCTTCGTCTCCGCCTGTGCGTTCACGCCTTCACCGCACGCCGAAGCAAAGTCGCAGAAGGTGCAGTGCTTGTCGTTGGTCGTTCGCGTAAAGTGGCCGCCCGTGATGACCTCGCGAAGGTCCGTGAGCACCTCGCCAATTGCGGCAAGAGTGGGGGCGGGAATCGAGACAACTTCACCGCGCCCCTTGTGGCTGGAGAAGTAGTACGCGCCGCCGCGGAGCTTCGCCTCGATTCGTTGCGCCTTGAGCAGTTCGAGCGCCGCAAGCCCATACAACGCGTGCTGCAAGCGCTTCCCGCCGTTGAAGACGCCCTTCCAGTCGTCTCGCCAGTACGAGCCGGTCTTGTAGTCCAGCACTTCGAACGTCGCGGTTCCGATCCTGTTGATCCGGTCGATACGCCCGGCAATGCGCAGGGTGACGCCCTTCGCAAGCGCGATTTCCACCGGCTCAGGACTCGCGAGCGGTTCGTCGTCTTCGTCGAGCGGGCGTCCGAATGTCACCTCGAGGCCGACTGCCGTTCGTGACCGGTCACTGGCCTCGGTCTCGGCGAACAACCTCACGTCGTCAAGGAAGTCCTTCGTTTCACGGTCGAGAATTTCTGGGCTTGGGGCGGGCATCTCCTCGTTCAGCTGCCGCAGCCGGCTTTCCGCATACTGCACCAGCCAGTCCGCATCCTTCAGCGTGGGTCGCCGTTCCTCGTCGCGTGTCTTCCTCAGGAACGCCGCGTACACGTCGTGGAGTTCGGACCCGCGCGTCAGCGGATCGAGCCACATGTCCCGATCCCGCTCGCGCTCATCGACCGGCCGCAAGCCCAGGCCGCGCTTCAGGAAGAAACGGAACGGACACTCCGCAGCCTTCTCGAGTTCGGTCACCGAGTAAGCGATGCCTTCGGCGCACGGGTCGATGGCCGGGCCCGCTTCGGGGACGTAGCCGTCGAACTCGGTGAATGCGTCGGCCTCGCGGTGCGCTTCGGCTTCGCGACCGCGCGCAACGTTCTTGTAGACAGTGTCGACCGCCGCCAGGCCGTCGCCGTCGGCGCCGGCGACCGATCGAAGCCACCAGCCAGCCTCGGACACGGCAGCCTGGCGATCGTCGGGCACGGCAGACTTCGGCTCGCCCAGCGATTGCTTCATCTGCGGGTATGACAGTGTGCGGTCGCCCTGCTTGAGGCGGAAAGCCTGCAGCATCAGCCATGACGCGAATGTTTCGCGGAACTCGCGCGTGTCGCGACAGGAGTAGCTGAAGGTGGCGTGCGCGCCGGACACGGCCAGGCGGCTCAGTACGGCGTACACCGCCTCGTCGATGCGGTCGGTCGAGAGCCGGAGCCCCTCAGCGATCGCCTTGCGCTCCACATCCAGCAGCACAGGATCTTCAGTCGCGCCGGCAAACACTCGTCCTTCCTCGAGGCCAACGACGAAGAGATGCGATCTCCCGGAGTAGCCGGACTGGCCGATGAGACACGCGAACAGATGACCGGAACGCGGGCGCTCAGGGGCCACTGTCAGTGACTCCACGCGTTCACGAACGAAACGGAGCGCCTCAGGCAGACCGCACGAAAAGTCTTCCAGCGCGCGGAGTTCCCCGATGTAATCGTTCAGCGACGATGCCGCGCGGTGATCGAGCGCGCTTGTGCGGGATGTCCGACGCTCGAGAAAGTCGAGGACAGCCGCGACGACATCCTGCAGCCGCACAAGTCCCTGGCTGCCTGGCGCTGGAATCGAATCGACCAGCGACGTGAGCCAGGTGCGGACCTTCGTCACCTGCCCGGCCCGATCGACGGCATACGCACGGTCGTCGTCTGATGCATCGGGGTCGGCGGCTCGCGCTTCGTAGTCCTTGAGGAGCCGGGTCAGGCTCAGCTGATAGGTTTTGCGTCCCCAACCGGCTTCGGCACGCGCGAGGACCCGGCCGGCCTGGCCGGACGTGAAGCCTTCGTGTTCCTCGACTCGCAGATCGCCGGACTGGAGCAACCGCCGGAAGTGACCGGCCGCGAAGTCGGTCTCGACCCAGTCGCACAAGCCGAGGAGCGCGCGTCCGGGCCTGGTGAGCGGCGCCCGAATTCCGGAGCCGAGCGTGACCGGCCAATCGTGGCGGAGCGATTTCTCCCAGACGAGTGCGACATGCGCATCGGACGCGCAGGCGATCTCGACCTGGTCGAGCGGTGCCCCTGACGTCAGGATTCGACGGAAGACCTCTTCGATCTCCGCCTCCCTTCCGCCCGCGTGGAACAGTTCAATCCGGTCGATGAACTGCCAGCCCGCTGGCGGCGCCATCACCAGCGCCAGCGGAGACGACGCAGGGTCGGCATCGAGGCGCTCGATTCGCGCCGCTCTCAGCCGGCGTGGGACCTCGATGCCAGGCAGCGTGAACGCTCGCGGGGTGATGCGTTCACCGGGCAGCACGTCGAGGAGCCGGCGCTGGAGCGGATTCCAGTTCGCATCGGGCAGGTCGGTCCAGCAATCCTGCGGCTGAATCGGGCACCAGTCCATGTGATGCACCGCTTCTTCGTAGACGGTGGCCATGTCGGCTCGCCGATGCAATTCGAGGAACGATTCGTACGAACCAAGAAGCGCGACGATTTCTGCGTGCTTCAATGGCGAGTCGAATGCCGCCGCAGCGATCTGCGCCGGACCGACTCCTGCCATCCTGAGTTCGCGAACCGTCGACCAGAGCGCCTGCGCGAGCGTGGGATGGTTCGCGAGCGGACGGAAATAGCCTTTGCCTGGCGGAAGCTCCATCAGCAGCCGCATCATCAAGGCCGGGCCGAGATCTTCTTCTGACGGATCGATTCCACGCTCGACGAGAAAGGGCGCGCCCATGCGCAGCGCGATGTCGAGCGGCGTGACGAACCGCACGTTCAGCCAGTTCGTCCCCTCGAGCACGAGCCGTTCGCCGAGGGTGTGGCCAATGGCGTGTGTCGGTACGAAGACCCATTTCGATCGGGTCGGGAACTGCCTGCAGAGTTTCTTCAGTTGCTCGAGGAAAGGATCCACGCCCATCGCCAATTGGGAACGCGAGGAACGATAGCATTCCTCGCGACCCGGTGAATGAATTAGTCGGGTCTAAAGACCCGACGCCACGTCAATTTCGAAACCCACTCTTAGTTTGCGAATGCACCCAGGTGCACGGTGCGACCATCAGCAACGAGCGCCGCGGCAGCGACGTCGGCTGCCGAGACACGAACATCGGTGCCGACGCCGGTCGCCGCGAACTCAGCGGTCGGGCCCGACGCGACGGCCGTCATGAACCGCCTCGCATCGTCCGCATGCAGTTCGCCGGCTGCGCCAGTGCGATCGATGGCATCGACGGCGTAGCTGCGAACCAGCTTCGGCGCAAGCTTGCGCCACGTGGACGCCGCATCGAACAGGTCGAGACCGGCGACACGCCCATTGATCGCGAAGATGGCGCCGACCTGCCGGGCGTCGGACGCGAACGCGCGGACGAAGTCGTCCACGGCAGGCTCGAGCTTTTCGAACATCGCCGACATTGCATGGGTGTCCGATTCTGCGCCGACGCGGGCCGACTTCTCCGCGATGACCTGCCAGACTTCGCCCTGGTTCGATCGGCGCGTGCCGCTGTGCATCAGCGACGCCGTGACATTGCGCATCTTCGCGGCCCGTCCTTCGGCGAACTGTGTTCGCGATGCGGCGGTGAAGTGACGAGAGACGTGGCGCCAGCGCCCCGACTCGACGCACGAAACGGGGATGACCAGCGTCGATTGCGCCGCCACGAGGATGGTGAGGTTGAGCACGCGGTTCTGCTTGGCGCCAATCAGTTCCTCGCCGTCCAGGAGCAGCACCGGCGACGGCCCGATGTTCACAAGCGACAGCTCGGGGACGCTGCCGCCTTCGCCGACCTCGGTGATGTGCACCCATTTCCTGGCAAGCGCCTCATCGAGGGTTACGTAATCGGCCTCGCGCAGGGTTCGCGCGTAGAGCGGGAAGACGGTCAGGTTGCGAAACGACTGAGAACTACCGAGTTCGACGGAGTCGAGTGCTTCGACGACGGCGGATATGGACATAGGGTTTTTCTTTTGGGCGTTGGGCGATGGGCGATTGGCCATGGGCGGTCTCCCTGTCACGAGGCAACGGACTTCGGGCTCCGGGCTCTAGGCTCTAGGCTCTAGGCTCTAGGCCTTGTCGGCTTTGGGCTCTTACGATGCGGCTCTAGGCTTTGGGCTTTCGGCTCTAGGCGCACGCCTGGCGCCAATCGCCTATCGCCCATCGCCAATCGCCTTGTGTAGATCGAGCTTACGGGGCGGCTATGACAGGACTGGTCAATCACTTACGGGCGAAGAACAGTCGAAGGTCCAGGCCGCCTTGCAGGGACCGATAACATTGGCGGAGTCACCTCCGGGAGAACACAACCTTATGCCTGGACGCAACACCGAACTGATTCGCCAGTGGACCATCCTCCGGGAACTGGCGACCACGCGCACGAGCACGATCCCGCGGCTCGCGAAGAGCGTCGGGGTCACTACCCGTACGGTGCGCCGCGATCTGGCTGCGCTCCAGGCGGCTGGCTTCCCGATCGAAGAGTCGGAAGTGAACGGCAGCAAGTTCTGGCGTCTGCCGGAGAAGGCGATGGCGGGCCTGCAGCGCACGGGACTGACCCTCGGTGAACTCTCCGCGCTTTACCTCAGTCGCGCGCTGTTCGAGTGCTTCGCGGAGAGCCGCCTGCTGGCCGATCTCAGCGGCGCGCTCAACAAGGTCGACGCCGCCCTCTCCCCTGCCATGCGCAAGTTCCTCGATCGGCTGCCCAGAGCGCTCAGCGCCAAGTCGCCGCACGCGAAAAAGCAGGCGGCGAACGCGCACGAGATCACGCTTCGCCTGCTCGAAGCGACCATCGATCAGCGTGTCGTGACGATGAAGTACGACTCGAACAAGAGCGGCCGGGTGAAGCCGTACGTGATACATCCCTACAGGATCGTGCACGCCCAGGGCGGGCTGTACCTGGTGGCCTACGTGCCGGCGTACGAAGAGCTTCGGACGTTCGCCGTCGAACGGATCCGGCAGGCTTCGACCGACAAGGCGACCTTCGAGGCGGTCGAGGAACTCGGGAGCGATCCGTTCTCGAACTCGATTGGCGTCTATCGCGGGCCGACCTCCAGGGTGCAGCTCCGGTTCGATGCCTCAATCGCGCAGCGCGTCAAGGAGCGGAACTGGCACGCGTCGCAGAAGTTCAAGGACCACGCCGACGGCTCGACGGTGATGACGCTCGACGTGAGCGACGACTACGCGCTGCGAAGCTGGATCCTCGGCTTCGGGCACGGTGTGCGGGTCCTCCGGCCGGCGTCGCTGGTGGAGTGGGCGATGGAGGAACTCGATCTCGCCCGCGGGCAATACTCGCCGGGCGACGTTGCTCGCGCGCTTGAGGGCTCGGTGCAGCCGGGCCTGCCGTTCGTGTTCAGCCAGTTGACGACCGACGCGAACTGAACACTTTACATGTGGCAGCGGCTCACAACACCGCTGCAATCAGGTGGACGAGCTGCTCCGGATCGACCGGCTTGACCACGTGATGCTGAAACCCCGCCGCCAGCACCCGATCGCGATCCGCGGCCCGCGCAAACGCAGTGAGCGCCAGCGCCGGCATGTCCGGGAACATCGCGCGCAGCCTGGCCAGCAGCGTGTAACCGTCTTCCCCCGGCAACCCGAGATCGGTGACGAGCACGTCCGGCCGTACCTCCGAGGCGCGAGCGATCCCTTCGCTCGCGGTGGCGGCTGACAGGACCGCGGCGCCGGCACTCTCGAGCACAGCCACGATCAACTCGCGCGCATCGTCATGATCCTCGACGACGAGCACCGTACGGTTACGGAGGAGTGACGACGACAGCAAGGCCGCGGCCTTGCCTTCAACCGGCGCGGGTGCGCCCGTGAGATGCCGATCGACCGGAAGCTGGATCGTGAACGTCGCGCCCATTCCCTCGCCGGCACTCACGGCCTGCACCTTGCCGCCATGCAGGTCCACGATGTGCTTGACGATCGCGAGCCCAAGACCGAGGCCGCCATGGCTCCGCGTCGTCGACGAGTCGGCCTGCCGGAAACGGTCGAAGATGAAAGGCAGCGCGTCGCGGCGAATGCCCACGCCGCTATCGGTGATCTCGAATTCGACCGACTCTCCAACGCCGCGCAGCGTGACCGCAACCACGCCGTTACTGGCCGTGAACTTCAAGGCGTTCGACAACAGGTTCCAGAACACCTGCTGCAGGCGATGCTTGTCGCCGAGGACCGGGGGCAGATCCTCGATGTGCGCCTCCAGCCGGATTCGCTTCGCGTGCACCATCGGACGCACGGTCTCGATCGTCGCCTTGACAATCGAAGGCAGGTCGACCGGGTCCATCGCCAGCGTCATCTTGCCCCTGATGATTCGCGAGACGTCGAGCACTTCTTCGATGAGGCGCACCTGCGCTTCGGCGTTCCGCTCAATCACCTCGACACCATGCGCGGTCTTCTCGTCGAGCGGCCTCGCGCGCAGTATCCGCGCCCACCCGAAGATGGCATTGAGCGGCGTGCGGAGTTCGTGCGACAGCGTTCCCAGGAATTCATCCTTGAGTCGATTGGCCTCCTGCGCCTCGCGATAGAGCTGGATGCGCTCGAGCGCATGCCCGATTCGTCTTGAGACCTCTTCCAGGACCAGCGAATCCGATGGCGATAGTTCGCGGCCGCCGATCGACATCAGCGACAGGACGCCTTTAACAATGCCGTACGCCACGAGCGGCAGCATCGTTGCCGTGCGCGCGACGAGCCCGTCGAACGGGTCGATAGCGCTGGTGCCGCCGGCCACGCTGGCGAAGGCACCGTCGGCTGTCAGGTCGATGTGGGCGACCCGCCCGGTCGCGAATACCTTTCCCAGGTGAGAGCCCGGGTCAGGGACGATCACTGCCAGGGAAGCGTTAGCCACCTTCTCCTGCTGCGACTCGTCGACATGGATTCCGGGGACGAAGCGGACCGCCCCCTCGTCGTCGAGCACGTGCACCATCGTCCAGTCCGCGAGAAATGGGACGGGAAGCCGCCTGGCGACCTCGATCAGCTCGTTGAACGCGACGACCTGCGACAAGCGATCGGAAATGTGCGCGAGGAACGCGAGCGCCGCGGTGCGTTCCTGTACACGGGCTTCGAGGTCGCTGTGCGCGCGCCGCAGTTCCTGCTCGCTCTGCCGCAGGGTCCGCTCGACCGCCACTCGCTCGGTGATATCGATGGCGTGCCCAAGGACATACGGGGCACCGGCGCCGCCAGACAGCACGTTCCGATACATCCAGACTCTCTCGGCTCCGTTACGCGCCACCACCCGCATGAGCCCGACGTCCTTGCCATTCTGCTGGATGCGGTGCAGGTAGTCGTCGAAGAGATGCCGGGTGTCGGCGGAGAGGAACTCGCGCAGGTTGTGCCCGACTCCATCGTCGGGTCGATAACCCAGCGAGTCGGCGGCGGCGGGATTGATGGAGAGAAGGTTTCCGGTCAGATCGTGCGTGCAGATCAGACCCAGGCTGTACTCGACCAGTTCGCGATATCGCCGTTCGCTGTCATGAAGCGCATCGCTGGCTACCTGCCACGCCGCGGCGATCCCGTCAATCGTCGTGGGTTGCCGGGCCGCCAGATGTTTCGGGTCGGACTGTTCACCGCGATGCGTGTCGTCCATCAGCCGCTCGACCGCCGGGATTATACGGCCACCACGTTTCGAATCTGGAATTAGGACTCCGGCCCGCGACGATGATCACGCTGTTTGTGATTTCCGGCCACCGTTCTGTAATCGGATTCGACCCGCCGCTCTCGTTTTCCTCAGCAAGTCCGCGGTACGTGAATTGCCGCAACAGCCGAGGGAACGGAGAGCCGCCTTTGTCAAAACGCGCAATCAGAATTCCATCAGCCCGCGAGGGCAGGGGCGTTCGCTGGACGCTCGAAGTGTCTGCGGATGCCGGCAAGGGTGCCGCACGGGCGCCGAAGCCGTCGGCCAAGCAAGCTTCGTCAACCGGCGCGAAAAAGTCTCAACCTGCCGCGAGTGCTCCGAGGGTGTCGAAGAAGCGCGTCCCACCGACCGGGCGGCCGAAGACGTCGGTGCCAAAGACGTCTTCTCGGGCCGCAGACCTGCCAGTTCCTGCAATGGCACCCCTTGCTTCGACGGCAACCGCGACCCCGTTGCCTGGTTCGTCCACGAAAACAATTACGACCTCACGGACACGTCCGCGTGCCGAGAGAACCACCGCTCGGAGAATGCTCGTCGTGGCGGCGAGCACGGTGCTTGTCATTGCCACGCTGGCCGTCACGGGCTACCCCTCGCGGAGCGTTGCATCGAAACCCGTGCAGGCGCAACCTGACCTGAGCGCTGCGCCAGCGGTCCACACTGTTGCGACGCGGCCAGAGGTGCCGCCAACACCGCCGGCGGAGCCGGCCGCCGCTGCTCCGGCAACCGTGATGCACCTGCCGCCAGTCGTCATCGAACAACCCAGGCAAACGCAGTTCGTCGCAAACCGCACGAGCGCGCGGCCACCGATCGTCTGGCCGCCACCGGCGCCGGCGGCGACTTCAGTTGAACCTGGAGAACCAGCCGCTGTGCCCGCTGGTCCTGACCCGGCCGCGAGCACACCGCCAGCCGAGTCCACCCCTGCGCTGGCCGGCGTGAATCAGGCACCCGTGACCATCACGGGCTGCCTGGAAACCGCCGCCGATGAAGACCGGTTTCGGCTGACCGACACCGTGGGTGCCGACGCGCCGAAGGCGCGCGGCTGGCGATCG
>Ga0207701_10006197_pt1 | contig 11964 bp, 1 predicted proteins | sample KBSSwiSSwithPhiX_FD_184294 | JGI IMG/M metagenome (GOLD analysis project Ga0207701, IMG submission 184294) | Switchgrass rhizosphere bulk soil microbial communities from Kellogg Biological Station, Michigan, USA, with PhiX - S5 (SPAdes) (version 2) | ecosystem: Environmental > Terrestrial > Soil...
GTGCAGCAGTCGGGTTACATGCCACAGCAGTGTTTGCTGTAACAGTGATCACCGGCGCTTCAGTATCTCGTGTGAAGGTTATTGTTTGTGTTTGCGTTCCGGTATTACCACATGCATCTGTAACTGTCCATGTCCTGGTGATTGAGCGCGCACAAGCCGTACCTGTCTCCGCGCCATCCGTGAATGTTGCAGTAAGTCCAGTAGAGCAGTTATCAGCAACTGATGCAGTGCCAAAGGCAGCAGCGATTTGCCCATTTGTTGGATTACAACCGGGATTAGTGCTTGTAGTTAAAGTGAGTACCGGGTTGATGTTATCAATAGCATTGAATGTTTGGTTGCAGGTGGTGCTGCATCCGGTACTATTCGTTGTTAAAAGAGTAAGCGTATACGATCCACATGCTGCGCCCGCCACCACAGTAACAGTTTGTCCACTTGTTGAGCCGGAGATTATTGCATTTCCACTAATTGACCAATTATAGACGGTGATTCCTGCAGGTGCGCTGTATATATTTGTTGAAGAGGGGCATACATTGTCGCTTCCGCTAATGCTGCATACCGGTTGAGGACTTACTGTTACTGTTGCTGTTCCTGAAACAGTGCCTGGTCCGTTAGCATCAGTCATTGAAACCAATGAATAACTGGTAGTAGTTGATGGCGATACTGTAAATGTGTATGGAGTGACATTGATATCAGTTATTGTTACCGGGGTTACTCCATCCGTATAAGTGAATGACCAGGGTGCATTACCCGTAAACGCTACTGAAAGCGTAGCCGAAGATCCAACACAAACAATAGTACTGCCGCTCAGAACTGCCGTAGGTGCGTTTACCGTAACCGTTATACTACATGTGGTGGGGCAGCCGTTGCGAGTGACTGTACTCGTAAGGGTATATGAGCCTGTTGCGCCTGCGCTTACAGTTACAGATGAACCATTCGATGGGCCTGTAATAATACCATTTCCACTTATCGACCAACTATAAGTGACATTACCTCCGGCTGGCAATATTGTTGTGGTATAAATATTATTTGGGGATCCGGCGAATACTGCATTAGGTCCGGTGATTGTGCAAGTAGGAATTGAATTCACCGTGACGGTAGCGGACCCTGTAACCTGCCTGGAGCAAAGTGGAGCAGGCTGATAAGCAACGCTGACAAGGCTATAGGTAAAGGTGCCCGCAGTGGTTGTGGGTACCGTAATTGTAGCAGTTGAATTTGCGAGGATGTCTATCGTTGTATTTGCACCGCTATTAATATTGTACGTAACGGTAACGGGCAATGAAGTTGGGTTTGTAAAAGTGATTACCTGGCCAGCATCATTTAAACAAACGGAGCTCGTGCCGCTTATTGTTACGTTTGGTGTGGGCAACACTGTAACGGTAGCTAAACCGGAAATTGGACTACTGCAGGATGAACCAGTTTGATAGGCGACGCTTACAAGATTATAGACGAAAGTACCCGCTGCACCAGTCGGAGCTGCCACTGTTGCTGTACCGTTAGCGGGAACATTTATCGTCAAGTTAGATCCTCCATTGATGTTGTAGGTTATTGTTATGGCATAAGCTTGCGGATTGGTAAATGTGATTACGGGGGCTGAACCATTTTGACAAGCAGTTGTGCCACCACTGATGGTTGCAGTTGGCGTAGGTCTTACGATCACTGTTACATCTGCACTGCCGCCTGGGCATATCCCATATGTTGTGCTGACTGAATAGACATAGGTTCCGGGTGAAGGGGGACCAGCTTTTACTGTCGCCTGATCCGTAGCATTCAAATAATAAGGGCTCGGAACGCCAGCTGGATTTGTGAGAGTCCATGCATATGTTAATGGCACCGGAGGTAATTGTAATCCTGCATTATCAATTGCCCAGTTACTACCCGTACTACCCTGGTAATTAAACCTGATTTTTAGATTTGATTGCCCGAGGTAGTTTGACAGATCAAGATTGGTCGTAACAAAACCAAGGTTAGGAGTTCCGAGAGTGGCAGCGCCAACTGCTTGAAATAATGGAACGCTTTGGTAAGTTGCTCCGCCATCAATCGAAATTTCTACTTTTACAACGGCGCCGGCATTTAAGTTGAATGCATGCTGAAAACTAAAAATAGCTGAAGACATTCCTACCGTAGAAAAGGCCGGCGTCTCCATTGTTGAATTGAATAAACCGGCGGCAATGGCAAATTTTGGATCACCACTGTTATAAGTTACTCCATTAAAATCTTTGGGGTTTGTGAGGTTGAAAGGGGTATTTAATTCATTGTCGGCACTGGCTTCAATGTTGTGCGGACCTCCGTTCGCAGTTGCGGTCCAGCCTCCTGAATTATCCAGGGAGGCATTGTTAAAATCTTCGACGCCGGACCAACTTCCGGGAAAGCCAGAAGCAATTGCCGAAAGTGTTGATGAATCTCCAATACAGATTAGTGATGGATTTGCAACGGCTGTAGGAATTATTAAAGGTATTACACTCACGACGGCAGTAGCCGAGTAAGCGGAACAATCTCCGCTTTCAATAAGAACCCGGTATAAAGTGGTTTGGCCTAGGTTGGCATATGTTAATGTATTTGTTGTATTGGCTATTTGTGTCCAGCTCGCCCCGGCATTTGTTGAAGATTCCCACCTGACGATCACACCGCCGTGTCCACTTAAACTCAGCGTGCCACTGTTATTATTGGCACATACAATCGTCACCGGCTGGGAAATAATCCCACCGTCCGGTGAGGGCGTAACCACTATCGTTGCATTGGCTGTATTGAAACAACCGTTGGCAGCTGTTCCGGTTACTGTATAGGCCGTAGTTGTTGTTGGACTTGCGGTCACAGTTGCCCCGATGGTAGAAGACAGACCTGTAGAAGGGGTCCAAACATAGCTAACGGCGCCACTTGCAGTCAGAGTAGTACTGAACCCGGCACAAATGGGAGATGGCGTTGAGACGGACACATTCGGCAACGCATTGATGGTCGCTGTTATACCTATCCTTGTTGATGAGGAACAACCCGTCGTAAGATTTCTTGCAGCTGCGTAAAAAATTGTGGTTGCTGTTATTGGTGGAGTAGTAAAACTTGTACCCGATCCAAGTAATGTTCCACCACTTAAGGCATCGTACCAGTCTATTGTAGTACCTGCCGCGCTTGTCGCTGATATAGACAGGGTTCCCGGACCACACCTTGTACCATTTACAGGATTTGATGGAGCTGCCGGTCGTGTGTTTACAACAACTGTAACTGTACTTGTGTTTGTACAACTTCCTGCTGCCGCAGTAATAGTGAAGGTCGTTGATTGCTGTGAGGTTGTATTATTGGTAAGTATTCCTGTAATTGACGTTCCTGTTCCGGTTGCCGGGATGCCGGTAAGATTGGCCGTATTAGTTCTTGCCCAGCTAAAAGTTGTTCCGGCAACGTTGTTTGGATTGCTGATGTCAATCTGGGTAATATTTGTCGCTGTACAGATTGTTTGAGTTAGAGGTGTTGCGCTGACCGTTGGTCTTGGGTTGACGGTAACTGTTGCGGTGGTACTGGTGGAACATCCTGCAGACGTTGCTGCGGTAATGCTGAAGGCTGTGGTTTGTGCAGTATTGGTTGTATTGGCTAAGGTGCCGGAAATAGGGGATCCTGTTCCGCTGGTAACAATTCCGGTAAGGTTTGTGGTATTATCTCTTGTCCAGGTAAATGTGGTTCCGGCGACAGTATTGGGATTGGTAATAACAATATTTGCTATAGCAGTTCCTGAGCATACAGTTTGATTAGTATTGGTTGCACTGACAGTAGGTCTGGGATTGACAATAACCGTAACTGTAGTTGTGCTGGTACAACTGCCGGTTGTTGCGGTAATGTTGAATATAGTGGTTTGCTGTGTGGTTGCATTATTTGTAAGTGTTCCTGTAATTGAATTTCCCGTTCCGCTTGCGGCAATACCTGTAATATTCGTTGTGTTGCTTCTTGTCCAGCTAAATGTGGTTCCGGGTACATTATTTGGATTGCTGATATCAATTTGAGTAATTGTGGCTCCCGAACAAATCGTTTGAGCAACAGGTGTTGCACCGACAGTCGGTTTTGGATTGACGGTAATTGTTGCTGTTGTGGAGCTCGAACATCCTGCAGCTGTTGATGCGGTGATGGTGACTGTTGTAGTTTGCGCAGTATTGGTTGAATTGGTGAAAGTTCCGGAGATCGTGGATCCTGTTCCGCTTGCGGCAATGCCTGTAAGATCAGTTGTATTGTTTCTCGTCCAGGTAAACGTAGTACCGACTACGCTGTTTGGATTGGAAATAATAATATTTGAGATGGGCGTAGCTGAGCAAACCGTTTGATTGGTATTGGTTGCACTGATAGTAGGTCTCGGATTGACAATAACAGTAACTGTAGTTGTGCTCGTACAACTGCCGGTTGTTGCGGTAATCGTGAATATAGTGGTTTGCTGTGTACTTGCATTATTGATAAGTGTTCCCGTAATTGAATTTCCTGTTCCGCTTACAGCAATACCGGTAAGATTGGTGGTGTTACTTCTTGTCCAGCTAAATGTGGTTCCGGCGACATTATTTGGATTGTCGATGTCTATTTCTGTAATTGCGGTTCCTGAGCAGATGGTTTGAGTAACAGGTGTTACACTGACCGTTGGTCTTGGGTTGACTGTAATTGTCGCAGTAGTACTATTAGTGCTGGAACATCCTGCAGCTGTTGCTGCCGTGATGATGAAGGTTGTAGTTTGTGCAGTATTGGTTGTATTGGTCAATGTTCCGGAGATAGTGGATCCTGTTCCGCTCGCAGCAATGCCTGTCAGATCTGTTGTGTTGTCTCTTGTCCAGGTAAATGTGGTACCGGATACACTATTAGGGTTGGTTATGACAATATTTGAGATGGGCGTTGCCGAGCAAACCGTTTGATTGGTGTTGGTAGCACTGACAGTAGGCCTCGGATTTACAATTACGGTAACTGTCGTGGTAGTGGCACATCCGGCAGGCGTTGATGCCGTAATGGTGAAGGTTGTGGTTTGTGCAATGTTGGTCGTGTTGGTTAAATTTCCGGAGATAGTGGATCCCGTTCCGCTGGCAGCAATACCCGTAAGATTGGCTGCGTTAGTTCTTGTCCAGCTAAATGTGGTTCCGGATACATTATTTGGATTGCTGATGTCAATTTGCGTAATTGTTGCTCCTGAACAAATCGTTTGAGTACTAGGCGTTGCAGTGACCGTTGGTTTTGCGTTGACTGTAACTGTCGCAGTAGTAGAAGTGCTGGAACATCCTGCAGCTGTTGTTGCGGTGATGGTGAAGGTTGTAGTTTGTGAAATATTGGTTGTATTGGTTAAAGTTCCTGAGATAGTGGGTCCTGTTCCGCTGGCGGCAATTCCTGTGAGATCTGTTGTATTATCTCTTGTCCAACTAAATGTAGTTCCGGATACGATATTGGGATTAGTAATAACAATATTTGCAATTGGCGATCCTGAGCAAACCGATTGATTGGTATTGGTAGCACTGACAGTGGGCCTTGGGTTGACAAATACGGTAACTGTGATCGAGCTGGAACATCCTGCAGCCGTTGATCCCGTAATGGTGAAGGTTGCAGTTTGTGCAATATTGGTTGTATTGGTTAGATTTCCGGAGATAGTGGATCCCGTTCCGCTGCCAGCAATGCCAGTAAGATTGACCGTATTATTTCTTGTCCAGCTAAATGTAGTTCCGGCTACATTATTTGGATTGCTGATATCAATTTGGGCGATTGTTGCTCCCGAACAAATCGTTTGCGTGGCAGGTGTTGCACCGACGGTTGGTCTTGCGTTGACGGTAATTGTTGCTGTCGTAGCACTTGAACATCCTGCAGCTGTCGATGCGGTAATGGTGAAGGTTGTGGTTTGCGGAGTATTGGTTGTATTGGTTAATGTTCCGGAGATAGTGGACCCTGTTCCGCTGCCAGCAATGCCAGTGAGATCTGTTGTATTGTCCCTTGTCCAGCTAAATGTAGTACCGGCTACGCTGTTTGGATTAGATATTACAATATTTGAGATGGGCGTTGCTGAGCAAACCGTTTGATTGATATTGGTTGCGATGACTGTAGGTCTCGGATTTACAATAACAGTAGCTGTTGTTGTGCTTGAACATCCTGCAGCGGACGTTGCAGTAATGGTGAATGTAGTGATCTGCTGTGTGTTTGTGTTATTCGTAAATGTTCCTGTAATAGAATTTCCTGTTCCGCTTGTGGCGATCCCGGTAAGATTGGTTGTGTTAGTTCTTGTCCAGCTAAATGTGGTTCCGGCAAGATTGTTTGGATTGCTAATATTGATTTGCGTGATTGCTGTTCCCGAACAAATAGTCTGAGTGGCAGGTGTTGCGGTTACAGTAGGACCAGGGTCGACTGTTATATCGAAGGACTGTGATGGGCCGGTACAACCACTGAGAGAAGGCGTGACCGTGAGCGTTGCCGTAACAGTGGCGGAGCTTGAATTGGTTGCAACAAATGATCCAATGCTTCCCGTTCCGTTTGCAGCCAGACCGATTGAAGTATTATTGTTTGTCCAATTAAAAATGGTGCCACTGATGGGACCAGAAAAATTGAGGGAAGTAGTTGCTTCATTATCGCAAACAGTTTGATTAACCGGGTCAGTCACCGATGGAGATGGATTGACGGTAATAGTAAACGAATGCGACGGACCTGTGCAACCATATGCCGAAGGGGTAACAGTTATGAGCCCTGTAACTGGGGTTGTACCCGGGTTAGTGGCCATGAATCCTGCAATGTCACCGGTGCCGCTTGCAACTAATCCTATGGACGAATTGCTGTTGGTCCAGTAATAAGTCGTTCCGGATACCGTTCCGCTGAACGAAACCGAGGTAGTAGAAGCACTATTGCATACAACTTGGTTATTAGGGTCAGCAACAGTCGGTGTCGGGTTCACTGTAATAAAAAATGTTTCTGCAGGACCCGCACAGCCATTGTTTGAAGGAATCACTGTAATGGTGGCAACAAGGGGGGTAGCACCTGTGTTCGTTGCAGTGAAAGATGCAATGTTTCCGGCACCGCTTGCAGCAAGGCCGATAGAAGGAGTATTGTTTGTCCAGTTGAAGGTTGTGCCAACCGGGGTCCCGCTAAATGTAACGAAGGACGTACCGGCACCGTTGCATATTACCTGGCTCACTATAGGATCAACAGCTGGAACCGGATTTACGGTTAAACTCCTTGAACATGAAATCTCGCATCCATTAGCGTCAACAACGGTCAGATTATAAGTCCCGGCCACATCAATGGTAATGGTTTGAGCTGAGGAGGTAAATCCATTGGGCCCGGTCCATGAATAACCATTCATTCCGTCAGGTGCACTCCAAACGGTGGTATTACCGGCACATATATCATCGCTACCGCCGGTAATTGTACAAGGGGAATTCACATTCAATGTGGAAGTGGCTGATGTGATTGTTCCGCAGCTATTGGTTATTACGACATCATAATTGCCGGCATCGCCTATACTTAAATTAGGAATGGAATAAGTACTAGATACGGCGCCTCCAATTGCATCCCCATTTTTTCGCCATTGATAGGAAAGAACTGCATTGCTTGACGCAGTAACGGAAAAAGATGCAGTACAGCCAATGCTCAGGGTTTGAACTGCGACTGGTTGGGAAGTAATTGCAGGAGGTGAGACGACAGTAAGTATTGCAATAAGCGAGGTAGTGGCATTTATGCCGCAGTTATCTGTTATAACAACACGGTATTCCGTTTGGTCGGGATCGGTCGCGCTCCCGGCATTGCTGATTGTGATCGTCGTTGAGTTCGGAGCACCTATTGAAATAAAATCGGCGTCGGACGGTCGCTTTCGTTGCCAGTCGAAACTGGGTGTACCAACTGCTCCAGTAATATTGGCTTCAAAACCGGCAGATCCACCGTTGCAAATGGCCTGGCTGGAAGGTTGCGTTGTAAATGAAATTGTGCTTGGACAAGTCTGTCCGCTAACATTGAGCTCAATAGTAAGTAACCAGAAAATCCCAACCAATAAATGTCCAGCACGTTTTATACCGTGACGTTTTCGGCAGATTCCTTCCATTAAGGGCACAATGATATTCTGAACGCTGCAATTCATTCCTGGTTTATAAACTTTCCAGGTGTTTATAAAAAGTTTCCTACAGGCGATTCAATAGAAACTGGGAATTTTGAAATCAGCTGTTCATAAAAAGTCGGGAGATTATTATGGCGGGCTTTAACAAGGAACGTTTGGAGAAATGTATAGACGAACAATCATTCAGATTGCTCCGAAAATTCTTATAGTCTTCAATGCTGGCTGTTTGGGAAAGAAAAATCCTCGAGTGTAGAATTTTAAATTCTCATAGCATTACGTTTAATTAAAAAAAAGTGGAATTCGGTAGTCTATTGGCCGGTTATCATAGAAAAACCAAAAAACGTTGGGGATGCTATAAAAATAATAAAGAATCTCAAGTTTCCTAATTAAAATGCAATTAGAAAATCCCTTGGGTAAAATACGTTTTAGCCAGACCTATTAAAGAAAATGGGTATATGTTTTCCTTGCTAAGAAATCTAAAGTCTGCACGACCTCATTAAGTTTTGGCAGACAGTGGGTAGATTAGGCGCAATCAATCTTTGCGTATTATTTCCAGGGGCAGGGGATCACTCCGCTTGGCTTCCTTACTCCTCTTAAAATGAGTGAAAGTTCCCAGGAGTTGGGTCTCCGGGCAGCATCATTTAGCTTGGATATAGTTAGATCATAGCTCAGACCAACCTGGAAATTTTTATAGCCCAAACCAACATAAGGGATCAGCGCATTTTTTGACCAATACCATAACCCGGCAGTAATCAAGGATTCCGCGTTGTCGGTGACATAATAACCTACTGCCCCTCCGACTGAAAAATAACTTGCTTTTTTCTGATACTGGTAGATTGCGTTGGCATTAATAACGGTCCGTTTATCGGTGAACATTTCAAAGTTTGTATGGGCTACTTTTCGCATTGGAAGAAATTGGTTATCGTCTTTCAGGAATGTCTGTTTGGGCTTGTTGAAGTGGAAGGCAGCGACACCGATATCGAAGTTTGTTTTTTCTGTTGTGGCTGTATAGGTAATGCCAGTACTGCCAGAGAAGTAGGGCTTCATATTGGATAAAGATGATTCGCCGGTTGGCATATTCTTATTGAATCCAAAACCGTTGAATTGTTCCTCGAAATTTACCCGGTTATAGTCTATTCTGCGATGACCGTAAATTGCGCCGAAACCTATCGCGAGACGTTCCCGGTAGCGATCCGTTTCGGTAATCTTAATATTGTACGAGAGATTAAGCGAGGCATAAGTGCTTTGTACAACACCGCTCATAGCATGATCGAACATAAGCATTCCGCCAACGCCCATAAAGTTATTTTCAATATTATCAGGGGTTTTATGCTGCATCACTTTAGTGTCAAAGGACACGGTACCGGTAACATAAGGGCTTGCGGGTCCTATCCACTGGTCTCTATAGTTGGAAATCATCCGCCAGTCGGCATTGATGTTGGCTGTCAGCGCCGGGTTTACATTTAATGGAGAAGAAAAAAACTGCGAAAAACTCGGGTCCTGTGCGTGCAACGAAATTGACGTCCCTGCCGCGAATACTACTACCACAATACGTAAAAATTTGATCATATTCTGAAGATTTATCTTATTAAAACTGAATTGCCAGCCAATTGATGGAATTTTCCATCCTCACCAGTTGCTTCCAATGTCCAGGTATAAACATCCATTACCTGTGGCGCCCCTTTGTAGACTCCATCCCATCCGTTGTCAAGGATATTTGTTTCAAACACCAGTTGCCCCCAACGATTAAACACCCGGAAGAATTTCAGTTCACGAATGCAAACCGGTATCGGGAAAAGTTTATCATTGTGGCCATCGTTATTGGGCGACCAGGCCTTTGGTACATAAATTCCTGAAGTGCAACCGCTCGGATTATCGCGGTTAACCAAAACGAGGACCGTGTCGACAACGGGACAATCACTTCCATAATCTATCCTGACTGTATATTCCGTGCTCTTATCAAAGCGGAACACGGGGTCCTTGCGGTTAGAAGTACTTAGTCCAAGAGGAGGTTCCCATGTATAGTTGTTAATTAAACCTGGTTCACGGGCATTTAACTGTACAGAAATGTAAGGCGTTGTGGTGATTGTAGAATACCGAACAGAATTCTCTCCCTTGTTAATTCTTACAGTCACTTCGACTGATTTTATGAAACTGCACCCTCCTGCTGCGGATGCTTTAATGAAATAACTGCCGCTGGCCGAAACAGCCTGTGGATTTTGCAATGGAATGGTTGTCGTTGAATCGGTCCAGTAGGTAAATACCAGTCGTGGATCACTACCAGCTGTTATTTGAGGCGCAGTGAGATCAACGGTTGCAGGCTGACACACGGCTGCCGGATTAGTTACGTTAAAGACAGGTGCCGGATCAACCACAACATTTACCGGTTCAATTGTTGAACATCCAAAAGTATTGGTGCCTTTAATGTAATAAGTTCCTGAAAGGACTGATGTAGCGTTAGGTACGGGCGTTGTTGTGGTATTAGTCAGCCAGTACGAGAATACCAGGCCTGCATCAGAACCTGCAGTTACGGTTGGACCGGTCAAATTTGCAGCAGAGCACAGATGAATATCAGTTGTTACAACTTTTGGAGTTTGTTCTGTTTGATCAACAGTCGCAGACGTCGAGCCTGAACATCCATTCACGTCGGTGACAAGAACATTATAAGAACCAGGCGCAAGGTTTGAAATATCTTCTGCGTTTGCTGTAAATCCTGTCCCGTTTGTCCAGGCATAGGTATACGGAGCAGTGCCGCCATTTGCTGTCAGATCGATGGATCCATTGTGGGCAATGCAGATTGAATTAATAACCTGTTTGTTCAGCGCTATCGTATTGTTATCCTGCCCAATTGATATAGTTTTCGATTCTGTACAACCGTTGGCATCTGTGGCGACAACCGAGTAATCACCTGGCTTCAACCCTTGCAAATCTTCGCTGGTCGAAGTGAAATTATCCGGTCCGCTCCATGTGTAGGAATAGGGGGCATTGTTACCGTTGATGACGATATCAACACTGCCGTTTGCCGCAAGGCACGTAGCATTTTTAGCGGCTTCGTTTATTGCAAAAGTGTTCGTTGTCGTTTCAACTGTGACAATCGAAGTGACAATACAGCCGAAATTGTTTTTAACTGTGACAGTGTATACGCCCGGGGCAAGGGAGGTAAATACGTTGGCAGACTGAAAGTCTACGCCATTGATGCTATAGGAAATGCCGTCCGCGGGCGAAGGAAAAGTGATGGCAATTTCACCGTTTGCACTGTTACAGATAGCTGGTGTAGTTGTCGTGATTGGTTTATCCAGTCGTGAAATAATTAAATGCAGTGTAGCGACGGAGTCGCAACCATTTACCGCAGCCAGGGTAGCGTTATAGTTGCCGCCCGAGGTGATGGTAAGATTATTCCAGTTATAGGGCAACGCTGATTCACAGATAGTGATGGTCTCTTCACCTGTGGCAACCGGGTTAACAATTAAATGCAGCGTCGCGATCGAATCACAGCCTGCTGCGCTTGTTAATGAGGCAGTATAATCGCCAGCCGCTGTGATTGACTGGTTGTTCCAGCTATATGGTAGTGAGTTTTCGCAAATCGTAACTGTTTCTTCACCCGTTACAACTGGGTTGACTACTAAATGAAGAGTAACAACTGAATCACACCCATTTACGCTAGAGTAAATGGATGAATAGTCACCGGCAACCGTGATAGTTAATTCATTCCATTGGTAGGGCAATGCGCTTTCGCAAATGTTAATTGTTTCTTCACCTGTTACAACTGGGTTGACTACTAAATGAAGCGTTGCAGTCGAGTCACAACCTGCTGCGCTTGTTAAAGTGGTCGAATAGTCGCCTGGGGCAGTGATTGACTGGTTATTCCAGCTATAAGGTAACGCCGCTTCACAGATAGTAATAGTTTCTTCACCTGTTACAACTGGGTT
>Ga0207701_10006199_pt1 | contig 11964 bp, 11 predicted proteins | sample KBSSwiSSwithPhiX_FD_184294 | JGI IMG/M metagenome (GOLD analysis project Ga0207701, IMG submission 184294) | Switchgrass rhizosphere bulk soil microbial communities from Kellogg Biological Station, Michigan, USA, with PhiX - S5 (SPAdes) (version 2) | ecosystem: Environmental > Terrestrial >...
CGACCACGTCGATTAGCAAGATATACCCGATCTCAAGCTGGAGATCTGAGTTGGGCTCAACGGACATTTCGCATGTAGGGGGGCTTCCTTTGCGCCTTCCATGATTATCATCTCGCCGCCTGCGGTGGAAGAGCAAACAACTTATCGAAACCTCGCCTGCCTCAGGATTGAGACAATACTGGCAACCTAGTTTTATGAGACCGCGCCGCGAACGAGTTTTTGGCTCGGGGCAAGCCCGAGTCCCGGTCCAAATGCCGCGATGTTAAGGACAACCATAATGAACGCAAAAAGATCCATCCCCATGGTAAGTCCGATGCCGACGTGCATCGCGCAGATGGCCACTAACCAAATTCCTCGCGTCTTCCGGTTCCAAATAAAAACGGGGTAACTGATTTCGAGTAGGGAAATGACGATACCGGCGACGGAGAACAGATATTTCAATCGAATGAGCATCTCCGGTGCAATCAGGTTGAATGGTGGGCGGATAAGCGCGCGCCAAAGATTCGAACCATCCCACCAGCCGCTCCCCAGGCATTTTGCTAACCCCCCAAAAAAATAAATGAGACAGAGATGAACTTGCAACACGCGGCGAAAGAACCCGAGCAAATGTGGGTTTTTCGGTGGCAGCTTTCGCCATCGCTGATCGAGCGAATATCGATCGGGCAGCGGGGATAACATCAAATAAAAAAGTCCGATCGTCATGAAATTATCAACGCCATAGGACACGAATCCTCCGCTCTCAGCCGCACAAAGATGAACGAACCAGGCCAAAATTGCTGATGCGCGAGAGAGGAATCCGATGAGCAGGCAGCAGCCCGCGAAAAGCAAAACCCACCAGACGATCGAAAGAGCCGTTGATTCGGAAAAACCAGTTCGCGCGGTCAGCATAACGAGCCAGCCAAGTCTCGGAATGAGCGGACTTTCTGTCGAGAGCAACGCTTCCGGCAAGGCGCGACCGATCAATCCTTCGCCAGGCTCGGCGAACAGATAATTCCAATCGCTTCTCAGCGACAGCGCGTAGAACAGAACCTGAAGCCCAAGACCAATTCTTAAGAGGCCAAGCCAGCGATCAGTTTCAGGTGGAAATAGAAAAACCCGCAGCCGCTCCTTCCATTGAGTCATCGGCTTCAGGGGTTTTCCACCTTCGCCGGTTCTTCAGCGCGGCTGAAGTCATAGGCATACAAAAAATCATACGACTCTCGCTTGCCATGCTCGAACTCGGCGGGACTGGGCAAGTTCAGCGAACCGAAAACGGCGCGAACCGTTTTGACTCCCGGATGCTCACGCCAAACAGAAGCAGCGAGCGTTTTTATTATGTATTCTCGCAATGGATCGTAACGGGTCCGTCCGATTTCATCGAGCAAGGTGGCGACGCGCAATCCAGCCGCGCCGCTGTTTACTCCCGGCAGCTCGTATTCCACTCGCCCGTCGGGATAATGCAGCTCGAAGACTAGTTTATATCCAGCGGGAACATTGGGCGCGAAGTAGCCATAACCCCTGTCGATTCCTGCGATATGCAAATAGGTTAGAAGCGCACGCCGAAACGGATTTGACGCTGATAGCTTGTTACCGAGCGCGCCGGGTGCGATTGGCTCTATTTTCTCAGCAGCGGCGCTAAAGGGCGAAGGAAGTATCGTTAGTTTGTGCGCGACCAGCCAGACTATGTCGCGACATGAAATTGTGATGATCAGAACAAAATGCAGGACGAACAACGCCAAATAGACACGCTGCTGGCGCAACACGAGTTCCTGTTCTTGAAGCGCGTATTAAGGGGACGTCTTCAATGTGCCAAGAACATTCTCTATAGCCGTTATATCATTAGATTGAATGCGCTGCGTAATATTTGGATCTCCAGGTGGCTCGTTTTTTGCAAGTTCGGATGTTGTGACGCTGTCGGTTTTAAGACTGGTTTTGTGATGGCAGGTGGGCTGGTAGTTATCGACCGGAGCGGCGCTAGCGTCAGCTTTGTACCGGATTTGGTAATTGCCGGGGCCGAGAGCCTCCAACGCGCAATCAAACGCATTTTTGTCGCGGCGAAACTCTACAAAGCTATCCTTGTCTTTACCGATTTGTACACTGATCTTTTTACCGTCCAAGACTTCGTTGGCACAGCCTTGGAAGATAACGATCGAAGCGGTGGCGACCACCGTCAATACAATAACTATAGACGTTCTAGATGGGGTTTTCATAAGCCCATCCGGTTTGACTCAACAGCCGCGCGCTTACAAGCACAAAATTAGGCAAGAAAGGTGAACCAGGACCGATTCACTCAATCGATTTCGCGCGGAACGCAGATTCCACCTCCGTTAGGACCTGCGCCCTTATCCGAGGCGAAACCGGATATCGCGAATGGTTTTACCGCCGAAGCGCTGTTTCAACTTGCGCAGAATTTCGGTCTTGGCGATTCGCTCGAGTTCGTAGTGCAACGATGGCTGGAGGACGCGGACGTAGAGGATGCCATCACGCAAAGCAACGGGCGCGGAATGGGCGGCGATGAATTCGCCTACGATCGAGGACCACGCGTCGATCACTTCCCTTTCGCGCAATCGCTCTTTCAAGCCGAGTTTTTGCATTAACGCCGGCAACAATTGCGAAGTCGGTTGCCAGCGGTCGCGCGATGGTGCCCTCTCCCGAAGCCCGCGCCATTCCTGGATGACGGCGGCGCGGAAAGAGGAGGTCATTGGAATGATGGAGTGTTGGAGTAACGGAATAATGAATCCGCTCTAAATCAATACTCCATCACTCCATCATTCCAACGCCTCAATACTTCCGCCGAACCTCGCCTGGATTATTTGCTCTCGACCGGCGACTGTGGAATGGCGATGATCGGAACCTGCAAAGGAGGGTGCTTGCGCACTAAATATGTCCGCTGAGCTAAAGCCGGATCTCCAGCTCGAGATCGCATACCTCCTATTAATCGACGTGGTCGGTTATTCGAAGCTGCTGGTCAACGAACAAATTGAATTGATGCAGGACCTGAATCATATCGTGCGAAGCACGGAATGTTTCCAGGCGGCGGAAAAGAGCGGCAAGCTTATCCGGGTGCCGACTGGAGACGGTATGGCGCTTCTTTTTTTCCAGAGCCCGGAAGAACCTGCGCGCTGCGCGCTGGAAATCAGCCAAGCGCTACAGAGTCATCCGCAGATCAGGTTGCGCATGGGAGTTCACAGCGGCCCGATCAATCAGGTTACCGACGTTAACGACAGAGTAAACGTGGCTGGAACGGGATTCAATGTGGCGCAGCGGGTAATGGATTGCGGCGATGCCGGACATATTCTCTTGTCCAAACATGTGGTGGACGACCTCGCTCAATACCGACACTGGCAGCCTTTCTTGCACGACCTCGGCGAGTGGGAGGTAAAGCACGGGCTGCGGCTTAATCTTGTTAATCTCTACAAGGACGGCCTCGGCAACCCTGCGATTCCCGAGAAACTGAAACGCGGAAAAAGGTGGAGGCAAACTACCGGTGCTACAGTACGGCGAGTCAGCGCCGCCGGTTGGCCGAAGTGGGCACTTATAGTTGCTTTGCTTCTATCAGCCGTGGCATTGGTGCTTAGTTTCTCGATCTTTCTTCGTCGAGGGTCGCCTAACATTACCCGATTGCCTGCTGAAGAAAGCATTGCGGCTTCTATTCCCGAAAAATCGATTGCCGTCTTACCGTTCGAAAACCGCACCGAAGAAAAAGCCAATGCCTACTTTGCCGACGGTGTCCAGGACGAAATCCTTACCGATCTCGCCAAGATCGCTGATCTGAAGGTAATTAGCCGCACCAGCGTGATGCAGTACAGGAATACGGCAGTACGCAACCTTCGCGAGATCGCCCAGCAACTTGGTGTCTCGCATATATTGGAAGGGAGCGTGCAACGTGTCGCGAATCATGTGCGAGTGAATGCGCAGTTGATCGATGCCCGCAACGACGCGCACCTCTGGGGGCAGACCTATGACCGCGACCTCGCGGACGTTTTTGCGATCCAGAGCGAGATTGCCAAGATGATCGCTGATCAGCTTCAAGCGAAACTCTCCGCCGCCGAAAGAGTTGCCATCGAAAAGCCGCCGACGACGGATCTTACTGCCTACGACCTCTATCTCCGAGCAAAGGTGCTTTTCGCCAGCACCTCGGATCCAATTTACTCGAAGGAGAAGCTATCCCAAGCCGCGCGCCTGCTCGACGAAGCTGTCGCCCGCGATCTGGACTTCCTGCTCGCCTGGTGCCTCCTCGCCAAGGTGCATTGCGAAATCTACTTTCAGGGCCACGACCACAGCCCGGCCCGTCTCGAACTGGCTAATGCGGCTGTGCAAATCGCGTTGCGTCTCCAGCCGGATGCGGGCGAAGCCCACCTCGCGCTGGCCAACTACTACTATCACGGCTTCCGCGACTACGGACGCGCTCGCACTGAGCTAGCTATCGCCCGGGGCACGCTGCCCAACAACGCCGAAGTATTCGAATACACCGGCTACATCGACCGCCGCGAGGGTCATTGGGAAGAGGCCACGCGCAACCAAGAGCGTGCCGTTGAACTGGATCCGCGCAACTTTTTCACTCTTCAACAACTGGCACCGACCTATCATTACCTGCGTCGCTACGCAGACGAGGCTCGAACCCTGGACCGCGCGCTGACAATCGTGCCGGGGGATCCACTCACCCGCATTCTTCGGGCCGAGGTTGCACTCGATTGGCGAGCCGACATCAAGCCCTTTCAAACCGTGCTGGCCACACTGATCGCCGAAGATCCGAGTGTTGCGCAAGGCGTAGACCACCCCAACTATGCCCTCTGCGAACGGACCGCCGCAGCTGCTGCTCGCCTCCTGACGAACTATCCGCGCGACGGCGTGGTGACTGACTATGGCGTCAACTTTCCCCACGCCTACTGGGAGGGCGTCGTCGCGCTCTGGCAGGGTGACCCAGCTAAAGCGGAAGCTGCCTTTACAACTGCGCGCAGCGAGGTGGAAAAGACCGTTGAGAAACAGCCCGACTTCGCCGGCGCTCTGAGCCTTCTGGGTATGATCGACGCCGGCCTCGGGCGCAAGGACAAAGCACTTCGCGAGGGCCGTAGGGCGTGCGAATTACTGCCCATTTCCAAGGATGCGCTCGACGGCGTGAGCCTCGCCGCTAACCTAGCGAAAATCTGCGCCTGGATCGGCGAGAAAGACCTCGCCATCGAACAGATCGCCGCCGTGGAGCGCGTCCCGAACGATCTCAGCTACGGTTTGCTCAAGCTTGATCCGATTTGGGATCCGCTCCGCGGCGATCCCCGCTTCGAGAAAATCGTCGCCTCACTCGCACCGAAAGCCACTTTCTAGAAAAACAAAAGCCCCAGTATCCCTAAAGATTCAAAGGCAGCAAGATCGCTCGAACGAAAGGCGACCGCTAAGGGTGCCGCATCAATGTTTCGGGCAAATGGTCAGGAAAGTACTATCCGAATTTATCGCGGCGGACTTCTAGGTCGTTCTGACCACAGGATTTTTTGACGTCTTCTCCGACCAAGTTGGCGCATTGTTGGAAAAATCGTACGCTTTCACTTCCGCGGAGGTTGTTGTCGATTCTTCAGCAATCCGTGCTGTGCATGATTGTGATAAACTGCGCGAGTGTCCTCGGCCAGATGGTTATCCTCTCAGGTCATGAGGGCCCGTAGTGGAATCTGTTCGCCAGGGCCGGTCAGTGCGAATGTGTTCGTCAGTCGGGCTTCGGAGGCCTTTCTTTTTCTATCGGTCTCTCTCTCTGGCGTATCCGGGCGACATCGCTCTCTATCGGTCTCTCTCTCTGGCGTATCCGGGCGGCATCGCTCTCTATCGGTCTCTCTCTCTGGCGTATCCGGGTGGCATCGCTTTCTACGGGACCGGTTCGTCGGCGCTTTCCGCCTCCGCCGCCAGTTTTCACCGCCTGCTTTTTGACCGACAGGCGTCTCGGCTTGCCTTCACTCTTTTTCATCATTGTCTCCTTCGTTGGTTTATTTCCGTTGTTTGCTCAACGCTATCACGTCAGCTAGCCATCAAGCACGCGGCCGCGGCATCCGCTTCCCACGACGCCTCGGACGTTGTCGGACCCATTCTTACCGGAATCGCCAAGGCTAGGAAGGAATTCCCCTCGCGGTACATAAGGCGAGCCTGGACAAGGTCGTCCAAGAACTCTTCGATCTCTTTCGCGTCCAGCTCTTCGTCGCCGTCCACCGCAAGCTGCGTGCTCAAATGATCGGCTGTCGCCCCAGCGTCACATGCAAGGTATATCTTCCCTTCGATACCATCCAACCTATAGTTGGCTGCCTCAAGGCCTGCACGTCGGTCTTCCACACTAAGGAAACCCGGACCGCGGCGGTAACACAGGTAGCCAGGGCCATCTTTGCTAAATTGCCGCCACCGGTCCACGGCGTCCCTCAAGCCATTGACATACGTCTCAGGATCACGTCCGTCCAGGTAAGAGTGCTGGAAATCGTAGGCCAGATTACTAAGCGCTTCTGACGAAACCGAGTAGAGAAATCTATATTGGGGCAGGGGCCCCGTTAGCTCAATGCCGAACTCGGCAGGCCGGTCGAAGTATGGACTGAAGCGCTCCATTTGAACAGGCATGACGTTCGGCGGGGTGAAATGGACGAGGGACGGGATTAGTTCTGCCATCCGTTCATACTCCTGAGGCGGCTCGCCTGGGAAGCCATAAAGGATGTTCCACGCGGGGGTGATACCAATCTCCGAACACCACTTTAAAAGGCGTATATTTTGCAGGGCAGTTACACCCTTCCGCATCAACCGCAGGATCGGCGTGCTCAAGCTTTCGATTCCCGGTTGAATAGAATGAACGCCGCTGGAGTAAAAAGTCCGGAGTTGGTCTTTTTTGAGGTTTGCCTTCGTTTCGTAAAAGATCTCCAGATCGCAACGAGCCGCACTCAACTGCGGCAGAAGCTCCCGAATGTGTCCGAGGTCAATAATGTCGTCCACCGCAACGAAGTCGAGGATTTTGTACTGCGCCGCGAAGCCTAAGATCTCCTCGACAACGCGTGCTGGGGTTTTGCTTCGAAATGGCATTAAAGAGCCATTTAGCCCGCAAAACGTGCAATGGGACTTGGCACCCCACCAACACCCCCTTGAACTCTCAAACAGGATAGCCACTTCGGGCCACAGCTCTGCTCGCAAGGGGCTCCGGCCAAGACGCTCAAAAAATTCGTCGTAGGTGGGAGTAGGAACCTCGTCCATAGGAACTTGCGGTTTGTTCGCTTGCGGTACGACGACTGACCTCCCGTCGACGCGGTAACACAGCCCAAGCTGAGGACGCACAGCTCGACCAGCCAGCATGTCTAAGACGATTTCAGGAAAGACCCGCTCGCCCTCACCTCGGACCACGGCATCAATCCACGGAAAACACTCGTGCAGCGCTGCTCCCATTGGGCCATCGCAGTTACCACCACCGAAGACGATCTTAAGCGAGGGATCCCTAGCCTTCAGTATCTTGGCCAGCACTAAGGACGCAACATTTTGCTGAAAGACTGTAGAAAAACCTACGATGCGTGGTTTGCCAGCGAGCAGTTCGTCTGCAGCCGCAGTCAGGAACTCAGGGACGCACCTTTTCATCTTGACGGCGGTGGCCACCGCCTCTTCAGAAATTTGTGAGCGTGCGTAATCCAGATATTCATCATCCGCGGGCGAAGGCTCGGTATATGGCGGGACTTTGAAGATCCAGTCACCGAGGTTGACCACAAAGTCTTGACAAGCGACGTGTCGGTAATCTGCTACCGAGATCCGCTGGCCTTCGTCCGCCTCTGCTGTCCGGCTGTACAGATGCTCCATGAACGCGAGCTCAAAAGAATGCGAACGCGTCGCGATGCCTACGCGAGTAAGGCACTGCTCTAGAATCCCGAGCTGGATCGGAGGATGTCGCAGATCCTTGAAAGGCATCGAAACCAAGCTAACTAGCACGTGTCTGGTGCCCGCTAGGGCTTCACTACTAGTGTCGGTCGGCGTCATCTCTGTCGATCAGTACGCGTGCCGATTCATCGGCGTCTGACGGGGTAGCAACAATTTGTCGTTAGTCTGCCCATTTGTGACCCGATGATGGCAAGCCCCACACGAGAAAGTCAAGTACGCAATACCTGGACGGCTGAATTCGGGATCGCACCACCTTTGATCAACTCGAACGCGAGACAAAGCGGTATCTCGAACTACTTATCCGTGGCAAGCAATCAAGTTCTAAGAAGGATCTACTCTCCCCTCACCCAACTCTGAAGCGAACATCTCGAATGGTTTTTCCGCCGAAGCGTCGTTTTAGTTTGCGCAAGATTTCCGTTTTTGCGATTCGCTCGAGTTCGTAGTGCAGCGATGGCTGGAGAACCCGGACGTAGAGAACGCCATCGCGTAAAGCGACGGGCGCGGAATGGGCGGCGATGAATTCTCCTACGATTGAGGACCAGGCGTCGATGACCTCGCTTTCGCGCAATCGCTCTTTCAAGCCGAGTTTTTGCATTAACTTCGGGAGCAAAACGCCTGGCGTTTCCCAGTGATCTGGTCGCGCCTTTTTCTCCGGCAAGCCCCGCCATTCCTGAATGACGGCGGCGCGGAGGGCGGCGTTCATGAGATCGTTGAAGGGTTGAAGCGTCGGAAAAAAATCGAGCGCCGTCAACGCTTCATCGCTTCAACGAGAGGCGAAATCTCAATACTTTCGCCGCATGTTGCTCGGCAGAATATTGAGCTCGGTGCGATATTTCGCCACCGTGCGCCGCGCGATGGGGATGCCGCGGTTGCTTAAAATCTCGACAATCTCCTTGTCGCTCAGCGGCGCGTTGCCCTCTTCATTTTTCACCAGTTCAAGAATGGCTTCTTTTACGCTGGTATTGCTCATCGATTCGCCGGTGGCGGTCTGGTAACCGGGCGTGAAAAAGTATTTCATCTCGTAAACGCCCTGCGGTGTTGCCATGTACTTACCGCTGATGGCTCGGCTAACAGTGGTCTCATGGACCCCGACCGCGTCTGCGATTTGCACCATCGTCATCGGTTTCAATTGCGAGGAACCTTTGTCGAAAAACTCGCGCTGCCGTGAAACAATCTGATGCGCAATGTTGGAAATCGTTTGCTGGCGCTGGTGGATCGACTTGATCAGAAATTTTCCGCTCCGGATTTTATCGCGAATGTAATCCTTTACTTCGTTTCCATTCCCATCCTGGGCCATGATGTCCTTGTAAGTGTTGCTGATGCGCAGATGTGGAATCTGGTCGCCGTTGAGAATGACCTGGTATTCGCCATTTACTTTTTCCACGGTCACATCAGGTACGACATAGTTTTTCGGAGCCTCGGCAAAAATCGCGCCCGGCCGCGGCTCCAGTTGTGCAATGTTATTGGCGCATTTCTGTACCTGCTCCACGCTGATACCCATGCGGCGCGCGATTTCGGGGAAGCGCCGCTTGCCTAAATCCTGCATGTGCTCGGAGATGATTTTGTATTCTAAGCTGCTCCCTTTGCCGTCGCGCCGTAATTGAATGAGAAGGCATTCGCGCAAATCACGCGCACCCACCCCTGGTGGGTAAAAGCTCTGGATAAGCGTGAGCATGTGCTCGAAATCGTCCTGGGCAATGCCGGTGTTGAGCGCCATTTCTTCCGGCGTCGTCTGGAGAAAACCATTGTCGTCGATGTTGCCGATAATGAGCTCGGCCGTTTTGCGATCATTCGCATTCAGGACCTGTTGGTTGAGTTGCGACATCAAGTGCTGTTGCAATGTCTCGGTGGTGGCAATGGAATCGAAAAAGAACTGGCGTTTCTCTTCGTCCTCGTGGGCCCGGGCGCTGTAGCTGCCCGATTGCGCCATGTAATCACGCCATTCCTCATCGAGCTTGGCTAGTTTATCGAATTCTTCCTTGAACTCCTGATCGCTCGCCGCCGACTCGGTAGTAGAAGGGGAATCTGGATCGGTCGCGAGTTCTTCCAATACTGGATTGGTTTCCATTTCCTGCTGCACCAGGTTGCGCAGTTCAAGCAACGGCGCTTGAAGAATCAGGAGACTTTGCTGGAGTTGTGGCGCGAGAACTTGCTGCAGAGAAAGATTCTGCGATTGATGCATTCCCTGCGCGGCCATTGTGAAAAGAATATGGGTCTTGTAGCGCACTCGCAAGCAATTTCCACGCCGCAGATCGAAGAGAGACGTTCGGCTGAACTACTTACGAATTACGGGAACGCGAATTGCTCTTGAGCATCGCACTGTTTATGAAACCGACGCTCCTGTTCGCGTTTTGCGCGCTTATTATGCTCGTCGCTGCCGCGCCGGCGCAGTCTCCACAGCGTGATCCCGCGCACGAGGAACTGACTGCCCTGATAAAGGAAGTTCGTGCGCAACAAGCCGCTGTTGCGGCCAATCAGGCCAAGATCAACGAAAAACTCGCCACCCTGGCCGAAACTATTCGGGTCGCGCGAATTTATTCCAGTCGCGGAGGCCGATGATGCAAAAAGTGCGAATATTCATAATCACCGCGGCAATACTTATCGGTGCTGTCATTGGTGTTGCCCAAACTCTCCAACCGGCACCGGTTCCGATGCAGGCAGCAACGCCCGCTCTCGTGCCAGACGCGAAAGAGCAGGCGGAGATGGCGGAGAACATCAAGGAGCTCCAGGAACTGAAAGTGCAGAATGATGAGATTTTAAAACAGCAGCAAGCCGCGCTCGATGCTCTTGATGACTTGCAGAAAGAGGCCGACCAAATGCGCATTTACAGCAAACGCGGCTAGGCTATCCGAAAAGGCAGCTACTTTTTCTTAGGCTCAACCTTGCGGTAAAGCGTCGCCATGCTGATCCCGAGCATGGTTGCGGCCTTTTCGCGCGAGCCGCCACAATGCGCCAGCGTGGCCTCGATATAGCCGCGCTCTTGTTGCTGAATGAAATCGTCCAGTGGTTCGCCCACCGGCATCGAGGCCCGTACTTGCTCGGCCTTTTCACCCAGGGCGATGGCGACGATGTTCGGCGGCAAATCCGCCGGCAGAATCATGTCGTTCTCGCACAAAGCGCAGGCGCGCTCGATCGCGTTCTCCAGCTCACGCACATTGCCTGGATAATCGTAATGGCAAAGGATATCGACGGCTTTGGGATCAATCTTCTTTGTCTCACCGGTGGCGGCTGGGGCTTGCTTCTGCAAAAAATGGTTCACCAACAGAGGCACGTCTTCCAGACGTTCACGCAGGGGTGGAATCTCGATCGGAATAACCGCCAAACGATAGTAAAGATCTTCGCGAAAGGTCCCGTCTTTCAGCTTCGGCAAAAGGGCCTCGTTCGTCGCGCCCACCACGCGGACGTTTACAGGCGAGCTCTTATTGTCGCCGACGCGACGGACTTCTCGCTCCTGCAAAACGCGCAGCAGTTTTGTCTGCAATTGCGGCGCCATGGAATTGACTTCATCGAGAAAAATCGTGCCCAGATTTGCCTCTTCAAACAATCCCCGCTTGTCCGCGACTGCGCCGGTGAACGCGCCCTTTTTATGACCGAACAATTCCGACTCGAGCAAGTTCTCCGGTAAGGCGCTGCAATTGATCGCTACAAAAGGATGATGCTGGCGGTTGCTGTTAAAATGCAGGCCGCGCGCGACCAATTCCTTGCCGGTCCCGCTTTCGCCTTGAATCAAAACCGTGCTGTCGGTGTCGGCAACCTTGTTAATCAGGCTATAAACGAGCTGCATTTTTTGGCTCGTTCCAATGATGTTCTCAAATTTATATTTATTCTTGAGCTCCTTGCGGAGGTAAACGTTCTCCCGCAAGGCCGCCTGATAATCCAGAGCGCGCTGCACCGTCATTTGCAGCTCGTCGATCTTGAACGGCTTGGTCACGTAATCGTACGCGCCCATCTTCATTGCTTCGACCGCGGTTTCCACCGAGGCATAAGCGGTGATCAAAATCACCGCGGTTTGCCGGAGATGCTCGCGGACGTGGCGGAGGACGTCGAATCCCGTCATCGTTTCCATCCGAATATCGGCAATGACGACGTGTGGCTGAATCGAATCCATTT
>Ga0207701_10006200_pt1 | contig 11962 bp, 10 predicted proteins | sample KBSSwiSSwithPhiX_FD_184294 | JGI IMG/M metagenome (GOLD analysis project Ga0207701, IMG submission 184294) | Switchgrass rhizosphere bulk soil microbial communities from Kellogg Biological Station, Michigan, USA, with PhiX - S5 (SPAdes) (version 2) | ecosystem: Environmental > Terrestrial >...
CGGCGATGAAATGCGGGCCCTGCGCAAGTTGCGGCGGGAGCAGGATCCCATCGGCGCACTGCAATTCCATGCCAGCTACACGTTCCGCCCGCGACTGTGGGTCGCCTTTGATTCAACCTGGTACGCGGGCGGCCGCAGCACGGTAAACGGCGTCGAAAAGAGCGACCGGCAGGAGAACACGCGGATCGGCCTGACGCTCTCGCTGCCGATCGGCAATCGACAGTCGGTCAAGCTCACCTGGAGCGATGGCGCGACTACGCGTGTCGGAGGGGACTTCAGCACCTTCGGGGTTGCATGGCAGTACGCCTGGCTGCGGCGGACATAAGTCAACTGCGCGCCGCAAACGGCTGCCGACGGCGCATCATGGGGGCATGCTCGCTCTACGCCGCACATGGATGCTCGCGGCCGGCCTCCTGGCGGCGGCGCCGGTGTGCGTGCACGCGGATGCAACGGGCCAGCTCGCGAGTTACGTAGCGATACCCGATACGAGCTACACCTGGCGCGAAGTCAGGTCGATGCGCCTCGGTAAGACCGACCTCACCGAGCTAGTGCTCACCTCGCAGACCTGGCGCGGCATTCCCTGGAAGCACCAGCTCATCATCCTCCGCCCGTCGACGCTCGAGAGCGGATCGACACAGGCGTTTCTCTTCATACACGGCGGGCGCTGGAAACCGGAGTACGAGAACGGCCAGACCAAGCTGCCGCGCGAGGCGAGGATCTTCACCAAGCTCGCCGAGACGCTGCGCGCGCCGGTGGCGGTGCTGCGGCATGTACCGTTCCAGCCGCTCTTCGACCGCCGCGAGGACGCGTTGATCGCCTACACCTTCGATCACTACCTCGAGAGCGGCGAGCCCGACTGGCCGCTGCTGCTACCGATGGTCAAGAGCGCCGCACGCGCGATGGACGCGGTGCAGGCATTCACGCGCGAGCGCTGGCAGCACCCGGTAGACGCGTTCACGGTCACCGGCGCCTCGAAACGCGGCTGGACCTCATGGCTGACCGCAGCCGTCGACCCGCGGGTCGCGAGCGTGGCCCCAATCGCGATCGACATGCTGAACATGCCGGCACAGATCGCGCTGCAGCGCGAGACTTTCGGGGGGCTCTCCGAACAGGTGCAGGATTACGCGAATATCGACCTGCCGGGCCGCGTCAACAGCGAGCGCGGGCGTAGTCTCCTGGCGATGGTCGATCCGTACTCGTATCGCGCGGATCTCGATCGGCCGAAGCTGATCCTGCTTGGGACAAACGACCGGTACTGGCCGCTCGATGCGCTCAAGGTCTACTGGGACGAGCTCCCGGAACCGAAGCGCGTCCTTTACGTGCCGAACCAGGGTCACGGCGTGCGGGATCTCGATCGCCTCGTCGGGGGATTGAGCGCCTTGCACCGGTACTCAGCGCACGGCGAAGGGTTGCCGGCGTTGTCCTGGACGTACGCCGTTCAACCGGATCGTCTCGGCGTGGACGTGCAGTCGAACCGGGTGCCGCGTCGCGTGCTCGCGTGGACGGCAAGCAGCCCGACCCGCGACTTCCGCGAGGCGCACTGGACCTCACACACCTGCCAGCACACGGACGAGCGCTACGCCTGCAGCGTCGCGCGGCCGCCCAAGGGCTACACGGCGGTCTATGCCGAGCTCTGGTTCAAGGACCCGGGATACCCGAAGTTCCCGCTCGCGACGGTGGTGTGCATCGCCGGCCAGGGGAACGGGGCGCCGCCCGACTGCTGAGATAGCCCCTCAGGCGGCGGGCCGGATGTTCTGGTTCACCCTGAACAGGTTCCTCGGGTCGTATTTCTTCTTCACCCCCGCAAGCTTCGAATAGTTGGCGCCGTAGCTCGCCTGCACGCGCCCGTCGGTCTCGTCGTCCATCAGGAAGTTGACGTACGCCCCGGCCAGATTGAAGGGGTGCACCGCCTTCCAGTAGCCCCGCCCCCAGGTCTTCAAGGCCTCAGCCTGTTTCGGATCATTGCCGATGGCGGCAATCACCATCGACCAGGTTGCATCGCGCGTGCTCCACGCGGTTGCATCGCCGGCGACCCGGCGCACGGCGCCGTCGATCGGGTACAGGTGCATCAACGCCATATCCGTGGGCGCTTTGAGGATCTGCGCGATGTGCGCATCGATCGCCTCGTCGGGCAACGAGTTCACGAAGTCGCCCTTCCAGTACCACTGCAGCCCCTTCGGAAAGAAGGGATCAAAGAGCCCCTGTATCGCGGTGAACGGCATTGCGCCCATCCAGTTGAAGAGCGGCGCGGGCAGGTCCTTGAGCAGCGGCGCGATGGCCTTCTCGCCGTCGGTTGCGCTGCCGTTGTAGCTCCCGATCACTGCGCACGCGCGCTTGCCCCAGTGCTCTCGCGGGAACGGATCGGTCGGAGGGACGGTCTTGAGGCCGACGAACACGCCGAGCTCCTCGGGCGCCTTCGGCAGGAAGTCCCGGTAGGCGCGCATCACGGCTTTGCCGTCCTTCGCGTCCCAGAAGATGGGGCCCGCGTACACGGTGCTGACTGGGTGCGCCTGGAACAGGAAGCTGGTCACGACGCCAAAGTTGCCGCCACCGCCGCGCAGCGCCCAGAAGAGGTCGGGATGCGCTTCCTTGCTCGCCGTGACGAAGCTGCCGTCCGCGAGTACGACGTCGGCTTCGAGCAGGTTGTCGATCGTGAGGCCGTACTTGCGGGTGAGATACCCGGTGCCGCCGCCGAGCGTGAGGCCAGCGACCCCTGTGGAGGAAACGATGCCGAACGGCACGGCGAGCCCGAAGGCGTGGGTCGCGTGATCGACGTCGGCCGAGGTGCAGCCGGGCTCGACACGCGCCGTCCGTTTCGCCGGATCGACGCGGACGCTGCGCATCGAGGACAGATCGATGACCAGGCCGTCGTCACAGCTCCCGAGACCAGGGCCGTTGTGCCCGCCGCCGCGTATCGCGATCAGCAGGCCCTGCTCGCGGCCGAAGTTCACAGCCGCGATAACGTCCGCGACGCCCGCACAGCGCGCGATGATCCGCGGGCGCTTGTCGATCATGCCGTTGTAGAGCTTACGTGCCTCCTCGTACGCCGCGTCCCCCGGCTGGGTCATCGTGCCGCGAAGCGACTGCGCAAAGGTGGTGATGGCATTGGTGTCGAGCATGGCCAGGGCTCCTGGAATTCGGATGCAAGCGCATCCGGTGTTATCGGTCGGGCGCTATCCTAGATCGGGCGCTACGGTCGCCATATGATCGGTCATCGCCAAGTCTTGTCCGGGCGTCCGGCCGTCGGCCGAAGCGTGCGAATGGCGGGCCGAGTCGAGCCGGGTCGCAGGGGAAAATGCCAGGTGGACGTACTTTCCGACGTGCTGCGAGCGGTTCATCTCACGGGCGCCGTGTATTTCGACATCACCGCGCGCCAACCCTGGGTCGCCGCCACGCCACCCGTGGCCAGTATCTGCGGCAAGGTCATGCCCGGCTTCGATCACGTCATCGCCTTCCACATCATGCTGGACGGCTGGTGCTGGGCGCAGCTCGCCGACGAGTCGCAGCCGGAAGTGAGACTCGAGGCCGGCGATGCGGTCGTGTTCGTGCGCGGCGACGCGCATTTCATGTCCACCGAGCCCGGCGAGCGCGCGGCGCCCGACTTCGGTATCTATTATCGGCCGAACGATCGGCCGCTCCCGTTCATCTTCAACGAGTTCGGCGGCTCGGGGGAGAAGTCTCGGTTCGTGTGCGGCTACCTGGGCTGCGACGCCCGGCCGTTCAACCCTATTCTCGATGCGCTGCCGCCCATTCTGCACGTCAAGCACTCGAGCGTTGGCGGCCAGCTCACCCACGACTTGATCCGCCTGGCGCTACAGGAGAAAGAAAATCCGCGCGCCGGCGGCGAGACGATCCTCTCGAAACTGAGCGAGCTCATGTTCCTGCAGGCCGTGCGCGAGTACATCGAGAGTCTCCCCCGGGAATCGACCGGCTGGCTCGCAGCCCTTCGCGACCGGCAGATCGGCGCTGCGCTGCGATTGATGCACGGACGACCTGCCGAAGCGTGGACGCTCGACTCGCTCGCGCGCGAAGTAGGACTCTCGCGCTCGGTCTTCGCTGAGCGGTTTGCCGATGTCATGGGGACGCCCGCCATGCACTATCTCGGCAACTGGCGCCTGCAGCTCGCCGGTCGGTTGCTCGCGAGCCAGGGTATGAGCATTGCGCAGGCGGCCGCCGAGGTAGGTTACGAGTCCGAGGCGTCGTTCAACCGCGCGTTCAAGAAACAGGTCGGCGTGCCGCCGGGTGCCTGGCGGCGGGCGCGGCGGCCAGCCTCGCCGTCGTAACAAACAGTCACCTCGTCCTGAAGGACGGCCGTGGCACGGGCTTGCAAGAAGAGTCGCTGTGGCGCGGGGAAAGCGATCGCTGCCACCTTACATGCGTACCTCGCCGTGGGACGGCTGAGCAGATCGTCAGCTAAGTTGACGAAATTTCCGGCCGTGCTGCCCGCGCCGCTATCTGCGGCTCGAAGCCTGGAGCGACCCGTCAGCGCACACGATTCGTCAGTGTCCCGATCGGCTCTATGGTGATCTCGATCTCGTCTCCGGCCGCGAGCGTGAAATCGCCTTCGGGCACGATGCCTGTGCCGGTGAGGAGATAGCAGCCGTTCGGGAACGTGCACTCCCTGCAAAGGAACGCCACGAGCTCCTCAGGCTTGCGGCTCATCTGCGACAGCCGGGCCGAGCCACGAAAGACATCGGTCCCGAGTCGGGCGACCCGCAGTGCGATCTCCGTCGAAGACGCAAGCGGCTCATCCGCAAGCAGCAGGCAGGGTCCGAGCGCACAAGCGCCGTCGTAGATCTTCGCCTGCGGCAGATAGAGAGGGTTGGCGCCCTCGATGCTTCGCGAGCTCATGTCGTTGCCAATCGTGTAGCCGAAGATGCGGCCCTCGCGATTGACCGCCAAGGTCAGCTCGGCCTCGGGCACGTTCCAGGCTGAATCCGCGCGGATCCGCACGTCGGCGCCGTGGCCGACCACGCGATGCGGTGTCGCCTTGAAGAAGAGCTCCGGTCGTTCGGCCTGATAGACGCGGTCGTACACGTCCGCCTCGCGCGCCGATTCCGCCATGCGCGCTTCGCGGCTGCGATAGTAGGTGACGCCGGCGGCCCACACCTCCTGCGCTGCAAGCGGCGGATGCAGGTTCCCAGACACCCCGGCCTCGCCGGCTTCCTCGAGCCGGGAACGGAGCCACGCGGCAGGGTCGCTGGCGCGGAAGAGCTCGTCGAAGCCGAAGTCGTGTGCGCGAAACCAGCGCTGCTCCGCCAGCACCGCGATCCCGGATGGCGTGTGATAGACCTTCACCTAGAACGTGTATGCGATGGCCATCGTCGCGATGCCGACGGCATACAAAACCAGGGCCGCACCGATGAACGCCCGAGAGCTGGCCGGTCCCTTGGCAAACTCATCCCACACGAACACACCCCAGAGCGCGCCGACCATCGGGGCGCCGCTGCCGATACCGACGCTGATCGCGACGCCGACCATCCCAGCGGAGATGAAGTTGAACACGGTCCCGCTGCACCAGACCGCGCCCGCGAGCAGCCCGAGGACATGCCAGGTCGGGGAGCCGCGGAGGTATCCGCCTAGGTCACCTGCCTCACCGATCAGCGGCCGCTTGAGGAGGATGGGTATGGCAACCAGCGTCGCCGCGGTCGCACCCACCATATAAAGAGTCGACACCGTATAGGCGTCGAGCGCGGAGCTACCGCTGATCGCCGCGGTAACGAACGGCGGAAAGAACCCGATCAGCAGGCCGGAGATCAGGGCGATCGTGATGCCCTTCGCCTTGTCGACGGTCGTGACATGGCCGAGGCGCCGGTACGCCGTGGCGGTTACCTGTGCGGCGATCAGCAGGATGAGCGCGCTGATCGCCAGCACCACCCCGTTGCCCACGGGCTGCAGCCAGTAGCTCGCGCCGAGGCCGACGACGATGGCCGGAATCGCAGCGATCGGGAACGCCACCGCCAGACCGGCGATGACGATCGCCGTCAGCAGCAGGATGTTGCCGATATTCCAGATGAATCCGCCGAGGATGGCAAACATCGCCTCCCGCGCCCCGGCGTGAGACACGACCTCGAGGAAACCCAAGCCGTCGCCCGGTCCGAGCGTAAGGCCGAAGATGACCGCCGTGATGAGAAACCCGAGCGTGTAGTCGATGTAGAAATACTCGAGCCTCCATCCCGGCAGCTTCTTCAGGAAGTTGGGCCACGAGCCCCAGCACACCATCGAGATGAGCATGAGGATGAGGGCGACTAAGTAGGTTTGCGGTGCGTACATGACTCAGAACAGCGCGATGGGATTCACCGGGCAACCGGTCCCGCCCTTGATCCGCAGCGGCGCCATCGTCACGAGAAAGTCGCTGCGGTCGAGGTGGTTGCACACCTCGACCAGGGGCTCGAGCGCCGGGATGTCGAGCAGGATCAGCCCCATGGCGGCGAGCGCGATCGCGTGGAAATAGATCACGTAGCGCATCCCGTAGGGATTCGGGAACGCGTCCACGCAGTCGCCCGAGTACACGGCGATCTCGCGCGCGTGCATCCAGCGGATCGCGTCCGGCATGATGCCGACGCGCTGGCCGAGGTTCTCCGGCCCCTCCGCCGCCTCGCGCTTCTGCAGACCCGTATAGACGAAGATGCAGTCACCAGACTCGACGCGGACGCGTTGACGCTTTTCGGCGGCATCGAGATCCGCCGCAGTCACGCCCTCCTCGGGTGTCAGCCACTCGACGCCGCGCGCTGCGGCGATGTTGAGCAGCACTCCGCGCGTAAAGATTCCATCCTTCTGCGCGAGCATGTCGGCGAACGTGAGGCCGCCCGGCAGCGCGACCTCGGTCGCCTTGCGACCGTTGTAGACATCCTCGCCGCGATAGACATGCGCGATGGCGTCGAGATGCGTGAGCGCGAAGCCGTGCATGTCGAGCGTGAGCGCATCGACCGCGCCGATCGGGTAGTGCCCCTGGTAGCACATCGTGTGGCGCACGGGCGAGGGGTTGTTGGCGGACTGCAGGGTGTCAAGGTCGCGCGCCAACGACAGGACGCGCCCGTCGCGCACCAGCGAGGCCGCCGCGACGCGCTTCGCGGGCGTGATGTAGTTGAGCGTACCGAGCTCATCATCCCTGCCCCAGCGCCCGGCGTTGTTGAGCTCATCAAAGAGCGCATCGAGCGAGGCTTCCGGCGGGAATTCTCTCTTCTGTCTCATGACTCGTCCCCCCCGCGTCATCCCAACCGGACGACTTCGTGTCGCTCCCCTGAGCGATAGAGCGCCTGGACCACGCGCAGTGTCTCGAGGTTGTCCCGGCCGTTCGTCAGCGGCACGCCGCTGGTGGCCACCGCTTCCAGCAGCGAAGCCATCGGGCCGATGAAGGCCGTCGGGATCCAGCGCGTGGTCACCGGGTAGTGCAGCCAGCCGTCCGTCGGCAACACGCGCGAGTTGAGCTCGAGCGTGTCCGCGCGGCCGCGCGGATAGTCGTACATGAGGCCGATCGTGCCGCGGATGCTGCCCTGCGTGCCGTCGATGCGGAATTCCGCGCGCGGATCGCCGCCGCGGTTCTTGTGGAAGCTGCGCAGCAGCGCGCGCGTCTCGCCTTCGAACTCGAGCACGCTGATCGTGCGCGTCTCGCCCTGCTCCGGCTGACCGGGCTCGCGTGCCTGGGTGCCGTAGGCGTAGAGGGGGTTCTTACCCGTAACGTACCGGACCGCGTCGATGAAGTGAATCGTGAACTGGTTGAGATCGAGCCGCGGCAGCTTCGCCACCCAGGCCCAGTTCTCCCACGGCGTGTATACATGGAAATCCCAGGTCATCTCGAAGGGCTCGCCGATCCAGCCGGCCTCCACCATCGCGCGCGTCGCAGCCACGCTCTCCGAAAAGCGCAGCTGCTGGTTCACGGCCATGAGGCGTTTGCGCTTCTCGGCGTGATCCACCAGCCGGACCGCCTCGTCGAAGTCGTAGGAAATGGGCTTCTGGCAGAGCAGGTGCTTACCCGCATCGAGCAGCGGCGTCGCGATTCCGCACTGGACCCACGGGAAGACCGCGATGTCCACCACCGTCACGTCCTTGTCGCGGGCAATCTCGTCGACCGAGTCGTAGACCCTGGGTATGCGGTGGCGATCCGCCACGGCTCGGGCCTTGGCCTTGTCGAGATCGTGGATCCCGACGACCTTGAGACCATGCGCCTCGTACGCCGGAAGGTGCGCGAGGTCGGCGATCTCGCCCGCGCCGACGATCGCGATCGGCACCTTGTGGCTCTCCGGAACCCGGATCGCGATAGCCTCTCTGACAGGGGCAAAGATGTCGCGCATGAGGAACTTGCTCCCGCGCTGGCTTGTTGAGCCTTTTGGTGACATGTTAGCCTACCGCGAATCGACCGATCAATGCGGCTCATTGGCATTTTTCGCGGGCTGCTAACATGTCAGATCTACAGAGCTCCGCCTCCGCCAGCGACGGTTTCGCCCTCCGCGACCGGGTCGCGCTGATCACGGGTGGGGCCGGTGGCATCGGGCTCGCGGTCGCGCACCGCTTCGCACGCGCAGGCGCCCACCTGGTACTCGCCGACATCAGGCTCGACGCCGCGCGGCAAGCGGCGGACGCCCTGAAGGCGCTCGGTTACCAGGCGATCGGCCTGGGCGGCGACGTGAGCCAGCCGTCGGAGGCGCAAGCGCTCGTCCGTGACGCGGTCGAACGGTTTGGACGCATCGACATCCTGGTCAACAACGCCGGCCGCATGGGACGCGTCGCCCCGCTGTGGGAACTGCGCGACGAGGACTGGAACGACGTGATCGCGGTGGACCTGACGAGCGTGTTTCTCGTGAGCCGCGCGGTGCTGCCGCAGATGCGCGCACGCCGGAGCGGCTGCATCGTGAGCGTATCGTCGATCGCCGGGAAGGAAGGCACGCCGCGGCTCATCCCCTATTCGGTCGCGAAGGCCGGAATCATTGCTTTCACCAAGGCGCTCGGCAAAGAGGTCGTCGCGGACGGCATCCGCGTCAATTGCGTCGCGCCGGGCGTGGTCGAGACGCCGCTGCTCGATCAGCTGCCACCGGAGTCGACGCAGGTAATGCTCAGCAAGGCGCCGATGGGCCGCTTTGGAACCGCCGATGAGGTAGCCGCCGTGGTGCACTTCCTCGCATCGGACGCGGCGAGCTTCATCACCGCGCAATGCTTCGATGCGAGCGGCGGACGCGCCACGTACTGAGCCGCGAGGAGTTACCCATGAAACGCAGCGTCGATCGCATCCTGACCACGCACACCGGCAGCCTCCCCCGGCCCGAAAAGCTGGTCGAGCTGATGTTCGCCAAAGAGGAAGGGCGTGAGGTCGATGATCACCTGCTCGCCGACCGCGTGCGCCGCTCGGTGCGCGAAATGGTCGAGCGCCAGCAGGCAGCCGGGATAGACATCGTCAGCGACGGCGAGATGAGCAAGCCGAGCTACGCCACCTACGTGACCGAGCGGCTGACGGGCTTCGGCGGCGAGTCCCTGCGACCCAGGCTGAGCGACATCCTCGAACATCCCAACGTCGCGAGCCATTACTTCAACGACCCCGGCGTGCAACGCCTCAACATGAACCGACCCGCGTGCAATGGTCCCGTTGCGCGCAAGGGCATGGACGAGGTCGACGCCGACGTCGCGAACTTCAAACACGGGCTCGCCGAGGCGTCGGTCGCGGAGGGGTTCATGACCGCGGCCTCCCCCGGGGTCGTGTCGATGTTCCTGGGCAACAAGCATTACAAGAGCGAGGAGGCGTTTCTGTGGGCCGTCGCGGAAGCGATGAAACCCGAGTACGAGGCGATCGTACGCGCGGGCTTCCTGTTGCAGCTTGACTGCCCCGATCTCGCGATGACGCGCCACCGCGAGTTCGCCGACCGGCCGCTCGCGGAATTCCGCGACTACGCGCGTCTGCACATCGAGGTGCTGAACGCCGCCACCGCCAGCATTCCGGCCGATCGCCTGCGCGTGCATCTGTGCTGGGGGAACTACCCCGGCCCGCATCATCGCGACGTGCCGCTCGAGCAGATCATCGACCTGGTGCTCAACGTCCGTGCGCAGGGTCTCTGCTTCGAGGCCGCCAATTCGCGCCATGCACACGAGTGGAAGGTGTTCGAGAAGGTGCGGCTGCCCGAAGGCAAGGTCCTGATCCCAGGTGTCATCGAATCCATGTCCAACCGCATCGAGCACCCAGAGCTCGTCGCCCAGCGCATCGTGAAATTTGCGCAGCTCGTCGGCCGGGAGAACGTGATCGCCGGCAGCGACTGCGGCTTCGGCACCTTCGTCGGCGTGGCGCTGGTCGAGCCTGAGATCGCCTGGGCCAAGCTCGCTGCGCTCGCCGAAGGGGCGCGACTGGCGTCGGCGGAGCTGTGGTAGACGAATTGCGAAGAACTAAAATCAGGCCGTGAAGCCGCCGTCCACGACGACGGTTGAGCCAGTCATGTACGAGGCTTCGTCGGACGCGAGGAACACGATCGCCGCAGCGATCTCTTCGGGCCTTGCGAAGCGTTTGATCAGGCAGCGCGGCGCCACATGGACCCTGATCACGTCCTCGACGGGCATGCCGAATTCCGCGATCACGCGCTGCAGGGCCGGTGTGTCCGTGATGCCGGGACATACGCAGTTGACGCGGATGCCGAACGACGCCAGATCCATGGCCATCGACTTCGACATCTCGATCACGGCGGCCTTGCTTGCGTTGTAGGTCATCCAGTCGGGCATCGCGACGAGCCCGTTGATCGAGGCGACATTGACGATCGCGCCACCACTATGGGTCTTCATGACCTCGGCCGCGTGCCTGGAGCAGAAGCTGGTGCCCATCACGTTCACACCCAGCACCTTTTCCCAGTCCGCGCGCGTCGCCTGCTCCACGCGCAGGTGATGGAACGATGCGGCGTTGTTGACCAGCACGTCGACCCGTCCCCAGAGCTCAACTGCGCGGTGGGCGATCCGTGCCGCCGCTTCCTCGTCGGATACATCGGCGACAATTCCCGCCGCTTGCCCGCCGCTCGCCTTGATCGACGCGACGGTCTCTCCGCCGCTGCTCGCATCGATATCCGCGACCAGCACCGAGGCGCCCTCGCGAGCGAACTGCAGCGCAGTGGCCCGGCCGATGCCGGACCCTCCGCCGGTAATGATCGAGATCCGGTCCTGGAGTCTCACGAGCGTGGTCAGCGTTTGCTGCCCGCACCGGCAGGCAGCACGTTGCGCGTCCGGCGGGCCATTGATTCGGAATGCACGGTGCTCTCCCCAAATGGCAGATCATGCAAAGGCGGGGCGACGATGTCGAAATGGCCGTAGTCGTCTTGTCCCCGCGCCAGCAGCACCATATCGCGGGCGCTGCCCTGCTGCACGACGTCCGGCGAAATGTAGCGCACCGCAAGGCCGATACGCGATGTCTGCGACGTGTTCGGCCCCGACCCGTGCACGATGCCGATGTGATGCAGCGAGAATTCACCCGGCTGCAGCTCGAAGTCGACGGCCTGCGACTCGTCCACCTCCACGGCAATCTCCTGGCCGCGCGACAGCATGTTTGCTTCGGCGTAGGTCTCCCGCTGCGGCAGCAGCCCCCGATGGCTTCCTGGAATCACCCGCATGCAGCCGTTTTCCCGCGTGCTCGGGACCATCGCAATCCATGCGGTCGTGACATTGAGCGGCGTCAATCCCCAGTAGGCTGCGTCCTGATGCCAGGACACGTACGCCCTGTCATGGGCGAACTTCGGGAACCACTGCGAGCCCCACACCATGATGTCCGGACCCAGGACCGATTCCACGGCGTCCAGGACCTGCGGATGAAGCACGATCTCGGAGACCCACCGCAGGAACATGTGGGTATCGATAAGGTACGGCCCCCACTCGCGCGGCGGCCGCGCCTTCAGCGTCTTACCGTGCGGCTGCCAGTAGTCGAGAAATCGGCGGTGACCGCGCTCTGCGTCCGCTTCTGAAAACGCGCGCACCGGGACGTGGTAGCCGCGTTCATAATAGG
>Ga0207701_10006201_pt1 | contig 11960 bp, 7 predicted proteins | sample KBSSwiSSwithPhiX_FD_184294 | JGI IMG/M metagenome (GOLD analysis project Ga0207701, IMG submission 184294) | Switchgrass rhizosphere bulk soil microbial communities from Kellogg Biological Station, Michigan, USA, with PhiX - S5 (SPAdes) (version 2) | ecosystem: Environmental > Terrestrial > Soil...
CTGCACCGCGGGCGCGGCGACGGGCGAGGGCATAGTCGCCGTCGCCGGCTCCTGACGCACTGCACGCTTCAATAGAATCGCGCCGACGAGCAGCACCGTGCCGGCGGCGAGACCCCACAGCACGGTGCGACGCCGTCCTTCGTCTTTCGAAGCGGGCGTGGGCACCAGCGTCGGCTCCCGCTCGCCGGCGGGCGTGCTCGTGCCGAAGGCACTGGGGGTCGTCGGTGCGACGCCGAGCGTCGCGGCGAAATCCGTCGCGAAAGTCATCGCGTCCGCGTAGCGCTTCCCAGGATCCGAAGACAGCGCGCGGTCGAGCACGGGCTGCACGGCCTCGGCCCACGGCGCGTCCGCGGAACGCAGGACGTCGGCGACGCCGCGCGGGCTGCCGAGCAGCCGATGGGCGATGAGCTCGCGGGCGTTGGTGGTCGCGAACGCGGGCAGGCCGGTGAGCGCCTCGAACGCGATGAGTCCGAGCGAGTACAGATCGGAGCGCGCATCGAGGGGCTCGCCCGCGAGCTGCTCGGGGCTCGCGTAGGCAGGCGTGCCAAGCACCATCCCCGTGCGCGTGAGCGCGGAGCCCGCCTCCGATGAGCCCGGAGCGGCGATGTCGCCCATGATCGAGCGCGCGATGCCGAAGTCGACGAGCTTTACCGTTCCGAGCGCGTGCGGATCCTGCGCGACACCGGTGCGGCATTCGGCGGCAAGCATGATGTTCGCCGGCTTCAGGTCGCGATGGAGGATGCCGCGCCGGTGCGCCGCGGCCAGCCCTGCCGCCGCACCGAGGATGATGTTCGCCGCGTCGGCGGGTGGAAGTCGGCCCTCCCGGGCGATGCGATCGGCGAGCGACTCGCCTTCGATGAACTCCATCGCCAGGAAGACGTGGCCGTCGCCCGTGTCGCCGAAGTCGTAGATCGCCGCGACGTTGGGGTGCGAGATCCGGCTCGCCTGCTCCGCCTCACGCCGGAAGCGCGCGAGCGCGTCGGCGTCCTGACCGAGCGCGGGGCGCATGAACTTCAGCGCGGTCGGCCGCTTGAGCCCGACGTGCTCGGCGCGATAGACCTCGCCCATGCCGCCGCTGCCGACGAGCGCGACGACCCGATAGCGGTCGGCGATCAGTCGGCCGATGACTCGGTCGGCCGGTGAGGTCATGTGGATGCGAAGGGAGCGACGATCGGGAGGGAACGGGCGCAGCGCGAATCTAGAGTCGGGCGCACGACGGTCAATGTCAGCGCGGCAGCGAGCACCCCGTGGCCGGGACGGCCACCACCTGCACCGAGAGGCTGTCCGGTGCCGCAGGATCCGGGACGAGGGACCCGGCCGGGCAGAGCGCCTCGAGCCCGGGAAGCCCGACGAGATACATCGGCCTCGTGCGCGCGACCACGTCGGATGCCGCACCACTTACGTCGGCGTACCACACGGGCTTCGCGGTTCCCGTCCAGTACACGGTGAGCCGGTCGCCGAGCCAGAACTTCCCATAGGTCGACAGCGCCGCCATCGGATCGGCGTGCGCCGGCACGACGCTCGTGATGCGCGCGCCGGCCGGCAGCATCTCGAGCCGTCGCACGCTCCGCTCCGCCGGGACGACGTTGGCCTGGATGTGGTAGATGAACGCGTACCACGCGACGTTGAGCGTCAGCATCGCTCCGGCGACCACGCCGAAGCGAAGCGGGCCGCGGACCCCTCCGCGCGATCGCGCGAGCACGCAGACGATCGCCGCGCCGGCGCCGATGAGCAGTGCCGCCACGAGGCGGCTCGACTTCGTGTACACGAGCCACGGGAGCAGCAGGCTCGGCGCGTTCACCCATGTGTTCGACGGCAGCGCGACCTCGGCGTAGCGCAGGACGACGACGGCGAGCAGCACGCACGCCACCGCGATCGGCGCCGCGGCGAGCGGCCGCTTCGACGTGAGGAAGAGGGCGAGGAACATCGGCCCGACGGCGAAGATGTAGCGCTCGTGAATCTTCGCGACGGGATTGATCACCATGGTGTGCCGTGCGGCGGCCAGCACGTAGATCGCCGTCACGGCGACGGCCAGCAGCGCGAGCCAGAGCCGCCGGCGATCAGCGCGCTGCTCGTTCCATCCGCCGAGCAGGGCCACCGCCGGCGCGATCCCCACCCCCAGCGCGAGCGCGACGGCGAGCGAGAGCATCACGCGCGCCATCGGCTTGATCGGCGGCACGAGCGCGCCTCCCAGCTCGTCTGTGTAGAACCGCCCCAGGACCACGCCGGACTGTGATTCGTCCACACCGCGTGCCGTGAGGGCGTGCCGTACGACGAGCACGAGGAGAAACACCGCCACCGGCGCGAGGCGGATCGCGACCGCGGCGAGGCGGGCGCGCGTGTCGCGCTCCGAGACGCGGAGCTGCGTCGTGGCCCAGAGCAGCACGACCGCGGAGTACGCCGCGACGAGCGGTACGGCGAGCGGCTTGGCGAAGTAGGTGAGGGAGAGCGCGACGGCGCACCATGCCGCGTCGCGCGTACGGCCGTATACGAGCAGGCGCCAGCACAGCCAGCAGCTCGCCACGAACAGCGGGTAGTAGAGGTTCTCCTCCATGATGAAGACGGAGTACCCTCCGCCCGGCGCGAGCCCGGCGAGCGCGGCGACGGCGAGCGCCTCGCGATGGCCGCCGAGCTCGCGCCCGAGCGCGTACGCTGCGAGCACGACCGCGCTCACCATGATCGCATTCAGTGCGTGCGCGAGCTGAAAGGCGAGGTGCGGGTCGCCGACGTGCAGTCCGAGACTCAGCAGCGCGGGATAGAGCACCGCCGGATAGTCCACGACCTCTCCCGCGACGAGGAAGGGCCGGTGCGACACGAACGACTGCGCGAGCTGCCAGTGCAGCAGCTCGTCGCGGAAGATGCGCGGCTGGCGCACGGGGAGCGCCGCGAGCCACCGGAGCGCCGCGATCCCGAGCCAGAGCCCGAACAGCTGCGCCCCCTCGCGCCGCGTCACGGTCACGGCGGGACCCCGTCTCCGTCCGTCGCCGTGGACATCGAATCCCGAGCCGCGCCGGCGCCCAGTGGATGCCGCATCGTGACGACGAAGCCGATGAGCATCTGCTCGATCACGAGTACGAGGAACAGCGCGGAGAGCGCGAGCGCACGCTCCGCCGGATAGCCGTAGCGCGCCAGCGCGGCGACGAGGACCGCGTCGCGCACGCCGACGCCGGCGATGCTCACGGGGAGCGTCTGCAGGATCGAGATCAGTGCGGCGGACGCGACGAGCAGTGTCGCCGGCACGATGACGTCGAGGGCGCGAAAGAGCAGCCAGATCCGCACCATCACCACCACCGTGGCCGCGACGGTCGCGCCGAGCAGCGCCAGCACGAGCGGCGGATGCACCTCGAGCGTGTCGAGCAGCGCCTGCCAGCGCTCGAGACGCGGCGCGAACGATGCCGGCGCGAGCCGGCGAAGGCGCTCGAGCAGCGCGCGGCGCGACCGGCGGGCCATCAGCGCGGGAACGATGAGCACCATCACCGTGGTGAAGCCCACCGTGGACGCGAGGATCGCGGGCCGCATCGCGGGCGGGAAGACGTCGAGGAACGCCACCAGTCCGACCAGGCTCACCAGCGCGAGCAGCAGGAAATCGAGCAGCCGGTCGAACAGGATGCTGAACAGCGCGGTCGAGAGTGCGCCGCCGTGCTCGCGCAGGTACCACGCACGAACGAAGTCGCCCGACTGGCCGGGCGTCGCCGCGCCGGCGAACTGGCCGATGAGGAAGAGCGTGACGGCGCGACCGAACGACGGCATCGGCATCCCGAGCTCGCCGATCAACCGTCGCCAACGCCACGCCTTGGTGACGACGACGCCGGGAAAGAGCGCGAGCGAGAGCACGAGCGGCGTCCACCGCACCTCGCGCAGGATCGACGCGATGCGGTGCAGATCGCTCGTGGCGAGGAAGTACGCGAGGACTGCCGGACCGATCAGGCGGGTGAGCCAGCGCACCCGATGGCTCATCGACGCGATGGCCCGACGGTGAGCCAGCTCTCCGGCGACCGGAAGCGCAGGTGAGCGATCTGCTCCGAGATGAGGCCGAAGGCGAAGACGAGGAGCCCGCCGAGGAAGAACATGACCGTCGACGGCGGCAGATGCAGCTTCGGCGATCCCGCGGCGACCGACCAGAGATATCCGACCACCGCGAGCGCCTCGAGCAGCACGAACATCGGGAAGAAGATTCGCAGAGGACTGAACAGCGTCGACACGCGCAGCATGATGAGGAGGAAACGGATCCCGTTCCGCATCAGCTTCTGCGAGCTCTGCCCGGTCTCGCGCCGCCGTACGACGATCGGCTCGAAGCGCACGTGGAATCCCGCCTTGGCGAAGGCGAGCGCGCTCGTCGTGGACCAGGAGTACTGGTTCGGGAGCAGGTGCAGCACGTCGAGCATCACGTTGCGCCGCATCGCGCGGAACCCGGAGGTGAGATCGCGCATCTCGATCCCCACCAGGTAGCTCCCGAGCCGGTTGAGTGCGCTGTTGCCGAGCCAGCGCACCGTGTTCTGCTGACCGGCCCGATCGCGCTCGCCGATCACGAGGTCGTACGCACCGATCGGCTCCAGCAGCCTCGGGATGTCCGCTGGGTCGTGCTGGCCGTCGCCGTCGAGGAGCACGATCACGTCCCCCGTCGCGGCGCGCACGCCGGTCTTGATGCCGGCACCCTGGCCGAGGTTGTACGGGCGGCGGATGACCCGAGCGCCCGCCGCCTGCGCCCGGTCGGCGGTGTCGTCGGACGACGCGTCGTCCACGACGAGGATCTCGGCGTCGGGACATATCGCACGCGTCCGCTCGACCACGCCACCGATCGTGGCCCCCTCGTTGAACGCGGCGATCACGATGGTCACGCTGAACGGCCAGCGGTGCGCCGAGATCGCGGCAGGCTCCGGGTCGCTACGCGAGTCGAAGTGAACGCTGGGAGCCTGGATGTCGGTCGGCATGGTCGGCGGTTTCGGAACGTCAGACTGCATTGGCGGGTTCTTCCCGGCAAGGTCCACGCGGGATCGATCCCGCAGGGTGGTCGGCCGCCCGAGTGACCACTATTCTCCCCGGATGATCCTCTCCCGTCACGCGCGACGTTTCGGCGCCGCGCTGCTCGTTGCGGCCTGCTCCAAGTCGGCGCCCCCCCCTGCACCACCGCCCCCCGAAGTCCGCGTCGTCACCGTAGGAACCGAGCCGATCGCGAACGTGATCGAGCTGCCGGGACGGATGCAGGCCGTGCGCATCTCCGAGGTGCGGGCACGGGTCGACGGCATCGTGCAACGCCGCCTCTACACGGAAGGGACCGACGTCCGCGAGGGCGAGCCGCTGTTCGCGATCGACCCGCGCGAGCTTCGCGCACGGGCGAACGCGGCGCAGGCGGCGCTGACGAAGACGGAGGCCACCGCGGCCAACGCGACCCAGGACGTGAATCGCTACAAGGGGCTCGTGGCGCAGCAGGCCCTCAGCCAGCAGGAGTACGACGCCGCCGTCGCGCGGCTGCGCACCGCGGAGGCCGACGTGGCACAGCGCCGTGCCGAGCTCGCCGAGGTGCGGCTCAGCCTGAGCTACACCACGGTGAGGGCGCCCATCTCGGGACGCGCCGGGCGCGCCGAGGTCACCGAGGGCGCGCTGGTGAGCGCCGGTGCGGGAACTCTGTTGACGGTGATCGAGCAGATCGACCCGATCTACGCCAACTTCTCGCAGTCGAGCTCCGACGTCCTCGCGCTCCGCAAGAAGATCGCGTCGGGCGCCGTGCAGGCGCCCGCGCTGCGGCAGATGACCGTGCGGCTCGTGCTGGAGGACGGCACGGCGTACCGCATGCCGGGGAAGCTGAACTTCGTCGACATGAGCTTCGACGAGGCGACCGGCACGGGCGCGATGCGCGCCGAGTTCCCCAACCCGCAGCGCACGCTGGTGCCCGGCCAGTTCGTGCGCGTGCGCCTCGAGGCGGGGGTGCAGGCGAATGGGCTGCGCGTCCCGCAACGCGCCGTGACCGTCACGCCCACCGCGGCGAACGTGCTCGTCGTCGGCGCGAAGGACGTCGTCGAGAGCCGGCCGGTGAAGCTCGGCGCGCTCGAGGGCGACTACTGGATCATCCAGAGCGGACTCCAGCCCGGTGAGCGCATCGTCGTCGACGGCGTGCAGAAGGCGGTCCCGGGCCAGCCGGTGAAGCCGGTCGCGGTGAACGCCGCCGCGCCCGCGTCGCCCACCTCGTCGGCCGGCGCCACGACGCCCTCGGACGCGGCGCAATGACCCCACGCTTCTTCATCGATCGCCCGGTGTTCTCCTGGGTGATCGCGCTGGCGATCCTGTTCGCCGGCATCCTCGCGCTGCGGTCGCTGCCGATCGAGCAGTATCCGACGATCGCCCCGCCGTCGCTGACGATCAGTGCGTTCTATCCGGGCGCCGACGCGAGCGTGCTGGCGAGCAACGTCACGCAGCCGATCGAGCAGGAGCTCAACGGCGTCGAAGGGTTCCAGTACATGTCGTCGTCGAGCCAGTCGAACGGCACGGCGTCCATCGCAGTCACCTTCCGCACGGGCACCGACATCAACGTCGCGCTGATGGAGGTGCAGAACCGGCTGCGGCGTGTCGAGGCGCGGCTCCCCGAGGAGGTGCGCCGCCAGGGCGTGCAGGTGCTCAAGGCGAACGCCGGCTTCCTGATGATCGTCGCGCTGACGTCGAAGAGCCGGAAGATGCAGACGCTCGAGCTGGGGAACTTCGCCGTGGCGCGCGTCGTCGACGAGCTGCGCCGCATCCCCGGCGTGGGCGACGTCCGCTCGTTCTCCTCCGAGTACGCGATGCGGATCTGGCTCGATCCGGCGAAGCTCGCGGCGTACAACCTCTCCCCATCCGACGCGCTCCTCGCCGTGCAGGAGCAGAACAGCCAGTCGAGCGGCGGCTCGCTCGGGGACCGGCCGCTCGCCGAAGGGAGTGAGCTCAACGCCGCGATCCTCACGCAGAGCCGGTTCACGACGCCGGAGCAGTTCGCCAACGTCATCCTGCGTGCCGATCCCGACGGCTCGGTGATCCGGCTGGGCGACGTTGCGCGCGTCGAGCTCGGCGCGCAGACGTACGGCTTCGACATCGAGATGAACGGGGAGCCCGCGGCGGGCATGGCGATCCAGCTCACGCCCGGCGCGAACGCGCTGGCCGCGGCCGAAGCGGTGAAGGCGCGGATGGAGCAGCTGCAGGTCGGTTTCCCGCCGGACATCCAGTGGACCGTGCCGTACGACTCGACGCCGTTCGTCCGCGCGTCGGTCAAGTCGGTGGTGGAGACGCTGATCGAGGCGATGATCCTCGTCTTCCTCGTGATGTTCATCTTCCTGCAGAACTGGCGGGCCACGCTGATCCCGACGATCGTCGTCCCGATCGCGCTCGGCGGCGCCTGCCTCGGCCTCTGGATCCTCGGCTTCTCGATCAACGTGCTGACGCTGTTCGCCATGGTCATGGCGATCGGCATCCTCGTCGACGACGCGATCGTCGTGATCGAGAACGTCGAGCGCATCATGACCGAGGAACGGCTCTCGCCGTACGACGCCACGGTGAAGGCGATGCACCAGATCACCTCGGCGGTCATCGGCATCACGCTCGTGCTCGTGTCGGTGTTCGTGCCGATGGCGTTCTTCCCTGGCACGACGGGGGCGATCTACCGGCAGTTCGCCGTCACGCTCGCGATCTCGATCGCGTTCTCGGCGCTGCTGGCGCTCACGCTGACGCCGGCCTTGTGCGCCACGCTGCTCAAGCCCGTCGCGGAGCACGGCGCCACGTCGCGCAATCCCGTGGGCCGCGCGTTCGCGCGCTTCTTCGGCGGCTTCAACAACTGGTTCGCGCGCACGACCGTTCGCTATCAGGGTCTGGTCGGACGCATCCTGGTGCGGCCGCTGCGATTCCTCGCCGTGTTCGCGTGCCTGATCCTGATCACGCTGCTGCTGTTCCGGCGCCTGCCGGGAAGCTTCCTCCCGACGGAGGATCAGGGAAGCGTCCTCACCGTGGTGCAGGCCCCGCCGGGGGCCACCACCGAGCGCACGAACATCGCGATCGAGCAGGTGAAGAAGTTCTATCGCGAGCAGCCCGAGACGCAGACGACGATCTTCGTACGCGGGTTCAGCTTCTTCGGCCAGGGGCAGGCGAACGCGATGGCGTTCGTGCGGCTGAAGCCGTGGGACGAGCGCCCGGGCAAGGAACACAACGCGACGACGCTGGTGAACAGGGCGCTCGGTGCGTTGATGGGGATCAAAGAGGCGATGGTGTTCACGCTCAATCCGCCGGCGATCCAGGGACTCGGCGTGGCGAGCGGATTCAACTTCGTGCTCGAGGATCGCGCCGGTCATTCGCTCGAGGAGCTGCGCGCGGCGCGCAACCAGCTGCTCGGCGCGGCGAGCAAGAGCCCGATCCTCGTCGGCGTGCGTCCCGAAGGACAGGAGGACGCGCCGCAGCTCCGCGTGCTGATCGACCGGATCAAGGCGCGCGCGCTCGGCCTCTCGATCGCGAGCGTCAACGCCACGCTGGCGATCTCGTTCGGCAGCGCGTACGCCAACGACTTCAGCCGCGGCGGACGCATCCTTCGCGTGCTGCTGGCGTCCGACGCGCCCTTCCGCATGACGCCGCAGGACGTGCTCGACCTCAAGGTGAGGAACGCGAAGGGGGAGATGGTGCCGTTCGGCGCGTTCACCACCGTGGCGTGGACGGCGGGACCGCCGCAGATCCAGCGCTACAACGGCTATCCGTCGATGAACATCTCCGGCACGGCGGCGCCCGGCCGCTCGACCGGCGAGGCGATGGCGGAGATGGAGCGGCTCGCGCGCGACCTGCCCGACGGCTTCGGGTTCGACTGGACCGGCCTCTCGTTCGAGGAGCAGCAGTCGTCCGGGCAGATCGTCTCGCTCATGGGCGTGTCGCTCGTCGTGGTGTTCCTGCTGCTGGCCGCGCTGTACGAGAGCTGGTCCGTGCCCCTGTCGGTGCTGCTCGTCGTGCCGCTCGGTGTCCTCGGGTCCATCCTGTTCACGATGCTGCGCGGGCTGTCGGCGGACGTGTACTTCAACGTCGGCCTCGTGACGATCATCGGGCTCGCGGCGAAGAACGCGATCCTCATCGTCGAGTTCGCGATCGAGGAGGAGGCGCACGGCAAGAACACGGTGGACGCGACGCTCGGCGCGGTGAAGCTCCGCCTGCGTCCGATCATCATGACGTCGCTCGCGTTCGTGCTGGGCATGGTGCCGCTGCTGGTCGCGCGCGGCGCCGGCGCGGCGAGCCGCATCGCGGTGGGAACGGGCGTCGCCGGCGGGATGCTCACGGCGACGCTGTTCGGGATCTTCTTCATCCCGCTGTTCTACCTGGCGGTGCGACGCTGGGTGAGCCGGAAACGGCCGCCCAGCCCGGAGGAGATCGCGCACAAGCACGACCACGACCATGACCACGGGCGGGATCTGGGTCCGGGAGTGGCGAGTGCTTAGGGACGGCCTTTCGCGCTCCCTCGCGACTTCGGCCCTTCTCGCGCTCACCGCCTGCCACTTCGCGCCGAAGCACGTCCAGCCGCCGATGCCGACGCCCAGCGTGTACGACGGGGGCGCGAGCGCGGCCGCGGGTACGCGCGCGGTCAACATCGGGTGGCGCGACTTCTTCGCCGATCCGCGGCTCGACGCGCTCATCGAGGCGGCGCTCGCGCACAATCGCGATCTCGCCGTATCCGTCGCGCGGATCGAGCAGGCGCGCGGGTTCTACCGGATCCAGGGCGCCGAGCGGTTTCCGGAGCCCGTGCTCGCGGCGGGGGCGTCGCGCAGCCACAACGGCCGGAACGCGGCCGGCCTCGGTGCCACCACCGACGTCACGATCGATCGCGCGTCGGTGAACGTCGCGGTGAACCAGTTCGAGCTCGACTTCTGGGGCCGCGTGCGCGACCTCACCGAGTCGGCGCGCGCCGACTACCTCGCCACGGTGCAGGCGCAGCGCGCGTTTCGTCTCTCGCTGATCCAGGACGTCGCCTCGACGTATCTCGCGACGATCGAGACGGCGGAGCAGATCCGGCTCGCCGACACGACGGTGCAGAGTCGCATCGCGGGCGTGCGGATCGCGCAGGTGCGGTTTCGTGCGGGGCTCACCTCCGCGCTCGATCTGCATCAGGCCGAGTCGCTGCTCGCGCAGGCGGAGACCGCGCTGGCCGCGCTGCGGCTCACGCAGGTGCAGTTGAACAACCAGCTGCTGGTGCTGGTCGGCGGACCGGTGCCGGGCCCCCTGCCCCCTCCGCTCCCGCTGACGCAGCAGACGGCGACCACCGCTCTCGCGGCGGGACTTCCGTCGGAGCTGCTGCTCGCGAGGCCGGACGTCCTCGCGGCCGAGGAGCGACTGCGCGCCGCGGAGGCGAGCATCGGCGCGGCGCGCGCCGCGTTCTTCCCGACGATCTCGCTCACCGGCGTGCTGGGATTCGCGTCGAGCGCGCTGAACTCGCTGGTCGGCAACGACGGGCTCACGTGGAGCTACGCGCCGACGCTCGTGACGCCGATCTTCAACCGGGGCCGCCTGCGCGGCAACGCGATCGTCGCGCGCGCGGAGGGGGCGATCGCGGTCGCCGATTACGAACGCACCATCCAGGTCGCGTTCCAGGAGGTGTCCAACGCGCTGGCGGGACGGCAGCATCTCGCCGACCAGGTGGCGGCGCAGGAGCGCGGCACGGTGGCGCAGCGACAGATCGCGGCGCTGGCGCGAACACGGTACATCGAGGGCGTGGTGAGCTACATCGAGGTGCTCGACGCCGAACGGAACCTGTTCGCGTCCGAGCAGCAACTGCTCCGGCTGCGGCGGGCGAACGTCGAGAACCTCGTCGCGCTCTACGTGGCGTTGGGAGGCGGCGCGATCGAGCGTCGGTGACGCGGTGCGGTTCCTACGCCTGTGGCCGCGTCCTAGGGCGGGGACAATCGCCCGGGCGAAGTGTCCGCCGCGAAGGACGTGTCGGGGCGATACCGCAGGCCGAGCCGGTCGGCGATCCGCACCAATTCGGGCAGCGATTCGATCTCCAGCTTGGCCAGCACGCGGGCGCGATGCACCTTCACGGTCTTCTCACTCGTTCCGATCATCGCCGCGATCTGCTTGTTGAGCCGGCCGCTCGCGACGAGCGCGCAGACCTGGAGCTCGCGGGGCGTCAGGCGGGCGGCGCGCCGGCGAAGCTCGTCCAGCTCGGCGAGGTCGGCGCGTCTTCGCCGGTCGCGCTCGAGCGCACGCTCGACGGCCGCCAGCAGCTCGGCGCGGTCGATCGGCTTGGTGAGGAAGTCGATCGCACCGCTCTTCATGGCGCGAATGCTGCTCGCCACGTCGGACCGGCCGCTGACGAACACCGTCGCCGTCTCCATTCCCGTCGATCGAAGGAGATCGTGGAGATCGAGGCCGCTCGTCCCCGGCAGGTGCACGTCGAGGATCAGGCATCCGGCCACGGTGAGCGGCTCGCGCTCGAGCAGCTCGGCCGCGCTGGCGAACGTCTCCACGGCGTAGCCGGCGGAGGTGAGCAGATGACGCAGTGCGCCCCGCATGGACGGTTCGTCGTCGACCACGAGCACGATCGGCCCCTCCCGGGGGCCGAGGTCGTCGGTCATCTCATGCATCCTCGAGATGACGCGACCAGTTGGGGGAACATCGTGAACGGATTTTGCATTATTGGATGCTCGAAGGCGCACGATCGTCCACTGCGAGGCTGGACGACACGCCTCGCAGATCATCTCCATTCACACTGCTGGGCACGACGGCGTCGTCGTGAGAGGAGGGACCGCGATGGACCAGTTGGCGCGGCGGCCGGTGAGCCGCCAGTCGGGACGACGGGAATGGATCGCGGTCGTGGACGATGATCCGTCGATTCGCAGCTCGCTCGCGCGCCTGCTGCGTTCGGACGGGTTCGACGTCGAGACCTTCTCCTCCTCGCCGGAGTTCTTCGCCGCCATCGCCGACGGCCCACCGGCGTGTCTCGTGCTGGATGTGCACTTGGGGACCGCCAGTGGGTT
>Ga0207701_10006202_pt1 | contig 11959 bp, 4 predicted proteins | sample KBSSwiSSwithPhiX_FD_184294 | JGI IMG/M metagenome (GOLD analysis project Ga0207701, IMG submission 184294) | Switchgrass rhizosphere bulk soil microbial communities from Kellogg Biological Station, Michigan, USA, with PhiX - S5 (SPAdes) (version 2) | ecosystem: Environmental > Terrestrial > Soil...
TAATGCGGTAAACAAGAGTATTCCCGACCAGCGAACCGTTCAGATTAGTTAGCACTACCACACCAAGCTTTTCTTCCGGGATCAACGCGACCTCAGCTCGCATGCCGTCGATCGCACCGCCGTGTTCGACAAGCTTTTTGCCTTTGAAATCCGAAAGGAACCAGCCAAACCCGTAGGCGAAAAAATGCGCCTCGGGGTACATCATCGGATACTGGCCATCGAGCCGAATTATCGTCTGCGGTGTGTGCATCTCTTTCGACGTCGCCGCGGAGAACACTTTCTTGCCGTCTAAAGTTCCCTGTCCAAGCTGCAGCCTTACCCACTGTGCCATTTCGACGACATTCGAATTGATCGAGCCTGCCGGCCCGATGTTGTCGATCTCACGCCAGGGTATTGATTGCACCTTGTCATCGACTTCAGCATGTGGCTGCGAAACGTTGCCGCCTGGTTTGAAAGCCTTGATGCTCGTGCTCGATTCGTTCATTCCGAGCGGCGCAAAGATCCGTGTACGGACGAAATCATCCCACGACATACCCGAAACGCGTGCGACGACCTGGCCGGCGGCGAGGTACATCAAGTTTTGATAGCCAAACCGGCTGCGAAGGCTCCAGGACGGTTTCAGAAATCGAGCTCTTCGAAGAATTTCATCGCGGCTGTTGTCTGTTCCGTACCAGAGAAAATCTCCGCGTTCCAAACCGCTGCGGTGCGTTAAAAGATCGCGGATAGTAAGTTCGCGGGTTACATATGGATCGTAGAGTTCAAATTCAGGCAGGTACTTTGTTACCGGGTCGTCCCATTTGAGCTTGCCTTCGTCGACGAGGATCGCGAGCGATGCCGACGTGAAGGCCTTTGACGATGACCCGATCGCGAACAACGTTTTTTCATCCACCGGCGCCGGATCGCCCAGTTTCCTTACACCGAAACCTTTTGCATAAACGATCTTGTCATCCTTTATGATTGCAACAGCCATTCCCGGAATTTTCCAGTCCTGCCTCGCTTTCTCGATGTATTCTTCAAGGCCTGTTAACGGCGCCGATTGCCCAGCGGCCAGTGAAACAAAAAACAACGCGATCAAACTGAAAATAGATATATGGCGAATTGTTCTCATAACGCTCTCCAACCAAATTGGAAAATAAATTGAATTATTGCGACCGCGGTTTCGCTGCCTATTTACCCGATCCTACAACGGGCACGGCGATAAACGACGCCTGCTGGCCCGAGCGGTATATCCGCTGAGTCGCTATCTGAAAGTCAGAGTCCTTTGCAAGGAAAATGTTCGGGACAAATCGCTGCGGATTCCGGTCGATCAACGGGAACCAACTGCTTTGCACCTGCACCATTATCCGGTGCCCTTTCTTAAAAACGTGGTCGTTTGCCGGAAATCCGATCTTGTAATGCTGAACGGAATTGGCCGGGATCGGCTCAGGCTTTTCCAGGCTGTTGCGATAACGGCCGCGGAGTACGTCGCCCGCGATCATAAGCTCGTAGCCGCTCATTGTCGGATCGGCCGTATAGTTTTCGGGGTAAACGTCGATCAGCTTAACGATCCAGTCACTGTCGGTACCGCTTGTTGAGGCAAAAAGATTGGCGGTTATTTTTCCCGAGACAGTAACGTCATCCGTGAGGACCTCGGTCTCCCAATTCAAGACATCCGGACGGTCCGCCGCAAATCGCTGGTCATTGACCTGCCAGGTGGTCCAACCTGATCTCAGCAAAATTGGGCGTTGGCGATAAGGCACCGGATTTGCCGGGTCGGAAATATAACTGTCAAAAGTCGAGGAGCCTTTAGAAGTTGGCGGGTCAAATGACAAGCCGCCTTTTTCTTGAAAATACAGTGAGCGTCCGACGACGTCTTGTTTCACTGGCCAGACGTCGTTACGCACCCACTTGTTATCGCCGGTTCGGAATGTCAGAGCCTCTGGCAGATTTGGGTCCGGTCTATCTTTGAGGTAATGAGCCATAAACTTAGCCATTACTTCTTTTCGATAATAGGCCGAGGTCTCGCTCCCAAAATCAACGGGCCCGAGCTTTTGCCCGGTGCCTCTCGACCAGCCGCCGTGATTCCACGGACCGACCACCAGGAAGTTTTTATGCTCGGTATCATGACGCTCGAGCAATTCGTAAATGGTGATCGGGCCGTAAAAATCTTCCTGGTCCCACCAACCGGCCACGTTCAGTGTCGGCACCGTAACGCGATTGAGCCAAGGGGCAAAGCCTTGCCGTTTCCAGAATGCATCATAGTCGGGATGGCTTACAAAATCATTCCAGGTCGGCAGGCCTTTTTTGAAATACTTAGCATCGGCATTCGCAAGTGAGCCAAGCTTTAAGTACCACTCATAAACGTCATAGTTATTGACCAGACCCGCCGGATCGGTAATTTCTTTTGACGATTCCATCATGTAGGTGTATTCGAGGCCGTAGCTCAGGCGAAATGCACCATTGTGATGAAAGTCGTCGCCGATCCACATATCTGCCGGGGATGCCGCCGGAACAGCCGCCTTGAGCGCGGGATGAGGATCGAGCGCGGCCATGACCGTAAGCCAAGCTCCATAGCTCGTGCCTGCCATCCCGACACGCCCGTTATTCGACGTGTTCTTTAGAAGGTACTCGATCGTGTCGTAGGCATCAGTACTCTCGTCGATCGCGCTTTTATCTTTCGGGTCCCGTGGCTGCCTGAGCATCACGAACTGTCCCTCGGATTTGAACCGGCCGCGGATATCCTGGTTGGCGATGATGTACCCGTCCGCCGCCAATTCCGGAACGGCACCGGCAAGTTGGGCGGGGCTCATGTCCCCGGTTCCGTAGGGCGTTCTCAGAAACAGTATGGGAAGTTTCTCGCTACTCCGTGTCGGAACGTAAATAAAAGTGTGAAGCTTGACGCCGTCGCGCATCGGGACCATTACCTCGGTCCGCGTAAATGGAGCCTCCGGTGTTTGGGCGGTTAGCGGCGCGACCGCCGCAAAACAACCAATCATTACAAAGACACGCAAAAATGGGGCTATCGCTCTCTTCATTTTTTTCTCATTACAGATTCTCTCGCATCCGGCGAACCGGCTGCGTTTCGTATTGATGCTAATTACCCGGCTTCTTTGAAGTTCGGTCGATCGGAGCCGGACGCGGTAAACGCGGTGCGGGATTGCGTTCAAGCAGCTTCATCGCCTCGGCAACTGCGCGTTCAAGTTGCGGGTCGTGGCCGTTGATAACATCCGACGGCGTGTACGCGACTTCGACATCAGGCGCGACGCCGATGTTCTCAACATCCCAATCGCCCTGGAGGTTATAGAAGGCCAGGGTCGGCGCCGTGATGCCGCCACCGTCGATCATGGGCGGACCTCCAAGCGTACCGACCAACCCGCCCCAGGTGCGCGTCCCGATCAGCGGCCCGAGCTTCCGAAGGTGAAACATATACGGGAGAGCATCCCCGCCGGAGCCAGCTGATTCGTTAATGATCATCACCTTGGGGCCAAATATTCCCGCCAGCGGCGAAGTGGCAGGATTGCCGTCGCGTAACGTGAAATAGCCCATCGGTTTCCGGTCTAACTCGTTTACGATGTAATCGGCGACCATACCGCCCTGGTTGTATCGCTCGTCTATCACCGACCCGTCCTTGTCCTGTTGGGCATAGAAATATCGGGTAAATGATGTGTAGCCGGCGCCCGCCGTATTAGGCAGCCACACGTAGGCCAGTCTGCCGCCGGAAAGCTTGTCGACGAGCCGGCGATTGTCCTCAACCCAAGCGCGTGTCCGGAGCGCGTTTTCGCTGGCAACCGGAACGACCGTCACCAGCCGCGAACCTTCTAAAGACGGGGTCTTATTTATTCGGATGATAGTTTGGCGCCCCGCCGTTCCCTCGAACAAACTATAGGGATTGGCTGGCGGTGCTAGCGTCCTGCCGTTCACTTCCAGAATATAGTCGCCCTGCGCGACTTGAATTCCTGGTGCGCTGAGCGGCGCTTGAAGGCCGGGATTCCAATTTTCGCCGGTATATATCCGGCCGATCCGATAGCGTCCATTTTCAACCGTCAAGTCTGCCCCTAAGAGTCCGACCGACGTTGCATTCTCAGTCGGAACATCACCTTCTCCGGTCAGATACGAGTGTCCTACGGTCAATTCGCCGCCGACCATCGCAATAACGTAACTGAGATCCGCACGATGCCTGGCTGCTTCAGCAAGCGGGCGATATTTTTCGAAGATCGCCTTCCAGTCGGCCCCGTGCATTTTGGAGTCGTAGAAATACTCACGTTGGAAGCGCCACGTTTCGCTGTAGATCTGCGCCCATTCGGCTCGAGGGTCAACTTTCATTTCAAGCTGTGCCACGTTCAACGGCCCATCGCCGACCTTTGCCGGGCTCTCGGTCCCAACGATGCCGAAGCTCGCCCCAGCTTGATATAGAAGCTTCTTTCTGTCCGCGGAAACAGAATAATCGCGAATGCCTTCCATAAACGGCACCGCGCGTCGCTGCTTGATCTGGTACTTCTGCAGTCGCACGCCGCCTCCGGCCGGAACCGTCTCGGTAAAGAAAAACGTTTCAGCCGGCCCGGCCGTGAGGTTTACATACTCCCTTGCCGGAACATTGACGGAAATGATCCGCTGGCCGATCCCCGCAGTATCGATACGGACGGCCTTCGAGGCCGCAGCCGGAGCTGCTGGGGGCTTCGGCGTTTCGCTCGAAGGCGCTTTCTCGTCATCGGCCTCCGGCAGAAGCGGTGACGGATCTTCCGCGCTCAAGACCGCGAGGTAGATGGAACGCCGTACCGGCCGGTCCAGTGAACTCATCTCGAGCCAACTTGTGCTCGGACCAAAATCGGTGCTCGACAAAAAGTACAGATACTTCCCTCCCGCGTCGAACGTGGGCGAGATCGAGTCCGCCATCCCGTCCGTTACTTGATAGGTTTTCTTGTCGGCAAGAGAATAAAGAAAGATCGCCCGCAAATGACTCGGAAGGTTCTTTGAATACGTGATCCACTTAGAATCCGGCGACCACGAGGCTCCGAAGTCACGCCGCGGATCGGGGTAATTATCCGTGTCAATCTTTGCCGTTGCGCCGCTTGCGGCTTCGATCATCCAGAGGTTGTTGTGATTGTCCTGCACCAGGATCTGCTTGCCATCAGGAGACCACGCAGGGTCAGAGTAAAAAGCCGTAGAAGGCAGAGCGATCGCCCTTGCAGGCGTGATCCCCGTCGGCTCGCCGATCATAAGCTGGTACTCACCACTGGCATCGGATAGCCATGTGAGCTGCGACCCATCCGGCGACCATGCAGGGTTGCGGTCGTGAGCTCCGGAACTTTGAGTAAGATTTCGAAAATCACCTTTCTCCGCCGGGACGGTAAAGATCTCGCCACGAGCTTCGAAAGCAGCACGGGCGCCGGTCGGTGAAAGCACCGCATTGCGGATCATGCCCGCAACTTTCTTGAACTGAGGGCGTGCCCATGGAAAATCGCCAGTCACATCAATATCAAGCCGGCGCGATTGGCCGGTCTTCGTGTCGACGAGATGGATATACCCGGCCTGCTCATAAACGACCGCGTCGGGACCAGCCGAGGCGGTCATGATATCGAAGTCGTCGTGTTTCGTTAGTTGTGTGACCTGCTTCGCGCCGAACTTATAGGAGAAAAGATTCGCCGTATGATTTCGGTCGGAAACGAAATAGATCGTATCGCCGACCCACATTGGAAAACTATCGTTACTGTTGTTCCAGGGAAGCTTTTCGACAGAGTTGTCGGAAAAGTTAAAGACCGAGATGGGATGCGTGCGACCGCCTCTATAGTGGCGCCACATGCTGGATTCGTACCACTGCGGGAACATATGAGTCGAAACTTCTTCATAAGCCAGCCGCCGTCCATCCGGTGAGAACGATCCCGTAAAAGCCCGAGGCAACGGTAGCTTTTCCGGGAGTCCGCCATCTAAACCGATCGACCAAAGCTGGTAGTACGCTTCCTGCGGAGCGCTCGTGCGAGCCGACGAGAAGATCACGCGTTTGCCGTCCGGGCTCCAGCCGCAGACCCTATCTTCTCCCGGATGATAAGTGAGCCGCTTGGGATCGCCGCCTGCAGTCGGCACAACATAGACGTCGGTGTTTCCGGCGACGCTGGCCGCGAAGGCGATCTGCGATCCATCGGGTGAAAAGAAAGGTTCGTTCTCGACCCCTGGAGTGGATGTGATGCGTCGTGCCTGCCCGCCAGCGCGCGGGACGGTCCAGAGATCGCCCCCATATTCAAATGCAACCAGATCGCGACTCACCGTAGGATGGCGCATCAGTCGGGTACCCTGAGCAGAGACGGTGACAGATGTAATGAAAAGGATTAGAACGAAAAAAACTCTATTGTGCGCGGCCATTGTATATATTGATTTTGATCATTCAACCTACGGCTTCGCAGGAGGTTTATCGACCGTCCAGATCTTCGAAAGCACGCGTTTGAAGTTCCCGCCGAGAATGCCTTCGATCTCTGCGTCTGTATATTTCCTGCGAATGAGTCCCTCGGTAAGGTCGAACATCCTTTTCGGATGATCGAGCCCTTCGACGTCGATCTTTTCGCGAAAGCCGTAGCTTCCCTTGTAGCTGGCGCGAAGCTGTTTATTCAGCTCGGGCGGCATCTTGTCGTAACCGTAAAGATCGATGTCACTTCCCACGCCGATATGGTCCGGGCCGATGAGTTTCTTTACGTGATCGAAATGGTCGAGCACATTTTCAATGGTCGTGGGCTCGTCCGCTTTCACGAACATTCGCACGGCCGTGATGCCCATTACGCTTCCCGCAGCACCGACCTTCTTTATGGCTTCGTCGGACTTGTCGCGGGGATGCCCATTGGCGAGCACCCGGCAATTTGAATGTGTGATGAGGACCGGTTTCTTCGAGATTTCGAATGCGTCCAAGGTCGTTTTGTCTCCGCAATGCGACACGTCGACGGCCATGCCGACTTTGTTCATTCGTTCGATGATCGCCGCGCCGAAATCGGAGATCCCTTCGTCCTGGCGTTCAGTCGATCCGTTCCCGATAAAATTTCGCGAATTGTATGTAAGCTGCGAAACCCGTTGGCCAAGAGCGTAAAAGAAATCGACGTCGTTCGGATTTCGAAACTGATCGGAATTCTGGAGGCCAAGGATCACGCCCAGCTTGCCTGATTTCTTCACGCGGTCAAGATCGCCCGGGCTGTCGATCCGCATAAAGAGTTCGTCCTGGCCGGCGAGAAAGCCGTTCCAGGAAGCAAAGAACTTCAATACGCTGTCGTAAGAATTAAAACCGCCCATCCCGATCGCTGGATGGATAACATTTATTCCCGAATCCCTAAAAGGCTGGAAGTCGGCCGCCGTGAACAACTCAGGGTTAGCCATCCACTTGTCTTGCTTCCCAAAATCGAGCGTCATCACGCTCAGCATGTCCATCACCGTGGAACGCTTTACAAGATCGATCGCCCTAGCCGAGTATTCGATTGGCGAATTCGCGAAAAGCTGAAACCGACCGCGGTTTATCATCGGCGCGGCAATTACTCCTGCCGCAGCGATCGATGCCGATCTCAGCAATTCGCGGCGTGATATTTTATTTCCCGTGGTCATGTTGATTGCAAAAGTGGAAGATTTTTCAAATTAAAAAGGGCATCCAACGTGAGGTATGGATGCCCGTTTTCCGAAATTAGAACGAAACTCTGAAACCAAGCTGTCCTTCGCGTCCGGGCAACACCTGCTGTACCGAACCAAATGGCTGGCCGGTGATCCCTTCCCGCGTTTGAACGGCGGACGGGTTTTGGCGATTTAGTATGTTGAAGAATTCGAACAATGCCTCAATTTTCACTCGCTCGCCGATACTGAACCGTTTTGAGAAGCGCATATCAAGGTTAATGAAGGGAGGAGCCGTGTAGCCGTTTCGACCGGCACCTTTCAGATCGATGCCGTTAAACGTACCATCACCATCAGGGTCGCCTTCATTATCACCATTGAACGCCGCAACTTGCGTTCGGCTATATCTGTACCCGCTCTGTGCACGGAAAATTCCGCTGAGCTGGATCTGCCACGGCAACTCCAACAAACCATTGAATTGGAAGATATGATCGCGAGAAAGGTCCGACGGGCCTCTGTCACGGTCAGGGCCGTTCAGAAATGTTCCGGCCTGATGAACGTACCTGTTTGCCTGGGTCGTGAATGGGCCGTTCGCATTGCTTCTTCCGGTTGTCGGTTCGGTCACCACCGGTACGGTCCCAATAAAACTGTCGGACGGCGGCGAACCGATACCAAGTGAGTTGTCCGTTGCGGACGCCCCAGTGTAGCTGAGCCCGAATTGGTAATGCTTGCTCAGCCGTTTGTTCAAACTGATCACGATCGAAGTGTATTCGCCGTTAAAGAACGGGCCAAACGTTGATATCGATCCCGTAGTGTTGGGCGGATCGAAGCTGCGGCCTGTGACGCGTGACCGGAATGCAAGGTTGCTGTACCTTACACCAAGTAGATTTTGCATTACGCGATGATAAAAGTCGGCTTCGAGTACCAGATCTTTGGTCAGCTCACGCTGTACGCCGGCACTAAAACTAAGCGTATTCGGCGTTTTGAATGTTGAGTCCACCGACGTAGGCGCAACCTGAGGAAGGATCAAGTCGGCTCGCAATCGGCCCCCTTCACCCCATTCGAAATATCCCGGCTGTTGACCGATCGCTATCGACGCTTGGTCCACATATTGCTGCGGTGTCAGGCCGGTAAGCTGCTGAATATTGCTGATGTTGATAACGGCATTTGCTGGAATAAACGCATGTCCGGCAGCGACGACCCGGTTTAACCTGTCGACGCCAGTGTACGGAACTCCAGCCGATGCCGGAACAAATGGACACAGAGCACCGGCGAGTTGAGCATCCGTCAGGGTGTTAGAAATACACGGGCCAGGCAGCCCGAACAGAAAGGCGACGCTGGCGACGTTGCTCGGCGATCCATAAAACCCGCGAGGATAATAAGTGTCTTGGAAGATCCTTCGATCTGCACCGCCGAATGACGGAACAAGGCTTACCAATCCCAATCGGAACTGATCGAAGAATTGACCAAAGTGGGCCCGGATAACGGTTTTTCGATCCGGCGACCATGCGATGCCGATGCGCGGCGAGAAATTTGAATTATCCGAAAATTGAGAATCGTGCTCCCAACGGATACCGAGGTTGAGCGTCAGGTTGCTCGTGATACGCCAATCGTCCTGAAAAAAGACTGCGTTGTAATCATTGTCTAAGTGAATCTCACGGGCCTCGGGTGTAAGGCCGCCGGTGGCAGCAAACAGAAACACGCCGCTGTCTCCTGGGGGAAGCGTCGCATAATCGTTAACTGTAGTAAAAAGCTGGACTCGAGCAACCAACGGATCTACCCCATCAGCCTTTGTCTTCAGATAATTCCATCCAAATTTTATTTCGTGCTTTCCAAAAAGCTTGTCGGCATTCGCCGAAAACGAAGTGTACTGCTGGTCAAGGTTTGAAGCACCGGTAAGGCTGCCGAACGTAACAGCCGGCAAATCTCCGAAAAGGAAGCATCCAGCGCAGTTGGGTGCGCTAAAGGAATTTAATATCGTCTGGCCGGGGAACTGCGGCTGGTTCGGCCCCTCATTGGACGGTTCATCTCGATAGGCACCTCGAACGGCCACGATCCAGGGATTCGATTGGTCGCCCAGCAGCATCGTATCGCTCGCTCCAAAAAGCAGGCGGCGGTCGAAAGAGCGTCGCCGAGTGGACGGCAGTCCCTGGCCAGAACCATTGACGTGACCGTTCGTGTAGTTGAACTCCTGCGTGAATGAATGACGGCCAAAATTTTCGTTGAGCTTGATAAAGTTCCGCAACTCACGCGTCGTTGTTGGTCCGTCCAGCGGATCCTCCTGCGCATGCAAAATGTTTTCAACCTGAATTGAACCGGGAGTCGAGCCCAGGTCAGGGAAAAGGAAATCGACAGCGCGGTCTTCTGTGATCCGCTCGCTTGATCCAAAGAAAAAGATCTTGTCTTTCAGGATCGGACCGCCGAGAGCGAGACTGTAGTCGTATCTCGAAAGCTGCGGTGCGTCTGTTACTGTTGGATCCAGTGAATTCGTCGAATCGAATGCATCGTTACGATGGAAGAATGAGCCGACTCCATGAAATTTGTTTCCGCCGCTCTTTGTGATCACGTTTACGACCGCACCTGAGGCCTGTCCGAACTCGGCCTTATATCCCGTGGTGAGGACTTGAAACTCAGCGATGCTTTCCTGGTTGAATTGTGCGGCGGGGCCACCGCTAACAGTATCTTTGTTCGGTTGGCCGTCGATCAAAAAGTTGTTATTTCCGCTTCGCTCGCCAAGCACGGGATTCGCATTATCAGTTCCAGGGGCTCGACGGTCTATAACCACTCCCGGCACGACCTGCAGCAGATCGAGATAATCGCGGCCGTTGGTCGGAAGTTCCTGGATCTGTCTCGGGGTCACCGTTGCCCCCGTGGCGGCTGAACCGGTCTCAAGAAGCGGCGTTTCGTCTGTAACTGTAACCTGAGCACCGGCCTGGCCGACCTGAAGGTTGAAATCGAGCTTCAATGTGCGATTCAAGGTCACCTCAACATTTCCAGTGCTAACTGCGAAGCCGGTTTGTGTGACCGTTACAATATATGTCCCCGCGGGCAAAGAAACGATGTGGTAAAAGCCGTCCGAGTCAGATACGACCGACCGTTCGACCGCGAGGGTCGCACTGCTGGCCTTAACCTGAGCACCTGCCACAACGGCGCCGTTAGCATCTTTGATCGTACCTTCGATCGTTGAGGTTGTTTGGGCTGAAGTGGAGATGGAAAGAATCAGAAAGGTGAAGAGGGCCAGGATCGATATCGACATTTTCGATCGGCTGAGGGCTAAATGATGTCGATGTTTCTTTTCGACATTGCCCACGCTCGGCATTGAGTGCGTTATGTTCGGTTTCATAGCGGTCGTCTCCTGATGGAAGAGATCGAAGGGAAACAGATGTCGCTGCGGGGATCGGCGAGCACCCGTTCCGGTTGTCTTCCAGTTTAAATTTTGCAATGTATTCAAGTCTTCGAAATGTAAGCCGGCGTAGAACAACTCTTTTACTCGACTATGCGTAACAGAGCAGAACGTCCAGAGCTAGCTTTCGAAAGCAACACCGTTCTACACCAATTGATGCACAATGTCAACACATTGCATCAGCCATTGCAACTCTCTGTGCGAAATATTTTCTTAGCCGATCGCCGATGCCCGCATTTCCGCGAACATTTGTAGAATTAGTTGACTTTCGACGGAAATCGCTCGGGGGTCGCTGTGTTGCATTTTGCAATTTATATTGCACCATCTGTTGCTATTTTTAACAAACGCCTTTAAGATACTTTCGCCATAACGGTTCCAGCATCAAAACGCGGCGTATCTATGCGCGAACGCAAAATTATCAAAGGCAAACAACGGTCGGCCGAAAAAAAGGCCGTAATGTCGCAGCGCTTGAGGGATAACGGCAAGGCTCCGAAGCATTCACCCCGATCCACAACAAGCGGCGATGGGGACGTATTCGTTGCAAGCGGGAGAACACCCCTCGGCATACGCTTCCTTGAAGCAATGCCCGCGCTTAGTTCCAGCCGGCAACGATTGTTGCGTCAGATACTTGATGAATCCGACGAAACATTCTTCCTTTCGTCCCGTGAGATGGGCCGTCGTTATGATGTAAATACCGCGACTATCATACGCACGATCCAGGCATTGGGTTACGAAAAATTTGCGGATTTCGCGCACGACCTTCGCGAATATTTCGTAACCGGCATTACGCCTTATTCGGCAATGAAGGCCGCCGAAGAAACCGAGCAGAGCGTTGCGGACCGCGTCCGACAGAGTGTCGAGAAAGATGTTTCGAATGTGCGCGAATTCCAGATGGGCCTCGATGCCGAAAAGATCGTTGAAATTGCAAACCGCATAAACCTTTCGCACCGGATCGTCGTTCTCGGGATCGATTTCGCCGCATCCCTGGCGGCGACAGCGGCG